>ERZ773057.636-NODE-636-length-14524-cov-7.424908_pt1 | contig 14524 bp, 10 predicted proteins | sample MGYA00580629_ERZ773057 | MGnify/ENA primary metagenome ERZ773057 (study PRJEB29015, sample SAMEA2738143) | human oral metagenome | biome: human oral; feature: human-associated habitat; material: saliva | place: China | collected 2163 ...
CAATGATCAGAGGATTGTAGATGGCAAAGTAAAAGGTGCCCTTTTGAGTCTCAAAAGGGCACCTTTTGCATGCTAAAAGGGCATCTTTTACAATGCAAAAGGGCGTCTTTTACAATGCAAAAGAGCACCTATTGCAAAGTGGAAGGTGAATAATTTTTACAGTATCCATTCTCCCTGCTCTTTTAAAGGGGTGTTTAATATTTAAAAGAACTACCACCTAAGAACTCTCTTAGCAGTGATGTTGGAGGAAGATCACGGAACGGTAGTGGTGCAAAGTACTTGAGGAACTTGCGCAGACGGTAAGCCTCGGCATATTCTTCACAGTTCTCTGGCACCTGCTCCAACACTTCTTCAGCTTGTGGTTTGATGACGGCAAGCTCAAAGAGCATGGCAGTATTGAACATGACATCCGCCTGTTCTTGATAGGGGAAGATCCATTTGTTTTCACCAGCACGCACACTTGGCCACCGATGGATGGTCTCTTCAGCTGAACAACCACGGTATTTATAGTCGCGCACAATGCGTCGTAGCAATCGGTTATCCGTCGTTGGGATGTAGTTATGATTGTCTAAGAGAATGGTTGTGAGGGCTGAAGCATAGATCTTAAACTTCTTTTCGTTGGCTATTTGTTCTGTTAGTAATGGGTTCAAGGCGTGGATTCCTTCCACTACCAACACGTTATTCTCTTCAAGATGCAGCTTCTTACCACTCTTTTCACTCGTCCCTGTCTGGAAATTATACTTGGGTAGCTCCACCTCTTCACCACGGAAGAGCGCATTGAACTGTTCGTTTATCAACGGGATGTTCAGTGCATAGATGCTCTCATAGTCAAGTTCTCCATTCTCATCTTTCGGTGTTTCGTGACGATTAACGAAGTAATCATCCAGAGAAATCTGTACGGGTTTCACTCCACTTGCCAGGAGTTGTACGGACAAACGCTTACAGAAGGTGGTCTTTCCGCTTGACGAAGGCCCAGCAATAAGAACGACTTTGATGTTCTTTTTCTCTGCTATGGTGTCGGCAATCTGTGATATTTTCTTTTCTTGTAATGCCTCACTGACGTTGATAAGGTCAGTTGAAAAGCCATTCTTTACGCCTTCATTGAAGTCGCCAACCGTCCTTATACCAAGAATACTCTGCCATCTGTGGTGCTCTTTGAACACCTCAAACATCTTGTCTTGCCGTACGAGCTCGCCTAATTTGGTTGGGTCCTGTGTGGAAGGGATGCGGAGAAGGATGCCGTCAAAGTAAGGTTCCAGTCCGAAAAGACGTAACTGTGAGGTGTTTGTGAGCATAGAACCGTAGTAATAATCCTTATAATCATCCAGGATATAATAGACACTATAGAGTGATCCACTGCTGCGTAAGAGCTTCGCTTTCTGCTCATCGCCTAACGCAGTGAATATCTTTATGGCATCTTCAGTTGTTGTTTCAAAACGCTGAATAGGCATCTTGGCGTTGATAATCTCCTGCATTCGAGTACGGATTCGGTCTATATCTTCTGTCGTAATAGGGCGTCCGAGCTTTATGTTACAGTAATAACCATTCGACACAGGGATGTCTATGACAACTTTACTGCCTGCATAGAGGTCGTGAACGGCTTTACAAAGCACCATGAACAGTGATCGGGTGTAGGTCCGGATACCTGATGGTGACCGCAAGTCGAGGAACTCTATGTCCTTATTATGATAGACACGGTAGTGTAATCCTTCTACCTTATTATTTACTTTTGCACTCACTGGCTCATAAGGTAATTGCAGATTAATTTCCTTATAAATGTCAGAAAGTGTACTTCCCATTGGGACTTCTTGAGTTTTTTTATTATTTTTGCAGCGGATTTGCAGTACTTGTTTCATTGCTAATCAGGATTAATTTGTCGGCGGACAATAGCGTCCGGTTGTTTAAAACAGTTGGTAAAATTAGAGAAAGTTTCGCAGATTCCCAAAAGATATACATCACAAATTAATATAATATATGTCGGTTTGGATACTTTTTAAGCTCATTGGTGCATTGGCATTGCTGATGTTCGGTATGAAATCAATGAGCGAAAGCTTGCAGAAGATGGCAGGCCCGCAGTTGCGTCACGTCCTTGGCGCAATGACTACTAATCGTTTTACAGGAATTCTTACTGGTACTTTCATTACAGCTGCCGTACAATCATCAACCGCAACGACGGTGATGACGGTGAGTTTTGTGAATGCCGGACTCCTAACCCTTGTGCAAGCCATATCGGTTATCATGGGTGCAAACATCGGAACGACGCTTACGGCATGGATCATGTCAGCTGGTTTCTCGTTTAACATCACTGATTTTGTGTGGCCAGCATTCTTCATTGGTATCGTATTAATCTATTCAAAGCGACGTAAACTGATAGGAGATTTCCTCTTCGGTATATCCTTTATGTTCCTCGGATTGGGCACATTGCGCCAGGCAGGGATTGATATGGACCTTGGACATACGCCAGCTGTGCTGCAGTTCTTTAGCCAGTTTGATCCGCAGAGCTTCATTACAACCATTGTTTTCCTGCTTATTGGTAGTGTTTTGACGATGTGTGTACAGAGTTCTGCTGCTATTATGGCCATCACAATGATTCTTTGTTCAACAGGAGTGCTGCCTATCTATCAGGGTATTGCATTGGTAATGGGTGAGAATATCGGTACAACGGTGACATCAAACCTTGCTGCTCTCACGGCAAACACGCAGGCACGGCGAGCTGCTATGGCGCATATGGTGTTTAATGTCTTTGGTGTTGTATGGGTATTGTGTGTCTTCCATCCTTTCGTTGATATGATTTGTGGATGGGTAGGATATGATGTTACAATGCCAAAGGGTGCTCCTGGCTTCGCTGCCAATGCTGCTAAGCTGAGCTTTGTGCTTGCTGCTTTCCACACAACGTTCAACGTTACCAATACGCTTATCCTCGTTGGACCTATTAAATACTTGGAGAAACTGGTTTGTATCATCATCAAGCCGAAGGCAAACAAGGACGAAGACGAGTTCCGTCTACACTTTATTCAGGTTGGAATCATGAAGACTCCAGAGCTCTCAGTGCTTGAAGCATCAAAGGAAATCAAGTCGTTTGCCGAGCGTATTCAGCGTATGTTTGGTATGGTAAGGGAGTTACTTGTTGAACAAGATGCCGACAAGTTCAATAAGCTTTATACACGTGTTGAGAAGTATGAGGGTATCTCTGACAATATGGAAATAGAGATAGCAAAGTATCTGGATCAGGTAAGTAACGCTCATTTGAGTGATGAAACAAAGGATAAGGTACGCTCTATGCTGCGTGAGATATCAGAGCTTGAGAGTATCGGTGATGCTTGTTTCAACATTGCACGTACGGAGAACAGACGCTTCAAGGGCAAGGAAGACTTCACGGAAGAGCAATATGAGCACATGCATCAGATGTTCGAACTGACGGATGATGCCCTCACTCAGATGAATAAAATCCTTGTTGGACATCGTCAAGATAATGATGTTAACCGCTCATTCAATATAGAGAATGAGATAAACAACTATCGAAACCAGTTGCGTTCACAGAATATCAATGACGTAAATGACCACAAGTACACCTATGCCATTGGTACAATGTATATGGATATCATACAAGAGTGTGAGAAATTGGGCGACTATGTCGTGAATGTTGTTGAGGCTCGAATGGGCGTAAAGCAGCAAGGTGCGTAGGAAAAGGCATTCGTTTTTTAGTTAAAAAACGAATACACAAAAATAAAAGACCTCTCTTTTCTTTATGAAAGGGAGGTCTTTTCGTATATTTGCAGATGAAAATAGAGTTATATAAGGATAGGATATACTATTCAATTAACCCCTGAATTCAAAGTCAATAACATTATATTTTATTCATGACTACAAGCGACTATCTTATTGTTTTTATGAAGATTCTCGGCTCTTTAGCCTTGTTAATCTACGGAATGAAGGTTATGAGCGAGGCTTTACAGAAGATGGCAGGCTCGCAATTGCGCCATATTCTTGGTGCAATGACCACTAATCGTTTCACGGGAATGCTTACCGGAACCTTTATCACTTGTGCTGTGCAATCGTCATCAGCAACAACTGTTATGACGGTAAGCTTTGTGAATGCTGGACTTCTTACCCTTGCGCAGGCTATTTCGGTCATTATGGGTGCCAATATCGGTACAACTCTCACGGCATGGATTATGTCTTTGGGCTTCAATGTCGACCTTACGTTGGTTGTCTTCCCTGCTTTCTTCCTTGGAATCATCCTCATTTACAGTAAGAGACGCCGTTATGTGGGTGATTTCCTCTTTGGTATTGCCTTCCTTTTCTTTGCCCTTGTGCTGTTGAGTAGTGCTGGTAAGGCACTCGATCTGGAGCATAATCCAGCTGCTATAGAGTTCTTTAAGTCGTTTGATACCAGTAGTCACCTTACAATTATCATCTTCTTGCTCATCGGAACACTTATCACTTGTATCGTACAGAGCTCTGCTGCGGTGATGGCTATCACTATCTTGCTTTGTTCAACGGGTGTATTACCGATTTATCTGGGTATTGCTTTGGTGATGGGAGAGAACATCGGGACAACGGCAACAGTTAATCTTGCTGCCCTCGGAGCCAACACTCAAGCACGGCGTGCAGCCTTTGCCCACCTGCTTTTCAATGTCTTTGGAGTTGTTTGGGTGCTCTGTCTGTTCTATCCTTTCGTCGATATGGTGTGCCGAATGGTGGGTTATGACCCAGAGAGCACCACGTTGTCTGCCGCACAAAAGGCTACTATTCTCCCTATTGTACTTGCTATGTTCCATACATGTTTCAATGTTTGCAACACTGCAGTCCTCATTTGGTTCATCCCACAGATGGAACGTGTGGTATGTTGGATCATCAAGGCGAAGGCAAACAAGGAAGATGATGAGTTCCGTCTACGCTTTATCCAGGCTGGTATCATGAAGACTCCGGAGCTATCTGTGCTGGAAGCATCCAAAGAGATACATGCTTATGCGGAGTTTACACAGCACATGTTCGGGATGGTTCGTGACCTTCTGACGATTAAAGAAGATGATGCTTTTGAACAACTCTTCGACCGTATTGATAAGTATGAGGACCGTTCGGATGATATGGAAGTGGAGATTGCAAAGTATTTGGACCAAGTCAGCGATGCTCACCTTAGTGATGACACGAAGGAGAAGGTACGTCAGATGCTACGTGAGATAAGCGAAATTGAAAGTATTGGTGACTCTTGCCTGCATATAGCACGTACGATTGGGCGCAGACGTGCGGCAAAAGACGAGTTTACAGAGGCTCAGTTTGATAACATCAATCATATGTTCGAACTGGTAGATGATGCCTTGACGCAGATGGGAGCTGTACTTGTCAAGCATAAGAATGAGGTAGATGTCGACCGTTCGTTCACTATGGAGAATCAGATTAACAACTATCGAAGCCAGCTTCGTACGCAGAATATCACGGATGTGAACGATCATAAGTACACATATACCATCGGTACAATGTATATGGACATCATTCAGGAGTGTGAGAGGTTAGGAGACTTCATTATAAATGTGGTGCAAGCACGTATGTGTATGAAGTGATTGATAAAGAAATGATAAGTGAAACGGACAATAGACTGGTGCCTATTGTCCGTTTTTTCATGCTTCCAGCTTACGTTCTAGCATTGTTCCCACCTGATGATGTTTCATGTCTTGAGTAGTAATTGGTATCTCATTATCCATTTAAAGATGATGAAATAATACACATCTCTTCGTCTTTCATCAATGTGTTGATGCCTAGCACATGTGGTGCTGACGCCTAGCACGTGTGGTGTTGATGCTTAGCACATGTAGTGTTGATGCCTAGCACACATGGTGCGGATGCCTAAATGGACTGTAATATATTATCAAGTATAAGAACATCTCGTATGAAAAAGGAGCTGAAACATATATAAAACAGGCGGATTTAGTTCATCTGTACACAAACAAAGTACTCATTTGTAGGTATAATTCCGCAACTTACACCTTTATAATTCATTATTATATTTCTCTCAAAGTCTTGACATTATATTATTTTTTACCTAACTTTACCCCCTGTATTTAGTAATGCTTTGTTGTGAAGAACAACTATAGGCATTTTAATTAAATCTTTCACATAACAAGAACCATACAATTATGCAAAAGGCATGGAGAAATTTCGCTGGTGAGAAGTGGCTCGATGAGGTCAACATGCGCCAGTTTATCCAAGACAATTACACAAGTTATGATGGTGATGCTTCGTTCTTAGAGGAACCAACAGAAGCAACAAACAAACTCTGGGGACTACTTAAAGACCTTCAGAAGCAGGAACGTGCTAAAGGAGGAGTCTTAGATATGGAGACAGAGGTGGTCTCTAGTATGACTGCTTATGGTCCTGGATATATCGGAGAAGGGACAAAAGAGTTGGAAAAAGTCGTCGGTCTGCAGACTGATAAGCCTTTAAAGCGTGCTTTTATGCCTTATGGTGGTATCAAAATGGCAGAACAAGCTTGTACAACCTATGGCTATGAACCCTCTGAAAAGCTTCATGAAATCTTCACAAAGTACTGTAAAACGCACAATGATGGCGTCTTTGATGCTTATACAGATGAGATGAAGCTTGTAAGACACAACCATATTCTTACAGGACTTCCTGACACTTACGGGCGAGGTCGTATCGTTGGAGACTATAGACGTGTAGCACTTTATGGTGTAGACTTCCTCATCAACGAGAAAGCAAAGGACCTTCGCAATTGCGGTGATGGTACGATGACAGAAGAAATCATCCGCTTACGTGAAGAAATATCTATGCAGATAAAGGCTTTACGTGAGATGAAAGAGATGGCATCTATCTATGGTTATGACATATCTCAGCCTGCTAATGATGCAAGAGAGGCTGTTCAGTGGCTCTATTTCGGCTATCTTGCAGCTATAAAGACACAAAATGGTGCTGCAATGTCCGTTGGTCGCATCTCAACTTTCCTTGATATTTATATTCAACGTGACTTACAAGAAGGTACACTTACGGAGAAAGAAGCGCAAGAGCTTATCGATCATCTGGTAATGAAGTTCCGAATGGTAAAATTCGCACGTATTCCTTCTTATAATCAACTGTTCTCTGGCGACCCTGTATGGGCTACTTTGGAAGTTGCAGGATTAGGAATGGATGGTCGTTCAATGGTAACTAAGAACGACTTCCGCTTCCTTCACACGTTAGAAAACATGGGTCCTTCACCTGAACCGAACCTTACTGTCCTCTATAGTTCACGTCTTCCGAAGCATTTCAAGGACTATGCAGCAAAGATTTCCATATCAACAAGCTCTATACAGTATGAGAATGATGATGTGATGCGTCCTATATGGGGTGATGATTATTCTATCTGTTGTTGTGTATCAGCTACACAGACAGGAAAGGAAATGCAGTTCTTCGGAGCACGTGCGAACCTTGCAAAATGCCTTGTTTATGCTATTAGCGGTGGCGTTGATAGTAAGACGCGTGAGCAATGTGGACCAGCTTACCGCCCGATAGAGGGTGATGTGGTGACCTATGATGAGTTTATGCCTCGCTTTATGGATATGATGGAATGGCTGGCAGGTGTCTATGTGAACACTTTGAACCTCATACATTACATGCATGATAAGTACTTCTATGAGGCTGCAGAGCTTGCACTTATTGACACAGACGTACGTCGCACCTTCGCAACAGGTATCGCTGGCTTCAGTCATGTGGTTGATTCAATCTCTGCTATAAAGTATGCTAAGGTAAATATCATCCGTGATGAGACAGGATTCCCTATAGAATTCAAGACTGAAGGAGACTTCCCACGTTACGGAAATGATGATGATCGTGCTGATGATATTGCTGTTTGGTTGCTGAAAACCTTCATGAATATGATTCGTAAGCATCACACTTATCGTCATTCTGAGCCAACAACAAGTATTCTTACCATCACTTCGAACGTTGTATATGGTAAGTTTACGGGTAATATGCCTGATGGTAGACCAGCTGGTGCACCGTTAGCTCCAGGTGCAAACCCATCATATGGTGCTGAACAGAACGGCTTATTGGCATCTTTGAATTCAACAGCTAAGCTTCCATATGAGTATGCTTTGGATGGAATCTCCAATACACAGACCATCAGTCCAGATGCTCTTGGACATGATGAAGCGGAACGTGTCAACACGCTTGTTGGTGTAATGGATGGTTATTTCAACCGGGGTGCACACCATTTGAATGTAAATGTCTTCGGAGTTGACAAGCTCATTGATTGTATGGAACATCCGGAGAAGGAGGAATATGCCAACTTTACCATTCGTGTCAGTGGTTATGCTGTGAAGTTTATCGACCTTACACGTGAGCAGCAGTTGGATGTTATTGCTCGTCGTGCACATGGATCAATGTAGAGTGGACAGTAAAAGAACAGATCTTTCAGACTTTCCGACTACTGAAACGATGCTTCGGGTACACTCCGTTGAGTCGTTCGGGTCGGTTGATGGACCAGGTATTCGATTCGTAATCTTCCTTAAGGGGTGCGCAATGCGGTGCCGATACTGTCACAATCCAGATACTTGGGACAGGGCGGGGGGTAACCTCCGCTCTGTTGATGATGTCTTATCCCAAGCTTTGAGATATAGAAGTTACTGGGGAGATAAGGGTGGAATCACCGTAAGTGGGGGGGAAGCTTTGCTACAAGTACGCCCATTAACAGAACTTTTTCGTAAGGCAAAAGCCTTAGGAGTCAACACTTGTCTTGATACTTCAGCACAACCGTTCAGCAGAAAGGAAAGCTTTTTCCCTGCTTTTGAGCAATTGATGCACTTTACCGACTTGGTTTTGCTTGATATAAAACACATTGACAGCGATGCCCATAAGCAACTTACTGGTTGGGATAACAGGGGCATTCTTGATTGTGCCCGTTATCTTTCAGATATTCATAAGCCAGTATGGATAAGGTACGTATTAGTTCCTGGCATTAATGATGACGATGAGTCATTGCATCGGTATCGTGCTTTTCTTGATACATTGGACAATGTTGAGCGTGTTGAAGTTCTTCCTTATCATAGCTTAGGTGTATATAAATGGGAACAATTAGGGATTCCTTACACGCTTAAAGAGGTAGAACCGCCTACTGAAGAGAGCCTACGCCATGTGCGTAAGATACTGACAGAGTGAGAAATCGTAATAGGATTTTTGAGAATTAGCTATTGAAAACCACATCTTTTTATACCAATGAGACATAAGCTTCCCTGTGTTTTATGAGAGAATCTTATATCATTTCCACGTATTTACTTATACTTTCGAATCATTCGGAATGCCGTTCTTGATTGCTCGGAACGACATTCTAATTTGTATATGATGGATTTTTCTCTGTTCCATCATGGTGAAACTTGTGTTCCTTCATAGTGAAACTTATGTTCCATCATAGTGAAACTAATACTGTAAAGGGGTAAAAAAGATATAAGACACGTGCAGAATGAGTGTGTAATGGATATAAAACAAAAGCCGAACGGTTAGTTCGACTCTGTTAGTTGTATGAGAAACTCTGTGCTGAGAGGGATGTTTAGTTGAAGTATTTGCTCACAAAAGCCTTTACTTTTGCCGTATATTGCTCGGGATAATCCTTATAACTCTTTGCATGTTCCGACCCTTTGGTGATCCAAAGTTCCTTGGGTTGAGGCTTAGCCTTATAGAGTGGATGCGCCATCCATGAAGGAACGTAGGTGTCATTGTCGCCATGTATGAAGAGCATAGGACGGTGGCAGTGGGCGACCTGTCGTAATGAACTTGCTTCATAGAAGTTCCAACCGTACTTCATCTGGCATAATTGGGAGGTAATAGGGAGCAAAGGGAACTCCGGAATGCCGAATTGTGCTTTGAGTTGATCGGCAAATTCGTCACGAACACTTGTGTATCCGCAGTCTTCTATGTAAGCTTTTACATACGATGGGACACCTTTATCACCCGAAACATTCATCGTTGTGGCTGCTCCCATGGATACTCCGTGCAGCACAATGCGTGAAGGATGATGGCTGTCACGGAACATCTGCTCGGCAATGGGTATCCATTGTTCAATGTCTTTTCTGTCGTTCCAACCCATCTGGATGGCTTTCCCATCGCTCTTCCCATGCCCATGGAGGTCGGGGAGGAGTACATTCATCCGCATCACCTTATTATATATATGGGCAAGATACAGCATTCCCAGTGCATTGTCCTTGTATCCATGGATGCAAATGGCAGTCCTTCCGCAGGCAGAATCGCCTTTTAAGTAGAAAGCATGCGCCCGTAAGCCATTGCGAAGTTTGATGGTTGTGTCGCGTAAGGCATGTGATTGTCTGATACTGTCAAGCCATTGACGCATAGAAGGGTATTCTTCTTGTAGCTTTTTCCATCGGTAGGCATAGCTGTGGGTACTGCTTTCTATGGAATAAGACAACATGTAAGCTGCCCCACCACCCATCACAAGGCATACTAACAATGGGAGTATTATTAATGAGAGATAGACTTTCTTCCTCATTTTAACTGTATGATTATTTGGCTTCAATGGCTTTTACAACTGCCAGAGACGTGTCAAGCCATTCTTCCATGCGCTTGTAATCCTTCTTTTCCCAGACGTCTTTGAAGTCCATAAACTCATGAGTGAGACGACTTTCGTATGCGTTGCGCTGATAACTGGTGAGCTTTCCGCCTTCCATAATCTCTACACTGCCAAACTCGTTGGCTGTTGTCGGGATGCGAATCCAGCCTTTCTCGCCTTGTATAATGGTGAACGAAGGACTGCTGGAGTCCTTGGCTGCAGTACAGGTGGCAGTCAGTGTGGGATAAGAAAGTACCATTGTGCCTGAGGTGTCAATACCGTTGTGACCTCGATTCGCGTAATATGTTGTTGTAAGAGGTTCACCAAAAAGTCCTATGACGGTGTTGATATTGTATACATTGAGGTCGTTCATGGCTCCTCCACCAAGCTTTGGATTGAATGCTGGGGCTATGTCGCCTTGCAGATAGCGTTCAAATCTGCTCGAATACTGTGAGAAATTGCACTGCACAAGGTGTATGGGTGCAATGCGTGTGAGGCTATCTTTGACCAATTTGAAGTTGGGGGTATGAAGAAGTGACACGGCTTCAAAGAGGTAAAGGTTACGACTTCGTGCCAGAGCGGAAAGTTCTTCAGCCTGAGAAAGAGAAGTGGTGAAGGGCTTCTCAACGATGACATTCCTGTCAGCCTCTAGTGCTTGACGAACGTAGTCATAGTGAGCACTGTTGACTAAGGCGATGTAAACGAAGTCGGCATCGTCTTCTTTCAGTAGTTGGGTATAGTCGGTGTAGACATGTGCTATCCTGTTTGCCTTCGCAAGTGACTGTGCTTTGTCCTTATCACTGTGTGAGAATAGGCTTGTAATTTCAATCCCTTTACCTTCTGTTCGGAGCATACTGATGACTTCAGTTGCTATCATCCCGGTTCCTATAATACTGATTCTCATGTGCTTATTATTTCTTATTGTTCATTAACAGGTGCTACAAAAATAAGGAATGTTTTGCAGAAAGCAAGGAAAAAGACTATATTTGTGCTCTCTTAACAGGTATTAGATGAGTAATTATGAAGAAGAGTTTATTTCTGTGTACGTTGTCTCTGACAATGGTTGCAACGATAGGTTGTGCTGGCGGTAGGACTCCTGCAATGAAGGATATGGCTGATTCTGTAGGACAGAAATCAGTAGTTCAGGGGACAAATGACTCGTTGTTGGTTGATTCTTTGGGGAAATCGTTTAGTGATGATGCAGCAAGTGTTGACTTCTCTTGTGATTTTCCAGTTTCAGGACCTCGTGTTCTTGTTGATTCCTTACGTACTTTCCTCTCTAAAGAGATGGCTGGTTGTGTCGTAGCTTCCCCAGATGATCAATCTGTCTCACCGAAAACTTATAATCACCTTACTGATGGTAAGGGGATGATTGCTTATTATGCAGACGCTACGTTTAAGTCTTTGAAGTCTCTTGGGAAAGATGATAAGGAAGTAAAAAGACATCCATATAGCATTTCCTTGTCTGTAAATAAGGTCTATGATACAGCAGATTACGTTACGTATACTTCTGTTTTCTCTTTATATGAGGGTGGTGCACATGGTATGGCATCGCTTCGTGGTGTCACATTCGACAAAAAGTCGGGAAGTCAAATAGGCTATCCCATAGATTCAACTGCCCTTAAGGCGTTGCAACCTATTCTGAAAGAAGGTGTCAAGAGCTATTTTGTAGATGTCGCTAAGAATGATGGTGAGTCGGTTTCGGATACTGATATTAAGGACTTTATGGATGGGTTGTTTATCGAAAATGGTATCATCCCACTTCCTGCAGCTGCTCCTTATCTCTCACCTGATGGTGTTGTCTTTGTGTATGGACAGTATGAGATAGGCGCTTATGCCATTGGTATGCCTACTTTCACAGTTCCTTATGGTAAGATTGAGAAGTATCTTACACCCGAAGCTCGCCGCTTAACGGGGTTGAAATGATATCCCCAAGAGGGTGTGTTATAGCATTTAAGATTTGGAAATGATACCCTCTTTTGTGTAGATAATAGTCTTCTGTGTAATATAATTTCAAGGTGTAGATTTCAAAAGATGCCCTTTTGCTTGTCAAAAGGGCATCTTTTAGCATGTAAAAGGGCGTCTTTTAGAGTGCAAAAGGGCGTCTTTTACTTTCGTGTTCTTAACTGTTTGTATATCTGTATGTTACAAATCTGATTTTAATAGGTTTTATTGTGAAATATCAACCTTGTAAGTTTGCTTTTTGTAAAGTCTTTTTATAGTGCATTATCTATTAACCAAACAAATCCTTTTGCGGTTCTTATACCATTGTCTTGGAAGTGGTTGCCTTCGTTCCATTCCATCTTACAGTTGATATTCCTTTGCTTTAAAAGTTCTTCTTGCTGCAGAATGTCTTTGCTTATGGTCGACATTATCTTTGTTTTTGTCTTTTCTTCCTTGTCACCTAAGCTCAGATAGGCATGTTTCACCTGTGGAATATGACTCTCAGCATAGGTTAACCATCCTGTGTACCATGCTGATGGGGATGCCGCAACAATGCCGCCGAAGAGAGAAAGGGGCTGGTAGGCTGCCCAAAGAGAGAAGAGGCCAGCTAAGGAATATCCCCCTAAAAAGACTGTAATGTCGTTTTCTGCAAGGCAAAATTGAGCATATAATTCTGCAAGTAATTGTTCCTTTATATATAATAAGGTGTCATGAGCACCTTCGCCAAAGGGTATTTTTCCGAAAACTGGTGATGCTGGCCAGGGCGTTAATTCATCGTTCCACTTGGAAATGTGGATGGCTACATGAATAAAAGGTACCTTTGTGTGTTCTTCTATATACTTTATTTGTTGTTCTAACTCCTCCCTGTCATGGCCATCTACGGGCTGTAGGAGAAGAACTCTTGCATTGTCTTCAAAGTGGAGGGTACATCTTTTACCTCCTAAAATAGCTTCTGTTCTTAAGTGTCTCATCGTTATGGAGATTTTATTTCATCTGCAAATATAATCAAATTATTGGCCAGAAAGATTGATGTAAGTCAATTTGTGGAAGAAAAATGTATTTTATCTAAAAATAATCTTTAGAAAGTTTGGAGGATTGAAGAGAACTTTCTAACTTTGCATTGCTTTTCGGATAAAACATGATATTTAATCAACTATACGATAAGCCGGGACATCTCGGAGTGAGAATTGTCGCCGATAAAGAAAGAGTTCTTTGAAAAGATTTACATAAACAGAGAAGTAGTACAAGAAGCGTCTGTTTGATTTTATATCAGATAGATGGGTAAAAGAAACGAACCGATCAATTCATTGTCTGTACTTTGGTATTATTACTACGAAGTATAGATTAAAGATAAAGGTGCTTTTTACTTGATATTATTTAGGATAAGCGTTCTGAAACAGAGATTATTCGGTGAAGTGTTTTGGTTGGTGGTATTTATTATCACTTATCATCCATCACTTATCACCAAACCATATTTTACAATGGAGAGTTTGATCCTGGCTCAGGATGAACGCTAGCTACAGGCTTAACACATGCAAGTCGAGGGGAAACGGCATTAAGTGCTTGCACTTTTTGGACGTCGACCGGCGCACGGGTGAGTAACGCGTATCCAACCTTCCCATGACTAAGGGATAACCTGCCGAAAGGCAGACTAATACCTTATGGTCTTCACTGACGGCATCAGATGTGAAGTAAAGATTTATCGGTTATGGATGGGGATGCGTCTGATTAGCTTGTTGGCGGGGTAACGGCCCACCAAGGCAACGATCAGTAGGGGTTCTGAGAGGAAGGTCCCCCACATTGGAACTGAGACACGGTCCAAACTCCTACGGGAGGCAGCAGTGAGGAATATTGGTCAATGGGCGAGAGCCTGAACCAGCCAAGTAGCGTGCAGGATGACGGCCCTATGGGTTGTAAACTGCTTTTGTATGGGGATAAAGTCAATCACGTGTGATTGTTTGCAGGTACCATACGAATAAGGACCGGCTAATTCCGTGCCAGCAGCCGCGGTAATACGGAAGGTCC
>ERZ773057.648-NODE-648-length-14394-cov-7.740847_pt1 | contig 14394 bp, 15 predicted proteins | sample MGYA00580629_ERZ773057 | MGnify/ENA primary metagenome ERZ773057 (study PRJEB29015, sample SAMEA2738143) | human oral metagenome | biome: human oral; feature: human-associated habitat; material: saliva | place: China | collected 2163 ...
TGATCCCAGAAGAAATCATGACCGAGGAACTTGAGTCCATGATTTCGTGGTTGGCCGATCTGATCCGCAGCGTTGATTCCTCGCTTCTGGATGAGTGGGAAGCAATGATGAACGGCGAAGAATTGGTCGAAGCCCAAGGATCGGCTTCTGCCGTTGGAGCTGAGCGCGCATTCGGTGCGGATGAGTCCGGCGCTATTGCTTTCACGGCAAATCTCCATGCTTTCCGCAATTCCGTACGTCGGGCGCTCTTTCATTTTGTTGAGTTGATGAGCCGCGATGACGTCGATGGGCTTGAGCGAGCAACTGCGCAGGCCACGGATGCCAATGGATTCTTCGCTGAGGCGGCGCCGTGGACCGTCGATGATTGGGATCATGCACTAGAACGCTACTGGGCCGAACATGATTGGATCGATATCAATCAAAGTGCGCGTTCCCAGGCGCTCTGCGCTTTGGAGGAACAGATCAGCGGCGAAGATATCTTGGCTCTGATGCCCTTCTCCGCCAGGGATAATGCCAATCAGCGCAGTCGTTTCGAGGCCCTTGCGCGGGCTGTCGATGAAGCTCCAGCTGGTTCAGTCTGGCTGGCGACTCAGACCATCACGGATCCGGAAGGCAATATGGACTGGCGAATTGCCGCACTCGTGGATGTGCCCACCTCGGACGAGGCTGGAAGAGTTGCCCTGGCGACGGTCACGGTCGGACCGCGGTAGAAGTCTCTTGACAGCAAGCGCTGATAGAGCACATTTTCGACATTTATAGCATTGACATCTAGCAACACCAACGCCATGATATTTAGGTGGGCAGATGCACAGCACCAAAGAGGGGACACCGGAGTGAAAGAGCAAGAAGAGACTGCCCCGTATGCGGCTCGCAGCCCCCACAGCAACAGACACCTCCTTTCCCCCGAATTCCACACAGCGCCCGCGTCAGAGGACTAGCCAACTCCTCCCCAGCATCACCGAGCAGTAATCCACCAGCTAAACAAATTCAACTCGGCACCCACACCCCAACGTCGGGCTGTTTCACGGTCGATTTGGCAATATCAAGAACACAATGGGCAGCGGGAGCAGGGTTTTTCCACTCGTGTACAATTAACACAAACGATAGACGTTTCACTTTCGTATACGACTGCGGGACAGCAAGGAAATTCTCTATACTACAGAGCGAAATAGACTTATTTCTCAAATCCATCAACTCTTCCTGGCAAGATTCCAAATACAAGAAAAGAAATTTCACTTTCTTCGGAACACCATTCAAAGATGAATGGAACCCCTCAAGTCCAACCACAATTCCCACAATCGACACAGTATTTATCTCTCACTTTGACATAGACCACATAAAAGGACTCGGGTACCTCATTCAAAACGCAACAGTCAAAGAACTCGTCATTCCTTACACAACTCCAGAGGAACGTTTCCTATACTTAGCAGCCTCACAACAGACACGCCCATCAGCAATAAATAGAACCAATGACACCCCCATAGACACCTTCACAATAAATTTCACTGCAAATCCTAAAGATGCAGTAAATGAACTATGCCGAGAGATGGAGACAGATAGGCGAGAGACGCGCGTCATTGCAGTCTCCTCCGACAGTCAGAACGGCAGAGCAAACTACGTCACACAAATCATTGTTAACGCAAACAGCCCTTCAAATAATCAACACTTTAAATCTCAAGATGTATCCATATGGACCATCGCCGCACACACATTGAGCGACAACGCACAGAGCTACGGAAATAAACTCATCAACGAATTAATTAACAGAGGGATAATATCCACCATCGATGACTTGACCGACCCACTCACATTGGGAAGAATCTTTTCAGAAAAAAGCAGTGTATCAGAAATCACCAAAGCCTATCGAGCCATTGTGGGAAGAAATTTAAATAAGACTTCACTAATTCTATATTCTGGCCCCTCACAGCCCCTAAACACACAAACTTCTGATCACATATTTTGGACAGAAAAATCGACAGGAAATGCAACTAGCAGCATGTTCTCTTCCCCCATCTTGACCTACAATTTTCCTCACCAAGCAGGGTGGCTAGGCTGCGGAGATGCGCCATTATCTTCCGCTACCAACCTGAGCAAATTTGATTCCCTATTTGGCGACCATAAGTTGTTTGCGTCAACATTTTCCCCACCTCACCACGGCTCGTTACGCGACTGGAACATCCAACTTCTCGACTCTTTCGGATATCCAAATGAAATTAGTCCAGTGTGCGTTATTTCCGCGGACGGATTACATCAACATCCCGATCCATACGTAATATCAGATATCTACAGCAGCGGATCAACACCGTTCATCGTAACAACAGACACACGATCACGTCTTACTGAGACGATGATTGCGAGTGTATCTTGCAATGTACCATAGGTCTGAAACGACAGACTCTTACCCTTTCACCTCCTAGCACCTCTCGCCCAATCAGCACACATGCCAATGGGCACTACGACAGATAACAATCAGCAACTTTATAAGACCAGTCCGCACAACCAGACCTGACCAAACGACTGATACCAGCACCATCAATCACAAGAATTCCACGTAGAAACAGTTCACCGTTTGCTGTAGAAAACGCTATTTCTGCTGGGAAACCGTGCGAATCAGCCAGTCCGCGCCCGCGAAGAGCGCCATGAAGAGCAGGGCGCCGATCAGGATCGCGACGATGTTGATGGCGACCTGCGCGTAACCGAGGCGCCACACGTTCACGAAGCCGTAGGGGTACTGGTGCGTGAAGGTGCCTCGCACGAGCGTGTACGCCACCCACACCACCGGGATCAGCAGGGCGCGTCCCAGCGTCGCCCAGGTGATGCCGCCGCGCGGTCCCGCGAGCGCGGCCGTCCCCACAAAGGCGGCGGGGACGCGCCCAGACCCAGGTAGGACAGGCCGACCTCGGCGAGGACTGCACCACCGTTCGTGACCAGGGTCGGCCAGATGTTGGGCAGAACGTGGCAGGTGAGGATCCCCCACGTGAACACGCCGGAGGTGCGCGCGGCCAGCACGTTCTGGCTGGTGACTCAGACCATCACGGATCCGGAAGACAATATGGACTGGCGTATTGCCGCCCTCGTGGACTTGGCTGCCTCTGACAAGGAAAAGCGGGTAGTTCTGACGGTGCTCACGGTCGACGCGCGGTAGGGGCCTGCTTCGATACCTGCACGGCCTCTGGCTTCGGCATAGCTCTCAATTGCCGCCTCGGCAGCTTCATAGCTTGCTGCGCGCGCTACCTCACAGGCCTCTCACCAATCTCCTGCTGAAGACGTAGAAGGTAGCCGTCAGGGTCCTGAACCAAGAACTGACGAACGCCGATCTCAATGTCGCCTGCTCGATACCACTTCTCTTCGGGCTCAAGGAAGATTGGCCATCCTGCGCTCGTGATGCGCTGCAACGCAGGATCTAGGTTCTCGACCTGTACCTCGAAGTTGATCCCGCGACCAAGTGGTAACTCAAGGGGGCCGGTCTCCCACGTCCTCCCTAGGCTGATCTGGTCAAGCATCAAGTGCGCATTACCCAAGACGAGGTATCCAAACCCTTCTTCGGGTCGCTCATAGCGGAGGGAAAAACCGACCAATTCGCACCAGAAATGCCGGGAGGCCTCGTAATCGGTGACGGAAAGTTCAGGAACAAGCCCGGGTTCACAGCTCATTTCTTCACTCTATCAGGCAGCTCGGATACAGAAGTTGAACTCGGTCACGACTGTCGGACAATTTCAATTCCCACGGTCTGCAGGGAGGTTACTGAAACAGGTCTGAGTGGGAACCTGTACGAATTGCTGTCACTACGCAAAGCTCAGGTTCGTCTAGGTAGATCAGCAACCAATCCGGTTGAATATGACACTCACGAAACCCCGCATACGGGCCCGCTTCAAATCCTTCTTGAACTGACTAGTCATTACAAGGGAACGTCGCCCTTGTTGAGATTCATTCATCATCGGCATTCGCGAATGCCTGCGATGCCGACACATAGCGGCTAGCCGCGACACGTCCTGCAGCAATGTCGCGCGCCTCGCGCATAGCTCGCTCGGTTTCGGCGTTGTAGCGAGGCTGGCGCAAGTCAAAGGGCAGGCCGCCCTCCATGATCGACTTGTGAAGGAACACGTTCACAGCGTCGGTGAGGTTCATGCCGAACTGGGCATACACCCTCTCGGCTTCTTCCTTCACGCTTGGATCCACACGCATGTTGAGTGTTGCGGTCTTCATGACTCCTCCCTTCAACAAATAGACGTACAACATCTATCTTACAACGTCAGCACAACGCATGGCACATGATGCGGTTCATCATTACAAGAGATCTGCACAATTAGACAATTCTGCAATTTCAATTGCAGACAACGTTGTTCGAAGATCGTTAAGAGGAAGCAGAGCACAACCCCGGAAAATTACGCTTGCGCAGCAAGATCAACGACCTCGGCACCAACAATTTCCGCTAGGTCAAGCGGGCTCAGCTCTACGCTCACTCCCCTGCGACCGCCCGACACCAGCATCGTTTCATGATCCAAACATGAAGAATCAATAAAGATTCGATGTTTTGTCGTTTGTCCCAAAGGGCTAATCCCGCCAACGACATAACCGGTCCGGCGCTGCGCAACGGCAGGATCAGCCATCGCCGCATTCTTCGCTCCTGCAGCCTTGGCAATGAGCTTCATGGACAGGTGCGCAAGCGCGGGAACACACCCCACCACGAACTCCCCCGTCGGCTCAAGCTTAACCATCAAGGTTTTAAAAGCAATCGCGGGATCGATCCCCAATTTCTCAACGGTTTCTTCACCATAGGCACGCGCGGAAGGATCATGCTCGTACTCGTGAACAACGAAAGGAACTCCGGCCTCATTCAATTCCTCAATTGCACGAGTCGGACCAGAGGCATGATCTTTGGAGTGTTTGCGAGCCATACCCCCAGTGTAAGTCCCAAGGAGAGGGTCTCTGAGTTCGCGGCAAGTAAAACGGCCAGGCTGATACACATCAGCCCGGCCCGAAGTCTTGTCGCAAATAGCGGAGCGATTCCTTAGAGGATCGAGGCTTGCGGATCATCGATCACCATCTTGCCGAAGGGGAAGCAGGTGATCGGGATGAGCTTAAGATTGGCGATCGCCAAGGGAATACCGATGATCGTGATTGCCTGTGCAAAAGCAGTCAGAATATGTCCGATTGCCAGCCATACCCCTGCAATGATGAACCACACGAAATTCATCAACGCGGATCCCGCACCCGCACCAGGAATGGGAACAACTCGCTTCCCAAACGGCCACAGCACATAGCTTGCGATGCGGAAACTTGCGACTCCTGCGGGGATGGTGATGATGAAAATACAGGCAACAATTCCGGCAAAAATGTAGCCAAGAAATAGCGCAAAGCCACCAAAAACCAACCAAATCACATTCAGCAAGAAGCGCATGTGCATCCTTTCGCTAATCCACTCCATTTTCGTGTTACCTCAAGTCTGCCATGCGACTGCGGGACTCAGCTGCGCTTTTTGCCCTGATTTTCCCCTGATTCGTCCCTGAGTGGGACGTCTACACTTGAACTATGAGTATTCCTTCAGCGATTGCCGAGGCCCTTGACCGAATTGAGTGCGCACGCCAAGCCGCCGGACGGACCGATCGCGTGGCCTTGGAACTCGCAGTGAAGACGCGTACCCCCGATGAGTGCCGTAAAGCCGCCCAAACCCTGAGCGACCTGGGACAGCCGATCCTCTTGGGACACAACCGAGTGCAAGAGGCGAAAGCAACCGTAGATGCAATCCGTGAGGTCCCGGGTGCTCAGATTCACCTGATCGGGCCGCTCCAATCCAACAAGATCAACCAGGCGCTCTCCTGTGTCGACGCGATTGAATCGATTGATTCTGTCGCGATGGTACAGAAAATCGATTCACGCCTCGACCGAGAACTCCCCGTTTTCATCGAAGTCAATGTCTCGGGCGAAGACACCAAACACGGCTGCTCTCCTGCTGATTTTTCCTCGATAGCCGAGGCCGTCGCCGCCTCTACGCACCTCAGGCTCGCAGGCCTCATGACAGTTGGCCTCAACTCCCCCGCTGAAGCAGATGTTCGCCGCGGCTACGAGCTCCTGCGAGAGCTCCGCGACACCGCCGCGCAACAACTTGCGATCCCGGCAACCAACCTGGAACTGTCCATGGGTATGAGCCACGATTTGGAATGGGCGATCGCAGAAGGCGCAACAATCGTCCGCGTTGGGACCGCAGTCTTTGGTCCTCGTCGCTTAGTTGCGCACGGGTAGAGCCTTCCCCACACCCCAGTCAATTCCGGCGATGAGTGCAAGAAATACCAGAGCACCGCACAAAATCGCAACGATGTTGATCAGGACCTGCTGGTAGCCCAGGACGCTCACGTTCACAAAATCGTATGGGTACTGGTGGACAAAAGCCCCACGCACCAAGGTGTAGACCACCCAAATCACTGGGATCACCAGGGCTTTCAGCACAACCAAAGCATCTAACCCGCCACGAGGTCCACACAGTAGAGCTGCCAGAATCATTAGCGCCGGAACAACAACGTGTTGGAGCGGGTTCGTGAACACCGACCAGCCGCTGAGTACTTCAGTGGGGCGAATTAAAAAGTGGTAAACGATCGCCGTCACGGTAATCATCATGAGGGCGCACAACTGAAGTGCACGTCCCCACGAACCGATATCGGGACCTTTCCACACGATCAGAGTCGCGACAATGGCGACCAGAATATTTGACCACTCAGTGAAATAGGACAGGCATTCAATCATTCGCTGGCCGAAGCCGGCCCAGCCAAAGGGAGCTCCACCGAACATCCCAGGCCGGGCCACGGCCTCGCGAGAATATCCATCCACACCGGTAATAACCAGGGTGAAAACAACACCCACCCACGCAGCGATCGCAACAAGCAGATAGGCCCAACGGCCAAAGGTCGCTAAGGTCATCGCTTTATCCTTCACGCGCTCAGGCCCAATCGGGCAGAATACGCACGCCGCCCTTATCGGCAGATGCTGCAAGCATTCCGTAGACCTTCAAGGCATCAGAGACGTGACGCGAACGAGGCTTGGAGGGCTTCCACGGGGTGGCGCCCATCTCCGCGCGGCGGCGCTCAAGTTCCTCATCGCTGACATTCACGCGAAGCAGACGCTTGTTGACGTCGATCTCGATCTCATCGCCCGTGCGAACCAAGCCAATCGCACCGCCGGCAGCGGCCTCGGGAGAGATGTGACCAATCGAGATACCGGAGGTACCCCCGGAGAAACGGCCATCGGTGATCAGTGCGCACTTCTTACCCAGACCCAGTCCCTTGAGGTACGAGGTCGGGTAGAGCATTTCCTGCATGCCCGGTCCACCCTTGGGGCCTTCGTAGGTGATGACGACAACGTCGCCTTCCTGAACCTTCTTGCTCAGAATCGATTCAACGGCCTCTTCTTGAGATTCCACGACGAAAGCACGGCCAACGAAGTGGAAGAGCGACTCATCGATACCCGCGCTCTTAATAACTGCACCGTTTTCCGCGATGTTGCCGTAAAGAACCGCAAGTCCGCCGTCCTTAGTGTATGCGTGCTCGACGTCGCGAATGCACCCGTTCTCGGAATCCGTTTCCAAGGACTCGAAGAGGTTCGCAGTCGAGAAAGCATGGGTCGTGCGCACGCCACCGGGCGCGGCGAGGTAGCGATGCTTGGCCTCGTCGCTCGCGCTACCACTGCGGATATCCCACTGAGCAAGCCACTCCTCCAAGGAAGGAGCGTGAACGGAGTGCACATCGCGCTGCAGCAAACCAGCGCGGTTGAGCTCACCAAGGAGAGCGGGAATACCGCCTGCGCGGTGCACATGCTCAATGTGGTACTTCGTCGAGTTCGGAGCCACCTTGCACAGGCAGGGGACGCGACGGGAAATCGCATCAATGTCGTCCAGAGTGAAATCAACCCCGGCCTCGTGAGCGATCGCAAGAATGTGAAGAACGGTGTTAGTGGAGCCGCCCATGGCAACGTCCAAGCTCATCGCGTTCTCGAAAGCGTGCTTGGTAGCGATCGAGCGCGGCAGAACCGAATCGTCATCGTTGTCGTAGTACGCGCGGCACATATCAACAATGCGGTGTCCTGCCTCCAAGAAGAGCTTCTTGCGCTCAACCTGCGTAGCCAAGGTGGTGCCGTTACCGGGGAGTGCCAGGCCGATGGCCTCGTTGAGGCAGTTCATCGAGTTCGCGGTGAACATGCCGGCGCAGGATCCACAAGTCGGGCACGCATTGGCCTCAACCTGGGCAAGCTGGGCGTCAGAAACTGAATCATCTACGGCCATGACCATCGCGTCGATCAGGTCAAGGCGGTGCTCAACAACGCCTTCAATGGAAGCGCCGGACTCCATAGGACCACCCGAAACGAAGATCGTCGGGATGTTTAAACGCATGGCAGCGATGAGCATACCGGGGGTGATCTTGTCGCAGTTCGAGATACACACAAGGGCATCGGCGCGGTGAGCATTGACCATGTACTCCACCGAGTCGGCAATCACCTCGCGCGAAGGCAGCGAATAGAGCATGCCATCGTGGCCCATTGCGATGCCGTCGTCAACAGCGATGGTGTTAAATTCCTTCGCAACGCCGCCTGCTTCGCGAATCGCTCCGGCGACCAAGTCACCCATGTCCTTGAGGTGGACGTGGCCGGGAACGAATTGGGTGTAGGAGTTGGCGATCGCGATAATCGGCTTGCCGAAATCCCCATCCGTCATTCCGGTCGCACGCCAGAGCGCACGTGCTCCAGCCATATTGCGTCCTTGAGTCGATGTTGCTGAGCGCAAAGGCTTACTCATGGATTTCTCCCCTATGACGAATTTGTAACGTCTTCAACCCTAGTTCGACCTCGGGGCGACGGCTCGCTAGGTTCACGAGATGGACGAGGCTTTGCGCACGTTTTCGCTTAAATGGCCTGCTTTTACTACACTTTTACGGGGTCGACGGACTATCCACTTCCTGACCAGCCACACGGCCAGAGCAATGCCGGCCAGCCCAAAAACGATAAGTTGGTATCGCGAAATCCATTCTTCGACGATCTCCCAGTTCGCCCCCAACGCATATCCGGCGCCGATAAGAACGGAATTCCACAGGGCTGAACCAATTGCCGTGTACAGAGTAGAGGGAAGAAGTTTCATTCGTTCAATACCAGCCGGAATGGAAATCAAGGAACGAACAACGGGAACGACGCGTCCCAGAAGAACTGCCACCGGGCCTCGGCGCACAAACCACGCTTCGGCGCGTTCGATATCTGTTTCCTTGACGAAGGGAATCTTCGAGGCCAAGGAGTAGAAGCGCGCACGCCCAAACCACGCGCCCAAGGCATACAGTGCCAGCGCGCCGACAACCGAGCCGATCGTAGCCCACACGATTGCGCTGATCAGCCCCATGCTTCCCGAGGCAGCAGCGAAGCCCGCGGAAGGCAGGATCACTTCGCTCGGGATCGGTGGGAATAGGTTTTCTGCCGCAACGGCAATTCCAACTCCTGGGGCACCAAGTGCACCCACAAGCGAAACAACGGCGTGGACAATAGGTTCAAGAAGATTACTCATGCCTGTAGCATCGCGGTGCAAGGCATGGAAGAGTTTTGCTCACCCTTTGCGTGAGCTGTGAAAGCCAATCACGGCGCGGAGCACTGAACCAGTTCGCCCTCACCTGCAATACGCAGCTGATGTTCGGATGCAGAGATGAAAACTGCCTCTCCGCGGCCCAGGGTGCACTCCCCTGCCTCGGTCGACAAACTCAAGCGTCCACGCGTCACCACTGCAATTCGAGGCCCCTCACCCGGAACTCGAAGATTGCTGAGGTCAGGGGTACAGGTCGTCACGGTGAGTTCAAATTCCTGAGCGGGCGCCAAGAAACGATCCGAATGCGGGCTGGGATGCTCGGGAGCCAGACGAACCGGAGGAAGCGCAGAGAACTCAGCAATTTCAACGAGTTGCGCACTGTCAACATGCTTGTGGGTCAGTCCCGCTCGGATGACGTTATCCGAGGCCGCCATAACCTCGATTCCTAGACCGCGCTGATAGGCGTGGATCTGGAGCGGCGGAATATACGCAGCCTCACCTGCACGAAGCGAAACGGGATTCATGAGGAATGCCAAGATAATTCCAGAATCACCACCGTGCGCTTCTTCCAACTCGCACACCAATTGATCGGCGCGAAGCGAGGGGGAATTACCCGATTCCAGACGCCTGCGGCAGGCATCAACAAATTCCTCAACCAGGGCTGGCGTGACGGGTGAGTCGATATCAAAAACCCACGAGGCCAAGGAACGCAGGCCCCCGCGCACAGTTGAGAGCTTGAGGCGTCGACGAAGAAGCTCAGCCAGCTCACCCTCGAGGCCTTCCAGAAGCCGGCGCGCCTTTCGAGGGACCCGGAAACCAATGAGGGCCTCGAAATCGGTCAGAGCGTAGAGCATTTCGGGCTTGTGGTTCATGTCCCGATAGGAACGGTTGGGAGCGGTGCGCTCGATTCCCAGCACTTCTTCGCGTAGGTAGCCTTCTCGAGCGATTTCCTTTGTGGGGTGAACCTGAAGAGAGAGGGTCTCATCGGGTGCGATGACCTTCATGAGGAAGGGAAGATTTGTTCCAAAGGCGTAGAGGATTCCCGATCCCAGGGCCTTCTTCGGATCTTGTGCGATGAGGTCACCCAGAGTTGAACCGTCGCGGAGGAGGGTGGGACCATCTGGGTGATTACCGAACCAGAGTTCAGAAACAGGCCGAGGCCCTGGAGTTTCGCCCAAGAATTCGGCAATTGCGCTCTGCGAGCCCCAATCGTCAAACTTGCGCCAGCCCTGAAGCTGCTGCATCCCGGTCTCCTCAACTTCTCTGTAACAGCGGCGTATCCGCGTGTTGTCACAGATGAACTATGGCGTTATTTCTTCACAAAACGCGTGGTATCTGTGAAAAGTTTAGCGTGCACCTTCTTCTCGGTCCGCCAAAGCGCGCAGGGCACCGCCGGATTCATAAAGTTGATCCCACGTTCCAACTTCAACAATACGCCCCGAATCCATAACGATGATTTGATCAGCATCGTGAATGGTATCCAAGCGGTGCGCAACAACAATCAAGGTCTTATCGCTGGTGCGACGGCGAATCCCCGCCAGAACTCGAGCTTCGGTTTCGCGGTCAACTTGGGAGGTGGCCTCGTCCAGGATCATGATGGGGGTTTCACGCAGGAGCGCGCGGGCAAGAGCCAGGCGCTGGCGCTGTCCGCCGGAGATGCGCTCGCCCATTTCGCCGACTTTAGTGTCAATTCCTTCGCTTTCCGAGGCGATCCACTCGCTCAGGTCAACTGCTTCCAGTGCGTCGTTCAGCTCAGCGTCGCTTGCGTCGGGGCGGGCAAGCAGAAGGTTTGCGCGAATTGAATCGTTGAAGACGTGAGCGCGCTGCGGGGCCAAGGTGACAACAGAGCGAATGTGATCTTGAGTGTCCTCACGCAGGTCCACTCCCCCGATGCTGATCGAACCGGAGTCCGGATCCCACACGCGAGCAAGCAGAGCAGCTAGCGTCGACTTACCCGAGCCTGATGCGCCGACGATTGCGGTCGTCGAGCCGGCAGGAATAGTGACAGTTACGTCGTGGAGGACTTCGGGGCGGAGGTGTTCGTATTCCTCCATATCGTCGTGAAGTCCCGAGGCGATATTGACCTTCGGGTAAGCGAAGTTGACGTCGGAAATTTGAAGATCACCGCGCCCGTCGATGGAATGAGCGATTTGCGGGTCGGGAACCAATGGTTCGCGATCGGTCACTGCGAAGATTCGTGCCGCCGAGGCGTAGGCCTGATCCAGATCCGCGGTGAGATCCTCAACCGCCAAAACCGGTGCAAAAGAGGCCAGTGCAACGCCCAAGGACATGGTGACCTGCGCGATGCTCAGGGCGCCCGAAGGATAAGCCGAGCAGGCGACAAGGAGCTGAGCGACGACAGCCAGGGGAAGCAAGGCCTGATTCCAACCTCTGCGAGCAGCGATCCAGAATGAAGTTTTGCGCTGAGCCTGGAAGATCGGCTCTTCCATTTCCTGAGCCATTTCAGTGATTCGACGTTCTTGCCCGCCAAAGGCAATAACCTCGCGCACGCCTTGAACCGAATCAGTGACATGGTGCGAGAGCTTGCCTCGAGTCGCGCGAAGAACTCGCGCGGCCTGGTCGGTAGCCTTTCCACCAAAGCGTGGAACGAAAACGCCTGCGATCAGAAGGAAAGGTGCCAGAACAAGAGCATTAAGCGGCGAGATTGCCACACCCATCCACACGACAGTTCCAATCGGGACAATCACAGCTGTCGCCAGAGGAACCAAGGTGTGAGCGAAAAAGACCTCAACACGATCCACATCTTTCGTGACTCGCGAGAGTAAGTCGCCGGTGTCTGCGCCCTCGGTCATCGCCGGGGCTTGAGGCTCAAGAGAGTCAAAGAAATAGTTACGCAGGAGGGCCAAAGAACGGAAAGCCACATAGTGCCCCGCGTATTGCTCAAGGTAGCGGAACAGGGCCTTGAGCAGAGACATAATCACCAGCGCCCAGACCACCCATGACAGGGTGACAGAAGCAGGATCTGAGGCATAGGAGCCCAATGCCCATGTTCCCACCGCAAAGAGCGCGATCCCCAAAACCAAAGCAACAACGCGCGCAAGCAGAGAGAAAACAAGCGGGAAAAGCACGGGACGAGCAACTCGGATCAGACGGCGCGACAGGTCCATGCGCGTGAAGTTCTGGGGGTTCATCGAAGTTCCCCTTCCTTCAGTTCAACTTGGCGGTCTGCGTGGGCGATCGTTGCTCCTCGGTGAGAAATCGTAATGGTTGTGCGCCCGCGAGCGACGGTATCGATAGCGTTGAGAATCTGTCTTTCACTTTCCAGATCGACATGGGCGGTCGGTTCATCAAGTAGAAGGATCGGAGCATCCTTAATGAAGGCCCGCGCAAGCGCCACTCGTTGGGCTTCGCCACCCGAAAGCGCCAGCCCCTTGTCGCCGACGCGGGTATCCAAGCCCTCGGGAAGCCGCGTCAGAAGATCGTCGAGGCCGACGATGCGCAGCGCCGTGAGGATCTCTTCGTCACTGGCTGAGGGGTTGGCGATCAGGATGTTCGCACGCAAAGTGTCAGAGAAAAGGTAGGTTGTTTGTTCGACGACAGCGATTTGCGAGCGAACCCACTGCAGGGGTACCTGTGAGATATCAACGCCATTAATGCAGATGGATCCTGCGCTGGGACGGTGGTGCGCCTGGATCAGGCTTGAGAGCGTTGACTTTCCAGCGCCCGAGATACCTGTGATCGCAATGTGCTCACCGGGGGCGACGCGAAGTGTAGCTCCGCGCAGGATCGGGGTGTCGGCCTCGTAAGCGAAAGAAACGCTGTCAATGCGAACTTCTCCAGGGATGGGAAGCGAAGTCGGAGTAAGAACGCCATTTTCTGCGGGGTCGACGACCTCTGGGGTCTCGCTGGTGAAGCGTTTGATTTCACGGGTTGCAGCGATTCCACCCATGCCGATGTAGAAGAATTGGCCGATTCGATCTAGGGGGTCGAGCATGATCGAAGAGAGCAGGACAAGCGTGACAGCTTGGCCGACGCTGAACCAACCGTCACTCAGGCGCCAGTAAGCAAGAGCTGTCGCACCGGTGATCATTCCCAGCGAGAAAACACCGTCGACAACCAGTAGGACCATCTGGTTTCCGGCAAGGTAGCGCATGACTTTCCTGCGAACGTTCTCCGCGGCCTGAGCAAGAGTGCGGCCCACACGCTTTCCAGCGCCGATGTAGGACAGCGTTGAGAGTCCCTGGATCGCGTCTAGTTCTTGGGCGGCAAGCGCGCGCGAGGACGCACGATAGCGGGTGGAAACCGGGCGAAATGCCCTTTGGAAAGCACCGACAGTGAGGGGAACAACGGGAATGGAGATTGCCAGGACCGCGGCCGATACCCAGTCGAAAGTAAATACAACTGCAACGACCATGATCGGCGTGATCAGCGAAGCCAGCATGGGTGCGATGAATGTGCCGCGATAATTCGAGCTGCGCTCAACACCATCGGTGGCGGTATTGACGATGCGACCCGAACGTTCCTTCGTGCGCTCGCTGACACCCAAGCGGAAAACCTGGGCGACCATGGCATGACGTAGACGCGGTTCTTCTGCGCGCAGACGCTCCCCAGCCGAGTAGGAAGCGCTGAAGGCAAAACTCCCTGCTGCTACGGCATAGAGGACCAGGACTGCCAAAGAGAGGAAGCTTGGCTTCCCCTTGACCAAAGAGTCGATGACTGTGCCGATTTCTAGGTAAACGAGAATCAAGGCCATCGCGGGCAAGAGGTTCTTGATGATCTCACCCACAGTCGCAAGCCGCTGTTTCGGATATGGCTGCGGCTGTATTTGTGGCGAGGCGTTGGACGCGGGTCCCATCGATTCGCTCTCCTCATTCGGCTTTATG
>ERZ773057.653-NODE-653-length-14318-cov-3.693893_pt1 | contig 14318 bp, 13 predicted proteins | sample MGYA00580629_ERZ773057 | MGnify/ENA primary metagenome ERZ773057 (study PRJEB29015, sample SAMEA2738143) | human oral metagenome | biome: human oral; feature: human-associated habitat; material: saliva | place: China | collected 2163 ...
CGTACGGCGGCATCCGCGTGGATGCATGAACATGCCGCGCATGACGGGCATGCGCGCACCCTGGCATCCCTCATGCACGTGCCACCGCATCTCGAGCATCTCGTCGAATTCCTTTTGGGAGACGACCTGACCTGTCCCGTCGCCGCCGACGGGCGTGCCGCCGCGTCCCTGCTTTCCGCCGTGCGCGAAGCGGGGATCGGAGGCGATGCCCGCGTTCTCTTCGCATCAGACCGCGATCGGTCTGCGGAGGCGGCCGGTCGTCTGATAGACGCCATCGATGCCGATGCATCCGTCCAAGGGCTTCTGGATGCCCTGCTGGGCGATGTCGTGCTGGTTGAAACCGCCGAAGAGGCGTTCGCGGGTTCTTCCGAGGCGCTGCGCTATGCGACGCCGGACGGCAACGTCGTCAGGCCTCGGGCGAAGGCGCTTGCCGCCGCGCCCGATCGCGACGCGCGGGGCCTGGCCGCCGGACAGCTCGCCGGGGCGGTGTCCCAGACGCTCGGTGAGGCCGAGCACCGTGACGATCGTGGTGAACCACTCCTCGTCCGGCTTGACATGGGCGAGTTTGAGGGGGAGCAGGATGTTCTCGCGGGCGCTCATCGTCGGCAGCAGGTTGAACGACTGGAAGATGAAGCCGATGCGGCGTCGGCGCAGCAGGGTGAGCGCCTTGTCGTTGAGGGAGGTGGCGTCCACCTGGCCGATGACCACCCGGCCCTCCGTGGGGGTGTCCAGCCCGGCGGCGCAGTGCATGAGCGTCGACTTGCCCGAGCCCGAGGGGCCCATGATGGCGGTGAACTGGCCGCGCCGGAAGTCGACGGTCACGTGGTCGAGCGCCACGACGCGGGTGTCGCCCTGCCCGTAGACCTTCGTGAGCTGCTCGGTGTGCACCGCAGCCGTCGTCGGCTGCGCGATCGTTGTCGTCATGGTGATCCTCTTGTCGGAATGCTTTGCGACGAGGGGAATCACTCGCCGCCGGTGATCCCATCGTTCTCGGGCCCGGCGTGCCCGCACATCGGGCGCGGGGCGGGTTCGCGGTTCATACCGGGGAGGGAGCCGTCGTCGTCGACTCGTCCGATCGGAGGAGGAACGGGCGTCCGGGCCGACTACGGGGAGGAGGGGCCCTCGGCCCGATCGGCGTGGTCGGGCCCGACCACGCGCGCGTCGGCGGTGGCGCGCCGCCCGTCTCAGCCGCGGGGCTGGACCATCCCCGCGTCGTACGCGAAGACGACCATGTGCACGCGGTCGCGCAACCCCAGCTTGGCGAGGATGTGGCCCACGTGCGTCTTGACGGTGGCCTCGCCGAGGAAGAGCCGCTCGGCGATCTCGGAGTTGTTGAGGCCCTGACCGACGAGCGTGAGCACCTCGCGCTCGCGCTCGGTGAGAGCCTCCAGCCGCTCGCGGGCGCCGCCGCCCTGGTCGGCCCTGGGCAGCGTGGGTACGAAGCGCTCCAGCAGCCGCCGGGTCGCGCTCGGGGCGACGACCGCCTCGCCTGACGCGACGGCCCGGATGGCGGCCAGCAGCTCCGCCGGCCCGGCGTCCTTGAGCAGGAAGCCGGAGGCGCCGGCCTGCAGGGCCGAGTAGACGTACTCGTCGAGGTCGAAGGTGGTCAGCACGAGCACCTTCGTGTCGGTGGCTGAGGTGATCGACTCGGTGGCGGCCACCCCGTTGAGGTGAGGCATGCGGATGTCCATGAGGACGAGGTCGGGGCGCGCATCGGAGGGGGCTCCGACGACCGCGTCCACGGCGGCCCGGCCGTCGCCCACCTCGCCGACGACGGTCATGTCCTGCTGCGCGTCGAGCACCATGCGGAAGCCCGCCCGGACCATTTCCTGGTCATCGGCGAGCAGTAGCGTGATGATGTCCTCGGTCATGAGTTATTCCTCGTCAGATCGGTGATTCTGCTCAACGGGGCCGGCGCGCCGGGCCCTTCGGCGCCGGTGCGCCGATCGCTCGGCGGACCGTCCTCGTCGACCGGGATGATCGCGAGCACCTCGAAGCCCCCGTCGAGCCTCGGCCGCGCCGCGAGCGTACCCCCGAAGGGGGCGACGCGTTCGCGCATCCCGATGAGCCCGTGGCCGTGTCCGTCATCGGCGTCGGCGCCGTTCCCGTCGTCGCGGATGCTGATCATCAGGCCCGTGCCGGAGTGCGTGAGGTGCACCCAGGCGTGCGCGCCCGGCCCCGCGTGCTTGATCACGTTCGTCAGGGACTCCTGGACGATGCGGTAGGCGGCCGTCTCGCGGGCGGGGCCGAGCGGGGCGTGCGCCTCGGGGGAGCCGTCGACGGCGTAGTCGATGTCCAGCCCGGAGACCCGCGTCGACTCGATGAGCTCGTCGACCTCGTCGAGCAGTGGCTGGGGGGCCATCTCGGGCGCCTCGCCCTCGCGGAGCACGCCGACGAGCGCGCGCGTCTCGCGCAGCGCCTCGCGGGAGGTGGATGCGATGCGGGCCAGGGCCTCGCGGGCCAGTTCGAGCTTGGCGGCGGCGTCGCCGGGCTGGTCGAGCGCGTAGGAGGCGCCGTCGGTCTGGACGACGATGACGCTCAGCGAGTGGGCGACGACGTCGTGCATCTCGCGGGCGATGCGCGAGCGCTCCTGCTCGGCGGCCAGCTGCGCGAAGCGGTCGCGTTCGGCGGCGATGGCGTCGGCGCGGTCCTTGAGGGTGCGCACCGTCGTGAAGCGTTCGCGGGTGAAGGCGCCCAGGAGCCAGCAGACGGTGACCGAGGCGGCGAGCATCACGAAGAGGAAGGTCATGATGCCCACGACGTCGTGAGGGCCCGACCCGTCGCTCTGCGAGCCCACGGCGGCGCCCGTCGTCCATTTGATGGCCGCGGCGAGCGAGGCGGCGACGCCCAGGGCCAGCCACAGCCTGCGCGCCCGCTCGCTGCCGTAGGCGGCGACGGCGAACATCGCGATGAGCACGAAGATGTTCGGGAACATCGGGATGGGCACGACGGCGAGTTGCACCAGGTGGGGGACGACGAGCAGGGTGCACATGAGCGCCGGCCGCGTGCGGCGCCAGATGAGCGGTGCCGCGTACGAGACGCCCCAGGCGATCATGAGGACGTGGTTGAACGCGGTGCTCGGGAAGTAGCCGAGAGGATTCTCCTGCTCCTCCGCGGTGAAGAGGGAGAGCGTGTTGCCGAGGGTCGGCTGCACCAGGATGAGCGCCCAGATGACATCGCCCGCCATCGGGTGCAGGCCGAACCAGTTGGCAAGGCGTTTGATGATCCTCACGCGGCAAGACTACGGGCGGGCCCCTCGTCGCGGATCCACCCGTCGGTTGAGGCGGTGCGCGTTCGCGTGTCGGTCGGGGACGGGCCGGTCCTCCGCTCCCACCTCGTCGTCCCGTCTCTCGCCGTGTGCGTCCCGCCTCCCACCCCACTTCTGCGTTCGCACCCGGGTTGTGTCCGAGGTGGGAGCGCAGAAGTGAGGTGGGAACGACGAGGGTCGGGCCGGGGCGGCTCCCACTCGGCCGGGACGGCCCTCACTCGGCCAGGCCGTAGAGGCGGTCGCCGGCGTCCCCCAGACCCGGGACGATGTAGCCGCGTTCGTTGAGCCGCTCGTCGATCGAGGCCACGACGAGCCGGCCGTCGACGTCGGTCGAGTCCATGAGCCCGCGCACGCGCTCGATGCCCTCCGGGGCGGCCAGCAGGCAGATGCAGGTGATGTCGGTCGCGCCCCGTCGGGCCAGGAAGTGCACGCAGCCCGCCAGCGAGCCGCCGGTGGCGAGCATCGGGTCGAGCACATAGCACTGGCGTCCGGACAGGTCGTGCGGCAGCCGTTCGGCATAGGTGGTGGGCTTGAGCGTCCGCTCGTCGCGGGCCATCCCGACGAAACCGACCTCCGCCGTCGGGACGAGGCGGGTGAAGCCCTCGAGCATGCCCAGGCCGGCGCGCAGGATCGGCACGGCGAGGGGCTTCTCGCTGAGCCGGACGCCGGTCGTCGGGGCGACGGGGGTGGTGATCCCGGCCTGTTCGACGCGCACCTGACGGGTCGCCTCGTAGGCCAGCAGGGTCACGAGCTCGGCGACGAGCAGGCGGAAGGTCGGGCTCGACGTGCTCTCCTCGCGCAGGTGAGTGAGCTTGTGAGCGACCAGAGGATGATCAACGACGCGCAGTTCCACGGGCCCGAGTGTCCCATACACTTGGGTTACTCGGTGCGCGGGGCATGGGCGCCGAGCGGGGAGCCCCGGGCAACCGGTGCCGGCTGGGCCATACAGGAGGTCGACATGGCTGAGGACATGACGAGGGATTTCGACGACGACGAGGATGCCGAGGAGCTCGACAGCCTCGATGATCGCGACGACGCCGACCGTGGTGTCATCTCCGATGACTACGACGACCTCGACGACGATGAGGACGAGGACGGCCTCGACGATGACGACGCGGACGACGATGACGACGACGATGACGACGAGGACGACTACGAGGACGCCACAGCCGACGAGATCGACTTCGTGGCGGCCCTCTACCGCGAGGACGGCGCCCCCGTCGTCATGCCGCTGTCCGACGCCTGCGCCAACGACCTCGACGAGCTGATCGCCCAGCTGCGCCGCATGCCGGGCGACACCGGCGCGGTCGGCGTCGCCAGCGTCAACGGCGAGTTCTTCGTCGTCGGCCGCTGTCGCGGGCGCCAGGTGCAGGTGCTGTTGTCCGACTCGCTGTCGAGCAACGACTGGCCGCTGGCCCGCGACGTCGTCGACTACCTCGGACTCGACGTGCCCGACGCCGATGACGACGACGAGGACTCCGAGCCGGTCGGCGACCTCGACATCCTGGCCGACCAGGGCGTCTCCGAGTTCGACATGGAGAACATCCTCGACGACCTCGACGAGGACTCCGGCGAGCTGGCGCACCGCGTCATCGAGAAGATCAAGTTCGCCCCCCAGTTCGACCGCGTCATCCACCTGTGAGGCCGGCTCCCGCGCCCGGGCGGCGGCGATGAGCCGCTGGGGCGCCGCCATGTCCGAGGCGCTGGCCGCCGCCCGCGATGCCGGCGCCGCCGGCGACGTTCCGGTCGGGGCCGTCGTCCTCGGGCGGGACGGCGCGGTCCTCGCGACGGCCGGCAACCGCCGCGAGCGCGATGCCGATCCCACCGCCCATGCCGAGGTGCTCGCCCTGCGCGCCGCCGCGAGGGCGCTCGGCCGTCGGCGGCTGGACGACTGCACGCTCGTCGTGACCCTCGAGCCGTGCACCATGTGCGCCGGGGCGCTCGTCGCGGCGCGGGTCGGGACCCTCGTCTTCGGCGCGTTCGACCCGCGGGCGGGCGCGGTGGCCTCGCTCTTCGACGTCGTGCGCGACCCGCGGCTGAACCATCGCCCGCAGGTCGTGAGCGGCATCATGGCCGGACCCTGCTCGGCCGTCCTCGACGGCTTCTTCGCCGACCGCCGCTGAACCGGCCGCCGTGCGCCCGGCGGCCCCGGTCCTGGCGGGCCCGGCACCGGGCCCCGGCCGCGCACGGGATTTGAGCGCGGGCCTCCCGGATCGGTATCGTTGCCCGCGGTGACGTGTCTGAGCGGCCGAAAGAGCTCGCCTCGAAAGCGAGTGTGGTGCAAGCCACCGAGGGTTCAAATCCCTCCGTCACCGCCACTGGGTCCCCCGCTCCGGCGGGGGACCCTCTGCGTGCCGGGCGAATCGTGGGCATGACGTATCGTGGGCATGACGTGCAGTGGAGCCGATCTGTCAGTCGGGTCCGTCATCATGCGTCCATGACTGATGCAGATCGTGAACTCCAGGTCTTCGAGTCCGAGGACGGGATCCTGCTCTGGGGCGTGCCGGAGGCCCTCGCCCTGGTCGACGAGGACCCTGCTCTCACGACCCGGACGATCGGACCGTCCAACCTCGTGGCGCGCCTCGGGAACGTGCTCGGCGGAACCAGTGCGCTGATGACCGAGAGCGGACGCTGGCTCCGGCTCGACGACGCCTCCGTCGCCTACGTCAGGCGGCACGGGGTGACGAACCTGTCCCGCGGCGTCCTGCGTACCCGTGATCTTGCCGGAGGCGAGGGAACCCGGATAGCCAAGCATCTGCGGTTCAGCAGCGTGAGTCTGGCCAACCCGGCGGGGACGGCGGTGCTGTCATCCATGGCGACCCAGATGGCCATTCAGCACTCACTCGAGCAGATGCAGCGGTGCCTCGAGCAGATCGACGTGAAAGTGGGTCGGCTCATCGAGGCGGACAGAACCAGGGTGATGAGCGAGCTCGACGGATTCGCCGGAGCTGTCCGCGAGGCTGAATCGCTCCGCGTCGCGACCGGTACGGTCTCAGCGACGACGTGGTCCAAGGTCGAGAACAACTCGACGCCGCTCAGGGCCCATCAGAGTCGGGCCATCCGGGAACTGAGGTCCTTGGCCGACGAGATCGAGGGGTGCGGAAAGGATGTGGACAGGCTCGCTGATGCGCTGACGCGCGCGGAGAGGGAGACCACGTTCTGGATGAAGGTTCTTGCGAGGACGATCCTCATCCAGGACGAGCAGTACTGCGTGGAGCTCGAACGAGTGGCCTCGGACACCCCGGACGAGCTCGAGGACCACCGTCGGGTCATCGTCACGGTGCGCAGTGAGCGGACCGCGAGCATCATCGAGGCCCTCGAGAGCATCAGCGGGTCGATCGCCAGGAGCGCCGAGTTGTCGAATGCCGGCTGTGTCATGAACCCCATCAACTCCGGCAGGGTGACCCGGCATGCGAACCGGGTCAACGAAATCATCGACGCCTTCGCCTCCAGAGCCGGTGTCGAATTGAGCGGTTCACGACAGCTCGACGGCAAGAAATGGTTCCGGGCCGTCGGGGGTATGGCCGGCGACGCGGCCGGCGGGGCATCGAGGCTCGTGCACGGCGTCGGGGCGCGCGCTGGCAGATTGCACACCGCTCTCGACGACGCCGTGGTGGCACGGGCGAACAGGATCTTGGACGAGCGCAGGTCCGAGGCCGAGCTCGAGAGGCTGCCGCCCGTACGCGAGGATGCGGCCGGGGACGGGGAAGATCCTCGGTCGGGCGGAACTCGTTCCATCTGACGGGTGGGGGACTCCGCCCCGCGCGGGCGGGGATGATCCCGCTGTTCCGCGTTCCATCTGGCGGGTGGGGAACTCCGAGGGGAGCCCGGTGGCCGCCGTCCGGTCGCCCCTCCCGGGCGGCGGCGCGCGGCGTTGAACCATCCTCATGGGGCGTTGAACCATCCTCATGGATCGGGGGCTCCGGTAAACTTGCCGCGCATGGTGCCGCTCCGTCGCACCGGTGCCCGGCCGGCCCGCGTCGCAATGGGCCGCCCAGGACGCGCCAACGGCGGCTCCGGCGCTGGTCATCGAATGTTTGGAGGCGGAATGCATGGCACTGGCTGAGTCCCGCGTCACGACTCGGCGCTCGCTGCCGGTCGGCATCTTCTCGGTGGTCGTCGCCATCGTGCTCATCACCATCGCCGTCATCTGGTTCCGGTTCGGCACGCCGACGACCTCCATCATCTGGATCGTCCTGGCCGTGCTCGAGATCGTCATCGCCGTCCTCATGCTGCGTCCCATCACCTTCCACGTCACCGTCGACGAGGACGGGGTGCGCAACGAGGGCCACGCCCCGTGGTCCATCGACCGCGCCAGCATCGCCAACGGCGGCGTCATCGCCGCCAAGCACCCGACGATCTGGGTGCGACCGGTGCCCGATGCCGCGCTGAAGCGCTCGCTCGGTTACACGGAGTCCACCATCGTCCCCGAGCGGAGCTACCTGGCCCCCGTCCGGCGCTCCCAGGCCGAGAGCCTCGCCCGCGCGCTCGCGTCGATCGGTCTGCAGGCCGGCCGCAAGGCCGTCCCCGAGGAGATCAACAAGATCGGCGCCTTCAGGGTCGGCTCCACCGCCATGGGCATGACCGGCGTCGCCGCCGCGGCCGCCGGCCCCGCGAGGGCGTCCGCCGAGCCGGACGAGGCCCCCGCGCACGCCATCGGGGCGGCCGGGGCGAAGACCGCCCCGGGTCGGGCGCCCGATCCCGCACCCGCCGCGCCGGTGGCGTCCGCCGAGCGGACCGCGATCATTCCCGCCGGGCGGACCGCGGCCGTGCCGGCCGCCCGGTACGCCGACGTCCCCGATGCGGCGACTCCCGACCAGGGCCCTCCCGCGGCTCCGGGCCCGGACCCTCATGCGCCCTCCGGCCGGTCCCCCCGCGCGGCCTCCGAGCAGGACGACGTCATCGAGGCCACCGAGCCCATCGGCTGGCCGGGCCCGTCCCGGTCCGGACCGCCGGACGGGGTGTCCGGGCCCCCCGCCGGCTCCGAGCCCATCGGCTGGCCCGTCGGGGCCCGCCGGGCCACCCCCGAGGAGGACGCGGCCTGGTTGTACGGGGACAAGGCCGCCAGCACCGTCGTCACCACCGAGACGCGGGCGCCGCAGCGGGCCCGGCGCGAGGGGCGGGCGGCCGTCCGCCGGCCAGGTGCCGGGCGGGACGAGTCCTACCATCCCCGTCGGGCTCGGCGCGCGGTCCTCGGGGCCGTCGAGGATCTCGAGGACGAGCGCCCCACCCGCCCGATGCGGGCCATCACCGACGACATGACCCGTGAGGAGGCCTTCGGCGCCGAGCCGGAGCCCTCCAGCTGACCCGGAGCAGACAGGGGGGAGGAGCCCATGGCCGCAGCGGACCTGACACTGCTCGTCGCCGCCGCCGTGGCGCTCGTGGCGATCGCCGCCGCCCGCCTGGGTACTCGTGCCGGGCTGCCCGCCCTGCTCCTGTTCCTCCTCGTCGGCGTCGCCCTCGGCAACGCCGGCTTCGGCATCCGCTTCGACGACGCCTCGTTGGCCCACGATCTGGGCTTCGTCGCCCTCGTCCTCATCCTCGCCGAGGGCGGCCTCACGACCTCCTGGAAGCAGATGAGACCGGTCCTCGGCGTCGGCCTGTCCCTGGCCGTCGTCGGCTCGCTCGTGACCATCGCCGTCGTCGGACTGTTCGGCTACTTCGTCCTGGGGCTGCCGCGCGCCGTGGCCTTCCTGCTCGGCGCCGTCGTGGCGCCCACCGATGCCGCGGCCGTCTTCTCGGTGCTGCGCGGGGTGTCGCTGCCGCCCAGGGTGCGGGCGGCCCTCGAGACCGAGTCCGGTTTCAACGACGCCCCCACCGTCCTTCTGGTCATCGCCGGCACCGAGCTGGCGATGGGCAGCAGCCCGGCCGGCGGCATGCCCGGCCTGGCCGGCGAGGTCGTCGGCGAGCTGGCCATCGGCGTCGCCGCGGGCCTCGTGATGGGCTGGATCGGCGTGCAGTTCCTGCGCCGCCTCTCGTTGTCGAACTCCGGCCTGTACCCGCTGGCCGTCATGTGCTGGATCCTCGTCACGTACGGCCTGGTCGGGTTCATCCACGGCTCCGGCTTCGCCGCCGTCTACGTCTGCGCCGTCGCCCTGGGCAACGGGCAGCTGCCGCACCGGCACGCCACGAAGTCCTTCGCCGAGGGCATCGGCTGGGTCGCCCAGATCGGGCTGTTCGTCATGCTCGGCCTGCTCGTCCACCCCTCGACGATCAGCCGGCCCGACATCGGCGCCGGCGTCGCCCTCGGCGTCGTCCTGACCCTCGTCGCCCGCCCGCTGGCCGTCTACGTCAGCACCGTCTGGTTCGGCACCGGCTGGCGGCACCAGGCCTTCATGAGCTGGGCCGGCCTGCGCGGCGCGGTGCCGATCATCCTGGCGACCGTCCCGATGGCGGCCGGCATGCCCGGCTCCGACGTGCTCTTCGACGTCATCGTCGTCTTCGTCGTCGTCTTCACCTCGCTGCAGGCGCCGACGCTGCCGTGGATGGCCAGGCGGCTCGGCCTCGTCGACCCGCGCGCCGCGACCGACGTCGACATCGAGGTGGCGCCCTTCGACGAGCGCCGCGCCGACCTGCTGACCGTCAACATCCCCGAGGGCTCGCGCCTGGCCGGCGTGCGGGTGCTCGAACTGCGCCTGCCGCGCAATGCGATCGTCGCGCTCGTCATGCGCGGGGACGAGTCCTTCTCGCCCGACGGCGACACCGCCCTCGAGACGGGCGACCAGATCCTCGTCGTCACGCCCGCCGATCAGCGCGCCGAGGTCGAGGCCCGCCTTCTGGCCGTCGGGCGCCACGGCCGGCTGGCCGGGTGGACGCGCAGGTCCCGGCGCGCCTGACGGGCTCAGGCGCCGCCCGTCGCCGAGTGACTGGGCTGCGCGACCGGCAGGCAGGCGTGCCCCGAGGGGACGTCGATGCTCGTGGCCGCGTCGGCCTTGAAGCCCTGTCCCAGGTCGTCGGTGACGACGACGTCGACCAGCCCGTTCTGGCGGTGGTCGGTGGTGACCGTCGCGCCGGGGAAGAACGAGGCGACGAGCTGCATCTGCGGATCGTCGCCCGAGGCGCCGACGATGGTCGTGCCCTTGTAGTCGTCGTCGGTGTTGCTGGTGCTGTGGATGACGAAGCCGGCGCCCTTCAGCTGGTTCGCGACCGTCGTGGCCTGGCCCTTGACGGTGCCGGCGTTGTAGACGCGCACCTGCACCTGGCCGGTGCTCAGGCTCGTCAGCGCCGTGGTCTCGCACGCGCTCGCGGGATCGAGCGGCCCGGTGGCCATGCGGACGCCCCACCAGCCCGCGAAGGCGACGAAGAGGACGAGCACCACGAGGAGGACCGGTGTGTACCACTTGCGCATGGGATTGCCTCTCTCACGCCACCACGTCTCACATCACCACGGCACCCGCGCGCCCGCACCGGAAACTCCGCCGGCCGCGTCGCCGGCGGCGCGCGATGCAGTGCCTTGATCATAGACGCACCGGGGGACCGGGACGCGCGGTTCTCGGGCCCCGGGCCGTTCCGGGGGAGCTGCTCGCAGGGGCGCGGCACGGGCCCGGGCCTCGTCGGACGCCCCGACGGCGCCGACGCCCTCGCGGGCCCCGCACGAACCCGGTCTTCCCTCCACCCGGTGAGCAGCGTAGGCTTGCCTCGGTTATTTCTCGGAGGCAACGGCCCGCCGTCGGCGGGTCACGGATGAGGAGGTTCGCAGTGTCAGCAACCACGACGACCGATCGGTGTTCCTCGGCGGACGGGATGGTTCCCCTGACGGCCCTCGGCCCCGGCGACAGCGGCGTCATCGCGCACGTCGACCCCGATCTCGACCACTCGGTGCAGCACCGGCTGCGTCTGCTCGGATTCTGCGAGGGGCGCAAGATCTCCTACGTGCGTCGTGCCTTCTGGTCGGGCCCCATCGTCTTCCGGGTCTGCGACGTGCACATGTGCATCCGCGCGGAGCAGGCCGCCATGATCCGCGTGGCGGCGGCCTCCTGACCGCTCCTCCCGGCCCATTTCCCAAGAACCCGACCCCAGGTCCAGATGATCGCCCATGTCCACAGCTCTCAGCCACTGCGCCCCCGCTTCGCCCGCACCGGCCGGCGGCGCACCCCGCATCGCCCTCATCGGCTCGCCGAACGGCGGCAAGACCTCCGTCTTCAACCGTCTCACCGGCCTGCACGCCCGCACCGGCAACTACCCCGGCGTCACCGTCTCCCGGTCGGCCGGGGTGGCCCGCATCGGCGGTGACGAGTACAACATCGAGGATCTGCCCGGCGCCTACTCCCTCACCCCGATCTCGCCCGACGAACAGCTCGTCGTCGATCTGCTCAACGGAGAGGTCGAGGGCATCGGCGCACCGGACGGCCTGCTCGTCATCGCCGACTCCACCGCCCTGCGCCGCTCCCTGCTCCTGTTCGCCGAGGTCGTCCAGCGCCACATGCCGACGGCCCTCGTCCTCACCATGGGCGACGAGCTGAACCGTCGCGGTGGCTCGATCGACACCGCGGCGCTGAGCCGGGCGCTCGGCGTGCCGGTCGTGTCCGTCGTCGCCAACCGGGGCATCGGGATCGGCGAGCTGCGCGATCTCATCACCGGCTGGCGGGACTGGACGGTGCCGCCCGTCGACCCGCCCGCCGACACGACCGAGCTCGCCGGCTGGGTCGACTCGGTGCTGACCGACAGCGGCTACCGGGACCCCCACTCCGACGCCCGCACCGAGCGCATCGACCGCGTCCTGCTCCACCCGGTGCTCGGCACGGTCATCTTCTTCGCCGTCATGTTCGTCTTCTTCCAGGCGATCTTCACCTGGGCGGCGCCCCTGCAGGACGGGGTCGAGGACTTCTTCGGCTGGCTCGCAGGGATCGTCGGCGACCGCCTCGGGGACTCCCTGCTGTCCTCGTTCGTCGCCAACGGCCTGCTCGGCGGCGTCGGCAGCGTGCTCACCTTCGTGCCGCAGATCGTCATGATGTACTTCATCCTCGCCCTGCTCGACGCGGTGGGCTACATGTCGCGGGCGGCCTTCCTCATGGACCGGCTCATGAGCCGCTTCGGCCTCGAGGGGCGCGCCTTCGTGTCCGTGCTCTCGAGCTTCGCCTGCGCCATCCCGGGCGTCATGTCCACCCGCACCCTGCCGAACAGCCGCGATCGCATCGCCACGATGCTCGGCGTGCCGCTGGCCACCTGCTCGGCCAGACTGCCCGTGTACATCCTGCTCGTGGGCATCCTCGTCCCCGACGGAACCCGGGTCGGGCCCTTCAGCGGGCAGGGCGTGGCCATGTTCCTGCTCTACCTGCTCGGCGGTTTCTCGGCCCTCACCGCCTCGGCCGTCGTCAAGCGCATCACCGACCGCCGCAGCACCATCCTGCCGTTCTACATGGAGATGCCGCCCTACCGCATCCCCACCCCTCGCTCGGTCGGCATCGCCATGTGGGAGCCCACCAAGGCCTTCCTGCGCAAGGCCGGAACGATCATCCTCGTCACGACGATGGCCATCTGGGCGCTCACGACCTTCCCGATGCGCGGCGACGCCGAGCTGACGGCCGCCGGCGTCGACCCCGGCGACGAGGTCGCCGTCACCGCCTACACGATGGAGCACTCGGCCGCCGCGTCCGTCGGCAAGGCCATCGAGCCCGTCTTCGAGCCGCTGGGCTTCGACTGGCGCATCGACGTGGCCCTGCTCGGCTCGCTGGCCGCCCGCGAGGTCTCCGTCTCGACGCTCGGCCAGATGGCCGCGGCCCTCGACCCCGAGGACGACGCCGAGGTGGCCGACGCCCTCGACGGCTGGACCTACACCGCCGGCCCGCACGCCGGCGAGAAGGTGTTCACGCCCGCCACCACCGTCGCCCTGCTCCTCTACTTCGCCTTCGCCCTGCAGTGCATGTCGACGGTGGCGATCATGCGGCGCGAGACGGGCGGCTGGAAGTGGCCGGGCATCGCCTTCGGCTACATGTTCGTCCTCGCCTGGGTGATGGCCCTCATCGGCCGCGGCATCACCCTGCTCATCACGTGAGGGCCGCGGGCATGAGGATCATGAGGGGACGCCCGCCCCGATGCCCCGCCGCTCGTGCGGGGCGCGCGCCGGCCCCGGCGGTCATCCACCCCGAGCGCACCGGCGATCCCGCCGTGCTGCGCTGGGTCGTCCACGGCGTCGAGCTGCCCTTCGTCGGCCCGCTGCTCGGCGCGCCCGGCCTGGACGAGCTGCTCGGCGCGGAGCTGACCGCCGTCGAGGCCGTCCCGGGCGCCCTCCTCGTGACCGCCGCCCCCGGCGGCTCCTGGCGGGAGCTCGGCCCTCGGGCGCGCACCGCGCTCGTGACGGCCCTCGGCCGGATCGGCGCCTGGGCCCCCGGTCCCGGTGCGCGGCGCCTCGGCCCGGACGAGACCCTGCACTGGTGCGCCCGAGAGCTCATCGACGGCCCCGTGGGCGAGATCGCCGCCGCGCACGGCGGTTCCATCGAACTCGTCGGCGCCCGCGACGGCGTCGTCACGGTGCGCATGCACGGGGCTTGCCGCGGCTGCCCGGCCGCCGTCCTCACGATGCGCCAGCGCCTCGAGACGCAGCTGCGCCGCCGGGTCCCCGGCATGCGGGCCGTCGAGGAGGCCTGAGGAACGATCCGTCACCGCCCTCGGCGGATGTGAGAGGCTGGGTGCCATGGCAGATCAGCAACTGCCCGCCGAGCAGGTGGACGGGATCCGTGACAGCTGCGCCTTCGGCGAGCCCGCCATCGACTTGGGCGTTCTCGGCAACGGCGGCGGGCCCGTCACCGATGCGCGCATCCGCATCCCGCTGAGGATGGTCGCCCGGCACGGCCTCATCGCCGGCGCGACGGGCACCGGCAGGACGATCACCCTCCAGCTGCTCGCCGAGTCGCTCAGCGCCGCCGGCGTGCCCGTCCTGGCGGCCGACATCGAGGGCGATCTGTCGGGCATCGCCCTGCCCGGCGTCCCCGGCGACGGGCTCGCCGCCCGACCCGCCGCCGGCGCCCGGGCCGCCGAGGCCGAGGGCGGGCGGAGCGCCCGGCAGCCCCGGCAGGAGCCCGCCCCCGTCCAGGAGGCCCGGCGGGGCCGG
>ERZ773057.663-NODE-663-length-14232-cov-3.247937_pt1 | contig 14232 bp, 18 predicted proteins | sample MGYA00580629_ERZ773057 | MGnify/ENA primary metagenome ERZ773057 (study PRJEB29015, sample SAMEA2738143) | human oral metagenome | biome: human oral; feature: human-associated habitat; material: saliva | place: China | collected 2163 ...
ATTTGTGGAAGGTCTCCCGTACAACGAGATAGGTATTGCATTAAATAGAAATTGGCAATCCTGTTGCAATGCAGTTCATAAGTATTTCAAAAAAGAACTTGAAGATTATAAAAACAAGAAAAAATGTAAAGAAGAACTTATTTATGAATTGGCAGAAAAAGGAATTAAAAGAGCGGCTATTGCTAAAAGATTGGGAATAAAAATACCAGCAGTAGATTATGCCATTCATATTAAAAAAAATCGTTTAAGGGCTAAGTAATGGCAACAAACACCAAAAAAGATTAAGGGACGGCAATCCCGGAAAGGAAAAACTATGGAAAATTTGGAATCTTGGATAAATAAACAGGCTTCAAAATTGCAGTTGTCAATTAAAGAAACAGCGGAATTTATCGGAAAAGGTCAGCAGTATGTAAGAATGGGACTACAGACAAGAAGACTTAAGTTTGGCTCTGCAGTTCAGACTAGAGAGCCGACTAGAACTAGACCCCGTGGAGTTTGGGATTATGACATCCAGCGAATACAGGTTGAAAGATATGTCGGTATGAGCTACAAAAAATTTTTGGAGTTAAAATATGTAAATTAAAGAAGGTGATGAAAAGTGAAAAAAAGAAACTGGGTATACTGGGGGATATTATGGGTTGCGGTTATGCTGAACAACACACAAGATTTTAAAGATGGGAATTTTGGAGTAATAATAACAACTATTGCTTTATATGCTGTCATAGGATTAAGAATTTACAGCTTTGTAAACAGTAAAGAGTACAAGAGCTGGGGCGGAAAGGATTAGGAATGAAAATGTTGACAACAAGAGATCTGATAAAGATATTATTTCTGGCAGTCACAACGATTATAGTACAATTAGAAGTTATTAGAGAGAATGGGTACTGGATTGCTGGAGGGAATTTAGCGTTTCCAATATTATTGACAATAATACTTTGGTGGCCGTCATTCTTTAAAAAGATGTAAAAATGGAGAACAGTTATGAAAATAAAGAGAAAATTAAAAAAGAAAGAAGAAAAGCGAGTGCTTGTATCGAAGGCAAAGGATTACACAAAATTCTCAACGGATGAGAATGAAAGAGCGAAGGTCTTTTCAATGATGGGCCTTTCAAATTTATGCAAGCACTATAGAAATTATTTTAACATTCCTGGAATTACAGATGGCAATCTCCTAAGAGGTGATACCAAAATACCAAAATTGAACGAAGAAAACACATTATGGTACACTTTTGGACTTGAGGGTATCATACAAAGAAGCTTTAGGATTGTGACGAGGCTTGTAAAGGAATATGACTATGAAGAGCTGCAGAACCCTAATCAGCGTAAGATACAGGATTTTAAGAATGAATTTGTGCTTGCGGAGTTTTCTAAAATGTACCAGGAAGAATTAAAAATTTTAAAAACTAAATTTGGCAAATATTTAAAAACTAGGTATAGAGATACTGAAACTGCGACAAAACAGATACTTGTGATATTTGCATATTACAAGATTTTTAAGAGATTTGTACAGGTAAAACTAAAAGATTTTGACAAGAAAAATAGAATGTATATTAAAACATTTATTACAAAAACGGACAAGAAATTTGAGGAAATAAAAGAGGTGATCATAGAAGGAGGGGAAGCCGACTTTGATCAGGATGCTATAAGTTTATTGGCGTTTGAAGAAGCTGGAATTGAAATTGCATGGATTGGTTATAAAAGAAAAGAAGCCATGAAAATAAAAAATAGCCAGCAACTGTCCAATACTGGCTAAGTAAGAAAATGGATAAGTCATTAACTTATAAGTTATTATAACAAATTTAGTTGAACAAATCAATACTTTGGAGAGAAGAAACTCCATAAAAAAAAACTTGGCTGACATTATACTTCCTAAATATTTATTAATAATGCAATTGTCATTTTTACTGATGTCAGCCTATTAAATCAATGAAAGGATGAAAAGTTGGAAAAATTAAATGAAATTACAGCATTTTTAGAAGATGTAAAATATAAAATAGAAAGAGGAAAGAAAAAATGGAATTAACTGCAGACAGAAAAGAACTGTTAAAAGCAATAAATGGTCTGAAACGGATTGCTGCGACAGGAAGAAACGACTTTCTGGAAATAAAGTCAAAAGATGGAAAAGTTTATATTAGCAAAACTGATAAGGACAGAATTTGGGCGAGTTTTCGATTGAACAACGCTGATGTGATTGATGAAGGAAGCGCATTAGTAGAAACATCGGTGATGAAGGATATATTAAGCGGATTTAACGAAGACATTATCACGATTAGCAGTAACGGCGGAGAAGGCTCACTTTTTATAAGAACGGGAAACTCATCTGCAATAATTAACTGTATTCAAGAAAAAAGTATCAAAACCGAAATTACAGATGGAGAAACCTTCAAAATAGATAAGTCCGATTTCATAGATTTGTTAAAAAAGTGCGTCATTTCTGCCGACACAAACCCGGAGAATTTAGCAACATGCGGGGGTAAACTGATTGCAAAGGATAATATTTTAGAAGTGGTTGGGACAGATACCTACAGATTATCGTATGCAAAAAAAGTATTTGATACAGAAACAAATGGAACAATTGATGTTCTTATTCCAACTCAAGTTGCTGTTGGAATAATTAAGATGAATACAAAAAAAGATTTTACTGTTGAAATAGTGCACAACGAAAACCAGTTTTGTGTATGGTTTGGCAACTTAAAAGTCAAATTTTATCCCCACAATTTACAATATCCGAATTATAATTATATAATATCTAACTCTAATTACGATGTAAAGATATTACTGAACACAAAAGAATTTAAAGATGTTCTAAAAAGAGTGTTAAATGTTTGTAAAAGTAATAAAGAAAGTAAAAATGGGGCAACATTTGACTTTCATAACAACAAACTTACAATACTCGGACAAAATGAAGCGGTAACGGTCAATGAAGAAATAAAAACGGTTCAAACTGGAGAAGATTTGCGAATCGCTTTAAATGTTAAGTTTTTACTTGATTATTTAAATGTTGTGAAAGATAAGATAATTGAACTACATCTGCTAAATAAAAGAAGTTCGGTAAAAGTTAAGGGGAATAATGAAGAAGACAGTGTTTACTTCATTATGCCTTTGGCGTTAAGAGTTTAACAAAATATATAAATTTTAGAAAGGATAGATTAATTATGGAAATAAAGTTAATAATCGAAATTGAAGAAGGCAGCAGACCTGTGATTGAAAATTTTTCAAAGGCGATAATGTCGTTGGGAAATAATAATATAATGAAAGGTGAAGCTGTTATTGAAAAAATAACAGACAAGATTCAAGAAAGAAAAAGTTCAGGAGCGAACATAAAAGCAGATCCTGTTAAGGATGAAAAATTAAAGGAATCAAAAGAAGAAAAGGTTGAACTTCCAAAAGCTGTTGCACCAAAATTGACGCTTGAGCAGTTAAGAGCTGGATGTGTCGAAGGTTCTGGGCTTGGAAAAGGTATGGAGATTAAAAAGCTGCTTAATGAAAAATATGAAGTTAAAAAACTTGATGCGTTATCTGATGAGAGATATTTAGATTTTGCTAATGATTTAAGAGAACTGGGGGTAAGAATATAATGACCATAAATCATTCTGAAAGAGGACACGCTTTGCTTAGTGCAAGTGGGGCTAAAAGATGGATGAAGTGTCCGCCAAGCGCGAGAATGGAAGATATGTTTGAAGATGTAACATCTGATTATGCAAGAGAAGGAACATTGGCACATGAACTGTCAGAGCTTAAGCTTAGAAAATATCTAAGCCCGTTAGGAATCAAAAAATATAACAGTGAACTAAAAAAGATAAAATCAGATGATTTGTATAAAAATGAAATGGACGGATTCACAGAATTTTATGTTGATCACATAAAAGAATTATTGATGAAGTTCAATGGAAATCCGATAAACACAACAGTAATAGAAAAGAAAGTGGACTTTAGCGAATATGTGCCAGATGGATTCGGAACTGCAGATTTCATATCCATTGATACAGAGAAAAAAGTTTTATATATCAGGGATTTAAAATATGGAAAAGGGGTTCCAGTATTTGCTGAAAGCAACCCACAGTTAATGCTTTATGCACTTGGAGCTTACTTAGAATATTCACTTTATTTTGACATAGACCTCATAGATATGGGGATCGTGCAGCCAAGATTGGATAGTGTCAGCACTTTTCAAATTAGTTCTAAAGAATTGATGGACTGGGCGGAAAATGAAGTAAAACCAGCAGCACAAAAGGCTTATGAAGGTGATGGGGAATTTACTCCAGGAGAATGCACTTTTTGCAGGGCTAAGGCTTTGTGCAAAGCAAGAGCTGAGAAAAATCTGGAACTTGAAACCGAAATGAAGTTAAAAGGAAATGTTTTGACAAATGAAGAACTGGGGGAAATTTTAAAAAAGGCCCAAGACTTAGTTAAATGGGTCAAAGATATAGAAAATCAAAGTTTGACAAAGTTATTAAATGGCGAAGAGATTCCTGGATGGAAAGTTGTGGAAGGAAGGTCAATCAGGCAAATTAAAGACTCGGATAAATTAGTGGAAGCACTTAAGGAAAATGATGTTGAAGAGGCTTTACTGTTTGAAAAAAGATTGCTGCCACTGACACAGCTTGAGGGGATTGTGGGTAAAAAAAGATTTGGGGAGATTGCAGGAGATTTGATTATTAAGCCGAAGGGAAAACCAACTTTGGTGGTTGAATCGGATAAAAGAAAAAAATATGAAAAAGATGTAATTGATGCATCAGATGAATTTAAAAAAATAGAAGAATAGAGAGGATGATATTTTATGGCAGATACAAGAATAGTAGTAAGAGGAAGATTAAGTTATGTTCATTTATTTAAACCACATGCGGCGGTTCAAGGACAAGAGGAAAAATATAGCACAACGATTTTAATTGATAAGAGAGATACAAAAACAAAACTGAAAATAGATGCGGCGATAAAAGCGGCGGAAGAATATGGAATTTCAGACAGATGGGGAGGAGTCAGACCCGTTAAAATAAATTCCCCGTTAAAAGATGGTGATGGAACAAAAGAAGACGGAACACCTTATGGAGATGAATGCAAAGGGTGCTGGGTTATTAATGCATCAGCAAAAGTGGATTACCCGCCGCAAGTAGTAAATGCTAAAGTGGAACCTATTATGGACCAAAGCGAAATTTATAGCGGAATTTATGCCAATGTTTCATTAAACTTTTACCCTTATGCGTACATGAATAAAAGAGGTATCGGAGTTGGATTAGGAAATGTACAAAAGATAAAAGATGGTGAAAGTTTAGCCGGAGGAAGAAATGCTCAGCAGGATTTCCAGGTTGTCGAAGATGATGATATGCCTTGGTAAAAAAGTGTTATGCATAGAAGATTAAAATAGATAAAAACAGAAAGAAGGATAAAAAAATATGGATGTATTAAATATAGACATTGAAACTTACAGCAGTATAGACATTGGAAAATCAGGTTTATACAAATATGCTCAAAGCAATGATTTTGAAATCCTTCTTTTTGCTTACTCACTGAATGGCTCGGAAGTAAAAGTTATTGATTTAGCACAAGGAGAAACAGTTCCTGATGAGATTATAAAGAGGCTTAGCGACAATGAAACTGAATTAAGGGCCTACAATGCAAATTTTGAATGGTACTGTTTGAACCGTGCTGGATTCAAAACTAATTTAGAGCAATGGAAATGCACAATGATACATGCCTATTATGCTGGATTTCCTGGCGGATTAGGTAAAGTGGGTAAAGCATTAGGATTTGAAGAAGATAAGAAAAAGGATATGTCCGGGAAAGCGCTTATAAGATATTTTTCCGTTCCCTGCAAGGCAACTAGGGCTAACGGTGGAAGAACAAGAAATTTACCACATCACGACTTGGATAAGTGGAATTTGTTTGTGGAATATAATAGGCAGGATGTAGTGGCAGAAATGGCGATAGTGAACAAATTAAAAAGCGTAAAAGTTCCTGAAGATGAATGGGAGCAATGGCGGATGGATATTAGGATGAACGAAAGAGGTATTGCGATAGATACTGATTTAGTTGATAGCTCATTGTGGATAAGCGAATACTGGAATGAAAAATTAATGAATGAGGCTAGAGATATTACAGGACTTGATAATCCAAATAGTACAAGCCAGTTGCTGGAATGGCTAAAAAGCCAAGATGTAAAAGTTGAAAATTTGCAAAAAGCAACAGTAGAGAAACTGATAAAAGAAGTTACTGGAAAAGTAAAAAGAGTTCTGGAAATAAGAAAAGAATTGTCAAAGACAAGCACAAAAAAATATGTTGCAATGAAAGCGGCATTAGGCGAACAGAATCGTGTAAGAGGATTGTTGCAGTTTTACGGAGCAAATAGAACCGGCAGATGGGCTGGTAGGCTTGTGCAGGTTCAAAATTTGCCAAGAAATTACATACAGAATTTAAGTGGAACTCGTGAGGTCGTAAAAAGAAAGGATGTTGCAACATTAGAAATTCTTTACGGAAACATTCCTGACACCTTGTCGCAGCTGATCCGTACAGCTTTTATTCCAGAGGAAGGGAAAAAGTTTGTAATAGCAGACTTTTCAGCTATAGAAGCAAGAGTAATTGCCTGGCTTGCCGGGGAGCATTGGAGAAGCGAGGTGTTTAAAACTCATGGAAAAATTTATGAAGCCAGTGCCAGCCAAATGTTTGGAGTTCCAATTGAGAAGATAAAAAAAGGAAATCCTGAGTACGCTTTGAGACAAAAAGGAAAAGTTGCAGAACTTGCTCTTGGCTATCAGGGAGGACCTGGTGCATTAAAGGCAATGGGAGCTTTAAACATGGGATTGACTGAAGAAGAACTGCCAGGCATAGTAAAGATGTGGAGAGACTCAAATAAGAACATTACAGGGCTCTGGTGGGCAATTGGAAGCACAGCTATAGAAGTTGTCGAAGGTAGCGGAAGAAAAGCCGTGAACGGCATTATTTTTGAAAAGGAAGGGGATCTGTCAAATGGTCTGGATTTTTTAACAGTACAGCTTCCAAGCGGGCGAAAACTATACTATGTTAATCCTGGAACAAAATTAAACAGCTGGGATTCAAAAGTTATAACCTATATGGCACAAAATCAAACTACTGGAAAATGGGAAATTGCAGAAACCTATGGTGGAAAATTAGTGGAAAACATTGTACAGGCAGTCGCTAGAGATTGCCTGGCGGTGTCGATAAAAAGATTAACTGAAAAAGGATTCAAAATTGTAATGCACATTCACGATGAAGTAGTTATTGAAGCTCCTATGGAAACAACGGTAGATGAAGTATGCGAGATAATGGGGCAAGAAATAGAATGGGCTAAAGGGCTGCTGTTAAGGGCTGATGGATTTGAAACTATGTATTATAAAAAGGATTAATGAAAGGAGAAGGTAAAAGTATGACAAATAGAGAAATATCAATAAGTATCGCTAACAGCAGAAAAGATATGGTGTGGAAACAGGAGAAGCTGTTCTGGTCAGAGTTCGTAGAAAGACTTAAAACTCCATTTAGAAGCACCGAAACATTGGAAGAGTATATGAAAATGCCAAAATCAAAGCAGGACGATTTAAAAGATGTAGGTGGCTTCGTTGGTGGAGAGCTGAAAGATGGCAGAAGAAAAAACTCGAATCTGCTAAGTAGGAATCTGATAACGCTGGATTTGGATAACATACAACCAGGAAAGACTTTGGAAGTTTTAAAAAAGATAAAAGATCTAGGAGTAAGCTATGTGGTTTACAGCACTCGTAAGCACACAGAATCAGCTCCTAGGCTTCGAGTAATCTTCTTGGCAAATGAAAGTATGGCTTGTGATGAATATGAGCCTGTAGCACGAAAAATTGGTTCTATGTTAGGAATTTCAATGTGTGATCCCACAACTTTTGAACCGGCAAGATTAATGTACTGGCCTAGCTGTTCAAAAGATAGCAATTATATCTATGAATATGATACAGAATCTCCTATGTTTGATGTAAAAGCGGTTTTAAAAATGTATGATGACTGGCACGATATGAGGGAGTGGCCACAAGTTCCCGGTTCTGAAAAGATGTTGGAGCGGCTAAAGAAAAAGCAGGAAAACCCACTAGAAAAAACTGGGATAATTGGAGCTTTCTGTAAAACTTATGGAATTATAGAAGCTGTCAATAAATTTATTCCAGATGTTTATGAGGTGTCAGACGATGGAAAAAGGATGACCTATACAGGCGGAAGTACTTATGGCGGAGTAGTTGTATATGACGATTTGTTCAGCTACTCGCATCATGCGACAGACCCTGCGAGCGGAATATTGTGTAACGCTTTTGACTTAGTGAGAATACATAAGTTTTCCAATTTGGATACCGATGCGAAAGAAAATACTCCAAATGGAAAATTACCTTCATTTGTTGAAATGTCCAAACTTGCAAGAGGGATTTCGGAAGTAGCAAATATCGTGAATGCTGAAATATATAACGCAAAAGATGACTTTGAAATTCTCAATGAAGAAGAAAACAACGAAAAGGATCTATCTTGGATGTCAAAATTTGAGATAACTTCTAACGGAGTTATTAAAAAAACAATAAGAAATGTTCAAATTGTATTAGAAAATGATCCACACTTAAAGGGAAAACTGGCACTTGATGAGTTTTCAAACAGAGCAGTAGTCTTAGGAAGCCTTCCATGGAACAAATCAAATATTGTAAGGCAATATGAGGAAGTCGATGACAGCGGACTGAGAAATTATCTGGAAACTAAATTTGGGTTAAGCGGAGAAAAGAAAATAAATGACGCACTCTTATTGAACTCGCACAGAAATAAGTTTAACAAGGTAAAAAGATATTTAGAAAATTTAAAATGGGATGGCCAAAAAAGACTGGAAACCTTGCTGATTGATTATCTAGGTGCTGAAGACAATGTTTATACGAGAGCAGTGATTAGAGTATCCTTGACAGCAGCAGTTGCAAGAGCGGTAGAAGGCGGCATTAAGTACGACTACATGCCAATCTTTACAGGTAGGCAGGGCTTAGGTAAGAGCACATTTTTGAATAAATTAGGAATGGAATGGTACTCGGACAGTTTACAGAATTTTGAGGGAAAAGAAGCCGCTGAAATGATTCAGGGGACATGGATTAATGAAATAGGAGAACTTACAGGATTCAATAAGACTGAAACTAATTTGATAAAGCAGTTCCTGAGTAAGAATGAAGATATTTACAGGGAAGCATATGGAAGAAGAACAAATAAATATCCTAGAAGATGTGTTTTCTTTGGTACTTCAAACGACTGGGAGTTCTTAAGAGACCGAACGGGGAATCGTCGTTTTTGGCCAGTGGTCGTGGGGATCAATGAACCTAGAAAATCAATCTGGGACGATCTGGATAACGAAGTTGACCAAATTTGGGCGGAAGCCTACGAAAACTATAAAACTGGGGAAGTCTTAATGCTTACTGGAGAAGCTGAAGAGCTTTCAAGACAATATCAGGCAGAGCATAGGGTATCAAATCCTAAAGAAGGTATAATTCAAGAGTTTCTGGACAGAAAAGTCCCAGATAACTGGAACAAACTGTCTCCTGATAAACGGAGAGATTACTTGAGCGGCAATTACACTTATGAAGGGGACTTTATCTATCGGGATAAAATTTGTGCTGTTGAGATTTTAGTTGAATGTTTCGGAATGCAGACCAAAAATATAAGAAATTTTGAAAGTTCGGAGATAAACAGCATTATGGAAAGTATACCAGGGTGGGAACGAATGAGAACTTCAGCTAGATTTGGTAGATACGGCACTCAAAGGGGATTTAGAAGAATAGCTTCAGACAAGTTTTTGGAGTGGAAAAATCACGAAAAATAAGTTTGTTGACACTTTTTAAAGTGACCCAACATACTATAAATAAAGGAATTAAAGGCTGTTTTAAAAAACATAAATTGAAATAAATAAAAAAATGTCAACAAAGTTTTTAGGGATAATTCTAAGATTTTCTAAGTTTTAAAGAACAAGATTGTAGTTCATTTTGGTAGTTTTGTTGCCATTTTACAAAAGATTGTTGCCGTCGAAAAACCTTATAAAACGAGAGTTAGGGGCTAAAATGGTAAAAAATTAAAAAAAGATTGTAGCCATACTTTGTAGCCGATAAAACCCTTTATTTATGGTACTTACTGTATAATTTACTACAAAATATATAAAAAACCCTATATAGAATATTAAAATAAAGGAGAAATATTAATATATATTTAATAATACACGCATATTCCCCTTTAATTTAACATCTCTATACGCGCGCGCGGAGATTGTAGACATTTTTTTAGGAACTCGAATTAATGAAAATTAAATTTATTTGGAGGTAGAAATGCTAGAAAAAGAAATTGAAAATTATTTGGCGAAAGAAATAAAAAAAGCAGGTGGACTGTGCTATAAATTTGTGAGTCCCGGCAATGCCGGAGTACCTGACAGGCTTTGTATACTTAATAACGGAAGAGTATTCTTTGCGGAACTTAAGGCACCTGGTAAAAAGCCAAGACCGTCGCAGAGTAAGCAGATTTTGAGGATAAGGCAATGCGGACAAACGGTTTATGTCATAGATTCAAAAACTCAAATCGACTTTATAATCAAACAAGAACTACAAAATTAGAAAGGGGAGAATGGATTATGAAATTTGTGCCGCACAATTACCAAAAATACTGTATCGACAGAATTGTGAATGGCAAGAGCGTAGGATTAATGCTTGATATGGGACTTGGAAAAACGATAATAACCTTGACAGCGATTAACGAACTGAAGTTCAATATGTTTGAAGTTAATAAAGTTCTTATTATAGCGCCGAAAAAAGTTGCAGAAAGCACCTGGTCTGGTGAAATTGAAAAATGGGATCATCTTAAATATTTGAAAATATCAAAAGTTTTAGGAAGTTTAACTAAAAGGATAAAAGCACTGAATACAATTTCCGATATTTACATAATCAATCGTGAGAATGTATCTTGGCTTGTTGAATATTATAAGAATGAGTGGCCATTTGATATGGTTGTAGTTGACGAGTTTTCAAGTTTTAAGAATCATGTGAGTAAAAGATTTAAGGCTTTAAAGCTTGTGCTTGGGAAAATAAGCAGAGTTGTTGGGCTGACTGGGACTCCAGCACCAAACGGGCTGAAAGATATTTGGTCTCAAATTTATTTACTGGATAGAGGGGAGCGTCTGGGGAAAAACATAACTGCCTTTCGGGATAAATTCTTTGATTACAGAAGCTATGGAAGTTTTGGGGAATATTCCTTAAAGGAAGGAGCAGATTCAAGTATAAGAAATAAGATTGGAGATATTTGTATAAGCATGAAGGCTGAAGATTATCTGGAACTTCCCGATATAACTTATAATGTGATTCCAGTAACATTGGATAATAGATCCTTGAAGAAATATGAAACTCTGGAAAAGGAATGGCTTTTGTCTTTAAACGATACAGAAGCCATAGATGTGGCAAATGCGGCAGCACTTACAAATAAATTGTTGCAGCTGTCAAACGGAGCAGTTTATGATGACGAGAGAAATATTTATGAGATTCATAATTGCAAAATTGAAAGATTTTTAGAGCTTGTGGAAGAACTAAATGGAAAATCTGCGTTGGTCTTTTATAATTTTAAACATGATTTGATCAGGCTGAAAAAAGCATTGTCAAAACTAAAGCTGGAGGTTAGGGAACTAAAAACTCCTGATGACGAAAAAGATTGGAATGCGGGGAAGATTGATATACTTTTGGCACATCCCGCGAGTGCAGCATATGGACTTAATTTACAGGCAGGTGGGAACCATATAATATGGTTTGGTCTTAACTGGAGTCTGGAACTTTATCAGCAGGCGAATAAAAGGCTTCACAGGCAGGGGCAAAAGGAAAAAGTTATAATTCATCACCTTGTTACTCAAAAAACAAGAGATGAGGATGTAATGAAAGCATTGCAAAGCAAAGGCGATGTTCAAGATGAATTACTGTCTAGTCTAAAAGCTAGGATTGAAAAATATAAAAGAGAAGAGGAGAAATAAATGGAACAATGGGAAATGATGATTAAAATGATCAAGGAATTTTATTTGGCTTTTAAGCAGGAAGAATTTTTAAATAAGGATATGACAGAGGAAAGAAAGCACTTAAGAGATTTATTGCTTATGGAAGAGAAAACGGAGTACATGAAAGCAGAGATAGAAAATGATACGGTGGGGAAACTAGATGCAGTTGTGGATATGGCTTATGTGTATATAGGAACATTATTAGAGCAATGTAAAGGAAATGTCGACCTTGTTGCATTTGATACGATGGACCCTGAATTAATTGGGATTTTCGATAAAATTGAAAAAAATAATTTTAACGGGATATTTCTTTCGGCATTTAAAGAAGTTCATCGTTCTAATATGACGAAATTAGATAAGAATGGCCAACCTGTTTATTACACGAAAGGAACTAAAAAAGGTAAGATTGCTAAAAGTGAACTGTTTGAAGAACCGAAGTTAAAAGAAATTATTGAAGGAGAAGACAAGATTGAAACAAGTGATTATTTACAGTGAAAATGGAAATGGTGTAATAGTTAGAAAGAAGAGTAAAAAAGAATTAGAAAAATGGCTAAAATGGGAAGTTGATATGAGGCAGAGATTGAATGTGCATAAAAGAATAGAAGTGTATGGGTTTAATTTTAATTATAAAAATTTTTCAGATGAAACTTTGTTAATGCTATTTGAGAAATCAAAAAAAGAGATGTTTAATAGAATGTTTATTAAAATGTACTAGAAAATTAGAGAGGAGAGAGGATTTATGATAAAGATATATTTGATAGCTACAACGCTTTTTTTTGTAATTTTGCTTATACATCTTGAACTGACTGAGCTGAAAAGATGGTATGAGGAGATTGAACACCAAATGTTTGTAGATTTCAGAACTATAACGAATCAAAGAAGGTTTGCAAGGAAACGGGCAATAAAAAATATATTTAAAGTTTTATTAATCGGCTTTATAGTGCTTTGTGGACTTTCATTCTTGAAATAAGTTCGGTCGCAGAAAGTCGTTTTGGCTGAAATAATACAAACAAATACAGTATTTACGGTAAAAAAGATTAGTCGTGAAAAGTCGATTGGATTATAGGTTAGGAGGAGAAATGAAAAATAAAGACAGAATGCAGTTTAATTTAAAAAACTGGAGAAAACAATACGGAAATTTTGATTTTTGGAACAGGACAGATAATAAAATAGCAACTTTTGAAAAAATATTGAATAAAGACAGAAATAAAAAGAAATAGGGGGAAAAAATGGAAATAATAATGAGAATGATAAACGGATTGCTTACTACGACATTTGTTTTAATATTAGTGTGGTTTATTTATAGTTTAGTGATAAGATTCAAAAATAACATAGCAATATTTAAATTTAGAATAGATAATATAATAGCATTTTTAATTTATATGTCAATAAACTTATTTGTAATTTATTGTTTAATTTGGCTTGTTAAATTTTTTGCAATTAGAGTATAAATATTCAGAAAGGAAAATAAAAATTAAATGAATGAAAAAGACATAGAAAAAATTGCGGATAAAATATTTGAAAAGATGGAAAAAAGAAAATCAGGGGATAAATACACGGAGACAGAGGCAATGCTTAGGTCTTATCCACTTTATAAAATTAATTTAAAAAGAAATGAGGATGAAATAACACAAATAAAAGAAAAAGGGTTGAGAGCAATAAAATCAAAACCTGTTTTTTCTGAAAATATAAAAGGAGGGATTATTAAAATTGAAGGGATTCCCGAAAAGGAATTAAGTCGAATCGAGTATTTGGAGGGAGAAAACAGAAAACTGGAAAAAAGAATTTTTAGGGTGGAAGATGCTTTGAAATATTTTGAAAGAGATAAATATTTTAAAATTATCGAATTGAGATATTTTAAAAATTTTACTATAGAAGAAATATCGGAAGAAATAGGGGTAACTGAGAAAACTATAGGTAAAAATAGGACAAGATTGGTTGAAGGAATACAGTATTTACTCTTTCCGGAAGTTTTACTTGACTAAAATTACCTTTTGACTACCTTTTTAGTACCTTGACTATACCTTTTTTTATGGTATAATATGTTAGAATGTAATTTTAATGAGCATTTGGAGAAATAGTTTTTATTCCAGTTCTTGCTCTAAATATATAATTTATTTATTGTGGAGGCTATCTGAGAAAACAGGTAGTCTTTTTTTTATTATTATTTTAACGAAAAAAGAGGAGGCGGTAGCATTGAAATTGAATGCAAGACAGAAGGCTTTTTGT
>ERZ773057.665-NODE-665-length-14209-cov-2.881518_pt1 | contig 14209 bp, 17 predicted proteins | sample MGYA00580629_ERZ773057 | MGnify/ENA primary metagenome ERZ773057 (study PRJEB29015, sample SAMEA2738143) | human oral metagenome | biome: human oral; feature: human-associated habitat; material: saliva | place: China | collected 2163 ...
AAAATTGGACTTAAGGTATAGTCCCAAACAACAGGTAAAAATCAATGTAGAACAATGTTTTGAGATCCAGCCTCCTTCTAAAAAAGAAAAAAGTCTGATCTCTTAGATTGTTAATTATTACTTGTTTATTCTTTTATTTCATTATTTTTATATTTTAATGGCTAAAAAAGCTACAGCAGTTGCAGCTAGCAACTACACTGTTCCTGTGATCAAGGAAGGTCAAAAAGTAAAGGGAACAATCTTGAAAGAAATTGAGAACGGAGTTTTGGTAAACTGTGAGAATGGTGCTTTTACTGGTATCATCCTTTCAAAAGAAGCTAAAGAACTCAAGAGATCTCAATTTGATCTTAATCCATCTACAGAACTTGAACTTGAAATTATCAATCCTGCTGTAAGACACGAAGATGGATACTACATCGTTTCAGTGACTAGACTCCTCCAATACGATGTATGGAAGTCTGTTATTGCAAAATTCGAAAAAGATGAAATCATCACTGTTGTTCCTACTGAGGCAAACCTTGGAGGACTTTTGATTGACATGCACGGTATCAAGGGATTCATCCCATTGTCTCAACTTGCTCCTATCCACTACCCTAGAGTAGAAGATGGAGATCAAGAAGCAATCTTTGATAAACTTCTTGAACTTATCGGACAGGAGATCAAGGTAAGAGTTATCAATATCGATGAAGAAGACAGAAGAATCATCCTTTCTGAAAGAGAAGCGCTCAAAGAAGAAAGAGAAAAGGTTCTTGCTGAACTTGAAGTTGGAAAAGTATTTGATGGAGTGGTTTCAGGAATCTCTTCATACGGACTTTTTGTGACTATCGGAGGTACTGTTGAAGGTCTTGTTCACATCTCAGAAATTACTTACGGACACGTAAATGATATCGATAGACTTGGAAAGATCGGAGACAAGATGCAAGTTAAAGTAATTGGTCTCGAAAACGGAAAGATCTCTCTTTCAAGCAAACAGCTCAAAGGAGATCCTTGGTCAGAACTTCCAAAGAAGTACAAAGTTGGAGATGTTATCGAAGGAGAAATCATCAGATTTGTACCTTATGGAGTATTCGTTAGAGTATTTGACGATATCAATGGACTTGTTCACCTTAGCGAACTTTCTCAAAAAGCAGTAAACAATCCAAATGAAATCGTAAAGCTTGGACAAATTGTAAAGGCTAAGCTTATCCTCATCGATCCTAAAAACAGAAAGATCGGACTTTCAATGAAACACTTGGAAGATAAGGCAGAAGCAAAAGCTGAATAATCGAGAAACTTTCAAAAAAAAGAAGAAACCTGATGTTAAGTCAGGTTTTTTTTATTATATTGTGCTTAAAATATTCTCTAGTAGGCTTCTACAAAAATATTGCTATATCCTCTGGCCCTCAGCTTAGTCATAAAATCCTTGACCATCAAAGGCACGCCACAGATGTAAAATTCCGTCTCTACAGGAAAATCAATATCATCAATCTGAATTCTTCCTTGTTCATATCATGGAACCTCTTCTCTAGAAACAGAAATATGGGTTTCAGGAATGTTTAGAGCTTTGATTTGTTCGGAGTAAAAAAGATCTTTTCCATGGGAAACAGAAAAGAAAAATCGCTTTTTTGCTCAGCTTTGGTCTTCTTTTGCCATGCGATAGCAAGGAGCAAGTCCAGAACCTGTTGAGAGAAAAACTTTTGGATTTTGCGTATTTTTGAGCGTGAAATGTCCGTTTGGCCCTTCAAGTCCTACTTCATCGCTAACTTGCAAAGATTTGAGCTGATTTGAGCCTTGTCCATTTTCCAAAAGCTTGATCAAAAAGGTCAAAATACTGACTTCTCCTTGAGTTTCGCTATTTGCGATTGAGTAAGCTCTTTTGAGTGGCTTTTCTAGTCCGAGATAATTGATAAACATCCATTGTCCAGGGAGGGTATCGATTTTTGTTGTTTCAAGTTTGAGTTCGAGTATTTCATCGGTAAGCATAGTTTTTGAGAGTATTTTGGCGTTTTGCATTTTTGTATCTATAACGAGTTAAAAGGTCAGATTTTTCTTTCTTTTTTTAAGAAAATATTGACTTCTTAAGTGTATTGGATTTTGCTTTTTTTGCAAATTTTTCGGGTTTGACTTGATTTTCTCAAAGCTTTATTTACAAGTACAAATGGTTTATTATTAAGTAGAAGGCTTATGTACAAGAGATTTTCTTTAGATGAGATTCAGAGTATTCAAAATGACTTTCTTCCTCATTTGCAGGAGATAATTAAGCGTGAAATTAGAAATCCACGTGATCAAAATCTCAAATCCTTTTTGAAATTGGCTTTGGCGGAGGGAGATGAAGTATATTATTACTTTAGATCTGATGTGGTATTTTGGTTTTCTAAAACTAAGGAAGGGATAAGTTTTTTTGACGAAAGAGATAAGATTGAAGTTTTTTGTACAGGATCTGATGAGATTTCCAAACTTGAAAGGATGCTACTCAAATTTGATGCAAAAAAAATGGCAAAAAACTGACAAAAGACGATTGAACAAATTTTGATGGATGAGTTCAAAACAGGAAAATATTCGACAATCTCGGGAAAGCCTTATCTTGTCTACGATATCGAAACAACCGTTGTAGATGATCTCAAATCTGCTAAATATCTCCTTGGCTATGCAATGTATCCAAAGTGAGATCGTATGGAGTATGAGTGTGTTATGCAAGAAGATCTCAAGGAATTTGTAGATCGTATGTTAGCTTTTGATGGATATATCGTAGGATTTAATCAGATCTGGTTTGATAATCCAGTTTCTATTTACAATGTTGGTTATGGACAAGCGGAAATAGATGAGCTTAATCGCAAGAGTATCGATTTGTATGTCTTTTTCCTTCATTTGACCAAGAAGAGAATCTGACTTAATAAGCTTTCTGAAGCTCTGATTGGAGTAACTAAGACACTAAGCTCAGGAGCTGAAGGAGAGGTCCTTTGGAAACAATACCAAGAATCATGAAATCAAGAGCTCCTTGAGCAGTTTAAAGAGTATTGTAAAAACGATGTGAGAATGACGGCTTTAGTTATGTTTTATTTCTTGCATTATCAGAGGATTTTTCATGATGGGCAAGAGTATACCTATACTTTACAAGAATTTGTTGATCGTTCTAACCACAACCAGCAAGATTCTTCAGAAGAAAAGAATCTCCAGAATCAGTCAATCTTTGCATAAAATTTTTATTCCTTGTAAAAAATAAGTCATGAAATGCCCAAAATGCCAAAACATGGATTCAAAAGTGGTGGATTCTAGAATGATAGAAGATGGTCAAGTAGTGAGAAGAAGGAGAGAGTGTGAGTTTTGTACACATAGATTTACAACATTTGAAAGGATCGGCATTGTAGAATTGATCGTAGTAAAAAAAGATGGGACAAAAGAAATGTATGATCGTGCAAAGCTCAAAAGAGCGGTAATGCTTGCTTTTGCCAAGAGGCCAATTCATCCAGAGGAGATTGATAAGCTGATTTCTTCCTTAGAGATAAAGTGGCAGGCAGAGAGCCCAGAAATTTCAAGTAAGCAAATCTGATCTGATATTCTAGCATCTCTAAAAGATATTGATCCTGTGGTATATGTAAGATTTGCCTCTGTATACCAGGATTTTGATAGCTTTGAGGATTTTAAAAGATTTATTGTATAAAAGTTGATTTTCTCTTGCAATTTGTAAAGTGCGCTATCTTATTGCTATCAAAAGGCAAAAAAAAAGTCTGATTTTTCCCTTGATTTTCCTTTGAAATACTATATCTTGTATCTGAACAAAAAAATAAACACAAGATATTGTGAAAAGAGCGTTCGTTGGCGGAAGTCAGATTTTTTTTATACCTTTAATTTTAGCATCCAAATGAGCATCCAAAAAGTAATCAAGAGAAACGGTTCAGAAGTCGCTTATAATCCTGAGAAGATCCATATTGCAATCCAAAAAGCCAATAAAGAAGTGCCTGAATCAGAACAGGCGAGTGAACTCGTGATTGAAGAGGTAATTAGAGCTTTGGAGGCTTCAAAAAAGGGAACCGTTCCGATTGAAGAAATTCAGGATTTTATTGAAATGCAATTGATCAAGCTTAATAAAGCAGAACTTGCAAAGAAATATATTATCTACCGCTATCAGAGGGCCTTGATTAGAAAGGCAAATACGACCGATGATTCCATCCTTACACTGATTAGAAATGATAATGTGGAGGTAGGACAGGAAAACTCCAATAAGGATTCTGCAATCGCTTCCACTCAGAGAGATCTCATTGCTGGAGAGGTTTCCAAGGATCTTGCTCGTAGAGTTTTGCTTCCAGAGGAGATTAGAAATGCACATGATGAGGGAATTTTGCATTTTCATGATATGGATTATTTTATTCAACCAATGTTCAACTGCTGTCTGATTGATATCAAGGATATGTTTGAGAATGGAACCGTGATGAATAATAAGCTCGTAGAGACTCCAAAGTCTTTCCAGGTAGCCTGTACGGTGATGACGCAAATTATCGCTTCTGTAGCCTCTTCTCAGTATGGAGGTCAGTCTGTGAATATTAAACATCTTGGGAAATATCTCTTCAATACCAAGAAGAAATATGAAAGAAAATATAAAGAACAATTCTGATCCGAACTTTCAGACGAGCAGATTCAAAAGCTGGTAGAGATGAGAATTAAGGACGAACTTGCTTCTGGAGTGCAGACAATTCAATATCAGATCAATACCTTGATGACGACCAATGGGCAGTCGCCTTTTGTAACGCTTTTCCTAGAACTTGATGAAAAAGATGAATATTTGGAGGAAACGGCACAGATTATTGAAGAAATCCTCAATCAAAGGATTCAGGGAATCAAAAATGAAGCAGGAGTTTATGTTACGCCAGCTTTTCCAAAGCTCGTGTATGTTTTGGATGAATGTAATGCACTCAAAGGTGGAAAATATGACTATCTCACTCAGCTTGCGGTTAAATGCTCTGCCAAGAGAATGTATCCTGACTATATTTCATCCAAGAAGATGAGAGAAATCCAGGAGGGAAATGTCTTTGCTCCAATGGGGTGTCGTGCCTTCCTTTCGCCTTGGAAAGATGAAACAGGGAACTATAAGTTTGAAGGGCGTTTCAATCAAGGAGTGGTAACGCTCAATGTTCCTCAGGTTGCAATTCTCGCGAATCATGATGAAAAGAAGTTTTTTGAGCTTTTGGAAGACAGACTTCAGCTCTGTTTTAAGGCGCTCATGTGCAGACACGAAAGACTCAAAGGAACGCCATCAGACATTAGCCCTATTCACTGGCAGTATGGAGCGCTTGCAAGGCTCAAGAAGTGAGAAACCATTGATAAATATCTGACTGGTGGGTATTCAACAATTACGCTGGGATATATCGGACTCTATGAGGCTTCAGTTTTGATTACTTGAGGTTCTCATACCAAGCCTGAAGGGGAAGTTTTCGCGGTAAAGGTGCTTCAAAAACTTAAGGATACTGTTCTTAGACGAAAAGAAGAAACCTGAATCGGATTCGCCTTGTATGGAACGCCAGCGGAAAGTCTTTGCTACCGCTTTGCCAAGATTGATAAGAAAAAGTTTGGTGAGATCAAAGATGTGACCGATAAGGGCTACTATACCAACTCCTATCATGTAGATGTGAGGGAAAATATTGATGCAGTCAGTAAGCTTACCTTTGAATCGCAGTTTCAGAAGATTTCTTCAGGAGGATGTATTTCTTATGTTGAAATCCCAAACATGCAGAAAAATCTTCCAGCTTTAGAAACGCTTGTTCGCTTCATCTACGATAATATCATGTATGCAGAATTTAATACCAAATCTGACTACTGCCACGAATGTGGATTTGAGGGAGAAATTATCATAAATGCTGATATGGGACGAGAATGCCCACAATGTCATAATACCAATCAGAGAAAGATGAATGTGACTCGTAGGACTTGTGGATATTTAGGAGAAAACTTTTGGAATCTTGGAAAGACCAAGGAGATTTCAAAGAGAGTTTTGCATGTAAGCTAAGTATTGTATTGTTAAAAAATAAATCAGAATAGCTGGATATTTATAAACTATGACTTCATGCTAGAGGAAGTATGGAGAAACAAAGAGTTTGATTGTAGGAAGCAATTCGGTCTATAAGTTGTCGGAAAAACTCCTAGATTTTAAGTACTATATTGATTTTTAGTTAAAGAGAAAGAGGGCGAATAAGCCCTCTTCATAGATTAGGATTATAGAATGTATTGTACTAGAACGACGCCTTATTCATAAATGAGAATGGCATAATGTGTCCTTTTGTAACTCTCAGGATATAACACTGAACTCATTGCCAATGAAATAACCTTAATTTCAGATCTGGAATTTATGAAGTTCTCTATTTTTATTTCCAGGGCAACTAGCCCATCCTCTTGGAAAGATTTAACCTTTGTCATATTAGTTCTTAGTGCTCCTATTAAACTTCTTATGAAGCCAGACTTTGAGCATTTTGGTCTGTTGGTTATTTTTTGTTTTCAAAGCTACTATACTAATTCTAGGGAGAAAGTCAAGATAAAAAACTGTTCTGACATTTTTAATTTATCTTTTGTCGAAGTTTGTTGAATTATAGTTTTTGGAAGAGAAATCTCTTGATTTTTAGACTCCCTAGAGTAATCTGTGTTTATCTATTTTTTTCTATTTTTTCAGTTGCTTATCATGGTAAAATGTACTACGGAACGATAAAAACAATGGATACTGCCAATGGTCCTGGACTTAGGGTCTCGCTTTTTGTCAGTGGCTGTCATCACGCCTGCCCTGGATGCTTTAATGCTGAGGCTCGGAATTTTAAGTTTGGGCAGGAATTTACGCAAACAACGATTGACGAAATTATAAAAAAATTGGAGCCTGACTATATCACAGGTTTGACCTTGCTTGGTGGGGAGCCGCTCGCTCCAGAAAATCAGTCTCAAGTCGCAGATCTTATCACGCAAGTTCGTAAAGCTCTTCCTCACAAGTCTATCTGGTGCTATACAGGTTTTACTTACGACTTTTTGTGCAAGACAGACCCGCAAAAGCTTCCATTTCTAGACTCGATTCTTTCTCAGCTTGATGTCCTGATTGATGGGCGTTTTGAGCAAGATTTGCTCGATCTTAAGCTCAAATTCAGAGGATCGAGGAATCAGAGAGTTATTGATCTCCCAAAAACTCGTCAAAGTGGAGTTCTTAATTGGTCAAACGAGGTCGATGATCAGGATTTATATCTTTTTAAACTTTCTCCAGAAAGAGAAAAATTTTCTCACCTCTTAGCCTAATTTTTATTTTAAGGATATCAAAAATGAAAAAAATCTGAATTTTGACTGCGATGTCTGAAGAAGCTCAGTATATTATAGACCATTATGGTCTTCAAAAAACTCATTCTTTAGCTACGATTTCTTTTTACGAAAACGACAAAATTGTCCTTGCACTTGCAGGAGTTGGGAAAGTTCAGGCAAGTATTGCAACTACACTTTTACTACAAAATTTTCATCCCCAGTATCTTATCAATATTGGGATTGCAGGGAGTTTGGTTGGAAGAGAAGCCAAAGTTGGCGATGTGTTTTTGATTGACAAAATAATTCAGCATGATATGTATTTGCCGTTTGAGGGGGAGCATTTAGATTATGCTAAGGGAGAGATTACACTACCATTCCATCCTTTATGTGATAGTCATAATTTTGATTTTACCCTTTATTTGTCTTGAAAGTGTCTTACCTGAGATCAGTTTCTTAATGATGAACAAAAAGTCCAATCTCTTTGTGAGCAGCGAAATGCTCAGGTTGTAGAGATGGAGGCTTTTGCTTTTGCTAGTGTAGCTCGTGAATTTTGAAAATTAGATAGTAGTATTGTGATCAAGGCGGTCTCTGATGGTGGAGACTCTGATGCCAAGTCCGCGCATATGGACAATCTTGATTTTGCAATGCAGAATTCTTTATTGGTCTTACATAAAATTATAACAAGTCTAAGCTAGTAGCGTATTAGCTTAGCTAAAACTTTTCAAAGGTATCATCAATCTTTTTGTTTACACTATCTTTGATTCCGTTCTTTGCATCTTCTTTGAGTTTTTGGTATTGTTTCTGAGCTTCTTGTTTTGCTTGGTCTGCAACTTGAGTTGCTTGAGTCTGTGCCTGTTGGATTGCCTGGTCGGCAACAGTTTTTGCTTGTTGACCTGCATATTCCAATCCTGAAGAAGCGAGAGATCAAATTTTATCGATATCTGGACTTTCGACTTCGACTCCACATCCAGCAAGGCTTCCGATTAGGGTTAATCCAAGGAGTAATGCTAGACTTTTTTTTCATCATGCTAGGAAAGGTGGAAGGATGTTTTTTCTCATATTAAATACGAAAAGAACTAAAATTCTGATCTTAACTATGCGATTTTTTCGTTGAAAATCAAGAGAGAATAGCTAGACTTATGCATATTTATTCCTTATGCATGCTGATGAAGATTTTTTTGGTATCAATATTTCCAGAGATTTTTGAGAGCTTTTTGCAGACTTCTCTTATAGCAAAGGCACAGGAAAAGGGAATCCTCGAATTCGAAATCATCAATCCAAGAAACTTTTGTACCGATAAACATCAGCAGATCGATGATGAGATTTATGGAGGAGGAAAGTGAATGCTTCTCAAGGCGCAGCCTCTTATTGATACGATCAATTATATTGTAGAACAAAATCAGCTCCAAAAATCAGATTTCTCTATTTTGTTCCCCTCACCTTCTCAACAAGTTTTCAATCAAAAAATTGCTTATGGACAGAGTAAAAAAGATGCGTTAATTTTTGTTTGTGGAAGGTATGAAGGGATTGATGCAAGATTTGAGAAGTATTGTATGGAGCATTATCCAGATCAGTTTAAGAAGCTTTCTTTGGGGCAGTTTATTTTGCTTGGAGGAGAGTTGCCAAGCTGTGTAATGATCGAAGCGATTACAAGGCTTATCCCTTGAGTAATTAAAGAAAAACAGAGCCGAATCGATGAAAGTTACGCTATCAAAGATGGAATGGCTACGCTTGAAGCTCCAAATTATACCAGACCAGAAGAGGTATATGGAATGAAGGTCCCTGAGGTACTTTTGACCTGAGATCTAGAAGCAATAGCACAGCGAAAAATAGATAATATGACGCATCTTTAGCTCCTATTTCTTTCTATATGGCTACATCACTCAGGCAAAAGGGCTATCAATCAGAAAACCTTGTCAAAGATCATTATCTTAACTTAGGCTATCGCTTTCTTAATTCCAATCGGACTATTTCAGGAGGTGAGGTTGATTTGATTTTCGAGTCAGATTCAGAGCTGGTATTTATTGAAGTCAAAACCGTAGATTATACCGAGGATTTAGAGAATTATATTACAAAATCCAAGCTTAAAGCGCTGAAAAGAGCTGTAGAAGCCTATATCACAAAATATCCAACATCTAAGGATTTGAGGATTGATGTAGCATTTCTCCAGCAGGGAAAAATTATCGAAATCTATGAAAATATAACGAATACTTAGTCAGACTTTTATTTTTTTTCTATTAATACTATGCTCGTTCATTACACAACTCCTGACCAAAAAACCCAAGAAATCTGATTTGAGACTTTGATTTCCGCGAGTCCCTATACGATCCTCTATTTTTATCCTAAAGATAATACCCCAGGTTGTAGTTTGGAGGCAAGGACTTTCTCTTCATTACTCCCAGAATTTGAGCAAAGAGGAGTTCAAATCATTGGAGTAAGTCGTGATAGTTCTGCTTCTCATTGTTCTTTTATTAGCAAACAAGGATTAACTATTGGACTGATTGCCGATGCAGAACTTACTTTACATCGTCAGTTTGCTGCTCGAGGAGAGAAGAAAAACTATGGGAAAATTTATGAAGGAACAATTAGATCTACCTTTTTACTTGATTCCAAAGGTCAAATCCTTAAAGAACGAAGAAATGTCAAAGCTACTGGACATGCAGAAAGAGTTTTAAAGGAGGTTCAATCTATACTCTAGTATATAATTTTGCATTTATATGCTATTGTAAATTACTTTATTTGACAGGATTTTGCCTTTTCTCTAGGTAGTCCAAGGTTAGACCAAGCAACAAGTCCTCATTTGAGTGAATAAACATTAAATCCAAGCTGTGCTAAAGTATCTGCCCAGAAATTGGATTTTTTTCAATAATTGCAGACAAGAAATATTTTTTTATCTTTATAGTTGATAAAAGAGTTTTTATCACACTGCTCAAACGGAAGGTTAATTGCATTTTTGATATGTACATGCTCAAATTCATCAAAACTTCTGAGGTCAATTAAGATGTTTTCCTCTGCAAAATGTTGATTGTGTTCTTTGGTAAGTTCATAAAAGGAGAGTGGATCGATCTCTACATTCTCATTATCATAATCTCGGTTGTTTACTTTGTTTGTAAGGAGTCCTTCGTTTTCTATTGGAGGAAATCGGTCTTTCTCACAATACTTGAAATATTCATCAATATACAAAAATGGACCGTCTGGACAGAGTACAACCGCTGAAATCTCTTGCTCTTGAGTGAGTTCCTTGAGTTTGTCTGATTTTTTTATTTTCTCCAAATAAGTAAAGAGTCAACAAAGAGCCATTCATGAGCTAGGTCAAACCAAAAGGCCATTTCTGACCAAAGATAAACTCATCTCATATGCTTGTTTTGTTCCAATGGCTTCCATTTCATCTAGATAATGTTCTCGATCAAAGCTGACCTCTTGCAACAGGTGCTCTGTCCTTGGTCAAGGAATTGGGTTATTTGGCTTTCTGACAACACCAAGAGACAAAAAATCTGACTTTTTTTCTTTGAGAAATTTTGAGATACCAAGAAAAGACCCAGAGGTTCATAATCCTGCACAAAAAATCTTTGGATTAAGATGTCAGGCTCCGAACTGAAGTTGTTCTCGAATTTGAGGAGCCGTGAGATGATAGTGGATATCTGGATTTGCAAGGTTATCGTATTGACCAGGATTGAGCCATCAATTGAGTTTAGCTTCTGCTTTTGCTTTTTGTATCCCGCTTTCAGGATCTTTTGGGTTTGGACAAATTTGCTCTTTGTTGATGCAGGATTGCACCCCAAACAGTTGAAGTAGTTTTAGTTTCCCCTCAGTCACTTCATTGGAGACTCGAGCTTTCATAGTCTCTATGCCAAATAATCTACCTAACACAGCAAGAGAAAAAGCAGTATTCCCAGAAGAATTTTCAACAAGTCCTTTATATTGTGAGATATTTTGTACTTGGTTCAACATTCCCCGTGCAGAAATAGATTTGACATTTGCCAAGGGGAGAAAATTCTGCATTTTAAGAAAAATATGCACACCGTCTACCAAAAAGGGATTGAGAAACGCTGGAAGTTCGACTAGAGGTGTGATATGCTGTTCTGGGTTGAGAAATTGTTTCAAGCTATCCGCTCCAGCAAAAACATTGTGCATAGGTGATTTAAGAAGGGAAAGTAAAATCTGAATCTATTTGCTCATTCAAATCTCAAAATCTCTGGACTATAAAATCTTGAGCAACATATTTTTTGTGTAAATTATATAAGATGTTTAGTCTTTCTTGTGGAGATTTTGCAAACTGAAATCCAATCTGGAGAATTTTATCAAAAAGGGCTTTATTCTCATCCTCCAAACGATCAAAATCAATTAATGTTTCTTGTCTTTCCAGCTCTCTCAAATACGCAGAGACGGTAAGCGTCCCAATTAGTTTATCAGCTGGGATGTTTTCTTGTAAAAAGGAGATATCGTCTTGGTCCAGACATTTATTTCCGATAGCTACGAGTTCATGATAGACTCCTGCCTGTTGAGAGAGAGCGGCGTATTGATTCCAGACTTCAACTCCTTTTTTTGTTGGTTCAACCGCAATGATTACCAAGTCAAACTGTGCATGTAAGCTTCCAGCAAATGCATCAGTTCCTGCCACCATATCTACAATGATGAACGACTCACGATCATCTGTATGAGTTAGGATGTTTTCTAATGTTGCAAGATTGTTGTGATAGCACGATGCTCAAATCCCTTCTGGAGTATAGGTTCCGACAACCATAAGATTTACTCAATTTCCCTGTTCAGAAAAGTCGCGATAAAAGATATGATTTCAGTCTTTTGCCAGGAATAGTTGGCTACCTCTTGCAGGAGGTGTTGTTTTCCTAAAGGACATTAAAGAGGTGATTCTACTATTGTTTCCTTTAAGGTAGGTCTTGATTGCTGTTGTATTTTGGGGGTCAGAGAGCCACTTACTTTTTGGGAAGTGTCCATTTGGAAGGAATAGGGCTGGTTGGTGGATATTGAGATCCGCATCAATTAGCAATGGGCTTTTCCCTTGTTTAGCTAAATAAGATGTAAGTAGTGCAGAGATCGTAGTTTTCCCACTTCCTCACTTTCATACAATTGCAATTCTCATAATAAATTTTTTAAGGTAATAAAGTATCTTTGATTATTTGTTTTTGCATCAACAATGTTGTTGATGTTCTTTTTTCCATTTGATGAGACTTCTAGACGAGATTTTGTGCTTTTGGATAATTTCTTTTGCTTTGTGCCCTTGATGGCAGTATTCTTCGATGATTTGCTGTTTGAATTCAGGACTATAAGTTCCTCTCTTGCCATCAATCGTGAAACTCGCGTTGCAATCTCAGCAAAAAAATCTCTGAGAGTCATATCTGCCATGACCATTTTTTTTGGTGTTTTCACTTTTGCAGTTGATGCAGTTTTGCATGATCTTTGACTACAAAATAAAAAAGATATTTTTTACTTGTGTTGCTTTTATATTAAATTGTGGATAAATGTCAAGTGAAAGATGGAGTTAGATTTTAATTTTTTTTGTTTTATTTTGATTTCAGGATATAATAGAGCTAAGTTTTATGATTTTACTATTACAAGATGTCTCTTGATAAACTTAAAAGCGAGCTTAATAGGGCTAAAAACTGAAAGCTTGATAAACTTACTGCAGAGGAAAAGCAGAAGCTTTTGGAAAACTTGACAGATGTATTTTCCAAGTTATCAGATTCAGAAAAACATAAACATATTGAGGAATTTCTCGATCTCAAACAGAATTTAGATGCAGCTTTTGCATTAAGTGACAAAATGTCTTCTTCTCCAAATAAAGCTATTGAGAGACAAATAAGATTGGCATCGAATTATCAAAGAAAGTTAGAAGCGGATATTGGAATGTCTTTATCAGAATATCTTTCTAAACAAAAAAAATCTGAAAAAAGAAAAAAAATAGAATCAAGATCTCGTTTATCTCCAGAGCAAGCTCAGGAAAAGTTTTGAGTTAAAGAAATTGATGGTAAAAAGTTGATAGTAACAGAAGGTAATGATTTTATCGAAGATATGAAATATCTTGCTCGTCTTGCAAAAACAACTAATCAAATCAAGAGAAATGATGCTCATCTAAAATCTTCTATTGTACAATACCTTATTGCAACTGCCAAAGATCCAAATATTGTTTTGGATCAATTTATGCTTTTTCAAGGGAAAGTTAAGTCTTTTGATGCATTAAAAGAGCAGTATATTGCTCTTGATGTAAATACTGGTCAAATCGTAGCATATACAGAGCAAGTTTCTGCCCCTGATGAGAATTCAAAAGAGGATGAAAAATTTTTACCAACAGTTTCAAAAGAGTTAAAAAATGCTGATTTAAAGCCGGGAAATCTTTCAAATGAAGAGGAGTCTATTGAGGATGCAGAATTTGAGGAAATTAAGGAAGATGGCGTAGTGGTGGCTGAATCTAATTGAGAGTTATGAGATAAGAAAAAAGAATTTCCAGTAGTGGTTGCAGATTTTGATGATGTAAATTATGGAGTTTCTTTCGCAAAATATTGTGAGAAAAATAATATTAAGAGAAAGGATGGAAAGCAAATTCCTTGGAGGTGAGGAATGGATCCCGCGGGAGAATATGTGGATCAAGAGGGAAATTCGTTAAAATTACTTCCGGTTAAATGAGGTGCAGAGCAAGATGATACGGGTGCATATACTCAATATCAATTAGTTAAAATGACGAATCCAGAGCCAGAAGCTCAACAACAAGATAAAACTATAAAGCAGGATCATTCAGATGAATATGTTGCTTATGAAGAAGTTGGAGATCAAGAGGAATCTCCACAAGAGAAACAAGAACAAAAATCAGAATTTTTACCTGTTGTTTCTTCGAAATTGTGAGAAGAATCTGATGAAACATCAAAAAGTCTTGAATCTGAAGATAAGACAGAGGAGAACTCTCTTCCTATCGTTGCTCCTGTTCCTTTAGTGTCAGAGTGAAAAAAAGAGA
>ERZ773057.666-NODE-666-length-14204-cov-5.471694_pt1 | contig 14204 bp, 14 predicted proteins | sample MGYA00580629_ERZ773057 | MGnify/ENA primary metagenome ERZ773057 (study PRJEB29015, sample SAMEA2738143) | human oral metagenome | biome: human oral; feature: human-associated habitat; material: saliva | place: China | collected 2163 ...
ACCTTTAAGTAGGCAGTTCTTTACACTCTGTTTCCACTTTCATCAAAGGTATTCTTTAAAGATTTTTCAGTAGATATAATAATTACAACAAAACTTATCATTTGAATTATTGTAATACTAAGCCCTATCCAGCCTATCCTATCCATTGACGTATTAATAACTCTAGGCATAATTGCAATTGCCAATATCAATGAAGGAAAAAACATATATAGCGATATTTTGGCACAATGTTTTTGCGCAAAATCCCATGTATCTTGATTTTTCATAGACTGCTTCGTTCTATACCCACTTGCATTATTAATCGTTTTGAGCTTTGGGCATAAATACCAAGTTAATAATAACGCAGCAGGTATTAATAATGTGATGATGAACATAAATATCCAAAATCCCATATTTTACACCTCTTCTACAACTTCAACTATACCGTTAGCTATTTTCCGTAAGGGCCAAAATAATGGAGGGCTTTTCGTTTGTTAAGTGCATATTCAAGCAATTATGTTTAATTTCCTTGCTTATAAAATATAGAATGATTATCAATCCAAATAACCTTAAACTCACGATATATAAGTAATTTATCATATATGTGCACTTATTCCAATACATGTAGATCTTATAATAAATCAATTTAACTTCGCACCCTGTGCTTGTTTTTTGGCAGTCTTGTCAGTACACTAAAGATTTTTAATTTAACTGATTCGTGGTATAATGGGAAGCGATATTAATTAGAATGAGGATACCAAATTGGAAATTGATGCAATTTATAATGGAGATAGTATAGAGCTGATAAAAAAAATTGACACTGAGAGTATTCATCTAATACTTTCGGATATCCCTTATGGAATAAGCTTTGCCGATTGGGATATTTTACATGACAATACAAACTCTGCACTTGGTGGCTCAAGCCCAGCTCAACACAAAACAGGAAGCGGATTTAAAATGCGAGGGAAGCCTATTAATGGTTGGAGCGAAGCCGATAGAAAAATACCTATTGAATATCAAAAATGGGTTGAAACTTGGGCAGAAGAATGGTATAGAGTTTTAAAACCAGGAGCTAGCTGTTTCATATTCGCAGGAAGAAGATTTGCTCATAGAGCTATAGTAGGATTAGAAAATTCAGGCTTCACTTTTAGAGATATGATAGGTTGGAATAGAAATAATGCAACATTGAAAGCTCAAAGAATATCAAAAGTCTATGAACGTAGGAATGACATAGAGAACGCTAATAAACTATCAGAATGGAGGGTTGGAAATTTAAGACCCGTGTTTGAACCTATTTTGTGGTTCACAAAACCCTATAAGCAAGGCGGAACAATAGCTGATAATATGCTGAAACACGGTGTAGGAGCTTATAATTTAGAAAAATGGCAATTATATTCGGAAAAAGGGAACAACTATATTGAAATTCCGAATTTATCATTAGACCGAGGTCTACATCCAACGCAAAAACCTCTTGCTCTAATGAAGGCACTTATAGAGCTGACTACACAAGAAAATCAAATAGTTTTAGATCCATTTGCGGGAAGTGGAACAACTCTTGTTGCTGCAAAGGAGTTAAATAGACACTATCTAGGTTTTGAAATAAATGAGGAATATTATAACAATTCATTGAACCGATTAAATACATTGCTCTAGATAATAATGAAGATAGCAAAAAATCGTCATCCAAAAAAACATAGAACTCAATATAAAGGTTTTCTATAGCTTTTTATTATTTATTGACGCTCACCAATATTACATAATTCATAGACCCTAAACACTACAATTTAGATTATTCAAAACTAGAATCTATAAATTTTGCGTATGTTGTTGATTTTTTATCTTTTGTAAGCCTGAAATTATTAATACGTTCTTTAAATGTTTCAAAATCTAGTGTTTCAAAATCTTTCCTATATCTTAAAAACTCTTCTCTAAGATTATTATCAGGAATTGATCGTATTTCAGATTCAATCTTTTTTATTTTTAATTCTTTTTGTTCTTCCAAATTCTTTATTTTAGTCAGTACAAATTCGAACATCTTTGTTTCGGATGATATTAAAAATTCTTTGAAATGTTCTTCGGTATCACCTGTAATTTCTAAAATTACTTTATTTATCCTTTGCCAATAATCATTACGTCCATTAGCTTTTTCAGGAAAAATTCTATTATAGTCCCATAATTTCTCCATTTCATTTACATCAAAGTCACCCTTTCTTTCTAAAAAATATGCTAAATAGTGGAAAGGAAGCATTAAAATTGGATTCTTTTTATTTGAACAGTATGCGTGAGCATCACTTTTTTTAGTCCATTCATGTAATTGAGGATATACTACTAGCCCTCCTAACCTTGCTCCAGAATGTCTCTCCGCCCATTTAGAATAATCCTCAGGTTTTACAAAATCTTTTACATTAGGTGCTGTCTGAGAACGTCCTAATCTAAATGACTTTGTGTCTGAAACGATTATTTTATTATTAATTTTTATTACCACATCTTCATAAGATGATTTTTGTGTTACTGTCTTTGCTTCAAATCCCATTCGGTTAGCCCAATTTACTTCAAGCGCTTCGCACAACTTTGTAAATAATGTTTCTTCCTTAGAATCTTTATTATATAGATCAGGAATATAGCCTGATGTAATTAAAATATCAATAAATACTTTATCGCTAATTTTTTCGAGCTTTTTGAAAAAATCTGAAGTAACTTTGTCAGTATCGACAGTCTGTAAATCAGTACCAATTAATTTTTCAAATTCATCGTTTACGAGTTCTTCAAGGTCATATATCATATACTTCTCCTTTTGTTTGCAAATTGTTTGTAATTATTTAATTAAAGGCTCTGAAACATTGATTTCAAAGCCTTTTTATTGTAATATCCGTTACTCCAACTCAATAATTACCATAGCATATTTGTTTCTTTTATATATTATCAGTATCTATTAAGTTTCTAAAATTGGTCACCTTTATATCTATTTTTTATAGTTTTTGAGATTTTTAGTATCAAAACAGTATCAAGAGTGATACTATTATTACAATATTCACATTGCAACATTTGAAAATTTATATTTAAGGTTTTTTATCTTTTATACTAGTCTCCCAGAAAAAATATCCTTTAACGGCTTAATACCATCTAATTGCTTATTGTTTTGTTGGTTATTCTTACCCTTGTAAAGCTCAATATAATACTTATCATCGCTTTGCATTTTATTCAATGTATAGAAACTGCCTAATTCCCAGGAACACCAGCCACGTATATTTCCACTACCACGAATAGAAACCTCACTATTAACAGTTCTCAAAAATAATAATTGCCTTGACTCTGAAAGATGTTTTGACAAATTGTTTTTTATATCAACTCCGTTTTTGAAATTTGGAGAAAATATCCAGTCAACATATAAAAATATACCTTTTTTTAGCATAAAAATAAACAGCGACAGTGTGTATAGTTTATCGTCAAAAGCATGAGATAAGAACACTTTATTCCCAGCAAAATGTTCCATGCTTAGTCTGCTATTATGAATATATTCTCCATTAGTCTGAGGTTGATTAATTATAGAATTGTTTATATCGTTTAATAACTTTATTAGTGAATTAAATGCATAATATTCATCTTTTGATTCGCCAATAGTCTCCGTAAACCTTTCCAATTTACTGAGATTTTCCTCTTTAATAAAATCATTTTCTAATTTGAATCTGTTTAAGTTTTCAATATAGACTTCATTGAACTCAATTTTATCAATTTCAATATTATACGAATTAATTAAAAATTTTTCTTCAATTCCAGTAAGTATTGCTATGTTTAGTTTTAAAAGTTTAGATAAATCAATCAAAAAAGAGCCTTCAAATTGTTCAAAAATAAAATCATACAAATAATCTTTGTTTTCATCTACTATACTTTGTACACTCTGATACAAACTAACTCGATCGATCCCATCCATAAAATATATCTCCTATACTTCCTATAGGAACAATTACCAAGTCGATGGTTTATGTTCTATTCCATACTCAATTAAATCTTCAATATTATCTTTAATATCGCTATAAACATTTTCACTTGATGACCAATTGGATTCAAAACATTTAACATATTTAGACATTGATACTCCATTTATATTGTAATAATCAAACGGATTAGCTCCCTTACTATCTTGTTTGCCATATACATTTTTCAACTTATGTATATAGATACCTACAATCCCTTTATTAAGTTCATAAGCTCTTTTTATTTCATAATTTATCCATTTCCTATTTGCAGTCTTCTCTCCAATTAAGACCACTAAACATGACCGCTTGTTTAATTGTTCATCAATCCATGCTTCGATTTTACTATCTGTTTTTTCCTTTACTTCCTCCCAATCATTGTCAGAAAAAGTAGAGCTGCTATCTACCTTTCCCATATTTCGTACCTGCCCCGCTCTCCAATTATCATTGTCATAATGAAAACTGAAAAATACTTGTCTTTTTGCCATTTAAAAATCCTCCTTATTTAATATTTTAACTGCTTGCACTATGTTTTTAATAGATATATCTATATCTCCATCACATTGATTATTTGCTTGTGCAATTGCGGTTATTATATTTTCATCGGTAATTTCTTGAGTTATTTGATTATATATTTCTTTAGCTGCCCCACCAGTATATTCAATTGGTAAACATACTAACCCATACTTTTTACATAACTCAAATTCATCCATCACTCCATGTGCAATATCTTCTGTTTCTTTATTTCCAAAAATGAATATAGCGATGCCACACTTTTCAATCATTTGTTCTCTATTTTCTTTATATAGCTTATCTAAATCAATACCTAATGAACTATTTTGAGAAAAAGGCATAAGCGTTAAATAATCATTTATTTTGGACTTGTGAGTCAAACAATAATCTGCAACTCCATTTAATACAAATTCACCGACACCTTTACCACATCCATTCACAATATGATAGCCATTTTTTGATAGTTCTAAAGATAGTTTATGAATAAAATTTTCACCAGTTTCCTGAGAAAAATCTGAATAAAAGTGCGCACTACCCGATATAAATATTGTTTTCCTTCTAAATCTATCGACAAGAGTGCTCAATATTTCGGTGATTTCATCATATTTATTTACTAAATATGTAAAAATACCATATCTATTTAAATCTTCAATTTGTAGCTCCTGTCTTGCTTTTTTGTACTCATAATCCTCATCAGTATCTTGGACTCTTTTCATAATACAGTAATGTTTTCTTGTATTCTTTTCATCGAGCAATACCCTTAATCTTCCAATTACATAGTTAAAGTTTGGATCTTCAAAACTAAATCCTAAAAATAGAAATGTCTTGGTAAGCAAATCACCCTCTAAAACTTCTCTGAATAACTTTCTTTTGCTATATCCAAATTCTTCATAATCACTTCTTGTAAGTACTGCATCTTCAGGAGATTCTACATCTCCATGTAGTTTATATACTATTGCATCAAAATCATGATTTGTACCTCTTAATTGTTCATCCTTTGTTTTTACATAAGGCTTTCTCATATTATCTTCTAAAGCTTTTTCAATTAACTTATCATAATTCGTTGTCCAAAAAGTGGAAATCGGTAACTGTGATAATAGTTTATGATTATCAGTAGGTTTTACTAATTGAGAAAATTGCCCTTTAATCAAGTCGTCTATTGATGTTCTCTTCTTTGAATTAGCATAATACTGAGCTAAGTTAACCAAATCATTTTCTTTTTCAACATTTAACCCAATTTCTTCTGCCGGCTCTCTTAAAAGTTCTTTCCAACTACAAAATCCAGCAGGAATTGATAGTCCCGCTCCAATGAATGCTCCCAATTCATCACTTTTAATGGCTTTTTCAATTTCTCTAATCAAATCTTTTTTGGATACTTCACCTTTAATAATAAACACCTCCCCCTTATTTTCTCGGTCCTAAGAATTTATCACCATTTAAATGAACCATATGATTAGGCATATCCGCAATTCATACTTCTGTCTCCCAAGCTAAAGTTTCTGAGAATTTTTTAAATGTTTTAAAATCTAAAAATGCTGATACGTATATTTTCCCGGCTGAGCTATTTTCTTTCATTTCTTCAATTTCTTTTATTCGTTTGGACTCTATTGCCCCTACAGAAGTTACAGACTCAATACAATAAATCCAGTGCTTATCTTCTGAATATAATACAACATCCGACATTTTATCATGAAGTATTATTTTAAAGCCGAGTTCTCTTAAGTTCTCCTTATTCTTCACCAGATCCTTTTGAATTTTATCACCAACATACAAGCATTCAGAGTTTTCAGCGAATCAGGGAGCAAATTCTTCAATAATAAATTCCTGTAATTGATTATGCTTACCAAGAGATAATGTAAAATCGTCTACGTTTATTTTAAATGGCATTTTTCTTACCGCCTTTTTGGAACTATATAAATCAATTAAGTTTTGATGAGATTTCAAAAAATTATTTTTTCTTCCCACTGATTTGATTGAAATGTTTTTACTAATAACAACATTTCATCAGTTAAACGATACTTATAGTTAAGGCTATTTGTTGCTTTGCCATTATCATCAATAAACGCTGCATTTCTAAGTGAAGCTCGAAAACCAAAATTACTTGAAAGTGATTTTGAGATATGCAAACTTATCTCTAAATGTTATCTGATATGAATCCTTATTCTTTTTATTCATATAATCAATAATTGCTTTTTCGTTAATATATCCACCCATACTTGGTTTTTTTAATGCAAACCAATAATGGAGATTAATAAATTGATTAAGTTCAATCTTATCATCCCATTTAAAATCATGATACCATAATTTATGAAGCCATTCTTGACAATTATTTTCGAAACCGTTTAATGAACATAATCCATCTAAAAATTGAATTGATAAGATAATTCGTATTAAGTCCACAATTAGATGATTCCTTCGATAACATCTTCTACAATCATTCTCCTCGTTGACTATTGCACTGTAATCAATAAAATCTTTAATAGGATAAGATGATAATATTTTACATGTATTGTCCATAATAAATTTCAAATCGCGTCCAATGCCTTTCTCAGGTTTTGTTTTTTCCCATTTAGATGTACCATAATCAATAAATTCAACTACTGTTGGAACTATATAATCGCCACATCTTGTGCAATAACTTAAAAATTCATCAGAACCTGCAGAGTATTTTTTTTGCATTAAAAAAATCACATTACCCTCGTTTATGTCCCCATGAATAATTTCATCATAATCATTCTCAATCAAGTTGTAACAACAATATAAGAAACCTAATGCAGCATTTATCTCAATATCTATTAATCTTTCTTTGTGATGACCCTTTTCTTTTAACCATTCTTCTAACGTTATCCCATCTAAGTAATTCATAATACTATATAGATAGTTTTCATCTTTAATAAAAATAGTTCCAGCATCAAATACCACTGATTGATCTTTCGTCAATCTAAATCCTGAATTCTTTTTAATCTCTGCTAAATGTTTTTGATCTCTCGATTCTGCATTTCTTATAAACTTGGCATATACTTTAATAACAACTAATTGATTTAATATTTTGTGCTTTGCTTTGAATGTCACTGCGTTAGCACCTTTACCTAATTCTTTAAATTCTTCATAATGATTAAATGTCGGACAATTTTCTATGTCATTTAATGATACAAATTTTTTCTTAGTCATATATATCCCGTTCTTTCATCAAAAGTTTATTTCTTATCATAGTTCCACAAAAGCCTCCCACAAAAACGATGGAAGGCTTTTGTTTGTTAAGTGCCTATTAAATCAATTATGTTTAATTTCCTTGGTTATAAAATATAGAATAGTTATCAATACAAATAGTCCTAAATCCCCTATATATGAATAATCTATCACAAATATGCACTTAATCCAATACATATAGTTCTTATAAAAAATCCATTCAACTTCGCACCCTGTGCTTGCTTCGTGTGCAGGTCTGGCGGAGGACACTCTCAAACTACTGACACGCCGTAGATTTCTTCCAATCGCTTCACCTTCGGTTCACCTCTTAGGAAATCCTGGCGGAGGACTCACATCCAAGCACTAACACGCCGTAGACCGTAGCACCTCATCTTCGCCCTTCGGGCTCGTCTCGTTGGTAATCCTGGCGGAGGACACGCATTCTAGCACTAACACGCCACAGACCGCAGCACCTCATCTTCGCCCTTCACACTCTCCTCGCTGGTAGTCTTGACGGAGGAAACACATCAACAACTAACACGCCGTAGATTTCTTCCAATCGCTTTCCCTTCTGGTCGGTTCTTGGGAAATCCTGGTGGAGTGCCTAAATCAAACTACTGATACGCCGTAGACTGTTCCCAATCAGCTTCGCTATCGCTCGCTTCTTGGACAGTCCTGGCGGAGGAACTACATCAACCCCCAGATACACCGTCGACTGCAACCACTCAACTGCGCACATTGTGCTTGTTTTGTGGGCAGTCTTGGTGGAGGACCTACAATCAAAAAGGCTACCCCTCGTTAGAGGGATAGCCTTTTTGTGTAGGTCCATCATTCAAACTCCACCGTTCCCGGTGGCTTAGAGGTCAGATCGTAGAACACCCTATTCACATGATCCACCTCATTTATTATTCTATTCATCACCTTCTGCAGCACTGACCATGGGATTTCAACTGCCTCCGCTGTCATGAAGTCTACTGTCTCGACCGCACGGATTGCCACCGCATAGTCATATGTACGGAAGTCACCCATTACACCGACTGATCTCATATTAGTTAAAGCTGCGAAATACTGGCTGATTGAGCCTTCGAGACCCGCTTTTGCGATTTCTTCACGGTAGATTGCATCAGCTTCCTGCACAATCTTAACCTTCTCAGCTGTAACCTCGCCGATGATTCTGATGCCGAGTCCAGGCCCTGGGAATGGCTGACGGTCAACCAGATAGTCTGGGAGGCCGAGCTCTCTTCCTAGTGCTCGCACTTCGTCCTTGAACAGCATGCGGAGTGGCTCGATTATCTCCTTAAAATCAACGTGGTCTGGCAGTCCGCCCACGTTATGGTGCGACTTGATAACTGCCGACTTGCCGAGGCCGCTCTCGATGATATCTGCGTAGATTGTTCCCTGAGCTAGGAAATCAACCGCACCGATCTTCTTCGCTTCCTCTTCGAACACTCTGATGAACTCCTCACCAATGATCTTACGCTTCGTCTCTGGGTCTGTCACGCCAGCGAGCTTTGCGTAGTATCTCTCCTGAGCATTTACACGCACGAAGTTGAGGTCGTACTCACCCTTGCTGCCAAATATCTCTTCAACCTGGTCGCCCTCGTCCTTACGGAGTAGTCCGTGGTCCACGAACACGCAGGTCAGCTGCTTGCCGATTGCCTTTGCCAGAAGTGCCGCAACTACGCTGGAATCAACGCCGCCAGAGAGCGCAAGTAGCACCTTGCCGTCTCCAACCTTCTCGCGGATCTCTGCGATTTCCTTTTCAGCGAAGGAATCCATCTTCCAATCCTGCTCGCACCTACACACGCCGAGTATGAAGTTGCTGAGCAGCTCTGTACCCTCTGCCGTATGGTTTACCTCTGGGTGGAACTGCACTGCGTAGTAGCCCCTCTCCCTGTCTTCCATACCTGCAACTGGGCAGTTTTCTGTATGTGCTGTAACCTTGAAGCCTTCTGGTACCTCGCTGATGTAGTCAGTATGGCTCATCCATGTTACGGTTTCGTCGCTGAGCCCTGCAAAGAGGCCTTCCTTGCAGTCAACCACTGTATCGGTGCGGCCGTACTCGCTCGTCGGAGCTGTTCCAATCTTACCGCCTAGCACGTGTGCCATCAGCTGTGCGCCGTAGCAGATGCCGAGTATCGGCAGCCCTAGCTCAAATACGCCTCTATCGATAGATGGGGCACCCTCGCCGTATGCGGACTGTGGTCCACCTGTAAATATGATGCCACATGGGTCGAATTCCTTGACCTTTTCAACTGTTATGCTTTCGAAATTATGAACTTCCGAGTACACGCCGAGCTCACGAACCCTACGGGCGATGAGTTGGTTGTACTGTCCGCCAAAATCAATAATTAATATCTTGTTAGCCATTATCGCTCCTAACGTCTTACTGTTGCTACGCTATTGTCCTTGAGTACAACGTCGTGCGCTCCACCCTCGATGATACTTGTCGCCGATACGAGTGTGAGCTTCGCATTCTGCTGTAGCTCTGGAATAGATAGAACTCCGCAGTTGCACATTGTCGACTTAACCTTGTCTAGAGAGAGGTTTACGTTGTCGTGCAGCGATCCTGCATATGGAACATAGGAGTCAACACCTTCCTCGAATTTGAGTTTACTATCGCCGCCAAGGTCGTATCTCTGCCAGTTACGAGCTCTCGCAGAACCTTCGCCCCAGTACTCCTTCATGTAGTTGCCATTTACCATAACCTTAGCAGATGGTGACTCGTCAAATCTTGCAAAGTACCTTCCTAGCATGATGAAGTCCGCGCCCATAGCGAGTGCTAGCGTCATGTGGTAGTCGTACACTATTCCGCCGTCGGAGCAGATTGGAATGTACTCACCTGTCTTCTCGAACCACTCGTCTCTTGCTGCTGCAACCTCGAGCACTGCAGATGCCTGTCCGCGTCCGATTCCCTTCTGCTCTCTAGTGATGCAGATGGATCCACCGCCGATTCCGACCTTGATGAAGTCTGCGCCACTCTTAGCGAGGAAGTCGAAGCCTTCCTTATCTACGACGTTACCAGCACCGATTTTAACTGTATCGCCGTACTTCTCTCTAACCCACTTGAGGGTTCTAGCCTGCCACTCAGAATATCCCTCTGATGAGTCTATTGTGAGCACATCTACGCCTGCCTCTACGAGCGCTGGGATTCTCTCCTCGTAGTCACGAGTGTTGATTCCTGCACCTACGATGAAGCTCTTGTTGTCGTCGAGAAGCTCGTTTGGATTCTGCTTGTGAGAGTCATAGTCTTTTCTAAATACAAATGCCACTAGGCATCCGTCCTTGTCCACGATTGGCAGCTGGTTTACTTTGTTCTCCCAGATGATGTCGTTAGCCTCGGATAGAGTGATTCCAGCGTTGCCGTACACGATGTTCTCGAGAGGTGTCATGAACTCAGAAACCTTAGTATCTGTGCTGAGTCTGCTAATTCTGTAGTCCTTGCTTGTAACGAGGCCGACTAGCTTGCCGTGGCCTGTACCGTCATCTGTAACCGCTACTGTCGAGTGTCCAGAGTTCTTTTTGATTGCGAGAACGTCAGCAAGTGTGCTGTCAGGCTTTACGTTGGTATCACTTGGTACGAAGCCTGCCTTGTAGGACTTAACCTTCTTGACCATTGCCGCCTGGCTCTCGATTGACTGAGAACCGAAGATGAAAGAAATTCCACCCTCCTTCGCTAATGCAACCGCCATCCCGTCATCAGAAACAGCCTGCATTACTGCGGAAACAAGTGGAATATTTGCCTTGATCTTAGGCTCCTCGCCTTTCTTGAATTTAGTAATCGGAGTCGCGAGTGACACATTCTCAGGCCTAGCATCTGCGCTAGAATATCCAGGCACTAGAAGGTACTCGCTAAATGTTCTTGATGGTTCTGTTAGAACGATTGCCATTTTGCACCTCTCTCTTTCTATATATGAAAATCAAATTGTAAGTTAAGATATTAATTGAAAATTATAGCACAATAGGGTGGTTTTCGGTAGTGGTTGGAGCGGAAAATATAATAAAAAAGCTGTGGCCGAGCGAATCGCCCAGCCACAACCCTATGATTTAATTTTAATGTAATCACTAGCTTCGGTTATGATTTTGGTTCATTAACTTTCTGTTTGTGACTATCTAATCTCGTATACCCTTTTTAGAAACTAAGTTCTAATCTAGTATATCCCCTATTTGTGGCTACACTCTAGTCTTGTGTACCCTTTTGTATCCCCTTGAACTACGCTCTAATCTCGTATGTTCCTTCCTGTGGCTCATCGTATGATAGACCTGCAGGCTCGAACATTCCCTTTACGATTTCTGTTCTGAGCACGTAGTAGAGTTCATCCTCTTCATTAGCCCAGTGCTGAGCGTGAATATCCATGTTGCGTCTCCATGTGATGGAGTCGTCTGTCTGACCGATCATCTCATTTACATTGTCACAAGGCATACCGTCCAGCAGCGTGTTGTTGAGGTACCCGAAAGCTACATCTGGCTTAGTACCTGCTGGTACCGCATTTAGCTCGCCGAAGCGTCTAGCTGCCTGCTTTAGGTCCTCTACTCTTGCAGGGTTTGCTGCTGCGATAGTCTGAACTAGCTTCGCATATCTGCTCTCTGCATCTGCAATTCTTGCCTGAAGGCTGCCGTGAATGTTGTCAGGATCAACCGCCTCTTCAAGCGGACGTCTATCGTAGCTGTGACACTCATTTGCAAGCTCCTCTGTTAGCTCGCTCCATCCCTCTGCCTTTCCAGCATCGATCAGAGCGTCTGTGAGGTCTTCCTGAAATATGATTTTGTCATATAGCCACTGATGTATAGGTCCTAGAAATAAACTCATCGTTACCTCCTATTTACCAAGGAATAGCTCGATATCGTCGTCTACTGATCCGATTCCTGCGATTCCGAAGTTCTCAACAAGTACGTTTGCAACGTTTGGTGAGAGGAATCCTGGTAGTGTTGGTCCTAGGTGGATGTTCTTAACACCGAGGTATAGAAGTGCGAGAAGTACGATTACAGCCTTCTGCTCATACCAAGCGATGTTGTAAGCGATTGGTAGCTCGTTAACGTCGTCTAGTCCAAATACTTCCTTGAGCTTGAGCGCGATAAGTGCTAGTGAGTATGAGTCGTTACACTGTCCTGCGTCGAGTACACGTGGAATTCCACCGATATCTCCGAGGTCTAGCTTGTTGTACTTGTATTTAGCGCATCCTGCTGTGAGGATTACTGTATCCTTAGGTAGAGCCTTTGCAAACTCTGTGTAGTAGTCTCTTGACTTCATTCTGCCGTCGCAGCCAGCCATTACGAAGAATTTCTTGATTGCTCCAGACTTAACTGCCTCAACTACTGTATCTGCTAGTGCAAATACCTGCTCGTGTGCAAATCCACCTACGATCTCACCAGTCTCGATCTCTGTTGGTGCTGGGCACTTCTTAGCTAGCTCGATGATCTCGGAGAAGTCCTTAGTCTCACCGTACTTGCCGTCGATGTGCTTGCATCCTGGGTATCCTGCTGCACCTGTTGTAAATATTCTGTCCTTGTAGCTGTCTGCTGGTGGCACGATGCAGTTTGTTGTCATCAGGATAGGTCCGTTGAATGTCTCAAACTCTTCCTTCTGCTTCCACCATGCATTTCCGTAGTTACCAGCGAAGTGCTCGTACTTCTTGAATGCTGGGTAGTACTGTCCTGCAAGCATCTCGGAGTGTGTATATACGTCTACGCCTGTTCCCTCTGTCTGCTCTAGAAGCATCTCGAGGTCCTTTAGGTCGTGACCAGAAATCAGGATTCCTGGATTCTTTCTAACACCGATATCTACCTTTGTGATTTCTGGGTTTCCGTAAGCAGATGTGTTTGCCTCGTCGAGTAGAGCCATACCATCTACACCGTACTTACCTGTCTCTAGTGTAAGTGCAACTAGGTCATCTACTGATAGAGAATCGTCTAGTGTAAGTGCTAGAGCCTTCTGCATGAATGTATCAACCTCTACGTTGTCCTTAAGTAGAGCGTTTGCATGCTTGCTGTAAGCGGAAAGTCCCTTTAGTCCGTAAGTGATGAGCTCTCTTAGAGATCTTACATCCTCGTTCTCAGTGGATAGAACGCCAACCTCTGGGCTTGCAGCCTTAGCAGCGAACTCACCAACACATCCGTTCCACTTTGCAGCCTCTGGAAGCTTGCTTGCATCATCAAGCTGCTTTAGTAGCTGCTCCTTACATGTTAGTGTCTCAACGATCTTAGCTGTGATTGCTTCGTCGTCGAAGTTAGCATTTGTGATAGTTGTGAATAGGTTGAGCGATACTAGGTGGTTTACCTGCTCGCTCACTTCCTTGCCCTCAGCTCTTAGCTGTGTAGTTACTGCAGAAAGTCCCTTAGTTACGTATACGAGCAGATCCTGTAGTCCTGCTGTCTCTGGAAGCTTGCCGCAGACACCTCTCATAGTACATCCTGTGCCCTTTGCTGTCTCCTGGCACTGATAACAAAACATACGGTTTTCCATGTGTTTCTCCTTTCACTGTTATATAACGTCATTTGTTTTTTGCTTTAATTAATGTTTGCTTTAAGTTTGTGCCACAAGCATATCAT
>ERZ773057.681-NODE-681-length-13978-cov-32.701214_pt1 | contig 13978 bp, 6 predicted proteins | sample MGYA00580629_ERZ773057 | MGnify/ENA primary metagenome ERZ773057 (study PRJEB29015, sample SAMEA2738143) | human oral metagenome | biome: human oral; feature: human-associated habitat; material: saliva | place: China | collected 2163 ...
ATAACGACGCAAACATGATGGCGGTCGGTGCTCGTCAGCACAGCGAGGAAGAGGTTTTGGCTCTCATCGTTACTTTCCTCGAGACTCCCTTCAGCGGGGATGAGCGCCACCAGCGTCGCATTGACTTGATGGCCGCTTACGAGCGTTCCGTGCGCGCCTGAGTGATCTTTTCGCGAGACGGGGCCGGTGGTCCGTCGGCCCCACTTCCCGACCCCGGCCTCGTGGCTTAGTCTTGGCCCGTGAGCGTCAGGTAGACCAGGAACAGGTTGAGTGCGACGATGACAGCCGCGATCAGGAAGCCTGACGCGCGTAGGACGCGGTTGTTTGCATAGTCGCCCATGACGTCGCGTGATGCTGTGAGTCGTATGAGCGGGATGATCGCAAAGGGGATGCCGAAGGACAGGGCGACCTGTGAGACGACGAGCGCCCACGTGGGTTCCGCTCCTGCGCCAAGGATAATGAGAGCGGGAATCAGCGACACGAGGCGGCGCACCAGGATCGGGACGCGGACGTGGAGCAGGCCGTTCATGATCTCGGAGCCTGCGTAGGCTCCCACTGACGTGGAGGCCAGGCCAGACGCGAGCAGGCCTACTGCGAAGACAGTGCCTACGACGGGGCCGAGAGTGGAGGAGATCGCGGCGTGCGCACCCTCGATCGTGTCAGTGCCTTTTTGTCCTGCGAGGGCCGCTGCCGCCAGGAGAAGGAGGCCGATGTTGACCAGGCCCGCGATGCTGAGCGCCCAGTAGATGTCGATGCGGGTTGCGCGCAGCAGGCGCGACAGGTGGCCTGAGGAGTGACGCGAGTCGGCGGTGGAGGGTCCCAGGTCGTCTGTTTCGTGGTCGTTGACCAGTGAGGAATGCAGGTAGACGGCGTGTGGCATGACGGTTGCGCCCAGCATGGAGGCTGCGACCAGTACCGAGTCCGTGCCCTGGAAGCGGGGGAGGAACCCGCCGAGGACTCCTGACGCGCTGGGCGGGGCGACAAACAGGCCCGCGAGGAAACCGAGCGTGATGACGACCAGCAGGGCGACGATGATTGTTTCGAACTGGCGCTGCTTACCCTCGCCTTGGACGACGAGAAGAGCCATGGAGATGGCGCCGATGATGATGCCGCCCCACAGGAGTGGCAGTCCGAAGAGTAAGTGGAGTGCGAGGGCGCCGCCGATGACCTCGGCCAGGTCGGTCGCCGCGGCGACGATCTCTGCTTGGATCCAAAAGGCGATGCGACCGGGTTTGGACATGCGGTCGCCGAGCAGGGCGGGCAGGGACTTGCCGGTGACGAGGCCGAGCTTCGCGGAGAGGTACTGGACGACCATCGCGAAGATATTCGAGGCGAGGAGGACCCACACGAGGAGGTACCCGTAGCGTGCGCCCGCCGTGATGTTGGCGGCGACGTTGCCGGGATCAACGTAGGCGACGGCAGCGACGAAGGCGGGACCGAGGAGAGGGATGAGCTTGTGGTGGTGCTCGGCGGCTGGGGTGCTCACGGTGTTCCTCCCTGCGCAGTCAGGATTGTTCGGCTACCCGAAATCTTACCCTCGACTTTCGTGTAGACGCGGGACGAAAGACGCGCGTGATGGCTCTCGTGTGGCCAGGTTTTCATCCCCGCGCCGCGCATTCATTCGCGGTGACGAGCCAAAACCCCGTAGGCTAATGGGGTGACTCCTGAAGAACTTGCCTCCCTTATCCGCTCGACGCTGCTGGACGCTGCGGCCGCCGGGCGCATCTCGATTGACCCCGCTCTGGTGCCTGACCCTGTGACGGTCGAGCGCCCGCGCGTGCGTGAGCACGGCGACTGGGCGACGAATGTTGCCATGCAGCTCGGCAAGAAGGCGGGTATGGCGCCGCGCGAGTTCGCACAGATCCTCGCTGACGATCTCGCCGCCGCCGACGGCATCGATTCCGTTGAGGTCGCGGGTCCTGGCTTCATCAACATTCGTCTGGGTGCGGGTGCCGCCGGTGAGCTTGCTCGTACCATTGTCGAGGCCGGTGCGCAGTACGGTCGTAACGCGACTTTGGCGGGTCACTCTATCAATCTCGAGTACGTGTCGGCAAACCCGACTGGCCCCGTGCACCTGGGTGGCGCCCGCTGGGCAGCTGTCGGCGATTCGCTCTCGCGCCTCATGGCAGCCTGCGGTGCCGCGGTGACCCGCGAGTACTATTTCAACGATCATGGATCCCAGATCGATCGTTTCTCCCAATCCTTGTACGCTCGCGCGACGGGACGTGAGGTTCCTGAGGACGGCTACGGCGGTCAGTACATCGCGGACATTGCTGAGCAGGTCCGTGCCGACGCGAACGCCGCCGGTGAACCTGACCCTGTGACGCTGCCTGAGGCCGAAGCCGTCGAGGTGTTCCGTTCCCGTGGTGTCGAGCTCATGTTCGCGGAGATTAAGGAGCGCCTGCACTCCTTCCGCGCGGACTTCGATGTGTTCTTCCACGAGGACTCCCTGCACAGCTCCGGTGCGGTGGCTGACGCGATCGAGCGCCTGCGCGAGCGCGGCGAGGTTTTCGACGAGGGCGGCGCGGTGTGGCTGCGCACGACGACCTACGGCGACGACAAAGACCGCGTTCTCATCAAGTCGAATGGCCAGGCGGCCTACTTCGCGGGCGATGTCGCCTACTACCTGAACAAGCGTGAGCGCGGCGCGGATGCGGCCATCTACCTGCTTGGCGCCGACCACCATGGCTACATTGGTCGCATGATGGCCATGTGCGCGGCCTTCGGCGACAAGCCGGGCGAAAATCTACAGATCCTGATTGGGCAGCTGGTCAACCTGGTCAAGGACGGCGAGCCTGTGCGTATGTCGAAGCGCGCCGGAACCATTGTCACTCTGGATGACCTCGTTGATGCCGTGGGCGTGGATGCCGCGCGCTACGCCCTCGTGCGTGTCTCCATGGACACGCAGGTTGACATCGATCTGGACCTGCTTTCGAGCCACTCCAACGACAACCCGGTCTACTACGTGCAGTACGCTCACGTGCGCACTTGCAACGTTGCCCGCAACGCGGCGGCGCACGGCGTTACCCGCGATGCTGGCTTCGACCCGGCTGTCCTGGACACCGAAGCTGACGAGGCCCTGCTGGCCGCCCTCGCCCAGTTGCCCGCCCAGGTCGCACAGGCCACGGAGCTGCGCGAGCCGCACCGCATCGCCCGCTACTTGGAGTCCTTGGCCGCGACCTACCATGCTTGGTACGGCCAGTGTCGTGTGACGCCTCGCGGCGACGATCCGGTCGAGTCCGGCCACGTCGCCCGCCTCTGGCTCAATGACGCGGTCACTCAGGTGCTACGCACCGGCCTCGGCCTGCTCGGTGTGGGCGCGCCGGAGAGGATGTGACCCGGTGAGCGATGCGGTTACCCTGACGTGCCCGACCCCCGATGAGCGCCCCGACCTGTGGCCGTGGAGTGCGGCGCGGGAGGGTGGCGTGCTGCGCGTGGGTGGCGTCGACTTGACCAGCGTCGCCGACGAGTTCGGCACCCCCACCTTCGTGCTTGACGTCGAGGCCATGCGCGGTCGCGCCCGCGTGTGGGCATCGGCGATGGCCGAGGAGTTCTGGGACGGATACGGCATGAGCGGCGGCGACGCCTTCTACGCTGGCAAGGCATTCCTGAGCGCCGACGTCGCACGCCTGGTCGCGGCCGAGGGCCTGGGGATCGACACCGCCTCGCTCGGCGAACTGAGCCTCGCCCTGCGTGCCGGGGTGGACCCCTCACGCATCGGGTTGCACGGCAACAACAAGTCCGACGCAGAAATCCGCCTGGCGCTCGAGGCCGGAATCCACCGCATTTTCATCGACTCGATGGACGAGGTCTATCAGGTCGAGCGCATCGCCGCTTCGCTCGGTGTCACCGCCCCCGTCATGGTGCGCCTGAAGTCCGGCATCCACGCGGGCGGCAACGAGTACATCGCGACCGCCCACGAGGACCAGAAGTTCGGCCTGTCCCTGGCCACCGGCCAGGCGTACCAGGCCGTGGCAGCCATTAGGGACGCGCCGCACTTGGACTTCCGCGGGCTGCACAGTCACATCGGCTCTCAGATTTTTGGGACCGAGGCCTTTGCTGAGGCCGCGCGTATCGTCGTCGACTTCGCGGCGGTTGTGCGCGGCGAGCTGGGCGTGGATGTGCCCGCCATTGACTTGGGTGGCGGTGTCGGCATCGCCTACACGGGGCAGGACCCGGTCCCGACCTCTCCGGTCGAGGTGGCTCGCGCCCTGGCCGGGGTCGTGCGTGAGCGCTGCGCCCACCACGGGTTGCCGGTCCCGCACGTGTCTGTCGAACCTGGTCGCTCGATCGCCGGTCCGTCGATGGTCATGCTCTACAGGGTCGGCGTCGTCAAGGACGTCTCCCTGGAAAGCGGGGGAGTGCGCCGTTACGTGGCCATCGATGGGGGGATGTCGGATAATATCCGTCCCGTTCTCTACGACGCGGTCTACACGGCGACGCTCGCGAACCGCGACCCGGCTCAGGCCTCGTCCCTGGCGCGTTGCCGCGTTGTCGGTAAGCACTGTGAGAGCGGAGACATCATCATCCGTGACATTGACCTTCCCGCTGACATTACGGGTGGTGACCTGCTGGCTGTGCCGGCCGTCGGTGCGTACGGCTATTCGATGGCGTCGAACTACAACATGCTCACGAAGCCTGGCGTACTCGCCGTCGAGAACGGCACTGCCCGCTGGTTTATCCGCCCGCAGACGGTCGATCACCTGCTGGCCCTGGACGCGGGCCTGGAGTAAGCAGATCAGCGAGACGGGGAGCGCGCTCCCCGTCTCGCTTGCATTGTGAGTGGCCCCCGTTTCTTGAAGATCGACATCACAGTCCGAGGAATGGAGGGCCGTTCGGGTCGTTGGTCGTGAGACGGTCGTTCGGAGCAGTCCTGGTATCGCCGCGACCTTTCCCCAGTAATGTCGCACGTAATTCCTCCCCGACTATTTCAGAGTTTGAAATTGGCTCGTTGAAATTGCAACGTTTGTGGGGGCGCTCGAATGCTGACCAAGTTAAATTACGTGCGACTTTGTGTTGGAGGTGGGAACTTGCAATCGGTGGACGGTTTACGAAAATGCTGCGCACATTGAAAATAAGGTAAGCCTACAGTTTGTTGTTACTGACAAACTCTAGGATGATGGGCGCAGCTGTACATGCAGCCGAAATCCTGACAATGACAATCGAAAGTCGAGGAACAATGCGCCGCACTGCTGCCCGCATTGGAGTCGTCGCCGCGCTCGCCCTGTCGATGGGTGTTACGACGGTGGTGGTTCCGCCCGCACACGCTGACGACACCAGCCCCCTGATCTCGTCCACCCGCGCCAACGATGATCAGATGAACTACGCGATCAACCTGGCCCCGGGCACCAGCTCAGCCGACGTGGAGCGCGCCATCGCTCTGGTCCCGTCGGTCAAGGGCGCCGCCCTGGCCTCGTACCCGCAGATCGGAACCTTCTTTGCGCAAAGCGCCACGCCTTCATTTGCGCCCGACCTGGCCGCCACCCTGAGGGACGCGGGTATCCCCGTCCACTCGATCGGCCCGACCCGCACCCAGGAAGTCCTCTATTATGAGCGCCTCACCCTTCCCACCGGCGAGGAAACTCCTGCGGGCGACAACGCTGGGGGCGACAACGCTGCCCCCGGCGGCCTGGCCTTCGCGGGCGACGAGGCCGCGACCGAGGCCCAGGCCGGCGCCGAGGAGCGAATCTTCAACTGGGGCGCCGAGGCTATGCACGCCCGCGAGGCCGGGGCTGTTGCCGTGGAGCGCGCCCCCGTGAGCGTCGCCGTCGTGGACTCGGGCGTCGAGGACACGCACCCCGACCTGGAAGGCCGCGTGGACACGCAGCGTTCCGTGAAGTGCTCGGTGAACGGCGTCGCCACGCAGGACTTGTACGGCTGGCGCGACGAGTTCTACCACGGAACGCACGTCGCGGGCATCATCGCCGCCAACCACAACGACATCGGCATTGACGGCATCGCACCCCAGGCGCGCATCGTGGCGATCCAGGCCACGAACGACAATCGACTCATCTATCCCGAGTACGTGACATGCGCGTTCATGTGGGCGGCCGATCACGGGGTGGACATCGTCAACAACTCCTACTCAATGGACCCGTGGGTCTACTGGAGCCCGACGGACCCGGAGCAGGCGGCGGGCCTGGAGGCGGCGACCCGTTCGATTAAGTACGCGCAGGGCAAGGGTCTGGCCGTCATCGCTGCCGCAGGTAACGAGGGCGTCAACATTGATAACCCGACGATCGACGACGGCTCGCCGACCGACGCGCCTGCTCCGACGAAGGGCCGTGATGTTCAGGGTGGGATCCGTGTGCCCTCCATGATCGACGGAGTCGCGCAGGTGAGCGCCCTCGCCCAGGCCTACAACGTGGCCCCCGGCCTGTCCTTGGCGCGCGCCGACTTCTCTAACTATGGCACGACGATTGACTTCGCGGCGCCCGGCGACCAGATTTATTCGACCGCGCCGCTGCTGTTCTACCTGAGCGGTTACGCGGTCGCCGACGGCACGTCCATGGCGACGCCGCACGTGTCGGGTGTCGCCGCGCTCATCAAGTCGGTGCACCCCGAGTACACGGGCGCGCAGGTCATTGACCTCATGAAGAAGCAGGCGGCGCGCAACTACGGCGAACTTAACGCGCCCTGGGATGGCAAGGAGTACCGCGGCAGTGGCTTCCTGGATGCTCTCGACGCTGTCCTGAAAGACCAGCCTCAGCCCGTGATTGGTCCCATCGAGTACTCGACCGATGGGACGGCGTGGGCGCCGCTGGACGGACAGGAGCTCTCCGGTTCCGTCTCGGTGCGCGTGACGGTGGGCGGGCCCATGACCTCGGCGCGAGTGCTGGTGGGCGGCGGCGAGGTCGCTGCCGCCACGGGCGCGGGAGAGCTGACGGGTGACGTCGTGACGCTGCGGGCGGACGGCGTGGACGTCTCGGCTCTGTCGGGGGAGCAGGTCGTTCGGGTCGAGGCCTCGGGCCGCAACCCGGATCCGCGCGCCGACGACGACGTGACCACGTCGGCCCTTTTCACGGTTGCTCCGGCGAGCGAGGATACGCACGAGGCCGTGGCCGGTCAGTGGATCTCGGATGCGCTGGGCTGGTGGTGGCGCAATACCGACGGCACTTACCCGGCCTCCGAAACGCTGCGTATCAACGGCGAAGTTTACCGTTTCGACGCGCGCGGCTACATGGTGACCGGCTGGGCCAGCGAGAATGGTCACTGGTTCTACTACGGAGTGTCCGGTGCCCAGGCATCGGGCTGGGTGAGCGTGGGTGGCACCTGGTATTACCTGGACCCCGCGACCGGCGCGATGGTGACCGGCTGGCTGAAGGAAGGATCGTCCTGGTACTACCTGCAGCCCTCGGGCGCGATGGCTACCGGCTGGGTGAGGGATGCTTCGTCCTGGTACTACCTGGATGAGACTGGCGTCATGGTGACGGGCGAACGTACGATCGACGGCGTTGTCTACTTCTTTGATCCGTCCGGTCGTTTGCACTCGTAGTCGCAGCCTCGGCGTACCAGGTTGGGGCGCGCCGAGGCGTCATCGATACTGACAGGGGGCTGCGCGTGAGCGCGGCCCCCTGTCAAGCCTTGATTTGTCCGGGTGTTGCCCGACGTTAGTCGTTATGAATTGTCGGACATGTCAAACTCGAGGATGATGGTTCTTATGCGCGCACGGTGTCGTGCGCGTGACTGTAGCAACTGAAATGAGGAACCATGCGCCGCAACGCTGCACGCATCGGGCTCGTCGGAGTCCTCGCCCTCTCGATGGGCGTGGCCACCGCGACCGCTCCACCCGCCAGAGCCGATGACCCCACGTCGCTGATAGCCCCCGCCCGAAGTAGCGCGGGTCTGATGAACTACGCGATTAACCTGAGTCCGGGGGCCGGCCCCGCCGAGCTGGAGAGGGCCCTCGCCCTCGTCCCGAGCGCCCACGGCGTCGCCCTGGCCTCCTACCCGCAGATCGGTACCTTCTTCGCTCAGAGCGAGTCGGCCTCGTTCGCGCCCGACATCGCCGAGGCCCTGGCCGGCGCCGGGATCAAGGTGCACTCGGTCGGACCGACCCGCGTCGCCCCCGTGCCCGAGGGCGAGCGAGCCGCGGGGAGTACCCCCGGTGACAAGCCGGCGCCGGAGCCGACCGCCCCGCAGTCGGGGCAGGGAGGCGCGCAGAGCGGGCCGCAGTCGGGCGCCCCCACGGGCGGCACGAACAGCGTGCGCGATCACGACGCCACCGAGGCTGAGGGAGAAGAGGACATCTCGAACTGGGGTGCCGCCGCGATGAGCGCGCGCGAGGCGGGCGCCGTGCCCGTCGCCCACGCCCCCGTCACGGTTGGCGTCATCGACACGGGCATCGACGACATGCACCCCGACCTGGCCGGGCGCGTCGATCAGACGCGCTCCGTGTCCTGCGCGGTCAACGGCATCGCCTCCCAGGGTTACGGTTCGTGGCGCGACGACTACTTCCACGGCACGCACGTCGCGGGCATTATCGCCGCCAACCACAACAGCATTGGCATCGACGGCATCGCGCCCCAGGCGACCCTCGTGTCAATCAAGGCCGCCAACTCCGAGCAACTCATGTACCCGGAATACGTGACCTGTGGGTTCATGTGGGCGGCCGGCCACGGGGTCGACATTGTCAACAACTCCTACTCGATGGACCCGTGGATGTACTGGAGCCCGACCGACCCGGAGCAGGCGGCGGGCCTGGAGGCGGCGTCGCGTTCCATCGCCTACGCGCAGGGCAGCGGCCTGGCCGTCATCGCCTCGGCCGGTAACGAGGGCGCCGACAACGACAACCCGACGACCGATTCGGCCTCGCCGACGGACCTGGACACGCCCATCAAGGACCGGCCCGTCGCGGGCTCCATCCGCGTCCCCGGACAGGTCGCGGGCGTCAGCCAGGTGAGCGCCCTCAAGCGCGTCAACGAGGAGACGAAGCCCGAGTGGACGACGCTCGCGCGCGCGGACTTCTCCAACTACGGCACGACCATTGACTTCGCCGCCCCCGGCGAAGGCATCTACTCCACCGTGCCCACCAGCCAGTACGCGAGCGGCTACGCCAAGACGAGCGGAACCTCGATGGCCGCCCCCCACATCACGGGCATCGCCGCGCTCATCAAGGCCACGCACCCGGCGTTCACGGGCGCACAGATCGTCGACCTCATGCGCAAGCAGGCCGCCATCGACTACACGCGCCTGGACGCTCCCACCGACGGCAAGGAGTACCGCGGCCACGGCTTCATCAACGCGCTGACCACGATGCGCCGCGACCAGATGCGCCCGACCGTGACGACCCTCGAATACCGCGTCGGCAAGGGGGAGTGGAAGAACCTTGACGGCGCCGTCCTGCCCGCCGGACCCGTCACCTTCTACGCGGCAGCGGCCTCGCCGATCAGCCACCTGCACATGGACGTCGCCGGCCTGACCGGCGTCGACCGCGACGGGTCAGGCAAGTACGGGGACGACGAGCTGAGCGTGTCCGCGGAGAACGTGGACCTGAGCTCCCTCCTCCCCGAGGGCGCCGACTCGGTCACCGCGCGCGTGCAGGTGCGCGCCACCGGCATTAACTTCGACCGCCAAGCCGACGACGACACGGGCCGCGAGGCCACCTTCACGGTGTCACGCGACCCCGCGCTCGTGCCCCAGCCCGCGCCCGACTCTGCAGACAACACGGTGCCCGCGCCCACAACACCGACAGCCGGAATCACCGCCCCCGCGCGAGCCGCCGAGCAGCTGCCCGCCAACTACGCGGTGAACCTACCCAAGGGCACCGATAAGGCCACCTTCGAGCGGGCCGCAGCCCAGGCCTCGTTCCTGGGAGGCCTGGTCCTGGCACGCTACCCGCAGTTCGGGGCGTTCTTCGTGCAGTCCGCCTCGCCCTCGTTCTCACCCGACCTGGGCGCGGCGCTCATCAAGGAGGGCATCAGCTACGACTCGATCGGCCCGACCCGCCAGGCCCCCGTCGGCGGCAACGAGGCCGTGGTCCCCGTCGACTACACGACCCTCGCGCGCGCGAACGCGGCGCTCGCGGCCTCCCCGAAGGCTGACGGCGCGCAGGCTAGCGGCGCGCAGGGAGGCGACGAGGCCGGGGTGACGCCCGACCCGCAGACCTCCAACGGGTGGCACCTCCAGGCGCTACGCGCGCTCGAGGCCCAGGGCGTGGACGTCATGCGCGCCCCCGTGACCGTGGGCGTCATGGACCAGTCCATTGACGACACTGTTCCGGACTTGGCGGGCCAGGTGGACCATTCGAAGTCGGTGGCTTGTAACGTGAACGGCATCCCGAACCAGGATCCGGCGGCGTGGCGCTGGGACGACGCGACGCACGGGACGCACGTGGCCGGGTCGATTGCCGCCAAGCATGACGGCGTGGGCGTGGACGGCGTGAATCCGACGCTCAAGATTGCCGCGATCAACGTGGCGTCGCGCAACGGCGGCTACTTCTACCCCGAGTACATCGCGTGCGGCTTCGTGTGGGCCGCGGAGCACGGTATTTCGGTGACGAATGGCTCGTACTACGTGAACCCGTGGAAGTACTGGATGCCGGGCGACCCGGAGCAGGCGGCCGGCCTGGAGGCTGTCCAGCGTGCGGTCGACTATTCGACGTCGAAGGACGTCATTAACGTGGTGGCCGCCGGCAACTGGACGACGGACCTGGATAACCCGCCCGCGACCGACGATTCGTCGCCGGGGGACACGTGGGGCGCTTACGAGCGGGACGTGAAGGGCGGCGTGTACTTGCCGTCGATGATGCGCGGTACCCTCGCGGTGTCGGCGTTGCAGCTGCCCGACGGCGCGGACCCGGCCACCGGCGTGTTGGAGCCGACGTCCTGGTCGAACTGGGGTGCCTCGACGATTGATTTCGCGGCTCCCGGCGCGAAGATCTATGCGCCGCTGACGAGCTGGTACGGCAAGGCCTACGGGAACCTGTACGGCACGTCGCAGGCCGCGCCTCTGGCGGCGGCCGTGATTGCGACGCTGCGTCAGGTGCATCCGGAGATGAACGCGTCGGAAATTGTTGCCTTGGCGAAGAAGCAGGCGTCCGCGCCCGAGAACTGGTCGCGCCTGGCCGCGCCCGTCGAGGGGCGCGAGTACCGCGGCGCGGGCCTGCCGAACGCTCTGGACGCGGTGCTGAAGGATCAGGCGACGCCGGTGATCGGCACGGTCGAGTATTCGACGGATGGGTCGACGTGGATGCCCTTGGCGGGTGAATCCGTCGCGGGTCGCGTCTCGGTGCGGGTCAGCGTTTCCGGTCCCGTGACGAGCGCGCGCCTCCTGCTGGGCGATCGTGAGATCGTGGCGGGGCAGGGGAGTGGGGACTTCTCTGGTCCCGGGCTGACGCTGCAGGCTGACGGCGTGGATGTGTCGCACCCGCAGGGTGCGGGGCGTTTCGCGGGCGCCACGACGGTCACGGTGGAGGCGTTCGGCCGGAACTTTGACCCGCGGGCCGGCGACGATGCGACCGTGCAGGTGCCATTCACGGTGAGCCCCGATCACGTGGGGCCCGACGAGGCCGGGGCTGGGCGCTGGGTGTCCGGCGTGCTCGGCTGGTGGTGGCGCTACGACAATGGGACGTATCCGACGTCCACGCAGCTGCGCATTGACGGGGCGATCTATCGTTTTGATGCTCACGGGTACATGGTGACCGGATGGGTGTACGAGGGTGGCCGCTGGTTCTACTACGGGCCGTCTGGCGGTCAGGCCTCCGGGTGGGTTCACGTGGCCGGCTCGTGGTACTACCTGGATCCTTTGAGCGGAGCGATGGCGAGCGGGTGGACGAAGGTGCGCGACACCTGGTACTACCTGTCGTCGTCCGGCGCGATGCGCACCGGCTGGGTGAGGGACGGGTCCTCCTGGTACTACCTGTCTGCTGACGGCGCGATGGCCACCGGGTGGGTGCGTTATCGCGGCTCCTGGTTCTACCTGTCTCCTGATGGCGCGATGGCCACCGGGTGGCTGCGTGATCGCGGCTCCTGGTTCTACCTGTCGTCTTCTGGGGCGATGGTGACGGGCAGCCGGTGGATCGACGGCACGCGCTACTCGTTCGACGCTGAGGGGAGGCTCCTCCCGTAGCTGAGGGGGCCCGGCTCGACGAACTCGTCGCCCGCGCCCGTAGCTGACGGGGTGTTTCCTGTGGGCTGAATGATCTCCTCAGACTATTGAGGGGTTTTCGGGCTACCATGGAGGTGCCTGGCCAAGTCCGACCTCCCAGCGGATTGTGGTCGAGCTCGAAGGCGGGGCCGCGCACCGATGGTGCGCGGCCCCCGTTTGCGTCGTGGCGCGCCGCGGCGGGGTGGGGTGCCGGACGCGACGTGTGGGTGAGGGGGCATAGCGGCTGTTGGGCGCGACGTGTTGGTTGTGTGGCGATTTTTTGGCTTGTTGGCCCGGGAGAGTCGGTGTTGTCGGTGGGGTGGGCGATCTGGTGTCACATCCGGATAGGAAACGGCGATCCGGATAGCTTACTAACCTATCCGGATGCGCATAACCTATCCGGATCGGTTCTGCCTCTCCGGCCCGCGACGGGTCCCACCCGCATGCTCGCGCAGCTTCGGGGTGCGGGGCCTTTACCCGCTCGCCGCGTCGCTTCGAAGCCGGGTTAAAGGACAAAACGTGTTGGTTTTGTGGTGACTTTTCGGCTTGTTAGTGCGGAAAAATCGGTATTGAAGTTGTTGCCCACCAGCGTGGAGGATGGACGCAACGTGGTGATTGCGTAGCGATCTTTCGGCTTTCTGGTTCGGGAAAGTCCGTGCTGAGGGTGGTTGTGTCATCGCGTGCCTGTGTGTGGCCCCTTGGTCCGTCAGGGTGGGGCTTGGGCGGGTTGTTTGCGTCGGCGGTATCCGCTATGCCAGGACACTGGCGCGCTACCGGCTGTGCCACGAGGGGCAGCGCGAGCGGTAGAGTATGACTCCCACTGGGCGAGCTTTCCAAGAATGTCGCATGCAATTCCCCCGACCCTGTGTCGCGCCACATATTCGCATCGTTGGAATTGCAACGTTTGTAGACACTGTTGAAAGTTCACTCAATCGAATTGCATGCGAAACTGCTCCGAGGATGTGCGCTCGCCGCACACGCGGGTCCGACGCCTCGCACGTGGGTCCTCTGATCCGCGCCTGGGTCCGCTAATGCGAGCGTGGGTCCGCTAATGCGCACGTTAACCCGCTGATGTGAGCGTGGGCAGCCCCGCCCAGACACGGAATAGCGGGTTGACGTGCGATATAGCCGGTTAGCGCACGCTATAGCGGGTTCGCGTGCGAACAACACACCATGTCCGAGACAGTTTTGCCCAAAACGCAGACCACTTCGCCCACGACCCCCCATTGTCGGCGTCTTTCGCCGAGGTGGTCTGCACTTTGGGCGCGCACGCCGCCCTGAACCTCGACCTCACCACCCCGAACCGCGACCTCACCACCCCGAACCGCGACCTCACCACCCCGAACAGCGACCTCACAGCAACCAAACGGGGGGAATTGCACCATTAGAGGTACGACACGCCGGCGACACGCCGAAGGGAGGCTCCTAATGGTGCAAAACCCCCATCATTACCCCTGGTGTCATGCTCCCCAACTGCTGCAGGACTGCCCGGCCTGGCGCTGGCTCAATGCGCTGGCCGGTCACCTCCAGGCCCAGGCCATCCAGGCGCGTGAACGCGCTCAAATCAGGACGATCAAAGGTGGAATCAGACGTGCTGAGGTCTTTCAGATGGAAGGTGTAGGAATCTTCATCATCGAAAGACCTCGACCCCTACACAATCACGAGACGCCGAACCCCGCCAACACCTCCTACACCCTCACATGCGAAGAGACCCTATCGGGATCGTTGTTGCCTTTCTGACCTTGCCTCGTTGTAGGTTGGCTCTCGGCGTCGTGATTGCAGATGCCGAGCGTTGAGACAAGTAGACGGAACCGGGGTGCGCCAGGAATTATCCGCTAGTGGCCTTGTTTTTCTTCCCAGGTGTCGGTGTTGTTGATGACGAGGTGGGATA
>ERZ773057.684-NODE-684-length-13937-cov-10.543005_pt1 | contig 13937 bp, 10 predicted proteins | sample MGYA00580629_ERZ773057 | MGnify/ENA primary metagenome ERZ773057 (study PRJEB29015, sample SAMEA2738143) | human oral metagenome | biome: human oral; feature: human-associated habitat; material: saliva | place: China | collected 2163 ...
CGTGATCACCGAGATACCCCTATGGCTAATCATCAACACCTAACATCTATCACCCAACACCCAACAATAGCTTTAACGTTCTGTGCTATCGGTTGACTTAATGTCTCTGTGCACCTTTGTGAAATCTTTTCTTCTGTGTAGTTCTGTGAGAAAAAGAATAAAGAGAGAACATGAGAGATAGCGGCCCCTCTCCCGAGGGGACGTGATCACCGAGATACCCCTATGGCTAATCATCAACACCTAACATCTATCACCCAACACCCAACAATAGCTGTAATGTTCTGTGCTTTCGGTTGACTTAATGTCTCTGTGCACCTTTGTGAAATCTTTTCTTCTGTGAGAAAAAGAATAAAGAGAGAACATGAAAGATAGCGGCCCCTCTCCCGAAGGGACGTGATCACTGAGGTTGCCCCTATGGCTAATCATCAACACTTAACATCTATCACCCAATACCCAACAATAGCTGTAACGCTCTGTGCTATCGGTTGACTTAATGTCTCTGTGTACCTTTGTGAAATCTGTTCTTCTGTGTAGTTCTGTGAGAAAAGAATAAAGGGAGAACATGAGAGATAGCGGCCCCTCCCCCGAGGGGACGTGATTACCGAGGTTACCCCTCCTTCGCTGCTTGTGTTGAGAATGTATCCTTACCCCGATACCTCTATGGCTAATCATCAACACCTAACAATTAACACCTAACACCCAACAATAGCTGGCACGCTCTGTGTCATAGGTTGACTTAATTATATTTCGTAAGAAAGATAAAGAAAACTCACGAAAAACTTGACAAGGGGTATGTCTGTGTATTATCTTTGCAGACAGAAATTAGGAAGGCGATAGTATGGTAGACGTGATTAACCTACATACTGGCACCGTCTTCTTTTTTGTTTTATTCTTAAATCATTCTTATTATGTTTACAGATTTTCATAACATGCCCAAAGATTGGGCAGTGTGCTTTATGCACGATTGTATGCTCGTAGAACGGGACCTGCATTATTCTACTGGTAAGGTGCTTGTTTCCCATCAACATTTAGCAATGGTTGTCGCCCTTCCTGTGGGTTTGGGTGATAGCTGTAATATGTTTCATGCTATGAAGAAAGAACGAGAGGTATGGGAACTTTTACAACTCTTCGATGATGAAAAGTATTACCCAACTCGTAAACCTGTCAACTCGTAAACTCGTCAACTTATTATATATGAAAAATCTTAGAAGTGTTAAAGCTGAGAATCAGCATAACAAACGGTCTAATAGACTGAAGTATGACATAACTCGTCGTCTGCTCGACTATCTCGAACGGAAGTATGAGATGCGATATAATACGGCCTTGGGATGTGCAGAAATCCGAAAGGCTGGGAGTAACGAACCTTTTGTGCCAGCGGATGAACGCATGCGCAATACTATCGCCATCAAGGCACGACTTGATGGGATTGATGCGTGGGACAAGGACATCCGACGATATACGGAGTCGGGGTTTGTCAAGGCTTTTAATCCTGTGGACGATTTTCTCAAAGGATTGCAAGGGCGATGGGATGGGAATAATCATATTGAGGCGTTGGCAGACTGTGTTCCTAATGATAATGCACGGTGGGCAGAATGGTTCCACACGTGGTTTCTTGCGATGGTGGCACAATGGATGGGCTTAGATAATGCACATGGTAACAGTGTGGCACCGCTGCTCATCTCACGACAGGGATATCGGAAGTCTACCTTCTGTAAACGTTTGCTGCCCGAAGTGTTGCAGTGGGGATATAATGATAATCTTGTCATCAGTGAGAAACAGAATACGTTGAGGGCAATGACACAGTCGTTGCTTATCAATATTGATGAGTTTAATACGCTGTCTGCCAAGACGCAGGACGGTTTTTTGAAGAACGTCATGCAGCTCGCAAGCGTAAAACTCCGTCAGCCTTACCGCCAACAGCAAGTAACGTTGCCACGTGTAGCCTCTTTCATTGCGACAGCGAATGTCTCGGATGTCTTTAGCGACCCCAGTGGCTGCCGTCGTTTTATAGCGGTTACGCTGACAGGTCCAATCCGTCTGCCCGACCGCATAGACTATGAGCAGCTTTATGCGCAGGCGGTTGCCGAACTTGAGGCTGGTAGACGCTACTGGTTTGATGAGGCTGACACCCAAGAGATTATGGCAAACAACGTGCAGTATCAACAGCGTACCCCTGCTGAGGCTCTCTTCTTCGAGTGCTTTTCCATTCCTAAGGACTTGGCAAAGGGTGCTTATATGACAGCTGCCTCCATCTTTAGTCTTCTCCGCCAGCGATACGGCAGTCAGCTACACCTGACAAGCCTCTCTCATTTCGGTCGTGTTCTTGCCAACATCCCGAACCTCCATAGTAAACATTCTTCGCATGGCACAGAGTATTTGGTAGCAGTATGTAGTAGCCTTGGTCAGTCTGCCTCTTCCATCTTAAATCGTTAGTTGTTATCCGAATAAACTTTCAAAGTTGCTGTCACTGCTGTCACACTTTAATGTGTTATAAGTCGTTTATAATCTGTTGGTTGCGTGAAGTGTTAAAAGTGACAGCAACTTAAAACAAAACTACATTAGCTTTATTGACATTCAGTATGAAAAGTTTTTTGTAAAAAACCTTTTCTCTTTATTCTTTATATAAATATTTTATATTATATTTGCAAAGTGTTACCCATGTTAATGGGAAGTATAACTAAAAACTCATCTATGAAAGAGCGCAAGGAAGGGCACTGTATATTTTCTTGTTTGTAAATGACGATAAAGTGAGAGGATATTTAATATCTAAGCTACAAAGTGTGTTCTAAGTCTTGCTGCTATGAATGAGATAAAAGCTACAAAACTGATATGATGAAAAAAGAAGTAATTCAAGAATTATACAATGGCTTTGAAGCTGTGGCTGTAGAGGTCGAGGGGATTGAATGTTGGAGTGCACGCGAACTTCAGCTGCTTTTGGGTTATTCTAAATGGGAGAACTTCTCGAAAGTAATAGATAAAGCCAAAATTGCCTGTAAAAATGCAGGGAGTTTGGTTTCTGACCATTTTCCTGACGTCAGGAAAATGGTTAATCTTGGGTCAGGATCAGAAAGAGAGATTGATGATATTCTCTTAACTCGCTATGGCTGTTACCTAATTGCGGTGGTTTTACCTTTGCTAATTGTATGTACTTTTCTGCTACGTTGCAAACAATAGAACGAATGCCCGAAACAACCTTTGATGAGATTATGGACAAATACGTGGAAATGAAAATTCGTGCCAATGAGCACCATGTGAACTTGTTCACAAATGGTCGAGTGCAGCCGAATTTATGCAACGTCGCCCATCCATTCATGGAAGGCAACGGTCGCAGCACTCGCATTTGGCTTGACCTCATGCTGAAGCGTTCTCTCAGACGGTGTGTAAATTGGAGTCAAATAGATAAAAACGAATATTTATCAGCAATGCGTGAAAGTGTTTCTGATAGTACACACATCAAGGCTTTAGTGCTACCAGCACTCACTACAAAGATTGATGACAGAGAAATGTTCATGAAGGGTATTGATTATTCATACTATTATGAACAAAATGATTGAAGAAACAAAATGAATCGATAACATACTTCAAAAGGAAAAAGAGGAATACTATAATGAAATATAAATTCTATCATAACTTGAAGAGAGATAAGATGCTTAAGTACCTCTCTTATTTGTCCGTGTTGCAGGAAAATTCCCGTTTCTGCTATAGATTAGAAATTGCCTTGGTCGAAGCATATTTGATGTGGAAACGAGGAAAGCATAACTGGTTCTACATAGATAAAATTCTTGAGTATGGCAATCCACAGCTTGAAGATCCACAGGAAAGGCTGTTTGTTGAAACTGTAAACACTCCGATTGGTTCTTATAAGGTCTTCTCTGCGTTCTATTTGACTCATAAGTATCTTCTCAGCCAATTATTATTTTTGGCTCATAAGGAAAAGATAGATCAAAGTAAGTTAGCAATTGTCTATGTAATTTTGGAAATATCCAATGAAATAGCAGACAGATTCAACTATGGTCGTAATGTATGTGGTAAATACAATGCAGAATCAGTTTATACCTCAAACTACAAGGAATATAGCAAGTGTGAATCATATAACTGTTTTAGCAAAGGTGAAGTAAATTCTATCTTGGCAAAATACCAAGTTGAGGAAAAGTATCTGCAACTATTGTTGTTATACCTGAAAAGGAAAGAGTACGAAAAAGAATTATCTCAATTAGGCCATAGCGATACGTTTGAGTTGCATCCGTTCTTAAAACTTGATGATGGGGAATATTTAGTTATGTTCCCAGCTAATCTCTTAAGGTTAGCCTACAGACTGTGCTATGGCATTCTTGTAAAGGAACTGGGCGAGAAAACGCTCCTCTCATTAGTAGAAAAAGAGATGATCGAAGAAACAGGATTTCTCCTGCAAGATGGTTATGGATTATTTATTCAACAGAAGAACTATCATGACACACCTTTCCTGTGGTTCCAATTTGATGAAGATAAGGTTGCCAATGTTACAATCGTTTTAGCAGATAAGAAAGCAAATTTAGAGCAATCAATTAAAGACTCAGAGGCAGCTATAAAACAAGCATTCCCATCCAAAAACATTTTCACGTTTTTAGTTACTCAAGAGATGACAGAGGAAATTCTGTCTATACCCTTTAGTCGTGACGTGATTCATTTCTCGGTAGAGGAACTGAAGATTGTAATGGGTCAGGATAGAATGAAACTGCTGAATCTATACTATTATGATCAAGACAGACGGATTCTAAGATTTGTACCTACAATACAAGAAATTGATAGATTTGCATACTATAGTTCTAACCATAATACATTCTATCGGGATGAAATGCCAGATATCATGTTCGTGGAAATAGGTTACGCACTATCAATGCGTGAGAAATATTTGTGCGGTATAGATGAGCATATAGTTCAGTATGCACCGCAAAACAGTTATGTCATGGTTAAGCATTATGCCGATATACCAAAACATATTCCTATCTACGCCCCATACATGAGGGTAAAAGGTCTTCTCATGCTCCAATTGCGAAATTACGAATTATGGATTCATATGGAATGCAAAGACGAGTTTTGCATATTTGGCAAAGAGGCTACCATTGCTTTGATGAACTGGTTGTTTGCTGTTGAGAAGAAGCTATACATAGATAGTATTAGTCGAAATCTCCATGTAGAATTATGTATTTTGCCTGGTAGTGATTATGAGTGGAAAAAAGTTAATGAAAATATCATGGTATTTTGTGTAACAGAAAAAATAATAAGCTCGGATGCAACTACTTTAGAGAGGATTTTAGTAGAACAATTCCTAAAAGCTCTTCAAGATTGTGGATTCTCTTCAAACGAGTCATTATTTGATACTGGTATGCAATTGTTTGATTCTGCACCAGGAAGATTTATTCAGGTTGGCGAGAATGAAAATATAACTATTATTGACGAGAAGGATGGTGTTGACTCATGCTATTATGTCAATTCTAGATATTGTGACAAGATTCTTTCCGAGATTGCTGATTTTCTAAATATTAAAGGTTCAGAACAGACTTTTGATTTTGCAGAGTCGAGGAAGATCATGATTCGGGTTTCTGATTATATCCTTGACGAAGTAAAAAAACTGTTGGCAAAGATGGATACCCAACAACTTCTTACAAGTCTGCTTACCCTCCATCACGCCATGATTTATTGGTCGAAGCTTACTCAACGAAGGTACGAGTCATTAAGCAAGGCATATTCTTTTTTGGATGCGACATTTGATAATCAACTTGATTATGTCAATGAATATTCGGAGATGAATACGTTGACACAAGGTCTGGTTGAAACCATTGTTCTGAATGGTATTCATAATACTGGAGGAAAGCCTGGATTAGAGAAGATGGATCATTTGTTTGCCCTTATGCACTTTAGCTTGAACATGGGCGTATATATGGATCAATTAGGTGAGAAGATAAAAGGCTCTGAATTGACAATCCTAAAAAATGGCAGACTGGTAATGCCAAGACCTATCATTAATAAACTCAATACCTACTTTTATCACCTAAGAGAGTTATCTATGAATAATACAGATTCGTACACAAAGTTATATAATCTGATGCCAACTTCTTTCATCAATACAAATGATGAAACATTTGTAAAGGCTTATAAAGCGCAGTTCGGTATTTCATTTGAGAAGTATTGCAACATAATAACAGCTTCAATTGATTATGCCATTACTAATAAGAAACCAGTAATGGTGTTACCGAAGGAAGAATTCTTTAATAAAGTATGTGCCGGCATATATGATGACGAAGAAGCAAAAGCATTCAAGGCAAACTTTGTCCTTATGAAAGACCTCAGTAATGGTGATCTTAAGTTCAGTGACAAGTGGGTTCAAAGGTTTAATCGCCCAGTGCAGCTTACAGCAAGACCTTGGGTACTCTTTGATGATAATATCTATTATTCAACTAAAACACTATATGAGAGTATGATGATTCGTGTAGAGCGATTGAATAATGGAACCGTGATTAATACTACTCCGGAAATGCAAGCGTTTGTATCTAAGGTGAATAATGAAAAAGGTCATGAGTTTACACTAAATGTAAGAAGGTTTTATGAAAGTTTATCTCTGGACTTCCTATATGTGAACTCCGAAGTCGAGATTATGCCGGGGAAACCTCTTAATGCTCATAAGAAACTTGGGGATATTGATGTTCTGCTAATAAACCAAAAGACCAAGCAGATTGTTTGTATTGAGGCAAAGAATTTCTCAGAGAGTAGAACTGCGTACGAACTGATACAGCAAAACAGAAAGATTGTGATAAAAGAACTATCCCATGTTATTGACAGAGATGTGTGGTGCAAAAGTAATGTGGACAAATTTAAGTTTTACGTACCTGATGTTGATGATCAATACTCTATTAAGACGATTTTCTTGACATATCACGAGAATGCATATAAATACTTCGAACATGAACAGGGAAATGACATCATTTTCCTTTCTGCTATTGAGATTGTGGATAATCCAATGAACGTATTTGCGTAAAAGAAAGTAATTTGAGCCAACAGTAATTTGCAGGTCAAAAAATCTCAGTACCTTGCAACTACAATAGTAATACAGAACAAACGATAGATACAGTCGGCAAACTGAGAGCTTGGATTGTTTTCGATGATTATTAATTCCTATCTTTAAGGAGGCTTACAGTGCTCCCTATTTGTACAATGCGGATATAAATCATTGATAATCAATATGGAATATATTTGAGGAAGGGAATCATAATCACACATAAACAAACCCGCAGTAACTGGATGGTTGCTGCGGGTTGTATTTGAAAAATGATAAGGCGAAAAAGCCTACATTATAACGTCAACTCAACGATATAATCAATGTCTGTAGGGACGGTGTCGAAGTTGAGGGTGATGCCGTTGCCAGTCTTTGTGAAGTTGACACGTTTGTTGGTGCCAAAGACGGAGGCAGACTTGATTTTGTGGTTGCCAGTAGGGATGAAGAGGCTGGAGTCCATACAGTTTAGGATGTGGATATAGAGTTTGTTACCACGTTGTGTACTTACGCCCCAATCGTGTGGACCAACGATGCCGCCACGCGTACCATAGATGGTTTCACCATATTGGTTCAGCCATTTACCTAAGGACTGAAGACGGTCGAGGGCAAGTTCGGGAAGGGCACCACCAGGTTCTGGACCGATGTTGAGTAGGAGGTTAGCATTCTTTCCTGCAGCACGAACGAGCATTTGAATCAGCTCTTTGGGTGATTTGTAGAGAGTGTCGGTGATGTTATAACCCCAATGCTCGTTGATAGTTTGGCATGATTCTAAGGGTAGGCGACCAATGCTCTGTCCAGACAATCCAGCCTTATTCTCACCCGGTAGGTCACGTTCGAAGATTTGGATATCCTCGCCAGGGAATGGAGTATGATGGTGGTTGTTAGCGACGAGGCACTGTGGCTGTAGCTTATGAATCATTGCATATTGTTCCTCCAACTGCCAATCGAAAGGTTTTGCATCGCTGTCATGATCCCACCAGCCATCAAACCATATTGCCCCCACCTTTCCATAGTTGGTGAGTAATTCCGTCAACTGCGTGTTCATAAACTTATAGTAGCTTGTCCAGTCAGCCTTCTCTTTTGGTCTACCAGTACCAGTTCCTGTTCTTCCCACTGGATAGTCTTCACGTCCCCAGTCAAGGTGAGAATAGTAAAGATGCAACTTGATACCATTTCGTTGGCAAGCATCAGCCATTTCTTTAATGATGTCACGTTTGAAAGGAGTACCATCAACGGAATTATACGTGCTGGTGGCTGTCTTAAAGAGTGAGAATCCATCGTGGTGACGTGTCGTAATGGTGATATACTTTGCACCAGCAGCCTTGATAGCTTTTACCCAAGCATCCGCATCAAACTCTGAAGGATAGAACGTCTTTGCCAATTTAGGATATTCCTTATAGTTGATATCCCTGTTGGTCATAATCCATTCGGTAGTACCCATCATTGAGTAGAGTCCCCAATGCAGGAAGATACCGAACTTCTCGTCTTGGAACTGTTCGCGTGCTTTAAGATTCTCTGCCGTTGGTTGGTAAGTCTCTTGTGCCATACCGACATAACTCGTCAGCAGTGTTGCGATAAAAAGTAGAGTCTTCTTCATGTAAGAATTTTGTTGTTTAGATTTTGAGTACAAAGATAATAAAACTACAGCAGATAATGCCCCACTTAGTAAAGAAAGTATAGATACAAGCATGGGGGTAGGGTGATGTTATGAAAAAAACAGAAGGACTCAGTCTGTTGGTTGTTGTGTCGGTGGATTCAAGAATGTATAAATATCTTCTTTCAATCTCAGGAATGGTTCGGCGTTCGTATAACCTACATTGCGACGGAGCATAGGGATAATCGCTTCCGTACTATGACCATAACTTGACAGTTCGTTACGACGTTGCGTATCGTGTACTGCATTGCGGTTAATCTCGTCTTCACGTTCACGCATAAGAAGGTCGCATACCCGTTTCAAGACTGGTACAACTATGTTATCAAAGAGATGATGACCTTGTATATATAAGTAGGTTGTTGAAGGTGTAACACCTAAGCTGCGCAGTTCGTCTTTTAGTTTTAGATAGCTTTCCTTTGCGTTCGGATTCTCCTTTTGCAGTTGTCGTACACGCATCTGCACCTTATGACGCAGCCGTTGAATACTTTCTGTTGCCCCTTGCAGAGAGAAATTGCCAATCTCTACAACCCGATTAAAGTCAGAGATGGTAAAACGTCGATGAATACCTTGGCGATAATGCCAGATACTCCAGACAAAGAGAGGATGTATACTCTCACTGTATAGCTTTAGGAACTCTTCGAAGTTAAAGATAGAATGGTCGTTGAGCGTTACTGCTACTGTTACATCATGTAGGCTCGGTGCATAGCATTGTAGGTTTTCAATAGCATAAGCATACGTATGGAAAACGTATGGGTTGTTGATTACTTCATCGGATAGTGGGGTAGTTCCTTGTAGCAGATAGTCATAATCAGCATCCACACAAGCAATCATGTTCTCACCAATATTCTGCGAAACAAGGTTCATCAATACCGACCGTTTGCCCTTGGTAAGGTTTAATCGAGATGGTAACATTACTTCAAAGTAACGTTCCTCGTTCTCAAAACCGCTCAAGACAGTGCGCCAAAAGAAGATATCGTCATACGCTTCCACGTATGCGATAATCTTTCTCCGTGCCCGCTTACCGTTCAATCGGTTTGCTGCATCAATATAAGCCGATGATAGGTTGTCGCTCAGTCTTTTTCCCATCGCTTCCTCCTTCTGACAATCAGTTGTCGGTTATGTCCGTAACCTCTGTTACACGGTCAATCCATCCGTTCATGATGACAGCTGGACTGTGGGTTGTGAGGATAATCTGAACATTCGGATTCAGTTCTAAGATGAGGTCGATTAAGCGTTTCTGCCACTCTATATGCAGACTCACTTCCGGCTCGTCCATAAAGAGAACGTAATGTTCATTGTCTTCTACCAATACGGTCAGCAGGATAACCAAAATCTGCTTCTCACCACTTGACAGCTGATAAGGAGCCAGTACCTCACCGAGTGATGAGAACTTTATCTCATTCTCCGAGCGAATAATCTTCTTACCAGTTTCCGTGAAGAGGTCGTCCAATATATCTTGAAAGCGTTTCTTAGGTTGAGAAATCTGCTGCGCCTTCTCTGCAGCATCTGCCTCTCCACTTTGTAAGGTCTCGATAATACGATTACCGATGTTCACCTGATAGTCAAGATACTTACGTTGAAGTTGGAAAAGCTGCCAATCAAGTTCTGTAACAAGATCGACGTTAATCTTGCTGATACTATCCGAGTTCATCAGTGGACGGTCAAACGAGCGGATAATGTCATAACGTATCCACCGCGCATCATTAGGACTTACCTTTAGTCGGACACCCTTTAGTGAATGGCTGGGGAACTCACCACCTTGTGACAGACTGCGTATCACCTTATTAAGTATGGTACTCTTCCCGACACCATTGATACCACTTAGGATATTCACCTGTCGGTCCAGTGTCCAACGGATATGTTTCTTCCCGCTCCAAAGCGAGTCAATCTCAATCTCTTCTATGTAATCTGCGTATTTCTGCATACTCGTAGATATAGTGACAATCGTAGTGCAAATATAAGGAATTTTGCTTTAATGGCAATAAGAAAGCCTTATTTTAATACAAATACCACGTTTGTGGTATGCTAAATAACATAAAGAGAGTATTTCATATGTTGGCAAATGTCCGTACCTTTGCATCCGTAAACATTAAGTAAAGAATTAAATCCCAAAGAATATGGCAAAGATAGTAAACAAACTCACAGAGCTTATCGGTAATACACCACTGTTAGCACTTAATAAATTCTCTGCAGAAAGAGGACTCAAAACTCCTGTTCTTGCAAAGGTTGAGTATTTCAATCCTGGTGGTAGTGTGAAGGATCGTATAGCATTGGCTATGATAGAGGATGCTGAGGCTAAGGGACTCTTAAAGCCAGGAGCTACAATCATTGAGCCAACCAGTGGAAATACAGGCGTTGGCTTGGCTTTGGTGTCTGCAGTGAAGGGTTATAAGCTTATTCTCACCATGCCAGAAACCATGAGTGTGGAGCGTCGCAACCTTGTAAAGGCTTACGGTGCTACCGTGAAGTTGACAAGTGGAAAGGATGGTATGAAGGGTGCTATCAAGGCTGCGGAGGAGTTGAGAGATTCTATTCCAGGTAGTATTATCCTTCAGCAGTTCGAGAATCAGGCTAATCCAGAATGCCACTATCTTACTACGGGCCCTGAGATTTGGCGCGATACAGATGGTAAGGTTGATGTGTTTGTAGCTGGTGTAGGTACTGGCGGTACGGTGAGTGGTATCGGTCGCTACCTCAAGGAGCAGAATCCTGATGTGAAGATTATTGCTGTTGAGCCAACTTCATCTCCTGTCTTGAGTGGTGGCGAGAGTGGACCACATAAGATTCAGGGAATTGGTGCAGGCTTCGTACCAAACACTTATAATAATAAGTATGTTGATGAGGTATTCCAAGTAGAGAATGATCAAGCAATTCTTGCTGGTCGTCAGTTGGCACAACAAGAAGGTTTGTTGGTTGGTATTTCTTCTGGCGCAGCTGCTTTTGCAGCTACCGAGATTGCTAAGCGTCCTGAGAATGCAGGTAAGACTATCGTAACCTTGCTTCCAGATACAGGTGAGCGTTATCTCTCAACAGTGCTTTACGCCTTTGACGAGTATCCTCTTTAATAGTTTTCAAATTCTAAAATACTTTCCCAACAGACTGCTTATGTCCTTAAGACACGGCAGTCTGTTTTTGTTTTTAGAGTAGATAAACTATCCTCCTGTTCTTTGGTAAAGGTTGTTTTGAGGTGAGAAAATTGTTTACATAAACCAAACTTATAACCTTATATAAACAAGATGGAATCACCCTACTTTCGTCTTTATAATCGTCATACTATCAGTACTTTATATGCTCTGTGGTAGAAGACGCCTAATAAGACTCTTGAAGGGCGTTAATAACACGCAAGAAGGGCCTGTTCTTCACGCAAGAAGGGCGTTGACTTGGGTGAAGAAGATGCTTGATTAGAACAGATAGGAGGAAAATTTATTACATTTACAAACACCCTCTTCCCCGTTCTTTCCTTTTGGAGAGAGTGGAGAAGAGGTTTCTTTATTACTTTTGTAATAGGAAGGTTTGCTTCTGTCGTTCAATCTCTTTTCGTAACTGTTCGTCTGTTGGTAAGAAAGTCTTGTACTTTGCTGCAAACAACTGTTCGTTACCTTTTAAGATGGAGTAGCGTGCGATGTCTTTACTTGTTTCTGAGCATAAGACAATGCCGATGGTTGGATTGTCACCTTCCGTACGTTTTAATTCATCATACATACGTACATACATATCCATTTGTCCAACATCCTGATGTGTGATAGTTCCTATTTTTAGGTCGATAAGCACGTAGCATTTCAGAATGACATTATAGAATACTAAATCAATATGATAATCTTGTGTGTCGGTCCTGACCAGTTGTTGCCTCCCCATAAAGGCAAACCCTCGTCTTAACTCCATCATAAAGTCTTGTAGATGGCTGATAATTGCTGTCTCAAGGTCGGTTTCAGAGTAGGTACTATCTTGTTTGAAACCAAGAAATTCTGCAACAATAGGACTTTTTAGAAGTTCAAATTTGTTAGGTTTTTGGACTTTGTTTTGTGGTTTTGGTTGGACATAATGACGTTCATAGTACTGTGTTGAGATGTTTCTGTCAAGTGTTCGGACGCTCCACATCTCCTTTGATGCTGCTTCAAGATATCATCGCATAGCAGTCTCGTCGTCTATGCGTAGGACCTTGAAAATATGTGTCTAAGTGAGATTTGGAAATCGCGATTTCCAAATCTAATAGTCATCAATAAGAAGATAAAACCTACGAAAGGAACGAAGGTACCTTGAACTAAAGCCTTTACCATAGGTATGGGTTAACTGTATTGAGAGATTATTGATAATCTCTTCGCCATATTCAGCACGCTCTTTACCATTTTGTTCTTCTTCAACAATACGTTTCCCTATGTTCCAATAGGTTTCTATCATTGATTTGTTGACAGCGGCATAAGCCTATTGACGCCCTTGCTCGATGATGCCACAGACATCACTGAATAAGTTTGGTGATGTTAATTTATTGTTCATGTTTAGTCATTTATTATGTTGTTCTTAATAGATTTCATAGGTTTTATTGGTTTTAAGGAAAAGAAGCTAATTCAACTTCTTTTCCAAATGTTGTATTTTTCCTTTCAGAACGTTACCCTTACCTTGTCAGACTAAGTCTTAGGCTCACACCAAAGTCGTGGGTGGTTGTAGGGTAACTGCCTGATGAGAGGAGCGGAGTATTGATCTGTAAGTCGTAGTAGAGGCTGGCAGTAACTAAGCGGCTCAAGGTATAGTCGCTCAAGAAAGAGAACTTGAAAGCAGTATTACCACTTGAAGCTGCTGATGTCAGCGAAGCAATGTCACGTGTGAGTGAGGCTTGCTGACGATAGCTCATGTCAAGACGTAGGTTCAGGTCACGGTTCAGTCCGCTGCTTTGACGAGATGAACTGTTGTCTTGCTGTGAGGAGTCTGATGTCTTTTTCTTCTTACCTTTTGCCACACGTCGTGTACCATTGTTGAAAAGATTGAAGTCGTTGATTCTATAACCAATACCGATAACCCAGTCTTTTGATGAGGCTTCATTCAACTGTACACTCGTCATCGAGAGTGATAACACACGTGTCTGTCGATATTCCAAGCGTGCAGTGAGGTTGTTCTGAAGGGTTACGTCAACACCTAACAGAGGAGAGAAAGCCTCGTTGATACTCACCTGTGAGATGTTATACATTGAACTTGGGATCGGGTTACCCGTAGTTGCATCAGTAATGAAACCGAGTCCGTTCATGTATTCCTGCC
>ERZ773057.689-NODE-689-length-13897-cov-7.583731_pt1 | contig 13897 bp, 14 predicted proteins | sample MGYA00580629_ERZ773057 | MGnify/ENA primary metagenome ERZ773057 (study PRJEB29015, sample SAMEA2738143) | human oral metagenome | biome: human oral; feature: human-associated habitat; material: saliva | place: China | collected 2163 ...
AGACTTTTCCGCCAAACAACATAGACGGATCACCCCCGCGTGTGCGGGGAAAACCGGATCCAAGAAAAGCAAAACGGCTGCGCTTAAGGATCACCCCCGCGTGTGCGGGGAAAACAAATCTTTTGTACCGGGCTGGGCGTGGTTGTGGGGATCACCCCCGCGTGTGCGGGGAAAACATTCTATGAGGATTGAGCCGAACGAGTTGTATAGGATCACCCCCGCGTGTGCGGGGAAAACTTAGAAAAGCTATCGACGGCAAAGCTGATGATAGGATCACCCCCGCGTGTGCGGGGAAAACCAACAAAAGCAAAAGTTTTAATACTACACTTTGGGATCACCCCCGCGTGTGCGGGGAAAACTTCAATATTTTCGCCTAGTGCAATATTAACATAGGATCACCCCCGCGTGTGCGGGGAAAACATGGGAACCGGTCAACGCTGTGAGAATTGCAAAGGATCACCCCCGCGTGTGCGGGGAAAACTAAGAGATACGGAAATGCCCGGAACGCGAACAAGGATCACCCCCGCGTGTGCGGGGAAAACATACAAGTTCTACATAATACGGTTTTTGGTTCAGGATCACCCCCGCGTGTGCGGGGAAAACTATATAGGAAAAATGTTCCACTTGTTCCACTTGGGATCACCCCCGCGTGTGCGGGGAAAACCGGAATCTATATTCTTTTTCCAGCTTTCCGCTAGGATCACCCCCGCGTGTGCGGGGAAAACATCTGAAAATTCTGAATGAACTGGATGCCGTGGGGATCACCCCCGCGTGTGCGGGGAAAACTCATCGAATCTGATTTTCGCTTTGCCGCGTCTGGGATCACCCCCGCGTGTGCGGGGAAAACTTACTATTAACAGTGTTGTTGATACGATGCGGAGGATCACCCCCGCGTGTGCGGGGAAAACATTTAGGCCGTGCGACTGATTAAGATTTGTAAAGGATCACCCCCGCGTGTGCGGGGAAAACAAATCGGAACCGTCCATGCACAGGTGTCGAACAGGATCACCCCCGCGTGTGCGGGGAAAACGCAAAAATTATGCTAAATTCCCTATATGGGAAGGGATCACCCCCGCGTGTGCGGGGAAAACTTATATGTGTGCTTTTTAATCTGTGTGTAAGTGGGATCACCCCCGCGTGTGCGGGGAAAACTTGCTCAAAACTTGTTCTAATATTTCCATAATAGGATCACCCCCGCGTGTGCGGGGAAAACGTCACACCCCCTTTCCAGACAAGAAAAAGTCAAGGATCACCCCCGCGTGTGCGGGGAAAACTTTATCCGTCGGCAATGATACCGGCAACTCCGGGGATCACCCCCGCGTGTGCGGGGAAAACGTACACCGACCCAACCACCGCAGAAGTGCAGGTAGGATCACCCCCGCGTGTGCGGGGAAAACTAGGCTATTATGAAAAAGATAGGCTTTCCGATAGGATCACCCCCGCGTGTGCGGGGAAAACAGTTTTCCCGGACTTCCCGTTGTGCATAATATAGGATCACCCCCGCGTGTGCGGGGAAAACTTCGTTGAAGCTGATTGCATTGCCGTTGTCGGAGGATCACCCCCGCGTGTGCGGGGAAAACCGGGTTGCAAGCGTGGGCTTTCCGTCATACTCTGGATCACCCCCGCGTGTGCGGGGAAAACAAAAAGAGATATGAAAAGGGAGAAATTGCACTAGGATCACCCCCGCGTGTGCGGGGAAAACGGATTGAAGCAAGTATCTCTTCTGCTTTTCTGAGGATCACCCCCGCGTGTGCGGGGAAAACTTAGAACAACAAATAGTAGCAAAAACGATTTAAGGATCACCCCCGCGTGTGCGGGGAAAACTCTTCATCATGTCCATGATTTCGACCAGGCGGAGGATCACCCCCGCGTGTGCGGGGAAAACTACATCGACTGGATGAGCTCACGAGTGGGCGAAGGATCACCCCCGCGTGTGCGGGGAAAACTCGCTCTCGGAGGTAGGCGACATCTTCGAGCAGGGATCACCCCCGCGTGTGCGGGGAAAACCGCGCCTCTCTCGAGACGCGCGTGCTGACCATGGGATCACCCCCGCGTGTGCGGGGAAAACGGCACTCATGGACATCAATGCGTACGACGCCTAGGATCACCCCCGCGTGTGCGGGGAAAACGCGTCCGTGCCCTCCTGCATGCCGGTGTAGGCAGGATCACCCCCGCGTGTGCGGGGAAAACACCTTTGCGCGCCGTCTCCAGATTTTCAATCAGGGATCACCCCCGCGTGTGCGGGGAAAACCGATATGATGAGAGGAGATGGAGCAGATGAGGAGGATCACCCCCGCGTGTGCGGGGAAAACGGGTCATTTCTGACGCGGTTATCACCGATGCCAGGATCACCCCCGCGTGTGCGGGGAAAACACGGCGAGTGTGACACCAGTAGGCGCTTTCGCAGGATCACCCCCGCGTGTGCGGGGAAAACAGCTGGTATAATAGGGGCAAGCGATTGCCCCTAGGATCACCCCCGCGTGTGCGGGGAAAACAATCCAACTTCCAGGCATTGAAGTAGTCACTCGGGATCACCCCCGCGTGTGCGGGGAAAACTTTCTGCTAATACTTATGACGCAAAAGCATCTAGGATCACCCCCGCGTGTGCGGGGAAAACTAGAAACTTGTCTAACGGGATGGTTCCGTTATAGGATCACCCCCGCGTGTGCGGGGAAAACTGGTTATTGTAATTATATAAACCATAGTTAATAGGGATCACCCCCGCGTGTGCGGGGAAAACTTAATGGTTTGGTTACTATGCCCGATGGGAAAAGGATCACCCCCGCGTGTGCGGGGAAAACTATTTACATATTCCTTTTTTCCTTCCTTCAAAAGGATCACCCCCGCGTGTGCGGGGAAAACCTGGAAATGTGACGGAAAATTGCCTTATCGCGAGGATCACCCCCGCGTGTGCGGGGAAAACGGAAGCGCGTGCCTCCGCGAAGGAAAATATCCAGGATCACCCCCGCGTGTGCGGGGAAAACACTTCGGAAATGGCGTATTTCCGTGGTTGATCCTAGTCCTCAGTCTCAATCTTCTTTAACTTCTCGTAGAGCTGATGCGTCAAGCGGCAGTCAGCGAGCGCCCTGTGCGGCTCCAGTATAGCAAAATGAAAGTACTTTGATAAGGTCAAGAGTTTGTAATCTTCCACCTCTTCTACCTTTTGCCGTGCAAGATTCAGTGTATCGGTAATGTGAGGATGTCCCGGCAAGATATCGTTTTGCTTGCAAGCCTGCTGCAGGAAGCGCCAATCAAAGCTTGCATTGTGGCTCACAATTCGAGTATCTCCGATGAACTCCAGCAGTTCTTTGAGCACCTGTGCAATCGGCTTTCCTTCGTTTTTAAGCTTATTCGATGTGATTCCGGTCAATTCAACAATTGTCTCCGGCACAGCATCGCAGGAAATCAAGCTACTGTAACAGGAAACTTCTCGTCCTTCCTCTATTCGTATAGCCGCAACTTCGATTATTTGGTCATGTGCTATATTAAGGCCGGTCGTCTCCAAATCGAGCACCACATATTCTGCTGTACTTCGTTTGCATGCCTGATGTTTCTGAATTTGATGTACCCTATAGAATTTCTCCGCACGGCTCATCGCAGCATTTTCTGTCTCAACTTGTTCGGAATTCTTTTCTCGTTTTTTTATCCCGGGCTTTCTCACCAGCTTGATGCCGTCGTAATCTACCGGCAGCCAACTGGTATTATGAACTGCAAAGTCTAGTTTCTGCTCTCCGTTGCTGCTGTAAACCATGGTCGCTCTGCCATCTTTAACGTGCTCACAAATGCGTCCCCAAAGTTCATCGCGAACGCGAGCACTGAGATTCCCAACATAAACGCCTGTCGAAATTTCAAGCAACCATTTAGACAAATCCCCTCGCACCTTTGGGGGACAATCGGTAAGTGTAATCACTATCATGGTGTATCACCCATCCGATATGAGGTGGCGTTTGGAACAGTATCTCTTATGTTATCCCAAAGATAAACCGCACTTTCTTCCTCTCCCGCTTCTTCCCCCTCATCTGCAAGCAAATAGTGCAAATCTCGTATCATTCGCTCTAAAATGTGCTGCTCTACCATCGCATCTCGAGTCTTCCTTCTGACATAAGCGGGCAAGTCTGGCAAATTTTGCGAAGCCGCTTCAAATGCGATAGGAATGGTCACCTCGGCTTTGTAAAGATCTGCAAGATCATATACAAATGAGAGTTCATGTCCGACATGGACAAAACCGAGTCCCGGGGAACACCCCAAAGCAACAATGACTGCATGCGCAAGACCGTAAAGACATACATGCCCTGCACTGAGTGCTTGATTCACCGTATTGCTCTCAAAGAAATCCTCTGGATTGTATTCTCTGCCGGACCATGAAACGTCGTACTGCTTGGATAGCTTGCGGTATATTTCCCGCACACGGCTGCCCTCACGTCCGCGGAGTTGTTGTAATGTTAACTTGCTTACATCTTCGGAAGGGAAACGCATTGCATACATCTTTCGAACGACAGCCAAATGAAACCGCTGATTACTAACCAACTTGGCTTGTTGCAACAAAAGACCTGCTCGCTTGGTGAGCGGGCGCCCGCTCGCATAATAGCGAACGCCTTGCTCTCCAACCCAAATGACAGTAACACCTGCATCTCCGATTAATTCCATCGCACGGTGGGTAATGCTGCTGCCCGGTCCCAACATCAGTACAGAGATGGCTGCCGCCGGAATATCTACCGTACCGTCATCATCCATCACTTCAATCGCACTGTCACGTCGATTCAGCTTGCAGCGTTCCAGATACAGAAAGGTCATTCGATCTTTGACCTGTGGCAACTGTTGTAATTCCGGGCGTATGATGCCTGGAATCTCCTTCATTTTTCACCTCAGGGCAGACGCATAATGGTGAGCAATCCCATGCCGTAAGCTCTTCCTCTGCCCATCCCGCGGCACAGAAGCTCTTTAAACTTTTCGACATCCGTTACCGTTAAAATGCCTTCGTAACTGACTTCACGCAGGGAAACAGACTTGTCCTTTTCCTCCCGTTTATGGAAAATGTGCCAACTGTTTCCGACAGTACGAAAGCCTCCTTCTTTCAGCATAAACCCATTCTTTTCAGCTCGTTTCTTAAGCCAATTCTCTTGCTGCTCTACACCCACACAAGCCTTTACCTCACCGCGCTGACCTGTACTTGCACGAGATATGCTTTGCGTCGGATTCGCGACTAGGCGAAAACGCCACTGGCTCTGCTCTGTGATACGTGCCAAGAGCGGCTCATACTCTCTCGTCAAAAAGCCTTCTTTTAGATTACCATATTCACGTACCGCAGCCTCCAAGTTTGGCTTTTCTTCGCTGAGTACAAGGATATAGAGCCTACCCCCGAGTGAATCCAAACGCCAGAGTCTCCGTTCTCTGCCTCCGGAAAAGGCGCTTTCTACCATCCCGTGAATTTTACTGCGCGAGCTGAGGAGTCTCCTTGTGGCCCTCTTGTCTGTATCTAATTCCATTCTTGTCAGATACATATCCTCTCCTCTCACAGTTCTGCCATGGCATCGTGTTCCTCTGCCGATCCTTCTGTATTCACATCATCCCGAATCCAGATTTCCTTTGCGCGTCGATAACCGAATTCGCGTTTCATCGGATTAAAAGAAATCGGCAAATCCTGTACAACAGCGCCTTCTTGTTCTCCCACGCCACAGTCTAAGCGAATGTAACGGTGACTCTGTCGTATGCTCTTCAGATCTTTATTTTGATTCTCTTCTCCCCGTAACGCAGTCTCTAACGCATCCTCTCGAATTCCGAGCACCAAGGGGAGAGTAGGCGGGCAAGAACGTCTTCCGAGAAAGAGCGGAAAACAAGGATTTCGTAACGCTCTCTCTATCTGTTCCAAGAAACTTCGATCTTCCGATTCCAATCCGACTAAAAAAATTGCATCGGAAAGATAATAACGATAGGTGAGATATGAAGTCTTCTCAGCCTTCGCCATATGGAAATCCTTTATGACTTCACCGTTTCGATCGACACGAACGCCAAAGCGAAGTGCTGAGAGTTTCGATAAATCTGCATCTCGTCTAAGTCCCAAGGCCGCCGCCAATAGGCCAATCACTCCGCTCTTCGAGGGCTCACGATTGGTACGTCTTACCTCAAATTTTGAATCGGTTCCCCACGCCTGCAGTGGTGCAGCGAGGCGCAGCAACAAGGTACTCATTCCGCCTCCCCTGCTTTACCCAAGAGTTCACGAACATAATTCTCCAGAGTCTCCAGATTCTCTTTCACCGATTTGGTGTCGCAGAGTCTCTCGACGCCTTCGCCGGTTCCCAATGCATAGGTCGGAACTTCAACAAAGTTTCGGTAACTCTTCTCTGCATATTCCTGAAGCCGCTCAATAGACGCTTTGCTATATCCGTTGCGGCTCAGGACTGCCTCTTCAAAGGCACCGCTGAAATTTACCGGCTGATCTTCACGAATCGTGATATAAACTGCATCCGGGACAGTACGATTGGCAAATGTATTCTGCTTTCCGGTCGGCATTGCATAGATAAATGCCTCTGCAAAAACTCTGACAATCTGCTCCGGATTCTTTACCCACTTCTTCAACTCTGACACGTTGACCGTTGCATAGCGATACAAAGTTGAAGAATTGAACTCAACCGTTCCAAGATGTCCGGCTCCTGCATTATCCTCCGGCGCAAGATCATCCACTGCCGTAAAGTAATCATACTCACTGTGCACCGCATGGGTCGAAATACTGTGCGCAACCTGAGAAGCTGCATCGTAATTCAGTGATGGATCTGCAGCAACCATGCGTCCGAACAGTGCAATTTCAAATCCGGGAATATCTTTCAGAGCCTTCTTAAAAGACTCTTTTTCCTCACAACCATCCGCTGCAAGCTGCGCCAATGCCTGAATCTGTACGCTGCTGATAAAAAATAACGCATCTAACTCTGCCTTCTTCCCTTTTTTCTCATCAATCTTGACCTTGAGACCTGCCTTCGTCAGAGCATCGATTGCCAGCTTCTCGCCGTTCAGACCGGAGTTCAGCTTCTGTATCTCCTCTGCCAGCAATCCAACCACTTTCTTGCTTCTCTTAGAGAGCTCCTCCTCTGTCATCACCTCTTTGAAGTACTCACGCATTGCATGCTTCCATGCCTGCGAAGAAACTCTCGCTCGCGTGGTTCCACCATAAACAGCGGTCTTCGGACTCCCCGTATCATCGCGGTTGATGCAGCTCGGCGGAACCGTCTGAATTACATGCAGGTCCACAAACAATCTATTCTTATCCATATCTTTATCCTTTCCGGTCTTTATGACCTCACCAGAGTTAAAATCTGCTCTTTCCTTCAGCAAATCCCGATGCTTTATTCTTTCGATCCAGTTTCTGCCTCATCTTCATCCTTCTCGCGATAGGATAGTTCTCTGTAAAAATCACGTCCCCATTTAAGCCGCACATTGTCAAGACGATTCAAGTCCTGATACTCGTACAAATCTCTCGCCAATGCCGCATAGTCCAACGGAATGCTCTCGCGCTTGCAAAGCTGAATGATATTTCTTAAATGCCAGCTAAACTCCGTTAGGTCTGCCGAGGTAACAACCACATTAAAGCGTCGAATAACTGCCTCTTCATTCCCATTCGATCTTCGTGCCAACTGTCCGACTGCACGTCCCAACGTATTGTTCTCCAGATACATGAATTCGCTGTGAAGATCTTTTCCCTGCTGATGCAAGGCGTAAAGTGTCAGTGCCGTATATACCGCCTTCTCTGCTCGACTGGGTTCATTCCCCTTTCCTTCCAGTTCCTCCGGCAAACCATCGAATAATAAATCCCAGAGCTCCGGGACTGCCCCCGGCTGTTCACCGATACCGCGCCGCATCTTCGCGAGTTTTGCACGAACCACAGCATCTCTCGGATTCTGTTGTAACTGCAATAGCTTGAACTTTACAAATCCGGAGATACGACTCGCCTTACTAAGTGCCCTCTGTTTTTCTTCCATGCACGCCTCCTTTAATTCTTGTTCACGCTTCGCAAAGCAGGATATAACTTGTTAATTTTTCGCACCATGCTTTCAAATGCTTTCGGAGCCGAGTAATAAACTTCTCCCTGCTCTCTTCCCACCATGGCGACCAAACCCGCATTGCGCGTCAGCTCTCGTCCGAGCACCAATGCTCGCTCTTTCGCCTGCCGCTGCCATTCCAGTATCTTTTCTTCCATCGCTTCACCCAAACTACTCGGTTCAATCGAATTCAGCCATGCACGGAAAGGAAAATCCAAGGCAGCGTAGCAAGTTTCTCTTGCATCCGGAAAAGCGCTCCCACCGGTATCATTCCCCGCTGCGATTATCAAATCTTTTGCCAGTCCTCCGACAATACCGGCAAGCTTATCGCAACTTTCAACTTCACCTTTAATTCGTGATAGCCAGGCTTCTCCGGAATTCTGTTGCATCTCTGAAAGCAATCCGGCCGCAAACGAAAGCCGATCTTCAAACGCATCATTGACAAAAAAGTCCTTGTCTCCGTACTGCATGGAAACAATTCTGAAGTTGCACTGCCGCTTTTCCCCTAGCTTGACTTTCTTGTAAAGCGCTTGATTCCACCTGACAATTCCCGGAAGATAGGTTCCTTCCTCCGCACAAAAAATCGAAGCAAACTCTCTCCACATCTGTATACCGGCTCTATGTCGTCTCGGCTGATAGTGAATGATTTTCTTATCTGCCGTTCTTCCCCAAAGAGTCATTTGTTCTGTCGCAGCACTTTCCTTCGGAAAGAAATCCCCACCTAACAGCGTAAATCCGTCTATAGAGAATTCATCAGCTCGATGTAGTAAAAGCCGTCTCGACTGTAGGGTTAGTAATTCCGCCTGATTTTCCGGCAATTGTATCTCTTCTCTCTCTTTATAAGGCGCCTTTTCTTTCTCCCAAACTGCAATATTCTCTTGCTGCCACGCTTTACTCCCGTCTTTCAGTAAAGTTAGATTTAAGAGTAAGGTTTCAAACAGCGTTTTTCCGGCAGCTGTGATGATACCTAATTTCCCAAGCCATCCGGCTCCGGGCGATGGCAGTCCCTTTTTCTTCGGTTTCGCTGAAGTGTCATCAAATCCATTGAGATATAAGAGCCATCTTGCCGCTTCCGCATTGGAAAGCACTTTCTTTCCTTCGCCCGCCCGCGTCGAGAATAAACGCAGCTTGTTGCTACTCTCTGAAATCTCGCCGTTTAGCTTAGAGACTTCATATTCAGTTCCAGCTTCTGCGCTGGTTGCCTGCCAAAACGGCCTCTCCTCATGAAACAGCCAAAACCTTTCCCGCCACTGTTCCAAGTAGTCTCGAATCGGCTCTGCCGGAAACTGTCCCAAGGCATACAGTGCTTTCCAGCGCCGAAACACTTCATCCTCTAACTCATCGTCCTCCAAATCAAACAGTAAGTTCTCTTCACCGTTCTCATCTACCCGAGAAAAGGTGCAGTGAAGCACTGCAAGTAGCAGACGCAGCATAGCCACATCCTGCGCAGTCGTTTCACCGGCCAAATCCTCATATTCATGCGCATGGATAAAGACATCTTTTAGCGATACCTCTTTGATACGGCAATCTCGTGTTCGAACCCGTATCCACGGCTCATCCAGCAGGTTAAACTCAGGTTTTATCATCCGCAGCTCCTTTCTCATAAAACAGGCCTTCCTCCTCCGAGTACCACAAGCGAAAACCCGCAAGTTCTGTTTCCAACTGTTCGTTTAACAGGAGAAATGACTCCTCTCGCAACATCGGATCTTATATTCTCGTCTTATCACAGCTTGTCACAGCCTTGTAAACTCTGCAAAGTTTACCGTCTCCTGCCCTGCTTCTTCCCGTGTTTTCCTCTCGTTTAGAAACAAATTAGAAACAGCCTCTTTGTTTACTCTGCAAGCTCCGCTGCCGAGAAATCCGGAGTCTCTGTATCTCTGGAAACATCCCAGTGCCCTTCACCGTTAATCCAGTAATAAATATATCCTCTGCCAGGCGCAATCGTCTTTTCCGAGCGAACATAGGCATTTTTCGCCATCGCGCCTGTCTTGGTCAGATAATACTGCTCGCCTTTATAATCCAACCACTGCCCCGCAAGCATTCCGCCGTCATCCGCCATATAATACCAGCCCGACCGGTCCTTAAACCAGCCGCGAATCATATAACCGGCGTTGTCAAAAACATACCACCGGCCGCCGATATATTCCCAGCGTCCGTCAACCCTCTCTCCGTTCTCATCAATGTATGTCCAGCGGTCTCCCGCCTTCTCCCATCCGGTATGAGCCTTTGCTCTGTGCGCCGCGCACGCGGTATATGCACACCAGCTTACAAATTCCTGACACCACGGCGCCGCGTTCAGCCCGTACCACGCGCCGAACTTTGTGTAGTTCTTGTCGCCCGGGTTGCCGCTGCGATTTTCCAGCTGCGCCGCGCTTGCCTTTTCGACATAGCCAATCTCTGCTCTTGCTGCCGCAACCAGCTCTGCGGCCGTGCATGTGTCGGCGCCATACATCGGTCTGCCGAATCCATCAATCAGATGCTTGCCGCCCACCTCGTTCCTGTGGAAAGTGTATCGCTTTTCCGCCACACTGCCGCCGTCTCTCGAAAATCTCTTGCCGGGCTCCGTGTTCCCCTCGACCGTCGTAATCGTAAATGTGCCGAAAATGCCGCGGATCACATCTACCACGATTCCCACATGCGCCACCCGTCCCATCGACGCATGATAGAAATACACGATATCCCCGATTTCCGGCTCTGTGAACCATCTCTTTGCCCGTACAAAAAGGCCCTTCCCGCTCACCGTGAAAGACGTGTACTCGCCGCATAACAGCTTCTTTCCTGCCTGATACGAATTCATCATTCTTCTCCCTTCTAAGACAAAGCGGGCGCCGCCAAGCACCCGCTCCCCTTGTCAATTCACTCTTCTGTAGGCTCCGGCGCGCTCGTGTCGCTCTCCTTCGCTTCCGGCAGCGCATAGCCTCTCCCGCCGTCTGCCAGTCCCTCACTGAGGGCATAGCCAATCATCGTGGCACCCGCCATGATAATGGATGAAACCTGTGTCGCCTGACTCTGATTTGCCCCGCAGTAAACCATCACCTCGAAAACAAATGCCACTACCGCCGTCCAGAACTTTCTGCTCGTAAGCTTTCTAATCAGATCCTCTCTGCTCATTTTCTTTCCTCTCTCTTTTCTCTTTCCGAAAAGCTGCGCTTTCTCATGCATTCCTGATAGCGCTCCATTATGTAATGCGCCGTTGTGTTTGTGATATGGTTCCGGAAATTCGGATGCTCTTTACAATAGTTGTCATACGCATCAATATCCATTACCACTTGATCGAAACTGTCTTTGGAATGGTATCTCCCATCCTGCAGTTCGTCGCCAAACCTTAGTATTCGAACTCTCGCGGCAATCGCCCTAGTTTCCAAGTTCGCCTCAGCCACCGCATCCACTTTGTCCGATAACTCTGATAGCGTCCGTTCCACACCGCTCACGCGCTCTGTCACACCGCGATTCACCTCATGCCCCAAAACCCGCGCAAGCGCCGACCACGGTTTCTTTCCCTCCGGCAGCAATTTCTCTGCCGCCGTTAGGATACCCACAATCAGCCAACCCGCCGTGTTTAATAGGGTATTAATATCTACCAAGCGCGCGATCTCATCCCACTTCATTCCTTGCCCTTCGGCTTCGCATTGCTGTCCGTCGCAAGGTCCTCGCGTCCCATCCCTTTGAGCGCCTCTGCCACTCCCTTGCGCAAGCGCTTACACAAATCCTTGAAAAGGTAAGTGCCTGCCACGATTGCTTCTGCGAACATCTGGTAAATCTTATCCATGCCTTACTCCTCCCCACTCATCAATGTGTTGATTGCGTCCAGCAACCTCTTGTCCTGTGCCGCAATGGCTTCCTGGTTTGCCTTGATTGTCGCCTTGTTCTCATCAATCAACGCCTCCAGTTTGACTGATATGCTTACCGGGGTGTCGCTCGTTACCACCGTGTGGGGCTCTTTGCTCACATCCACCCTGTCAACTCTTGCGCCGTCCGGAACCTCAAAACTTGCCGCCTTGATTACCTCCGGATTATGCTCTCCAACCGTGGCGAGCATATCACCGGTCCCGCTGTCGTAAATGACTGTTACTTTCACACTTTACCTCCCCTCACGCAATCAGCTCTACGCGGCTCACGCCCGCCCTTACAAGGGCATCCTTTTGCGGAATTCTTTGCACCTGTGAAATATCGGCATTTACCATGATTACCACCGGCTCGTTGAACGTCTCAACCGGAATGTCGAATTGATAGACACCGGCATCATGCTGTTGAAATCCACCTGTCGCCGCTCCGGCGCCATGAACAATTCTCGCGCCCTGATTACCGCCTACAATTCTCATAAAGCTCACGCTCATTGCGGCATATCCGCGTGATCCACCCTGATACACGAATTTGCAATTCCTGATATCTATGAACGCCGTTATCCGGACTCTCCGGAATGCCCCGAGATGCACCGTCGGTGTAAAAGCCCACGTCAAGTTGTAGCTTGACGGGCTCTGACTTGATATGCCCGTATACCCGAAATCCCCGACTTGCAACGGTTTCCAAGTCTGCGTCGTCGGATATCTAAACGATCCGCTCGCCCACCCCGAGATATGAGTACCGTCGAAATGGGCACCGTCAAAAGGGACGCAAGACGCGGCATAGTCTTTCATGGTGCCGAACGTCCCCAAAATCGGAACACCTTCACGAATGTTATGCGGCAGAATCGTATTTGCGGGCGCGAAACACCACATCGTTCCGGGTTCGGTATAAACCCCGCCAAGGATTCGCATAAAGACCCCGCGGCCTTTTACCCCGTAATCTCCGGCGAATGCTGTGCTCTGAAAAGCATCAATCACCTTCTGCCCGCCAATGTCGCCCGAGGCGTGCCATGTGGGGATTGTCCCCTCTACATTGATACCGTATTGGCAAGAAAACCTCGCCCCCTGTAAAACTTGCTCCTTGATAGCATTTCCAAGCGCCGCGGCATCAATGGTTACATGGGGCTTCCCGTCGCTCCGAGTGTAGTATGCCACTCTGTGTAACAGCTCCACCCAAAACGTCTGGTTATTGCCATCAATTCCGAACCAGGGCGAATTGTTTCCCCGTCCGTCGCCGTTTCCCATCGTGTCAATGATTGGAATACTTCCGTCCACACGGCCGCCGTTAGACCACGTCGTTTTCCCTCTCAGAATATCGCCTGCCGTCGCGTTGCCCGGAGTCTGTTCCGCAAGCGGTGCCGCTCTTACCGTCCCGCTGCCGTTGTGATACCCCTCTGGAATCGGGATATTTTCACCGGCTCGCAGCACTCTTTGCATCGCGCCGTTGTCCGGCATTGTTCCTGCTCCTGCCTCATCCTCTGTGTCTGCTCCGACATAGGTTCTTCCGGCGAGCACATTTGCGGCTGTGGCCGTCAGCTCATCAGACGCGCCGCCACCGCCGCCGTTCTGTAATACAATTCCTTCCGCCATATCACACACCCTTTCCGATCATCCGGAATGCCGTTGCGGGCGGCTTCATACATTCAATCTCCACACTGCCGTTCATCGTGCGGACCCTTTTCAGCGATATTTTCCGGATCCGCTTTGCGCTGGTTTCATCCGCCGCATCGTTCAAGACTGAAAAGCACGGCGCGTATTCAGCTTTCATCCCCTGAACCGCCACTGTTTTCTTGTACGGAAATGTGCTGCTCCAGCCGTCCAGCGTTACCTCAATGTCCCAGCGCTTTGCATTCAGGTCTGCTTTATCTTCCGCGCGTTTCGCTTTCGTCTGATTCTCCGTCGCCTTGTCGGTGTTTTCCTGCACTTTCCCCCGCAATGCCGCCAGGTCTCGTGCCGTCGCATAGGCGCTCAGTTCATACTGAATCTGGATATTCTCTGCATTGCTCAGCGCCAGAATGAAAT
>ERZ773057.691-NODE-691-length-13876-cov-94.188771_pt1 | contig 13876 bp, 9 predicted proteins | sample MGYA00580629_ERZ773057 | MGnify/ENA primary metagenome ERZ773057 (study PRJEB29015, sample SAMEA2738143) | human oral metagenome | biome: human oral; feature: human-associated habitat; material: saliva | place: China | collected 2163 ...
AGGCGCTGTAGGCGTTCTCGCCCTTAATCGTGTAGCCGCACGCCAGGCCGATGAGTGCACCGAGCGCCGACAGCGCGACGACGACCGCGGCGCTGGCCGCCCACGCGCCCGCCGTCATCTGCGAGCCGGTGGCCAGGCCAACACTGAAGCAGATGAGCGCGATGAACGCGCTCAGCGCCACCAGGGCCGTGAGGCGCACAAGGAGAATCACCCACGGCTGGATGGGCGTCAGCGCGTACATGCGCGAGATTCCGGTCGTGCGCTCGACGGACAGCGTCGCGCCGAGCGACCCGCCCACCAGGATCACGCCGTACGTGGTCATCATGACGACCATCGCGGCGGCCACGTTGCCGCGCCCAGTCTGCGTGGTGCGCGCAACATCGGTCATCCCGAACATCGCGTACATAAACAGGGGCAGGAGCAGGGCAAACGCCATGTTCCACGGGTTAAGGATGTGCGACAGGAACGTCGCGCGCCACAGCTTCCCCGCGCCCGTGAAGGGGGAGGGGATCGGTCGGTCGGTGGTACGCGCGGGTGCGTGGGTGGTCATGATTCCTTCTTCGTGTGTCGTGTCTGGGTTCGTGGGGCGGGGGCCTCGGCGTCGGCCTCGGGACGAGGCCGGGGCCTGTCTCGCGTGGGATTTGGGCGCCCGTGGGGACGAGGTCTGGGCTGGGTTCTCGCGTCTAGCTGCCCGTCGCGCACGGCTTGCTTCGGGGCGGAGGCAGGCTTTCGAGGCGCGTGACCCCGAGCGCTCACTCGGCGTCGGCGTGGGAGGTGATGCGCTCGAAAACGTCTTCGAGGTCCTCGTTGTCGGCGACGACCTGCTCGGTCGGCGCATCCACGAGGACCTTGCCGGCGTCGATGATGACGATGCGATCGGCCTCCTTGCGGGCCTCGGTCAGGTAGTGCGTGGCGAAGAGGAGCGTGCGGCCCTCCGCGGCCTCGGCGTGCATTGTGTCCCAGAATGCGCGCCGCGCCAGGGCGTCCATGCCGGCCGTGGCCTCGTCGAGGATCAGGAAGTCCGGGTTGCCGGACAGGGCGAGGGCGAGGCGCACGCGCTGTACCTCGCCGCCGGAGAGCTTGTTGAGCGGCCGCTTGGCAAGCTTCGTCAGGTTCGTGCGCTCGAGGAGCTCGTCGGTGGGGATCGGGTTGGCGTGCATGGCGGCGACCAGGTCGATCGTCTTGCGGACCTTTCCGTCGCGCGGCAAGGCCCCGGACTGGAGCATGGCGCCGACGAGTGAGCGGCGCACGGCCTCGCGCGGGCTCATGCCGTAGACGCTGATGTCCCCCTGCGTGGGGGTGGCCAGGCCGAGGACGATGTCCAGGAAGGTGCTCTTGCCTGCGCCGTTGACGCCGAGGAGCGCCACGATCTCGCCGGGCATAAGGGTCAGGTCCACGCCCCGCAGCGCGTCGACGTGGCCGAAAGACTGGTGAATGTTCGTCGCCTGGAGGGCGGGCGTTGCTTGTGCGTTCATGGCACCCAGTTTGCGCTCGTATTAATGGGGCCGGAAGTGTCCTTTGATGCAGGAGGAGCCATGACAAATGTCAGGGGGCGCGGGGATGCGTTCTGTAGGGGCCCGTGGGGGCGGGGCGCCGCGCTCTGCAGGTTCTCGTGATGGTTGCAACGGTTCTTGGTGAAGGAGTTCGTTGGAGCTAATCCTGGTCGCGGTTCGCGTTGTCGGTGGAGGGGACCGAGAGTGACGGCGGTAACTGTCCCAGCAAAAGTCGCACGTAATTTAACTCGGTCATTTTTCGAGATGGCCCACAAACGTTGCAATTCCAACGGTCTGATTTCAAAATCTGAAATATCTGGAGGGGAATTACGTGCGAAATTGCTCTGGTTCGTCGTTGTCGTCGCTCGCGCGCTCGTTACCGCGCACGTTAACCCGATAGATGGCGGCCTGAGCCCTTTGATGCGCAGGTTAACCCGATAGGTGGCGGCCTGGGCGGGCTGCCCACCATGCCACCCATAGGGTTTAGATGCGCATGAGCGGGTTAAGGGTGCCAGTAGAAGGGCCCGGCTGCCAGGACCGCAGCGGGCACGCGACTCGACGGCGCAGTATCAACCAACCAACGCACGTGTACCCACCGATTCCGCCAAAGTGTAGACCCATTCAGCCAAAACGGCGCATTTTTGGCTGTTTTCATCCAATGGGTCTGCAGTTTGGCGACTGCACCGCCTCACGTCGGGGCCTCACCACCGCCAATCGGGGGAATTTGCATCATTAGAGGTGTGACACGCCGGCGACACGCCGAGGCGGAGTTTCTAATGCTGCAAAACCCCCACCGCCGGTGCGGCGAGCGCCGGAGGGGCGCGGGGATGCGTTCTGTAGGGGCCCGTGGGGGCGGGGCGCCGCGCTCTGCAGGTTCTCGTGATGGTTGCAACGGTTCTTGGTGAAGGAGTTCGTTGGAGCTAATCCTGGTCGCGGTTCGCGTTGTCGGTGGAGGGGACCGAGAGTGACGGCGGTAACTGTCCCAGCAAAAGTCGCACGTAATTTAACTCGGTCATTTTTCGAGATGGCCCACAAACGTTGCAATTCCAACGGTCTGATTTCAAAATCTGAATTATCTGGAGGGGAATTACGTGCGACATTTTTGGGTAACTAGGGTGTGTGAGGTCGGGGCGGGGAAGGGGTTCGTGCGTGGTTGGTGGGTCCCTCCCAAAAGTCGCACGTAATTTAACTCGGTCATTTTTCGAGATGGCCCACAAACGTTGCAATTCCAACGGTCTGATTTCAAAGTTTGAAATATGTGGAGGGGAATTACGTGCGACATTGGTGACTGGCGGGCATGACTGATCAGTACATAGCCACATGGCAGACCGGGGACGAGGCCGGGGGCCAAGCCTGGGACGAGGCCGGAGGTCAGGCCGGACCAAGCAGGGGAGCGCGGGCCGGAGGTCAGGCCGGACCAAGCAGGGGAGCGCGGGGCGGGGGCAGGCGGATACAGCGAGGGGTCCGATACAACGAGGGGTCCGAGGCGCCGCGGCGCCTCGGACCCCCCATGTCAACGTGTGAGGTTACAGGTTGAGCTGGATGTTGCGGCCGGGGACGGCCTCGATCAGCTCGCGCGTGTAATCCTCGACGGGGTTGTTGAACAGTTCGTCGGTGGTGTTGGCCTCGACGAGCTTGCCCTTCTCCATGACGATGACGTCGTCGGCGATCTGGCGGACGACAGCCAGGTCGTGCGTGATGAAGAGGTAGGACAGGCCCAGCTGCGCCTGCAGGTCGTTGAGCAGGTACAGGATCTGGTTCTGCACGAGCACGTCCAGGGCGGACACGGCCTCGTCCAGGACAATGACCTCCGGGTTGAGCGCGAGGGCGCGGGCCACGGCCACGCGCTGACGCTGGCCGCCCGACAGCTCGTTGGGGTAGCGACGCATCGCCGAGCGAGGCAGGGCCACCATGTCGAGCAGCTCCGCGGCGCGCTCGACGCGCAGCTTCTTCGGGTTGAGCTCGCGCTTCTCGGCGGCAGACAGAGTGCGAGACCCTTCCGAGGCCTCGACGAGCTTCGTCATCCACTCTTCGGGTTCGCGGCCGGTCGCTTCCGCGCGCGCGATCTCCTGCTTGGCGTACTCCAGGGTGCCGTAGCCGTGGATCTTGAGGGGCTCCTCGATCAGGCGGTAGATCGAGTACATCGGATCCAGCGAACCGTAGGGGTTCTGGAACACGGCCTGGAGGCGGCGGCGCAGGTGGAACAGCTCGGTGCGGCTCATTGTGGACGTGTCAACGCCGTCGAAGAAGATCTTGCCGGCGGTGGGCTCGAGCAGCTGGAGAATCATGTTCGCGGCGGTCGACTTGCCGGAGCCGGATTCGCCGACGACCGCGAGGGTCGTGCCGCGACGCAGCTCGAAGGACACGTCGTCGACGGCCAGGAAGGTGTCGTTGCCCTTCTTGGCGCCGCGGATGTCGAACTCCTTGGTCAGGCCTTCGACGCGGATAATCGCATCGGTGGAGGTTGCGCCCTTGCCGGCGCCCGTCAGCTCCTCGTCGGTGACCGAGATGCCCTGCTTGTGCGCGGACTCGATGCGGGCCGAGGCCAGGGAGGGCGCGGCCGAGACGAGGCGCTTCGTGTAGGGGTGCTGCGGGTGCTGGAGGATCTCCAGGGCCGGGCCGGATTCGACGATGCGGCCGCGGTGCATGACGACGAGCTGCTCGGCGCGTTCGGCCGCCAGGCCGAGGTCGTGCGTAATGAACAGCACGGCGGTGCCCATCTCGGCGGTGAGCTTGCCGAGGTGGTCGAGGATGCGGCGCTGGACGGTGACGTCCAGGGCGGAGGTCGGCTCGTCGGCGATCAGCAGCTTGGGGTGCGCGGCCATGCCGATGGCGATGAGGGCGCGCTGGCGCATGCCGCCGGAGAACTCGTGCGGGTACTGCTTGGCGCGGCGTTCGGCGTCGGGCAGGCCGGCTTCCTCGAGGAGCTGGCTGACGCGTTCGCCGACCTCGCTCTTGGGCACGACGTTGTTCGCGAGCAGGGCCTCCTTGACCTGGAAGCCCACGCGCAGGACGGGGTTCAGGTTACTCATGGGGTCCTGGGGGACGAGGCCGATGCCGGATCCGCGCAGCTCCACCCACTGCTTGGTGGTCAGGTTGGTGATGTCGCGGCCGTCGAACTCGATCTTTCCGCCCGCGACCTTGCCGGTGCCGGGCAGCAGGCCGATGACGGCGGCGGCGGTCGTGGATTTGCCGGAGCCGGACTCGCCGACGATGGCGACGGTCTGACCGGGGTAGATGGTCAGGTTGGCGCCGCGCACGGCGGGGACGACGCCGGTCGAGGAGGTGAAGGTGACTTCCAGGTCGGTGATCTTGAGCAGGGGCTGCGCGTCGTCCGGGTGGACGGGGGACGAGGCCGTGGCCGCGTTGGGGGCGACGGCTCGTTCGACGATCTCTTCCATCTCCGTCTCGGAGAGGGGCGTGTTGTTCGTTTCGCTCACTTGCGTGCCTTCGGGTCGAGGGCTTCGCGCACGGCGTCACCCATCATGATGAAGCTGAGGACGGTCAGGGCCAGGGCGGTGGCCGGGTAGAACAGGACCATGGGGGCGTCGCTCAGCTGGTCCTTGGCCGTCGAGATGTCGGCGCCCCAGGAGACGACTGTGGTCGGCAGGCCGATGCCCATGAAGGACAGGGAGGCCTCGGAGACGATGAAGGTGCCCAGCGCGACGGTGGCGTACACGATGATGGGGGCCATCGAGTTGGGGATGATGTGGCTCATCAGGATACGTCCGCGCGAGGCGCCGGTAGCACGCGCCGCGGTGACGAATTCTTCGTTCTTAGCGCTCATGACGGAGCCTCGGGTGATTCGCGCGATGGACGTCCAGGCGAAGGTCGACAGGACGACGACGACCATGGCGATGGAGCGGGACTCCTTGAACATCTGCATGAAGACGATGGCTGCGAGGAGCAGTGGGATCGCGAAGAACACGTCGGTGATGCGCGAGAGCAGGGAGTCGATCCAGCCGCCGATGTAGCCGGCGATGGCGCCGATGGTGCCGCCGATGATGACGACCGCGATCGTGGTGAGCACGCCGACGGAGACGGAGGCGCGGGCGCCGTAGATGACGCGCGAGTAGATGTCGCAGCCCTGCTTGTCGAAGCCGAAGGGGTGGCTCCACAGCTCGGGGGCGCCGAGTGAGCGCGAGAGCACGCAGTAGCGCGGGTCCTGGCTGGTGAACAGCGAGGGGAAGAGCGAGATCGTGATGGCGAAGAAGATGATCGTGGCCGCGAACCAGAAGAGGGGGCGGCGACGCAGGCGCTTCCAGGCCTCACCCCACATCGAGGAGGGGGCGCCCTCGTCGGGCACCGCGTCGACGGCACCGAGGCCGGTTTCGTCGATGTCGGAGACGTAGTGGTCCTGCCCGGCGCGGGTACGGGTGATGTTGGCGGAGGGAATGATGTCACTCATAGCGGATCCTCGGGTCGAGCACGGCGTAGAGGAGGTCAACGATCAGGTTGGCCAGGATGTACACCAGGACGAGCACGGTCGTAATGGACACGACGGTGGGGGCTTCGCCAAGCCGGATGGCCTGCCACAGCGTGCCGCCGACGCCGTTGATGTTGAAGATGCCCTCGGTGATGATGGCGCCGCCCATGAGCGCGCCGAGGTCGCCGCCGAGGAAGGTGGCGACGGGGATGAGGGAGTTGCGCAGGATGTGGCGCGTCATGACGGCGCGGTTGGTCAGGCCCTTGGCGCGGGCGGTGCGTACGTAGTCGGCGGAGACGTTCTCGGAGACGGACTGGCGGGTCAGTCGGATGACGTAGGCCAGTGAGACACCGCCGAGCACCATGGCTGGCATGGTGAGGGACGCAAAGTCAACAGAGATACTGGCTGTGACTGGTAGGACCCCTAGTTTGATGCCGAGGAGGAACTGCAGGACGAAGCCGAGGACGAAGGTGGGCACCGAGATCAGCAGGAGCGAGAACACGAGGATCGTGGAGTCGAACCAGCCGCCGCGGCGCACGCCGGCGATGGTTCCCAGCGTGATACCGAAGATGGATTCGATGGCCAGGGCGTAGACGGCGAGGCCCATGGTGGTGGGGAAGGCCCTCGCCATAACGTCGATGACGGGCTGCTGGTTGAAGGATTTGCCGAAGTCAAGGGTGAACACACCCTTGAGGTAGAGCAGATACTGCATCCAGAAAGGTTGGTCGAGGTGGTACTCGGCGCGGATCTTCGCAGCGGCCGCCTCGGTGAGGCCGCGGTCGCCGCCGAGCGCGGCAACGGGGTCACCTGGCATCAGGTAGACCATCGCGAAGATCAGAAAGGTGGCTCCGAAGAAGACCGGGATGGTCTGGAGGAGTCGCCGTCCGATGTAGCGGAGCATGGGCAATCCTTTAGATTCGTGTCGAGGGATCGGCGCGGTACCGCTCCCGAGCGTACGCCCCGCAGGGGGCGGGGCTGCCTATGTGTCCCATCATAGGGTAAAGAATGAGCAAATGAGGTATGGGGTTCGTTATGTGGCCGGAGCATCAAACACTTTCGTTTCTTTTGTAGGCGAAAGTGCGGTTCACATGTCGGGCGCTTGACGAGGCCGGGGCGGGCTTTGCTCGCCGCTGACCTGAGCGGTGCCGAGTCTGTGTACAGCGAGGGGGGTGGGCGGCTGAGCCACCCACCCCCCTCGTGAAAGGTTAGTTCCTAGGAACTCACTTCTTGTCCTGCGGGGTCTTGGTGATCTGGTAGACGAGCGGCTGACCGCGCCAGTCGAAGCTCACGTTGTCGACCTTCTCGGACCATGCGCCGTTGGCGTTGTAGTACCACAGCGGGATGACAGGCAGATCCTTGAGGAGGATCTCCTCGGCCTGCTGCATGATCGCGATGCCATCTTCGGGCGTGGCAGCGCTTCCGGCCTGCGTGATCAGGGCGTCGAACTCGGGGTTGGAGTACAGACCCTTGTTCGAGGCGGCATCGGTCACGTACAGGGGCTGCAGGAAGTTGTAGATCGACGGGTAGTCGGCCTGCCAGCCGGAGCGGAACGCCGCGCCGATCGTCTTGTGATCTTCCTGCTCGAGCAGGGTCTTGAAGTCGACGACGGGCTTGCCTTCGGCGCTGATGCCCAGCGTGTTCTTGATGGAGTTAGCAGCAGCCTCGACCCATTCCTTGTGGCCGCCATCGGAGTTGTAGGCGATCTCGAAGGTGCCGTCCCACGGGGCGATGGCGTCGGCCTGTGCCCACAGTTCCTTGGCCTTGTCGGGGTTGTAGCTCAGGACGTCGTTGCCGGGCAGGTTCTCGGAGTAGCCCTCAAGGGTGGGGGCGGTGAAGTCCGTGGCGGGGGTGCGGGTCTTCGAGTAGATCTGGTCGGTGATCTCCTCGCGGTTGATGGCCATGGAGATGGCCTGGCGGCGCAGCTGGCCTTCCTCGCCCTGGAAGTGATCCAGGTACTGGGGGATCGTCACCGTCGTGATGCCGGCGTAGGGTTTGTTGACGGAGCGGCCTGCGAAGGTTTCCTGGTAGGAGCCGATGGCCGCGGAGGGCATGGCGTCCATGACGTCGAGGTTACCGGCCTTGAGGTCGTTGTAGGCGGCGTCCATCGACTGGTAGAACTTGATGAGGACACCCTCGTTCTGGGCCTTCTCGTCACCAACGTAGTTCTCGTTGGGAACCAGGTAGATCTTGACGTTGTGCTCCCAGGCGTTCTTCGAGGCGAGCTTGTAGGGGCCGTTGCCGACCGGGTTCTGGCCGCCGGCCTCGGGGTTGTCCAGGGTCGAGTTCGGCAGCGGCGCGTAGGCGGTGTAGCCCAGGCGGCTGACGAGGTCGTAGCTGGGTGCCTTCAGCGTGATCGTGAAGGTGTAGTCGTCGACGACCTCGACGCCGGACAGGTCGCCCACGCCCGCCTCGTTGGTGCCTGCGAAGTCGTTGAAGAAGGAGGCCTGCTTCTGGCTCTCAGAGGTGATGAGCTTCCAGGCGCGGGTGAAGTTCTCAGCCTTGACGGGGGTCCCGTCGGAGAACTTACGGTCCTGGTGGATCTTGACGGTCCAGACGGTGTTGTCGTCGTTGGGCTCGATGGACTCGGCGACGTCGAGGATGGCGTTGCCGTCAACGTCGTAGCGCACGAGCTGGCTGAAGATCTGGGTCAGGATCTTGCCGCCGCCGGTTTCGGCGGTCTGGCCGGGCAGCAGCGTGTTCTGCGGCTCGGAGCCGTTGAGGACGATGGCGTTGGGGTTGATTCCGCTGGAGCAGGCAGTCAGTGCGAGCGCAGCGCCGACGGGAATGGCGAGCCATGCCTTCTTCAGGTTCATGGTTACTTCCTCCTGATTGATGGACGGGACCGGGGTCGGTGCCCTGGGTCATGATCTGAGGGTAGCCCGTCGGGTGTGGAAGACACCGTGCCTGTCCATCATGTGCGCATTACATTTTGATTACAAATGTAAAAAGAAGGTCAAATAATGGTGCCGGTCACATAAAAATCCCTGTTTGTGGTCAGTGTCATACGAGACGAGGCCGGGGCTGGGAGCGCGCTCACGCACACTCAGCCCCGGCCTCGTCCATCGAGGAGCACTCAGGAGAGCAGGCCCTCCGAGATCAGCCAGTCGTGGGCGATCTGAGAGGCGGACTTCTGCTCGACCGTCGACGCGCGGTTCATCTCGACCAGGTCCTCGGCATCCATCGCGGCGCTCACCCGGTTGATGACCGCGGCGGCGTCGTCGTTCACCCTCGACGAGGCCAGGGGAACCACGTGCGAGGCCAGGAACAGGCCGTCCGGGTCCTCCAGGACCGTCAGGGTCCCCTCCGCCAGCGCCGGATCCGAGGAATAGATGTTGGCCAGCTGGATGTCCCCGTCCTTCAGAGCCTTGATTGTCAGTGGCCCGCCCGAATCCTCGATCGGCGTGAAATCGACGCTCACGCCGTAGGTCTGAGCCAGGCCCATCGGCCCGTAGGGGCGCGTCTCAAGCTCCGAGTTGCCGCCCAGGACCAGCGGGCCTACCCCCGCCAGGTCGCCGATGGAGGTCACCGAATGCTCCGCCGCGAAGGTTGAGGTCACCACGTAGGAGTCCTGGTCGGTCGCCGGAGACTGATCGAGGGCGCGTAGCCCCATGGGCAGGGCGGTCGCCAGCGCGTCGTAGACCTCCTGGGAGGTGTGGGCGCTCGCGTTCTGGTCCAGGTACTGCAGCAAGTTGCCCGTGTATTCGGGGAATACGTCGATTGCGCCGGCCTCGATCTCGGGCATGTAGACCTCGCGCTGGCCGATCCGCAGCTGGCGCTCGACCTGAAAACCGGACCCCTCAAGAGCCTGGGCGTAGACCTCGGCCAGGATCTCGTTCGAGTAGTAGTCCTGAGAGCCCACAATGATCGTCGACGCGTCCATGCTCGTGCGGCCCTCGAGGGACTCGACCGTCCCGCAGGCCGCGAGGGTCAGCGATGCGAGCGCAGCACCCGCCGCGGCCATCATTGTGCGTGTCATAGCGCCTCCTGGGCGATGGTGGGATGTGTGCGGGCGCGCAGGCGCCGGGCTACCAGAGCCAAGGCGGCATCCGTCGCCAGCGCGAGGGCAACCACGACGATTGCCCCGCCGATCATCTGCGCATAATCGCGGGTTTTCAGCCCCGCGTACAGGAAACGACCCAGCCCGTAGTCCGCCGTATAGGCCGCCAGCGTCGCCGTCGCGATCACCTGGAGCGTCGCCGAGCGCACGCCCGCGGCCACGAGGCCAGCCGCGTGAGGTGCCTCCACGTGGGACAGGACCTGGGCATCGGTCAGCCCGATCGCGCGGGCTGCGTCAACTGTCGCGCGAGGCGTCGAGGCAATGCCTGAGTAGGTCGCCGACAGGAGTGGCGGGATCGCCAGGACGAGGAGCGCCAGCGTCGGGGCCGCCAGTCCGATACCCAGCCACAGGCCCGCCAGCGTCAGAACGCCGAGGGTAGGCACCGCTCGGGCCGCGCCCGTCGCGCTCACCAACCACCGGCCTCGCCCCGTGTGCCCGATCCACGTGCCCAGCGGCACCGCGATCAGCGCCGCGAGGGCCACAATCAAGGCCGTCAACCCCAGGTGCTGCGCCGAGCGCGTCAGGATCCCCGACTCGCCCAGCCAATTCGCCGGTGTCGCCAGCCACGCCAATGCGCCGAGAAGGATACTCATGCGCGCCCCCTCCTCGTCCACGGGGTCAGCAGCCAGCCGACCCCCTGCACGGACGCGTCCACCACGAGCGCCAACAGGACGGTCGCGACCAACCCGGCCACGACCTCGGCAATCAGGCCGCGCTGAAAACCATCAGTAAACAGCGTTCCCAGCGAGCGCACCCCGATAAACGCCCCCACCGTCACCAGCGACACCGTCGACGTGGCGACCACGCGCGTACCCGCCACAATCACGGGCGTGGCCAGCGGCAGCTCCACCTCGACGAAGCGGCGAAGCAGGGGGTAGCCGCACGCGTTCGCGGCCTGCAGGGTCGCGCGAGGAATCGCGCGGAACCCCTCGGCGGCCTGACGCACGAGAACCGCGACCCCGTAGAGCGTCAGCGCCACGATCATGTTCGCGTTGGAACGCAGAGCGACGCCGATAATCACCGGAACCACGACCAGGAGAGGCAGTGAGGGCACCGCGTACAGCGCCGACAGGGCAGACAAAACCCAACCGCCGCGGCGCGAAAACGCCGCCCAGCGCGCCACCGGAACCGAGAGCGTGACCGACAGGAGAATCGCCGGCAGCGCGATCCACAGGTGCGCGACCGCGAGCTCGCCGATCAGCCACCAATTCGACGACAGCCAGGTCACGGGCGCCCCCCGCGGACCGGCGCGGGCGAGGCGCCCGAGGGGGTCGAGGCCTCGTGCCCGCCCCGCGCAAGGGTGCCCACCGGGGTCCCAGCCTCGTCCACGACGAGCCCGCCCGGGCTCGACACGCGCACCGGGCGCGCCGCCCGCGAGGCCCCCACGAAGTCCGCGACGAAGGGCGAGGTGGGTGCGGTCAGAAGCTCGGCGGGCGCCCCCACCTGCTCGATACGCCCGCCCGTCGACAGGACGGCGACCTGGTCGCCCAGCGTAAACGCCTCGTCCACGTCGTGCGTCACGAACAGAATCGTCGTGCCCAGCGCCCGCTGAATCTCCTTCAGCTCGCGCTGCAAATCCGCCCGAACAAGCGGATCCAGAGCGCCGAACGGCTCGTCCATGAGGAGAATGTCCGCGCGGTTCGCCAGCGCCCGGGCAACCCCCACGCGCTGACGCTGCCCGCCCGAGAGCTGCGCGGGGTAACGATCAGCCATCTCCGTCTCCAGGCCAACCAGCTCGAGGAGCTCAAGGGCGCGCTCGCGGGAGGCCTGCTTGCTTGCGCCCTCCAGGCGGGGGATGGTCGCCACGTTGTCTGCGATCGTGCGGTGGGGGAAGAGGCCGCCCTCCTGGAGGACATATCCGATCGAGCGGCGCAGGCGCACGGGATCCTCGCCTGCGACGTCCTGGCCCCGCACAAACACTGTGCCCGAGGTCGGGGTGACCATCGCGTTCACCATCCGCATGAGCGTCGTCTTGCCGCAGCCCGAGGTGCCCAGGAACACCGTCGTCGAACCCTGCTCGATGGTCAGAGAGAAGTCCTCAACCGCCCGCGTGCCGCCCGGGTAGGTCTTCGAGACGTGATCGAAGCGGATCATGCGCGTCCCTTCCTGTCCGCCCTCGCCGCCGGCGCGTCCTTCCACGAGGGATCCCCGGCCTCGTCAATGAGAGTCAGCGCGCGGGCCAAGTGCTCGCGCTGGTCGGGGGAGAGGGGCGCGAAGAGGCGGGCCTGCTCGGCGTCGACGATTGTCTGGGCGGCGGCCAGGTTATCCATGCCGAGCGGTGTGACCGTCAGGATCGTGGCGCGCCGGTCGTGTTCGCACGGGGTGCGGTTCACCAGGCCGTCGCGGTCGAGGCGCTCGACCAGGCGCGAGGCAGCCCCCACCGTGATCCCCTGACTGGCTGCCACCTCCTGGATGCGGCAGGCGGGGGTGTCGCGGACGGTGCGCAGGACGAGGAATCGGCCGAGTGAGAGCGGGTTTCCGGCGTCGCGCAGGGCGGCGTCAAGCGCGTTCCAGGCGCGGACCTCCGCGCCGACAAGGGCCATGAACAGGGCCGACGGATGTGTTGCCATGCGCATCAGCTTATCGCCAAATAGTTTCCATGTCTGGCTTCTGTGAGGGTTGATTCGTGCGCTCATCGTGAATTGATTGCCCTATTTATGCGGAAAATCTAGCGTGATGAGTGGGTTGTGCTTTCTCGTGTCAAGTCTTCACGTTGATGCGTGTTACTCCGGCTGTCAGGGCGAAAGTGCGCGTCTTGGGTCGCCTGAGGGGCGGGCACGCGCGGTGTGTGAAGGGCCTCCGACGAGCGCGGTGCTACAGTACCAAGCATCGACGAAGGGGTGGATAAGTGCGAGAGCGTCTCTACAATGTGCTCGACGGCAACGACGCGCCGGCTGCGTGGTACGGCCGCGTCATGACCGTGCTGATCGTCGCCAGCCTCCTGCCCCTGTGCTTCAAGGAATCCAGCCCCGTGCTCGAGACAATCGAGTACGGCTGCGTCATGGTGTTCATCGGCGACTACCTGGCCCGGTGGGCCACCGCCGACCTCAAGCTCCGCAAGGGCGCGCTGTCGTTCCTGATCTATCCCTTTACCCCCATGGCCATCATCGACTTACTGTCGATCCTGCCTGTTTTCAGTGCCCTCAACGACGCGCTGCGCACGCTGCGAGTCCTCCGCCTCTTCCGCACGCTGCGGGCCTTCAAGCTCATCCGCTACTCGAAGAGCACTTCCGCCATCGCCGCCGTGTTCGAGAAGCAGAGGGAGGCGTTGCTCGCCGTCCTCTGCCTCGCTATTGGCTACATCCTCGTCAGTGCCCTCGTCATCTTCAACGTCGAGCCGGAAACTTTCGATACCTTCTTCGACGCCGTGTACTGGGCGGTCGTCTCCCTGACGACCGTCGGCTACGGAGACCTGTACCCGTCCAGCGACATTGGGCGCACAATCGCCATGCTTTCCTCGCTCATGGGAGTCGCCGTCGTCGCCCTGCCCTCGGGCATCATCACGGCGGGCATGCTCGACGAGCTGCGCGGCGAGGGGAGTTCGGGCGACTGATGTGCGGGGTTTTTGTTGTCGCGTGCATCCTTGTGGCCCCTGCCCTCCTCTGAAAAGTCGCACGTAATTCTCATCCGGTCACTTTGTGGGTGTGCCTGAAAACGTTGGAATTTCAAGCATTGCGCTGACGAGGATCGCGGCGCGCTGGGGGAATTACGTGCGGAATTATAGGGACGAACGAGGCCGGGGCCCAGCCACGCTCCCACCTTGCGGTGAGAGAGCGACCAGGCCCCGGCCTCGTCAATTACGCTCGGAGACCCAACCCACCACGTGACGGTGAGAGAGCGACCAGGCCCCGGCCTCGTCAATGAACGCGTCAGATCAGGCGTCAGCCTGCGGCGCGGGGG
>ERZ773057.695-NODE-695-length-13770-cov-10.551586_pt1 | contig 13770 bp, 9 predicted proteins | sample MGYA00580629_ERZ773057 | MGnify/ENA primary metagenome ERZ773057 (study PRJEB29015, sample SAMEA2738143) | human oral metagenome | biome: human oral; feature: human-associated habitat; material: saliva | place: China | collected 2163 ...
GGGGTGCTATTGAATAGATATTCTACTGTTTCTTGGTAAGTCATGCAGTGTGTTATGTTTGTAATCTTGGGCGTTTGACAATGGATATAATAACATTTAGTCCCATTAGCCGTTACAGTCTAATGGGACTAAAACCATTCATCTTACAATCAGCTAGTCGACTTGTAGAATGAATCGAAGGCATTAATTAAACAATTTCTTGAAGTTTTCAAAGATAGAACGCTTCGTATTCTTATCACCACGGAAGTTCTCGCTGTCACGCAATTCCTCGATGGCTTTCTTCTCAGACTTCGTTAGCTCCTTTGGAACATAGATACTGATATGTACGACAAGATCGCCAATTCCAGTGCCATAACCCTGTACGGCAGGTAGTCCCTTGCCCCTTAGTCGAAGTGTCTTACCCGGTTGTGTGCCTGGTTCAATCTTAATCTTTACGTTGCTTCCATCAATAGTTGGAATCTCAACTTGCCCTCCGAGTACAGCCGTTGGGAAGTCGAGTAGGAGGTTATAGATAACATTTTGTCCATCACGAACGAATGTTTCATTAGGTTCCTCTTCGATATACACTTGTATATTACCAGTCACTCCGTTGTGCTTTCCAGCATTTCCTTTGCCAGGAACGTTGACCACCATACCTTCAGCAACACCTGCTGGGATATTGATTTCGACAACTTCTTCACCTTTGACGACACCTTCACCTTGACAATGAGTACACTTGTTCTTGATGATTGTACCCTCTCCACCACATACGTGACAGGCTGTTTGGGTCTGAATCATACCAAACATACTTTGTTGAGTACGTATCTCTACACCAGAACCATGACAATTTGGACAAGTCTCGGTGCCACTTCCACCTTCTGCACCTGTACCATGACAATGCTCACAGGTGACGTCTTTGCGCACTTTAAACTTCTTGGTAACACCTGTAGCGACCTCTTGTAAGGATAAGCGAACCTTCAGTCGGAGGTCAGAGCCACGATATTTAGGTGCCTGTTGACCACCGCCACCAAATCCGCCAAAGCCTCCGCCGTGACCTCCGAATACATCTCCAAACATGGAGAAGATATCATCCATAGAGAATCCACCCGCTCCACCGAATGGGTTGCCACCGTCAAATCCACCGCCTGGAGCATCAAATCCGAATTGATCATACTGCTGGCGTTTCTGCGGATCATGCAATACGTCGTATGCTTCCGCAGCCTCTTTAAACTTAGCTTCAGCCTCGGCATCACCAGGATTGCGGTCAGGGTGATACTTAATAGCTAGTTTCCTGTAAGCCTTCTTAATCTCATCTACAGAAGCACTCCTGCTTACTTCGAGTACTTCATAGTAATCTCTTTTAGCCATCTTGTTTATTGTCCTACTGCAACCTTAGCGTGTCGGATAACCTTATCATTCAATGTATATCCTGTTTGAACGCAGTCTATTACCTTTCCTTTCATGGCATCTCCCATGCCAGGAACCATGGCAATAGCTTCGTGGTAATCAACATCAAAGTCCGTATCGTTCGTTTCTATCTTCTTTACTCCCAGTGTCTCCAATGTCTTGAGGAACTTTTTGAAGATGAGTTCAAAGCCCTCTTTGATAGCTACTGGGTCTTCTGTCTTGTCAGAAAGAGCACGTTCAAAGTCATCTAAAATAGGTAGGATAGAGGAGATAGTCTTCTCACTTCCATTTAAGATTAGCTCTGACTTCTCTTTTAACGTACGTTTCTTATAGTTGTCAAACTCGGCTACTAAACGGATATACTTGTCCTTCCATGCTTCTGCCTCACTCTGTGCAGCGGCTATAGGATCAGTCTTTTCTTCTGAAGAAGATTCCTCTGAAGAATCCTTTTCATTGTTATCTTCAGCCTGTGTATTCTCTTCGTTCATAGTAGACTCATCATAGTTCTTTTCCAACTCTTCGCCTTCTATGTTTATTTTCTTTTCTTTCTTGCTCATATTAAAGTACTATTAATCGTGGTATACACCTACAAATTGTATGCCATGTTGGATGTCTTTAGTACATGCCAGCCCTCTGTTCCTTGATTTGTTCATCATGGATATAGTCGTCGTAAGTGGTTAACTTATCGATAGTACCACTTGGTGTCAACTCGATGATACGATCAGCAACAGTATTGATGAACTCGTGGTCATGTGAACTAAACAAGATGTTCCCCTTGAAACTGACCAAGTTATTATTGAATGCTTGGATACTTTCGAGGTCAAGGTGGTTCGTTGGAGTATCAAGGATGAGGCAGTTGGCATTCTGTAATTGCATACGGGCAATCATACAACGCATCTTTTCTCCACCAGAGAGGACGTTTACCTTCTTCTCAACCTCTTCTTGTTTGAACAGCATTCTACCTAAGAATCCCTTCATAGCAACTTCATTACCTGGACCGTACTGAGATAGCCAGTCGACCAGATTTAGGTCACAATTAAAGAACTCGGTATTGTCTAGTGGGAGGTAAGCTGTTGTAATTGTAACACCCCAGTTGTACGTTCCTTCGTCTGCTTTTCGATTACCATTAATAATCTCAAAGAGGGCTGTCATTGCTTTTGGATTGCGTGATAAGAATACGACCTTTTGCCCCTTTTCTATGTTGAAGTTTACGTGATCGAACAATACAGTGCCGTCTGGATCAACTGCTTTAAGGTCTTGTACCTCTAGAATCTGGTTACCCGGTTCACGTTCCATACTGAATATAATGCCTGGATACTTACGACTTGAAGGGCGGATCTCTTCAACGTTTAGACGTTCCAACATCTTCTTTCGAGATGTAGTTTGCTTACTCTTTGCAACGTTAGCAGAGAACCGGCGGATGAATTCCTCAAGTTGTTTCTTCTTCTCTTCAGCCTTCATTTTCTGGTTCTGAGCTTGTCTCAATGCAAGTTGTGAGCTCTCATACCAGAACGAATAGTTACCAGCAAAGACTGTAACTTTGCCGAAGTCGATATCAATCGTTTGTGTACTAACAGTGTCCAAGAAGTGACGGTCGTGTGAAACAACTAACACCGTCTGATGCTCGTCAATCTCACTTAGATAGTCCTCAAGCCATTCCACGGTATCAAGGTCAAGGTCATTAGTAGGCTCATCAAGTAGTAAGTTCTCTGGCTTACCAAACAATGCTTTTGCCAACATAACGCGCACCTTCTCTGTATTTGATAGCTCCGACATCTGCTTCTCATGTAGCTCCTCTTTAATACCGAGGTTCTGAAGAAGTTGTGCGGCATTGCTTTCTGCCTCCCAGCCATTCATCTCTGCGAACTTTAACTCTAGGTCGGCAGCGCGGTTACCATCCTCTTCTGTCATCTCTGGCTTGGCATATAGCGCCTCACGCTCCTTCATATTCTGCCAAAGACTATCGTGTCCCATGAGGACAGTATCCATCACTTTGTACTCGTCATATTTAAAGTGATCCTGCTCCAATACCGACAATCTCTCGCCTGGACCAAGCTCAATAGTTCCCTTGTTAGGCTCTAAATCGCCTGATATCGCACGAAGTAATGTAGACTTACCTGCGCCATTAGCACCGATAACTCCATATATATTACCTGGTGTAAACTTTAGATTAACGTCTTTGTAGAGAACTCTCTTGCCGAATTGGATAGCAAGGTTTGAAAGTGTAATCATCTTTTTCTAATACCTTATTATATAATAATTTGGCTGCAAAGGTACTACTTTTATTCCATTTCCCCAAATCTCTTGCTTTCTTCTCAAGCCATGAGAAGAATTGTTATTGATAGGTAATAGTTATTGAGGTTGGCGTGTAGCCTATGGGAAGTAATTTCTTCTACCGATTTAATAGATGTATCACTTATTCTTCGTACATTTGCACCCTGATGATAAGAAAGAACCCATATACACAAGAGAAGTATAAGCATTATAAGGTAAGAGATAATGCTCCATTGCTGGAATGGCTGTTAGCTAACCTCAGTGAGAGTAAGAGTAAGGTGAAAGCAACGTTGCAGAACCGAGGTATAAAGGTTAACAGCAAGTGCGTAACACAGTTTGATTATCCGCTAAGAGCTGGTGACAAGGTTTCAGTAAGTAAGAGTAAGAAGAACGATCTGTTCCGTAGTCGTTATGTGAAGATAGTCTATGAGGATCGCTTCTTAGTTGTGATTGAGAAGAACATAGGTATCCTCTCAATGGCTGCTGGTCACTCTGCTCTCAATGTGAAAGCCGTGTTGGACGATTATTTCCACAAGTCTCGACAGAAGTGCACAGCGCATGTTGTGCATCGTTTGGATCGTGACACTTCGGGCTTAATGATATATGCTAAGGATATGCAGACCGAACAGCTCTTGGAGAGAGATTGGCATAATATAGTCTATGACCGCCGCTATGTGGCTGTTGTCAGTGGTGAGATGGAGAACGATGAAGGCACGATTGCCAACTGGCTGAAGGATAATAAGGCTTATGTCACCTATAGTTCTCCAGTGGATAATGGCGGTAAGTATGCCGTTACTCATTTTCATGTGTTGGATAGAACAGTGCGTCATAGTCTTGTTGAATATCGTTTGGAAACAGGAAGGAAGAACCAAATACGTGTGCATTCAGCCGATATGGGGCATCCTGTCTGCGGTGATGTCAAGTATGGCAATGGTGATGATCCTTTGCACCGACTATGTTTGCACGCTTATGTTCTTTGTTTCTACCATCCTGTTACACATCAGCGCATGGAGTTTGAGACGCCTATCCCGATGAATTTCAGACATTTGTTTAAGTAGAATCTATGATCTTTTAGAATGGAACACTTCGAACAGTTCTTAGGCTTGTTATTGGCTTTAGTCGTTGGTGTAATACTGATTAAGAAGATAACGAGTTGTCTTTTCCGATTAACTATAACCCTTGTTCTATTGGGGATTATAGTCTGGTTCCTGTTGAATTACACGAGTGTCTTTCATTGAGTTAATCTATTAAGAACTTACAAATACAGAAGCTTTCTGTATAGCAACAGAGGCTTTCTTCTATTTAAGAAGGGCGTTTCCTCACATCAAGGAAACGCCCTTCTCGCATCAAAGATATGCCTTTCTCAAAAGGAGAAGTGTTCCTCCTCCTCTGCTAATAGCTTTATTGCTGTTATTCAATAGTTCGTATTCTAATTGCTCTCCAATAGGTGTCTCTTCCATTAGAAAGGTTAAGTATGATCGTTGAAAGCCTTTTCCTACAATTTTATACACGCTTGTATAATTAGTTATACACGTGTGTATAATCAGTTATACACGTATGTATAATTAGTTATACAGCCTTGTATAATTTGTTCTACACGTCTGTAGAATTTGATACATCTTATAGGCAAGCAGTCATCATGGTATTACTCGTTCGATTGAATACTAACTTAAAAAGGGTTGCGAGGGACTATTGTCAGCCGATTCTTATATACCTTAATAATCTATCTAGGCATATCCTCTCCTTTTAAGAGAGAGCTTAGTAAAGTCGTTCGTAAGGAATGTTAGGGGACAGAAAAACCCTATTCTTTTCCTCTGAATGATGGTAAGAGGAAAGGAATAGGGCTGTTGTTAATGTCGTTCTAATCGCTTACACTATTTGGCGAAAGGATAGAGAACGAAGGTGAAGGTTGTTCGCTTAACTGGAACACGATATTGCTCGGCAACACCAGGACCACAGGTCGCAGTACCAACACCGCTTTGTAGTGCATCTAAGTGTACTGTTACCTTTCCATCGCGATAGAGTTGGTTGATGTGAGTAGCACGATCGACAACACTATCAGAGAATGGTATTACAGAGAACTGGAAGGGTTGCTGTGCTGCAACCATCAGTTGGTTCTTTGTGTCAGAGAACTTCACCCATCGCACATCAGTGCGGTTGCCCGTTGCTTGTGGTTTCACATAATAATGGAACATAGCCTCTGCAGTGGTATTGTAATGCCCAATCAATCCTGCTTGTTTGCGGTCGTTGTAAGTCTCAACATCACCACGACCAACGTATTCAACCTTTCCGAAGTCGTCATTCATGCGGAAGGTAAGTCCAATGCGAGCAAGCGATTTGATGATTGCAGTGTCTGGGTTGAAGGTCACTGATACTGCTAACGCACCATCCTTTTGAGGTTGATAAGTGAAGAGAGCTGTTCCAATGACGTTACCCTTCTTACCGATAATCTCGGTCTCTGCGCTCGTTACGTCCTTTTTATGCGTAATCTTCGTTACCTTCTGCGTGATAGAATCAAGTCCAGCCTCACGCCAGAGTCTCAGTCCGAATTGGTCACGTCCATCGTTATCGGTTGCTGGACGATAAAGACTAAGGCAGAGTGGGGTAGCAAGATATTCCTTGTTGCCATTCTTCAATGAGGTTAACTCGCCTGTTTTCTCATCCACCTTATAACTTGTGCGTTGCTTCTCACGAGGGAGATATGTGGTGCAGTTCACTGCTTGTTTTAGTGTGAACTGATCGTAAGCAACAACATCATTCTTGGTGATAACCAATCCGTCATTGACAGGTTGCCATGAGAGATCAAGGAAGGCTTCGGTAGTTGCCTTCAAGTTAACAGCAGGGAAGGTGATAGTTGTTGTTTCATGAGGAGCGCAATCCACGTTCTTTGTTCCCTTAGAGAGCACCTTTCCGTTCTCATCAACAATCTGCCAGTTAAGCTGGTAAGCATTGAGATTGGTGAAGTCAAACCAGTTCTTTACTTTAATCGTTATTTCTTTATCGTTTGATACAAGCTCTGATTTAATGTTCTGGTAAATCTTCTTCACCTCTGCAAGATGTGGATGAGGCGTGCGATCGGCTGCTATCAAACCATTCGTACAGAAGTTGTCGAAGCTAGGAACATCCTTTGGTCCATAATCGCCACCATAGCTCCAATACCAGTTACCATTCTTATCTACCTCACGGAACGACTGATCCACCCAGTCCCAGATACTTCCACCTTGCAAGATAGGTTCTTTCTCAATCAAATCCCAATAATCCTTCATGCCACCACAGCTATTACCCATAGCGTGAAGATACTCGCACATGATGTAAGGGCGAGTGGTGTCAGTGCGTTTAGTGTATGCCTTCATGTGATCAAGTGAACGATACATTGGGCAATAGATGTCCGTGTTGAAGTTCTCTTCCGCACGCTCGTATTGTATCAAGCGAGTCTTATCAGCATTCTTAAGCCAGCGATATGTGTGCTCGAAGTTAGTGCCATTACCAGCCTCATTACCTAATGACCAGATGATGATACTAGGGTGGTTTTTAGAACGCTCATACATACGGCGGGTTCTATCCATGTGTGCCTTGAGCCATGTACTGTCCTTTGCTAATGACTCTTTGCCATATCCCATACCATGTGACTCGATGTTTGCTTCATCGATAACGTACAATCCGTATTTGTCACAAAGCTGATACCAATAAGCGTCGTTAGGGTAGTGAGAGCAACGAACCAGGTTGATGTTGTTCTGTTTCATCATGCGAATATCCTGTTCCATAAGCTCTTTGCTGACGGTACGACCACGCTCGGAATGTTCGTGACGATTGGCTCCCTTGATAAGAATAGGCGTACCATTGATACAGAGTTGTTTGTTTTTTATCTCGATAGTTCTAAACCCTATCTTACTACCAGTTTGCTCTGTAATATTACCATCTTTATCCTTTAAGGTGATAAGTAACGTGTAGAGATTAGGGTGCTCAGCACTCCATGCAGCTACATTCTGTACATCCTTTGTGGTGAAGTTAACGATAGCATCGGCATCTTTCGGGTTTACATTCTTATCTTCGGAGAGCACTTTGTTGCCCTTGTCATCCGTTAAGGTGTAATTGACAGAAGCTGCTCCTGTTCCTTTAATATTGGTAGTTAGACTGAAAGAACCATTGTAGCTACCATCCTTCTGTTTGTCAACAGAAGCAGTTGTGTTATAGTCTGCAATGTATTGCATAGGTGTGGAGTAGAGATAAACATCCTGTTCAATACCGCTGATACGCCAATAGTCTTGGCATTCGAGGTAAGAACCAGAGCTCCAACGATAAACCTCCATCGCAATTACATTGTCACCCTTGTCATTAAGATACTTGGTTATATCCCATTCAGAAGGCATCTTTGCACCTACATTGTAACCAACATATTGCCCATTGATCCATAGGTAGAAGAATGATTTAACACCTTCGCAGCATAGAACGACACGGCGTCCCTTCCATGCAGCAGGTATAGTGAATGTACGACGATAGTCGCCTACTTCATTCTCTGCAGATGGTACATGAGGTGGGTTCTTCTTAAAGTTGAAGAGCTTATCATCAAACTCGTATGTCTCATTGACGTATATAGGTAAGCCGTAACCTTGGCGTTCCCAGTTGCCTGGAACATTGATGTCATTCCATCCTTGTACGGCAAAGTCTGGTTGATAAAAGTTCTTTGGGCGTAGCTCGGGGTTTCTATTCCAATGGAACTTCCACTTTCCGTTGAGCGACATATAGTAGGTGGAATGTTCGTAACCACCAGGTTGCTGCAATGCTGCAACAGATGAGTAAGGTATCACATAAGCATGTGGTTCTAACTTGTTCAGTCCTGTGCTGTATTGACTCTGCCACTCGGGAGTGGTAGTCTGAGCCAATGAGGATAGAGGAAGTAATATGCCACAAAGAATGCTGAATATTTTTCTCATGTCAATATCTTGATAATAAATGGATAGTATAAAAGTCTGTTCTTATTTCTTTCTTATATTGCTTTTGTTTCTTGGTTGAGTCTTTCCTTTCCTTGCAAGAGCTGCATCTTTGAGGAATTGCGTGCGGTCAACGTGTGGAAGAATCGTGTATTCTCCGTTTGTGATATCATTCAATGAGAGACTAACAAACTCTATGTCATAGCCATCATTTTGCCCACGAACTTCGTAAAGGAAGCCTATGCGATGGTTAGACATATTAACCATTGTGGAGTAACAAGAAGACTCGTCAGTTACACGCAGTCCTTTCTTCCAATTCTTTCCAAGTGCCGCTGCTGTTGAGTAATCGGCATAACGGGCGATTTCCTTATAATAGAAACCAACGCTATCACGCTTTGTGCTGAGAGGGACAGATTGTAGGGCAACGAAGAGTTGTTTGCCATCAATATTCCTCTTAGCTGGTACGATGAGGATTCCACCATTACATGCATTTACTTCCTTAGCGGTCATGTTCTCTGGCATTACCTCTTTGCCCCATGACCCAGTAGCCTCTTTTGCATTGGTATATGTGAACACATTGAATCGTCTTCCACCATATACATTCCTGCAACTAAGTAATACACTACCATCAGGTAACTCCTCTAGCTTTGATTCATCTTGTGCTATTGAAGGAGCGACAGAAGGGTTACCAAGAGTATGCCAAGTATATCCGAAGTCATCTGAATAGATAACAAATGTACCGCAGATATCCACGCCTTTTTGCCTGATCGGATGTGCTATATAAAGGCGATAGAACTTACCTTTACGTATATAGCGGCTTTGCATGATCTTACCTGATGTAAGGAATATACCATCAGGTTTTCCTCCGTTGGGTAGTGTGCCATCATAAAGACCATGTATCATCTCGGTTAGTTCAATACCATTGTCCCATGTCTTACCACCATCCTTACTATGGAAGAATACAGCATGTTGTGGATTCTGTCGGGTTGCAGTCTGGTATCCTGACTTTCCCGCAACGCAATGTAGGAGGACATTGTCAGATGTTCTATCTGCTACAATACTTGGGTCTCCAAAGGCAGCACGTACAGGGTTAGTTGCATGTTCATTGCCACGTGCAACGCAAACAGAGTCTGACCAAGTTCGACCAAAGTCTTGGCTGGTCTTCATAACAACGTTAATCTGCCATAAACCATTGCGATTGTTCCATCCTATATCACTATGGTTTAAGCGATAGTCGCATACTGCTAATAAAGTTCCTTTGCGTGTTTCTGTAATTGCTGGGATGCGGTAAGGGACGGTGCTATGAGCTCCGTCAAAGACAACGCTTCTAAATTCACCATCATCTTTAGGTGTTTGGATAGTCTTTGCATACCCTGTCAAACATGACAAAGAGAGAATAAGTGAAAAGATAATTTGCTTTCTCATTTTTGTTAAATGGGGAAGTTTTTGATTGTTTTGTTTAGTAATAATCACTATTCTAATCGATAAGAACATGATTATATTGGGGTTTGTATAAACTGTACCTACCCTTAGCAGGTAGGTACAGTGTTATTTCTTAGAACAATGTAATTTAAAGAGTCTCTTTTAATTACAGCTGTCCTAAATGCTAAATCTTATATTCGACGAATGCTTCCATTGCCTCATAACAAGCTAAACCGAGATCATCGTATAGTTTAGCTGTCCCACGATTACGGTCTTCCGAACGCTGCCAGAAGAGTCGCTCATCGTTTCCGAGGAATGGAGCACTTTCCATCTGACTCTGGTGCTTGAGGATAGAGTTGCGCTTAGCACGTAGCTCTTCAGGGCTGATAGGCACACACATTTCTATATTCTCAATTTCCCATTCTGCCCATGCACCACGATACATCCATACGCGACAATCCTTTAGCCACTCTGCTTTAGCTTCTTTCTCAAGGTCTAAAGCAGCAAGTACTGCATCGGTGCACTTACGGTGTGTCCCATGAGGGTCAGCCAAGTCACCAGCAACATAAATCTGATGTGGTTTTACCTTAGTGATGAGGTCTCTAACAATGTTTACATCAGCCTCGCTCATTGGGAGCTTTTCGATCTTACCAGACTCGTAGAAAGGAAGATCCAAGAAGTGTACGTGGTCGAGTGGAATCTGATTGAATGTACAAGCTGTGCGAGCCTCTCCACGACGGATAAGTCCCTTGATTGTACGTACATCTTGTGTGTCGATATCACCTTCTTTCTTGCCTTTCAAGAAATTCTTAATCTCTTTGTATTTAGACTTGATAACCTCATCTTGCTCGTTGCCGAATATTTGGTTAAAGCCATTGATGAAGTGCATGAAGCGTACAACTTCCTCATCTCCAACGGCAATGTTACCCGATGTCTCATAAGCCACATGTACATCATGACCTTGTTGTACTAGACGACGGAGAGTTCCTCCCATTGAGATAACATCATCATCAGGGTGTGGAGAGAATACAATTACTCTCTTCGGGAATGGTTTAGCACGCTCGGGACGATAGGTGTCGTCGGCATTAGGCTTACCACCTGGCCATCCTGTGATAGTATGCTGAAGGTCATTAAAGATCTTAATATTAGCATTGTAAGCTGAACCATAGAGTGCTAATAACTCACTAAGACCATTCTCATTGTAGTCTTTATTCGTTAACTTAAGGATTGGTTTACCAGTGATCTGGCACAACCATACCAATGCTGAGCGTACTAACTTATCGGTCCATTTGCATGAAGCAACAAGCCAAGGATGCTGGATGCGAGTAAGTTTTGCTGCAGCAGAGAGGTCGATTACTACATGAGCATCATTATGTGTTTGTAAGTAGGATGCAGGTACTGTTTCACTAATCTTACCCTCAACAGTTTTCTTGATGATATCTGCCTTTTCCTCGCCCCATGCTGTTAAGAAAATCTTGCGAGCGGCAAGTATAGTGCTAATACCCATAGTGATAGAGCATGGAGGAACGGTTTCTTGTGAACCAAAACTCATCTTCATCTCTTCGCGTGCAGTCTCATCAATGAGGATAAGGCGTGATGCAGAGGTGAGACTAGAACCTGGTTCGTTGGTCGCAATATTACCCATACGACCAATACCCAATAAGATAACATCAAGTCCTCCAAGCTCTTTAATGCGCTGTTCGTAGGCACGGCAATGTTCTTGTACCTTGTCTTGAGCAATCGTACCATCTAATGTATAGATGTTTTTCTCTTCGATATCTATATGATTAAGGAAGCGCTGCTTCAATTGATTGATACTACGATTTACATTCTCCGCATTCAGTGGGAAGTACTCGTAAGCATTAAACATAACAACATTCTTGAAGCTCAATTTGCCAGCCTTATGACGCTTGATAAGCTCCTCAAATATTGGTGTGAGAGATGAGCCAGAGCCGATACCTATGACGAGTTGTCGTCCCTCTTGTTCTCTCTTCTTAATCTCTGTTTCAAGTTGATTTGCTATATCGGCAGCACCTTCTTCTATGGTAGGGAATATGTCAGTAGGCACTTTCTCAAAGCGCGTAATCTCTGATCTCTCGATAGCAGTTGATGGGTGATAAAACTCTTTAGGAACTTGGTTTAGTACGATTTGTGAACTTAGATTTAGTTTCATTATAGATTCTCCTTTTCTATATCTTTAAAGTATTTATATGTTTCAACGGTCAACTTGTCTGTTGCAGATTCATCACATACAATTGTTCCGTGCTCGTGCATCTGAAGTGCACTGATAGTCCATTTCTGAGTGATTCCTCCCTCAACAGCAGCGTGAAGAGCCTCTGCTTTGTTATGACCATTTACAAGGATAAGGACTTCCTTTGCGTCCATCACCGTACCAACACCTACTGTTAAAGCATGTGCTGGAACCTTCTCTGGGTCATTATCGAAGAATCGAGAGTTTGCGATACGAGTGTCAGAAGTTAATGTTTTGATACGTGTACGTGAACGAAGAGATGAACCTGGTTCGTTGAAGGCAATGTGTCCATCAGGACCAATACCTCCGAGGAAGAGGTCGATACCGCCTGCTTCACGAATCATATCTTCATAGTGCTGACATTCAGCCTGTAGATCCTCTGCGTTACCATTAAGTATATGGATATTCTCTTTGGGGCAATCAATGTGATTGAAGAGATGCTCTGCCATAAATGAGTGATAGCTCTGTGGATGACTTTCAGGTAGTCCCACATACTCATCCATATTGAATGTAATAACGTTCTTAAAACTCACTCTTCCTTCTTTGTAAGCTTTCACTAGCTCTGCATACATACCCTCTGGTGACGAACCAGTTGGCAGACCGAGTACAAAAGGTTTAGCTTGATTCTTTGCAGCATTGATACGTTCGATAACATAATTAGCTGCCCATTTAGATAACTGATAGTAATCGGGTTCTATGATTAATCTCATAAGTTTTGGTTTTAATTATTTTGTTTGAATGTTCTATTTGTTATTTAAGGGCTTGTTAAGCCTTTTCTTTCTTTGTTGTATCTGGATAAGTGAAAGGTACGAACCATGTAATTAGTAATGCTGGAATGGTACATATCAAAACAAAGATAAAGAATCTGCGATAACCAAGAATGTCACTACAGAGTCCACTTAGCATACCAGGCAACATTACTCCTAGGTTCATAATACCACTGGCGAAGGCATAATGCGCCATTTGATGCTTACCAGGCGCAACCTGTTGCATCATGAATAATGACAATCCTACAAAGCCGAAGCCATATCCGAAGTACTCCATTACGATACCCCCACCAATCCATATCAAGTTTTCTGGTTGATAAATAGCCAAGAGCGTGTAGGCTATAAAGGGGATGTTAAATACTAATGCGAGGGAAAATAAGCTTTTCTTCAATCCTCTATGAGCAATGTAATAGCCAGCAAGGATAGAGCCGATGACAAAAGCAGCAGCTCCGAATGTTCCATAGCAAAGCCCAATCTCTTGCTCGGTAAGCCCTAGACCTTGTTCAGCACGGGGTGCTTTAAGGAAGAGAGGGACAATCTTCATGACAAAACCTTCTGCAAAGCGATACAGAATGATAAAGAAGATATAGTATAGAATATGTGGCTTCTTGAAGAAATCAATGAATACTTTGAGTAGTTCATTTAATGAGTCACTAAGAGATTGAGGTGTTTCTTGTGCCTCTTTCTTTGGATTCGGAAGGATGAAATAATGGTAGATACCAATAGAAACCATTATGAT
>ERZ773057.696-NODE-696-length-13753-cov-48.125347_pt1 | contig 13753 bp, 8 predicted proteins | sample MGYA00580629_ERZ773057 | MGnify/ENA primary metagenome ERZ773057 (study PRJEB29015, sample SAMEA2738143) | human oral metagenome | biome: human oral; feature: human-associated habitat; material: saliva | place: China | collected 2163 ...
CTCAGCTACACTGGGTGCAGTCGCATCGAACACGTACGCGCACAGCGCGAGGAGACCTGATGGTTACACGCAAGAAACGGCGGACTGCCGCGGTTCCGGAGCAGCCCTCCGGCACCCTAGCGATCCAGATGCCGCCGGAGAAGGCCGAGCCCGCATCGATCGGTAACGTCCTGATGATGGTCGTCCCAATGCTCGGTTCAACGGGCGTCATGGTCTTCATGGCCATGCAGTCCGAGAGCCCCCGCTCGATGCTCATGGGCGGCGGCATGTTGGTCGCCATGCTGGGCATGGTCGGCTTCAACATGTACCGCCAGTTCTCCCAGTACCGCACGCGCGTGAAGACGCAGCGCCGCGAATACCTCTCCTACCTGGCTGAGACGCGCGAGTCCGTGCGCAAGGTCGCGAAGAAACAGCGCGCCTACTACAACTGGGTCTACCCCTCCCCCGACGCCCTCGTGACGCTGGCCGCCAACGGTTCGCGCCTGTGGTCGCGCGAGGGCAACACGTACGACCTGCTGACGTTCCGTTACGGCTCGGGCACCCAGCCCCTCGGCCTCATCTTCGAGCGTCCCCCGATCGACCCGATGACGGAGATGGACGTCGTGTGCCTGTCCGCCATGGACCGCTTCATCGGCGTCCACGACCACACGGACAACGTCGGCATGTTCCTCTACCTGGGTGACTTCAGCCACATCGAGGTCGTCGGCGACGGCGAAAGCGCCTACGACGAAATGCGCGCCATCATGATGCACCTGGCGTGCTTCATCGACCCATCCAAGCTCAAGATCGCGGTTCTGTGTTCGGCCGATCGACTGGGCGACTGGGAGTGGGTCAAGTGGATGCCGCAGGCCCGCTCCTCCATCGTGCGCGACGCGGTGGGCCCGGGCCGCATGATTTCGACGGACCCGCGCGAGCTCGCCGAGATGATCGGCCCCGACATCGCGATGCGCGGCGCGTACCGCCCGGGCGACGACATGCCCGAGTGGCCCCACCTCCTCCTCGTGTGCGACGGTGCCGAGTTCCCGCCCAACTCCCCCTTCGGTTCGGCGGTGGGCGTGCGCGGCGTGACGATCATGTCCCGCGCCCGCGAGTGGACGCCCATGAAGTCGCACACCGCGCTGCGCCTCGTCATCCACCCCAACCCCGATCACAAGGGCGCGGACGTGGTCGACGTGGTCACCATGGACTCCCTGCCCGAGCAGGCGTTCGCCGACCGCCTCACCGCCGTCCAGGCCGAGGCAGTGGCCCGCCGTATGACGCCCTTCGCCACCCAGCAGAACCTGGAAGATGCGGAGACGCCCGTGGGCCGTTCGGATGAGTCCCGCCAGATGGACCTCATGGAACTCGTCGGCATCGGCGATATCCGCGACTTCGACCCGGACAAGCAGTGGCGACGCCGCGAGGGCCGCGAGCGCCTCGCCGCCCCCTTCGCTGTCACGCCCGAGGGCCGCCCCGTGGTCCTGGACATCAAGGAATCCGCCCAGCAGGGTATGGGTCCGCACGGCCTGCTGATCGGCGCGACCGGTTCGGGTAAGTCCGAGGTGCTCCGTACCCTCGTGCTCGCCCTGGCGCTCACCCACTCTCCGGAGCAGCTGAACCTGGTCCTCGTCGACTTCAAGGGTGGCGCGACCTTCGCCGGCATGTCGGACCTGCCGCACGTGTCGGCCATGATCTCGAACCTGGAGTCGGAGCTCTCCCTGGTCGACCGTATGCAGGATGCCCTGCAGGGCGAGATGGTGCGCCGCCAGGAGGTTCTGCGCCAGGCAGGCAACTACGCGAACGTGTCCGACTACGAGGCGGATCGCCTCGCGGGCAAGCACGACTTCCCGCCGTTGCCCGCCCTGTTCATCGTCCTGGACGAGTTCACGGAAATGCTGATGGCCAAGCCGGAGTTCGGCGAGGTGTTCATCATGATCGGTCGTCTGGGCCGATCCCTGTCGGTGCACCTGCTGCTCGCCTCGCAGAAGATGGACCTGGGTAAGGCGCGTGGCCTGGAGTCGCACCTGTCGTACCGCATTGCCCTGAAGACCTTCACGGAGAACGACTCTCGTGAGGTCCTGGGTATTCCCGACGCCGCGAAGCTGCCCCCGCTGCCCGGTTCGGGCTTCCTGAAGGCGGGCGGCGACGGCCTCGTTCGTTTCCGCGCGTCCTACGTGGCCGCTCCCCCGCCGGCGCGTACGCTCGCGTCGATTTCCGAGGGCTCGACGGCCGGCGCTCCGACCGCGCCGATCGAGATCCTGCCGTTCACGGTCGCTCCCGTCATCACGCGCGAGGACCTGGGCGAGGAGGAAGATGTCGACCAGAACCAGGAAGTCGTTCTGGCCGGCGACGAGGTCTGGGCAGACATGTCCGAGATGGACATCGCCGTGGCGAAGATGAAGGGCAAGGGCTACCCGGCGCACCAGGTGTGGCTGCCGCCGCTGGAGGTCCCGGACACCTTCGCGACTCTCATGCCCGACCTGCGCCCCGACCCGGAGCTCGGCTTCGTCTCGCGCGCGTGGCGCGAGTCCGGCACCCTGCGCGTGCCCCTGGGCACGGTCGACCTGCCGCTCGAGCAGCGTCGCGAGACCCTCGTCCTCGACCTGTCGGGCGCGGGCGGTAACTTCGCGCTGGTCGGCGGCCCGCAGACGGGTAAGTCGACGGCGCTGCGCACGATCGTCCAGTCCCTGTCGCTGACCTACACGCCCCAGGAAGTCCAGTTCTACGTCATGGACTTCGGCGGCGGCACGTTCGCCGGCTTCGCGGGCGCCCCGCACGTGGCGGGTATCGCGACGCGCGACACCGAGGAGGTGCGCACGCGTATGATCGCCGAGATCGCGGCGATCATGGACGATCGCGAGCGTTACTTCCGCGCGCACGGCATCGACTCGATGGACACCTACCGTCGCGGGCGCCTGGAAGGACGCTACGACGACGGCTACGGCGACGTGTTCCTGGTGATCGACGGCTGGGGCGCGCTGCGCTCCGAGTTCGACGGCCTGGACCGCACGGTGACGACGATGATGAGCCGAGGCCTGTCGCTGGGCGTTCACCTCATCGTGTCGGCCGCCCGCTGGATGGACATCCGTTCGGAGGCGCAGGACATCTTCGGTTCGCGCCTGGAGCTGCACACGGCGAACCCGAAGGAGTCGATCGTTAACCGCGAGGGTGCCGCCCGTATTCCGAAGGGCCGCCCGGGTCGAGGCATCGACATGGTGGGCCACGAGATGATGATCGGTCTGCCGCGTGCCGACGACGATCAGAACCCGTCGACCGTGTCGCAGGGCGTGGCACTCACGGTGGCGAAGATCCGCGAGTCGCTGGTCCACGGTCCGGGCCCGAAGCTGCGCCTGCTGCCCGAGAATGTCACGGTCGCCGAGATCCTCGCGCAGGTGCCGGATCCGCAGATCTTGCCGCGCGGCGGTGGCGACATGATCCTGGGCGTGGAAGAGTCTCGCCTCGGACCGCTCGTGTTCAACACGCGCGCGGAATCGCACCTGTACCTGTTCGGCGACGGCAAGACCGGCAAGACGACGTTCCTGCGCTCGATCATTTCCGAGGTCACGCGCCTGTACACGCCGGGCGAGGCAAAGATCCTGGCGATCGACATGCGTCGTTCGCTCCTGGGTGCGATCCCGGAAGAGTATTCGCTGCGCTACCTGACGAACCATGCCGAGGCGATGAAGCAGCTGCGTGAGCTGGCGAAGTTCCTGCGCACGCGCCTGCCCGGTTCCGACGTGACCGCCGAGCAGATTCGCGAGCGCAGCTGGTGGTCGGGCCCCGAGGTGTGGATCCTGGTCGACGACTACGACCTGGTCGCGACGACGTCGGGCAACCCGCTCATGGAGCTCATCGATCTGCTGCCGCAGGCGGCCGACATCGGTCTGCACGTGATCATCACCCGCCGTATGGGTGGCGCGTCGCGTGCGGCCTACGAGAAGGTCCTGCAGATGATGAACGACCTGGCGGTCACCGGCATCCTCCTGTCCGGCAATCCCAGCGAGGGCGCGATCATCAACGGTGTCAAGCCCAAGCGAGCCGTCCCGGGTCGCGCGCAGGTCGTCCACCGTGAGCTCGGCGTGGTCGCCGCCCAGCTGGCGAACACCCCACCCGCATCAATCTGACCGTTTGTTGACACGGCGACCCGTTCATCGCATATGATTGACCAGTCTGAAAGTAGGAGAAAAATATGTCCTCTCTCGTGTCCCGTCGCGCATGTGCGGCCACCTCGTCCGTGCTGCTCGCTGCCGTCGCGCTGTCGGGTTGCTCCCTCTTCGGTGGGGGTGGCTCTAAGTCCACCGATATTAGCAAGCTGCCCAACATTCCTCAGGGACAGAAGCAGCAGCTGGTGCAGCAGATGCAGTCCGCGTCTGGCGAGCAGAAGAAGCAGATTGCCGCGAAGGCTGTCGCTCTGAACAACATGGTTGGCGCGCAGCTGGTGGGCGTGGAGCCCAGCCTGATTGCTTCCCAACAGTTCAAGCTGGATCCCAAGGGCCAGACTGTGGTCAACAAGAACGACACGGTCTACCAGATGATGTCGGCCACCGACTTTTGGCGACTGGGCGATGACACCTACGACCTGTGCGTGGAGCAGAACTGCGAGTACTACTCGTCCTGGACCGTGGACGTGGAGGGTTCGGGCTCTGACCTGACCTACGTGTGGACCCTGAAGATCGAGGGCTCCGACCAGCCCGACCAGCCACTGGTCCGCCGCTTCAAGGTCGCCAAGTAAGCAACCGTGCGCATTGCAGCACTCTTTTATCTTCCATCGATTATTAGGAGCCACAAATGACTGATCAGGTATCGGTAGACAGCGAGAAGCAGGTAGCGGCAACCACTAACGTCGTCGAAAGCGGGCAGGCAGTCACCTCGTCCGCGCAGGGGTCGTCTTCCCTGGGCGCCGCTCAGAAGTCCATGTTCTGGGGGCAGGAAGCTGGACCCCAGTCCATGGGCCACAGCTCCGCCAATCTGTTCAACACGATGTCGGATGTCCTCGCGAAAGAAGCAGCACTCATCTCCACCTTTGAGGCTGAGATCAACGCCGCCCTGGAGAGCTTCACCGGGACGGAGCAGGACAACAAGCTGCAGCTGGCAAAGATTCAGCAAGCGCTGGCCCGCGTCGACAAGTCCGACGCCGCAGCTGCTGCCAAGGCAGCGCAGCACAAGTTCGATAAGACATTCGGGCAGATCGGATCCATTGTGCACAGTTTCTTCACCGGTTCCTCAGGGGCGGGGCAGTCGTCGACCACCGGTGGTTCGGCCCCCACCACCACATCCGGTCCACGCAAGTACTGATCGATTTCGAGAGAGAAGGGTTTTAATCATGGTGTCATCACCGATGTACGAGCGCCTCAAGGTCTTCATGCAGGCTGCCCGCTCCAATCGCGATCTGGACGCATGGGACACCGACCACACGCAGACATTGAAAGGCCTCGACGAGTCCATTGAGCGCCTCAAGCAGTACCGTGACTCGCAAGGCTTTGTGGGCGAGACCGCTAAGGCCATGAACGCGTGGGTCGATAATGCGATCCAGCGCATTAACGCCTACAAGACTAGCTATGTTGCCGGCCATGAAACCTATGAGGCCGGCCGTCAGGCAATGGAGACGGCACTCAAGGAGGGCGAGCTGCTATCTCCGACCCTTTTGGACTCTGCAACCGAGGCGATGCGCAGCGACACCGTCGTTATGGTTCCTAGCTCCTCCCCCGGAGGCGGCGTTTCCGTGTTGGGCAAGCGCTTCACGACCGGCGCCGCCTACGTGGAGGCGGTCGAGGCCCAGGCCAACGCGCAGCGCGAGGCAGCGGCGCAGCGCGTGCTCGACACAGTGAACAGCAAGACGAATTTCCTCGCAACGCAGATGGCAATACAGGCCGCCGTACAAAAAACTGTTGCACAGGTGGAACACCCCGCGCCGGATGTGTCGCGCCATGAAACGTCTACTCGGCGGACACGCGAGGACGATCACAGTTTTGGGCGCCACGACGACCGAAGCCCATCTTCTCCGAATTACCCGGGCGGTTTCGCTCAGCCATGGTGGAGCGAGGCCGACGCCGCCGCTGCCCAGAACCGGACGGTCGCCTCTGGTGCCGTCCCGACACAAGAGCCCGCATACGGCGAGACCGGGTCACGCACGAACCCGATCACGGACCCCCAGGAACTTATGGGCACAGACCTGCTCCACACCGCTGTGAACGGCACGGCGTACCGTAACGGCGTCGTCGGCGGGCACACCCCCGCACCTCCAGCCGACGTCGCTCACCCGCTGTGGCGGCTCAACGGTGGCGCCGCCTCCGACTCCGCGACGGCCGGTCGCCTCGGCGGCGCAGGTGTCCTCGGCGCGGGCGCGCTCGGCCTGCGCGGCGCTGCCCGCATGGGCTCGGGTAGCTTCGGCGGGTCCGGTGCCTTCGGTGGCTCCAGCGTCTTCGGCCGCTTCGGCGGTGCTGGAGTTGGTTCTGCCAGTGGACTGTCCGGCGCCGGTCGCATGGGTGCCGCGGGCATGCGCGGCATCACCGGTTCGACGAACGGTATGGGCGCTTCGGGCGCGGCTGGCCTCAAGGTCGGCTCCTACTCGGGTTCCGGCTTCGGCTCCTACACTCCCCCCGCCGGTGCTGGCGGCGCGAACGGCGCTGCCGGTTCCTCCGGCGTCACGGGCACCACGGGCGCGAACGGCGGCGCGGCTGGCGCTGGCGGCGCTGCTGGAAAGGGCGGCACGGGCTCCGGCGGTTTCATGGGCGCAGGCGCAGGCGCAGGCGCGGGTAAGGAAGACAAGAAGGGCCGCAAGCGCCAGTACGTCGCATTCAAATTCGACGACGACGAGGATGAGCTGCCCGCGGGCTACGTGAATCCCCTGTCGCAGACCTCCGGCACCGACAAGGACATCGCACCGGCGAAGCGCGCGGACGACGGATGGGACCCGCGCCAGTGGTGAGCACTCCTTCCAACGCCGCGCCCCGTTCTCCCTTCGGTTTTGTGGGGAGGGCGGGGCGCGCGGCGCGCGCCCTGACCACAGTCGCCTCGGCACTCGCGCTGGCCGCCGGGGCCCTCACCGTGGCCCCGGCCCCCGCGCACGCGGCGGACCCGATCACCACCCAGGAGTACTTCTCCTACTACGGTTTCGACGCAGCACGCGAGAAGGGTTACACCGGTAAGGGCATCACCATCGCCCTCTTTGACGGCCCCGTGGATACCAGCGCCCCCGAGCTGGCCGGTGCCACCATCGTCGACAAGAGCCGGTGCACCGTCAACGACTCCCCTGACGGCGTGCGCCATGCGACCGACATGGCGACGTTGCTAGTGTCTCCCTACACGGGCGTCGCTCCCGATGCGACGCTGTACACCTACCAGATTTCGTCAGAAGATACTCAACCTGGCGGTACGTGCGTCAGTGGGGCTGACACAACCGATAGCATCGACAAGCTGATCAATCAGGCCGTCGATGACGGTGCCCAGATCATCTCCATCTCTTTGAGTAACTCTGAGCACGGTTCGGAGATCAAGTGGGCGATCGCCAACGCGATCAGCAAGGGTGTCATCATCGTCGCCTCCTCCGGTAACGCAGCGACAGATGAAAACATTAGCCACCTGGGAAGGTGGTCGGGCGTCGTTGGCGTCACCGCGATCAACACTGACGGCACGTTTGCGTCCTACTCCTCCTGGGGCAATGGTGTCGTCACCGCCGCTGTCGGAGGCCCGTACACTTATTTCGATGCAAGTACAAATCAACCTGCCACCACGCAAGGTACCTCCATCTCAACGGCGCTCGTCGCCGGCATGCTGGCCCTGGCACGTCAGAAGTGGCCCGACGCAACCCCCAACCAGATCCTCCAGTCCCTGGTCCATTCAGGCCTAAACCCCAACCACGACTGGAATCAGTACACCGGTTATGGTGCTATTGACGGCGGCGGACTTGTCATCGATGATCCTTCGCAGTACCCGGACGAGAACCCGATCCTCAACAAACCGGGTGGTTCCGAACCCACGGCTGACGAGGTCGCCGACTACGCCGACGGACTCATCAATCCCGCTGCCGAGCGGCAGGTCCCAGATTCCTACGTGTACCGAGGCGCCGACGATACCGTCGTCCTGTACCAGTCCGACCTCAAAACACCGCTCCACCTGGGAACAAGCCCCCGCTACCACCGGAAGTGACCATGACACACGCGCGATCGAGCGCGCAGCCCGCGCCCCGTTCTCCCTTCGATTTTGTGGGGAGGGCGGGGCGCGCGGCGCGCGCCCTGACCACAGTCGCCTCAGCCCTTACGCTGGCCGCCGGAGCCCTCACCCTGGCCCCGGCCCCCGCGCACGCGGCGGACCCAATTACGACCCAGGAGTATTTCTCCTACTACCACCTGGACTCCGCACGCCAGAAGGGTTACACCGGTAAGGGCATCACCATCGCCCTCTTTGACGGCCCCGTGGATACCAGCGCCCCCGAGCTGGCCGGTGCCACCATCGTCGACAAGAGCCGGTGCACCGTCAACGACTCCCCTGACGGCGTGCGCCATGCGACCGACATGGCGACGTTGCTAGTGTCTCCCTACACGGGCGTCGCTCCCGATGCGACGCTGTACACCTACCAGATTTCGTCAGAAGATACTCAACCTGGCGGTACGTGCGTCAGTGGGGCTGACACAACCGATAGCATCGACAAGCTGATCAATCAGGCCGTCGATGACGGTGCCCAGATCATCTCCATCTCTTTGAGTAACTCTGAGCACGGTTCGGAGATCAAGTGGGCGATCGCCAACGCGATCAGCAAGGGTGTCATCATCGTCGCCTCCTCCGGTAACGCAGCGACAGATGAAAACATTAGCCACCTGGGAAGGTGGTCGGGCGTCGTTGGCGTCACCGCGATCAACACTGACGGCACGTTTGCGTCCTACTCCTCCTGGGGCAATGGTGTCGTCACCGCCGCTGTCGGAGGCCCGTACACTTATTTCGATGCAAGTACAAATCAACCTGCCACCACGCAAGGTACCTCCATCTCAACGGCGCTCGTCGCCGGCATGCTGGCCCTGGCACGTCAGAAGTGGCCCGACGCAACCCCCAACCAGATCCTCCAGTCCCTGGTCCATTCAGGCCTAAACCCCAACCACGACTGGAATCAGTACACCGGTTATGGTGCTATTGACGGCGGCGGACTTGTCATCGATGATCCTTCGCAGTACCCGGACGAGAACCCGATCCTCAACAAACCGGGTGGTTCCGAACCCACGGCTGACGAGGTCGCCGACTACGCCGACGGACTCATCAATCCCGCTGCCGAGCGGCAGGTCCCAGATTCCTACGTGTACCGAGGCGCCGACGATACCGTCGTCCTGTACCAGTCCGACCTCAAAACACCGCTCCACCTGGGAACAAGCCCCCGCTACCACCGGAAGTAGCCTCGGCAACCCAACACAACGAGGCGCCCCTGCCACCCACCGTGAACTGCGCGTGGATGACAGGGGCGCTCCCCTACCCGCTATTTCTTCTTCGCGTTGGTCGCGTTGATGCGCCTCGGATCCACCAGGCCGTCCGCGTAATCCGCGATGTCCTGGCGGGTCGGAATGGACTCGCCGGACTCCACGTCGCAGCGGCTCATGTACCGGATGTTCGCGCCCTGCAACTCCGGGATGTTCGTGTTCACCGGGCCGTCCAGCAGGCCAATATCCTTTCGCTGCCCTACGGCACCGTCACGCACTGCGTGACCGGTGCGGACTCGCGCCCCGTGGAGGTCACGACAAGGCTCACGGTCAGGCAGTTCTCGCCGCTCACCGCAGTCGTCGTCAGGCTGTTGCGGCGCATCGTCTCGGCCACCACGGCCTCGCCCGGGCGGGTGAGCACGTACTTGAACTCCAGCGCTCCGGGCTGGTACTGGCCCTGCTCGGGCACCTCCCAGCCCCAGCGGATCTCGTTGCCGTTCGGGGTGGCCGTCAACCCGGTCACGGCCTCGGGCGGGACGGCACCCGCGTCGCCCTGATCGGAATTACTCACTGTCCCCGCGCTCGAGGAGGGCGTCGGCGTGGATCCGCCGCCACCGCCACCGCCCAGGCGGATGCTGTGCCCGCCGCCGGTGAGCATCGCAACCACCAGGCCGGCCGTCGCCAGCACCATCACGAGCGCGAGGACCGGTACCACCCACACCGGACGCTTCGACTGGCCCTCAACCAACCCGGTTCGGTTCGTCGTCGAATTGCCGGCCCACGCCTCGTTCGACGAGGCCTGGGGACCATCCGCGAAACTCCCGCGGCGGGTGCGTGTGCGCTCCGCGTCCAGGGCCGCCGACGACGGGGCGGACAGGGCCGAGGAGGGTGCGCTCGAGGAGGCCACCACGCTCAGCTTCATCTCCGTGACCGGGCGGTGCATCTCGCGCTCGACCGTCTGCAGCGCGTAGCCGAGGGCCGCCGCCGACCCGAAGCGCTGCTCCGGATCCAGGCTCATCGCGCGGCGCACGATGGCCGTTACAGCGTCGGGCACACCCGGGCGGTCGATGCGCGACACGCGGCCGCGGGCGACGCGCTGGGCGACCGCGTGAGCCGAGTTGTCCCCATCCTCCACCTCGAAGGGAGAACGGCCCATGAGAAGCGTCCACAGGGTCGCCCCCAGAGCCCACACGTCCTGCGTGGGGTGAGCGCGCGCCGTGCCCGCGATCTGCTCGGGCGGTGCCCACATCACCGAGAAGCCGTCGCGGCCGCCGCGCGGGTCCGCACCCACCGGCTCAGACACGCCGAAGTCCGTCAGCACCGGCGACCCGAAGGCGTTGATCATGATGTTGCTGGGCTTAATATCCCGGTGCACGTAGCCCGCGCGGTGCAGCATCTCAGCGCCGCCGCACATGCGGATCACCATCGACAGCGCGCGATCCGTCGACATCGGGTTTGCACGCACCTGATCGAGAATGTTCGCGACCGGGCAATACTCCATCACCAGGTACGGGCGACCATCCGGCGTGCGCCCAGCGCCGTAGAGCTGGGCCACCGCCGGGTGACCCGACACGAGAGCCATCACGTCGGCCTCGCGGGCGATACCGGCTTCGCCGTCCGCCCCACGGTCCCTGCGCGCCACCTTGACGGCCACCTCACGGCTGGGCAGCTCCTGACGGCACAGGAACACGTCCGCGAAACCACCCGACCCGAGCGGACGAATCCACTCGTAGCCCGGCAGCGACGGCACCATTCCGACGCGAGCGTCGCTATCCATCAACGTTTCCCTTTCCTACGGCCCATGCGCTTGGCCAGCGAGCGGCCGCCCGTGCGAGCAGCGTCAGCCTGGTGCCGGACGCGACGGCGCCAGCGCAGCGACTTCAGCGACAGCGCGTAACGCAGTCGCGCGAACGGCGACACCGAGGCCGCCCACTCGCGACGCAGCTCATCCACGTCGCTCCACGCCTGCTCCGCGTCCTCGGGGCGGGTGCCGCCGGCAGCGAAGTCCGCGACGTCCGCGCGGCGCGCCACGGTGACGGCCCGGGGAACCGCGCCCGAAAAGAGCGACCAGCCGGGCACGCGCACGTCCGCAGCCGAGCGCTTGCGCGCCTTGCGGGCCTTGGCAGCCCCCTCCTCGTCGTCCTCAGACGTCTTGGGCGTCCACTGCGAGGCCAGCGCCCACGCGACCTCCTGGCGCGTCAGGTGCGGCTCGACGACGAGGCCGGAGTCGATCGCGGTGTCCACGAGCTCATCCCACGAGCCGCGCACCGACTCGGCGGCCTGGGCGCGGCGGCGGCCCTTACGGCGGCGAGACTTCGCCAGGAGCACAGCCAGGACCGGACCCAGCAGCACCAGGAGCGACACCGACACCGTGCCGATCGCCATCCACGGGATGCGGACGCCGTTCGGGTCGTGCGGGTCCGTCGCCTGGTCGCGGGTCGCGGGCGGCAGCTCCACCGGCTGCTCGGGCGGCTCCGGGGGCTGCAGGACCTGCGGCTTGGGCACAGACTTGGGCTTGTTGACCTGCGTCGTGGGCTGCTGATCGCGCGGCGGAGTCGGGTCGAACGTCGCCCATCCCACGCCGGGGAACTCCACCTCAACCCACGCATGCATATCCGAACCCGTCAGGTCGACGCTGCCGGACGTTCCCTCGCGGTAGGCACCCATGACGACGCGGGCGTTAATGCCCTGCGAGTGCAGCATGAGGGCCATGAGGGTCGCGTACTGCTCGTCGTCGCCCACCAGCGCCTCGGCGCTGATCATGCGCTCGATGCGATCCTGGGAGGAGCCGGGACGCGAATTGATCGTGTCGTCGTTGGAGTAGTAGCCATCCGTGTGCAGGAACTGCTCGATCGCACGGGCCTTCTCCAGGTCCGAGCGCGCGCTCGACGTGTGATCCGCGGCCAGGGAGTCCACGTCCTTCGGGACGTTCGTGTCTCCCCCGGCATAGCGCGCCGCGTCCACGCTGGCGAACTCCGAGTCCGCGTGTTCGCGGGGCATCGTCGTGCTCAGCGAGTAGCTCAGCTGGCCGGTCGGCCCCGTCGTCAGGGCGGTCTCCGCCCACAGGTCGTAGTTCAGGCCGTCCTGCTGCTCGGCCGCATTGGGGGCGGAGGGCTCAAAACGCAGGACCGACACCTGGCCGATCGTGGGCACCCACGGTCCCAGCAGCTGCGAGGTCGACACCGAGGTCTGCACGCCCGCCGTGTCGGCGCTGCGGCCCGGGATCGTGGACCCCACGCGGCGGTATCCGGCGGTACCGTCCGCCGTGTTGGTGACGCCCATGCCGAAGGTCGTCCCGTCGTACACGTCCATCGCACCCAGGCGCACGCGCGCCTCCTTGGGCAGGTTGGACACGCGGATCAGAGATTCGTCCTCGAGGTCCTTGTTGTAGTGGCGGTAGCTGGACAGCGGCGAGGGGTACTGGCGCGCATCCACGGGCGGCACGATGACGTCGCGTCCGACGACGCGGTCCGAGGCCGTGGGGCCCAGCAGGGACGCCGCAGGGATCGCCGCAGCGACCATCACGCCCACCATGAGGGCACCCATGCCCACGCGCCACCACACGTGCACGATCTGGCGCGAGGAACCGCCCATGGTCGTCGTCGCGGAGGTCGTTGCGGAGGCCATACCAATGACGATGTCGGCACCCAATCGGGCGCGTCCGATCGCCGAGGCACACGCCCACCACACGATGAGTCCCACCCACCACGCGATGACGAGGAGGGAGGACGGCGAGTGGTTCGACGGTCCCCACACGATCGCGATCACGCCGGCGAGGATCAGCGGCACGGACCCCCACATCGGGCGCCCGTAGCGCACCGTGACGACGCCCGCCGCGACCGAACACACGAGGCAGGCCATCCACGGCACCATCGCAGGCCCCACGTAGGAGCCGGCCGGCGGCGTCAGCGTCAGGAGGTCCTTCCAGGCCTCGACCGAACCGACGACGAGCGTCTGGATGGTCCGCGACGTCGGGACCACACCCCAGCGGGTCGTCTCGCGCAGCGCGGCGGCACCACCGAGGAGGAAGTGCGAGGCCACGACAGCAGCGACGATTGACAGCAGGTCCCAGCGCCACTTCGCGGCCGCCCACGCGACCACGAGGCCGACCACGACGCCCGCGAGCGCCGCAATAGCGCCCTGGCCGCCGCCGAAGACGGACTCGAACATGAGGATCGGACCGGAAAAGAGGACCGCGAGAACGAGCAGGGACCACGCGGGCATGGCGGCGCGGTGAATCGACCCGCCCATGGTGGTTTCCTGGGCGACGGGGCGACGGGAGCGACGCGGCGGAGGAGCCGGGCGCGAGGCGTTGCGAGCAGGAGTACTCACGCGTTCACCCCCCGCGACACGAGCATCGGCAGGTCTTC
>ERZ773057.701-NODE-701-length-13694-cov-2.687587_pt1 | contig 13694 bp, 10 predicted proteins | sample MGYA00580629_ERZ773057 | MGnify/ENA primary metagenome ERZ773057 (study PRJEB29015, sample SAMEA2738143) | human oral metagenome | biome: human oral; feature: human-associated habitat; material: saliva | place: China | collected 2163 ...
CAAGGCCTGCTCACCGGAATCCGGCTGAGAGACATAGAGGTTGTCAATATCCACGCCGATTGCCTCCGCATAGCGGGGATCGAGTGCATGCTCCGCATCAATAAAAGCGGCAATTCCCCCTCTCTTCTGTACCTCCGCAACCGCATGAAGCGCCAGGGTCGTCTTACCGGAAGACTCCGGTCCATAAATCTCGATGATTCTTCCTCTCGGGAAGCCTCCCGCTCCCAGTGCAATGTCCACAGAAAGGGAACCGGTAGGAACCACCTCAATATCCTTGTTCACACCGGCGTCCCCCAGCTTCATGATGGAACCCTTTCCGCAATCCTTCTCTATCTTTGTCAAAGCGGCGTCCAACGCTTTCAACTTCTCTTCGTGATTCACAAGCGCTACTACCGGAGCTTTACTCACTTTATTTGCCATACCTTCTCCTTTTCTCAACGATCCCTTCTTCTCCCGAAAACGGTTCTGGGATTTCGTTTTTCGTATTATATCACAGAACAAACATTCTTCCTATACTCCACATTCGGATATGCTTTCCCCTTGTTTTTTTCTTATTTTCTCTTGTTTTCTCCTGTTTTCTCTTGTTTTCTCTTGTTTTTTTCTCACTGCCCCGTCTTTTTTCTTTACGAGCACGAAATTCCATTTTCAAATGGACAATCCCTTAAACAGATGATAAAATGTGCGCGTCTTAAATAAATTTTATCATTTTCTATTTTCCGATGAAGATAAAGATGTTTTGCAATAACCCAGATGGATTCGGTTTTTTACTTATTTTCCCGTTTTAAGGAGTTTAAAATCTTGATTTGGATTGTTACAAAACTTTTTTTATTTATGAAAGGTCCCTGTACACCCACTTTCAAAAAGGAGAAAAAATGAGTCAAGAAAAATCTTCCACGGTCTCAATGGAAAACATCTACCGCCTGAACGGGCGCGTTCCCATTGCAAAGGCCATTCCTTTCGGTTTGCAGCATGTGCTCGCCATGTTCGTGGCAAACTTAAGCCCGATGACCATCATCGCCACAGCTGCCCAGCCCGCACTTTCCCAGCAGGAAGTCGCCATGCTGATTCAGAACGCCATGTTCGCAGCCGGTATCGCCACCATGATTCAGCTCTATCCCCTGTGGAAAATCGGATCAAAACTTCCTATTGTAATGGGCGTCAGCTTCACCTTTGTCACCATTCTTTCCACCATCGGTGCCAATTACGGTTATCCGGCGGTCATCGGTGCCGTTCTTGTCGGCGGTTGCTTTGAAGGTGTCCTCGGTCTTCTTGCCAAATATTGGAAGAAAATCGTCTCTCCCATCGTCGCGGCTACGGTCGTGACCTCGATTGGGTTTTCTCTCTTCACGGTCGGTGCCCGTTCTTTCGGCGGCGGCTATGCGGAGGATTTCGGTTCTGCCGAGAATCTCGCCATCGCCTCCCTCACCCTCATCGTCTGCATCCTCTGGAGCATTTTCGTGAAAGGCTACATGAAACAGTTATCCGTGCTGGCAGGTCTTGTCGTAGGCTATATTTGTGCCATCATCGTAGGAAAAGTAGATTATACTCTGATTTTCTCTAAGGGACTGATCTCCCTTCCCCACATTCTTCCCGTAATGCCGAAGTTCAACATCGGTGCGATTCTTTCCACCTGCATCATTTTCCTCGTATCCGCGACGGAAACCATCGGAGATACGACGGCGATGGGAAATTACGGAAAAAGAGATTTCCGGTTCTCTTGCCTGTGACGGCTTTGCTTCCTCCATCTCCGCACTCTTCGGTTGCTGCCCGGTAACTTCCTTCTCGCAGAACGTCGGTCTTATTGCGATGACGAAGGTGGTGAACCGTTTCACGATTGCGACCGGTGCGATGATGATGCTTCTCGCCGGCCTCCTGCCGCCCGTCGGACAGTTCTTCGCTTCTCTTCCCCAGTGTGTTCTCGGCGGATGCACCATCATGATGTTCGGTACCATTGTCGTTTCCGGTATGCAAATGATTGCCTCCTGCGGATTTTCCCAGAGGAATATCGTGATTGCCTCTCTCTCCCTCGCCATCGGCATCGGTTTTACCTACCCAACGGAAGTGGATATCTGGAAGATATTCCCGGAAATGGTACGCAATGTATTTGGCGCAAATGTTGTCGCAGTAGTATTTGTCGTTGCCATCATTCTGAACCTGATTCTTCCCAAGAATATGGACATCCAGAAACTCTCCGTAGAATAGAAGAACTTGAAAAAAGATTTATAGATAAACTGCTAAAATTTTGACAAAACTAGATACTTTTCTGAAATAAAGTGCTAAAATGACTTTGTCAACACAATTTACATTATTATCCTTACAGGAGGAGGAGTGTCGCAAATGAACACAGTACAATCAAAAGCGAACCCCAAGGCAGCATTCTGGTTTTGTAACTTTGCTTTTACCTTGGAGCGTTTCAGCTACTACTCAGCGAAATGGCTGCTTGTAGGATTTGTCATTCTTGCAGCAAACAAGGGGGGTATCGGCGCACCGAAAGAGGCCAGCGCCATGTTTCAGTCCTATTTCGTAGCTTTCACCTACCTTGCACCGCTTATCGGTTCTTATTTTTCAGACCGTCTTTTCGGTGCAAAGTATCTGGTTCCGATCGGTATGGCTCTGATGTCTCTCGGCTACTTTATCGGTGCTGGTGCACACAGCCTGGCAGGTGTTGCACTGATGATCGGTCTGGTATCCGTAGGTACAGGACTCTTTAAGCCGCAGACGAACTCTCTTACCGGTCTTCTTTTCACCGATAAAACAGAGCTCGATAAGGCATTCTCCACACAGTACTCCATGGTCAATGTCGGTTCTTTCATCGGAACTACCGTCATCGGTCTTCTGGCAGGCGCACAGGGCTACAGAATCTGCTTCGTACTTTGCGGTATTGTAATGCTGATTAATGCAATCATGTTTGTATGTTCTTGGAAGGCTTTCGGAGAAGTCGGTTCCAGACCTTTCAAGGAGGGACAGCAGAAGGAAGCAACTGCTACTGTAGAGAAGAAGCCTCTTACCAAGCTGGAGAAGCAAAGAGTACTTGCTATCATTGCCGTATCTCTCTTCTCCGCTGTATTCTGGATTTTCTGGTACCTGGCTTACCTACCGGTTTACGATTACTGGGCAGAGGCAAATGCAGCCGGTGAGTTCCTTCGTATGAACTGGAAAATCGGTTCCTTCAGTGTTCCGACTTCCTTCTTCGATTCAGAAAACGGAATCCTCTGTATTCTTCTCGGACCGGTTCTCGGTATGCTTTGGGAGAAGGATGCAAGGAGACCGGGCGGCGGCTTAAGTATCTTTAAGCATACCGCACTCGGTATCGGTATCTTAGGTCTTGCCTTTGTTATCTTCGCTTTAGGCGATATTACAAGAGGTGGAAAGCCTGCAAGTCTTCTCTGGGTTATCTTCTTCGGTATTGCGTTATCCTTCGGTGAAATGACTTTCTCCCCGTTAGGAAACTCCTTCATCTCGAAGTTTGCTCCGGCAAGACTCCTGTCCGCTATGATGGCAGTGTGGACTTTTGCAATCTTTATTGCAGGTCTGTCCTACGGCCCGATTTACAACTGGCTGATGAAGAATGTCGCTTTCTCCGGCTGGTGTATCGGTGTAGCCGTTCTTCTCATTGCTATCGCCGCTATTCTTTGGATTATGGATAAGAAGTTAAACAGCCTGGTTGTTGATGAGAAGTAATGCTTTCTTCCGCAGGGATGGGAAGAAAGATATATAATGAAAGACTTTGATGTATGGAAAGAGGGGATTGTGCAGAGCACAATCCCCTCTTTTTGTTATAGATAATCCGAAAAACCTTATCCGCTAAGACGCATTCTACAAAACGCATCCAGAGATTTTCTGCCCAGAAGAAAGAGCAGGAAGAAGGATATTCCCATCAATACTGTAAAAAACAGAAGAACGAGTCCGCCATGCATTCCGCCCAGAATAAACTTCTTTGTGAACGAAAACTGAAAGAAAGCATCCCGAAACGGGCGATGAAAAACATAAATTGGAAGAGTATATTGCCCGCTACGGAGAAGCAGCTCTAAAACGCGGTGGAGAAGCGTAGCCGATTTCACCCTTTTTAGCGCAGTGGAAAAAAAGAAAACCAGCGTATAAAAGAAGTAGGAAATGCAAAGTGCATAGGGGAAGAATCCGATCCGAATCAGGATAGGAAATGCCTTAAAAAACGGCGAAATGGCTTCCCTCTCAATCCTGTATCCCCACACACCGTAAAAAACCCTGGTGTAAGGATAGAGTTCCCGAAAAAAAAGAAATAAAGTGGCCGCGAAAGCCCCGCCCAAAACACAGGGAAGAACGTGGATTTTCCGAAAAGAAAAGGCATTCTTCTTTGCGATCATCCCAAGGTAGAAAAAAGGAGCAAAGCTGAGCAGCCGGTCAATGGATAATAAGTCCTTCCATTTTCTTCCAATCTCCAGAAAAGAAAGCGGAAAGGAAAGCAAAATCAAAAGGAAAAGATATAGGAAAATTGCCCTATCGGACACGCCCTTTCTTCCTTTCGCAAAGAGTTCCAGCGGAAGTACGCTGAGTTCCAGAAAAAGCAAAACCAGAATATACCAGGGCGTTGAGGACTCGTGCAAAAAATCGGGAAAAAGATGCTTGGAATGATAAAACAGCAAATCTGCAATGTGCAGCATGCATTTCATAAAGAGGTATAAAAGGAGATAAGAAAAAAGGGAACGGAACTGCGTCCCCCTTTTCTTCCATCTTCCAAAGAAAAAATAACCCGAAAGGAACAGAAAAGCCGGCATGTGAAAACTGTAAATCAGATAAAAACTGCGTCCGAAAAGGGAATGCGGACTCCCTTTTAGCGGTAGCAGAAAATGTCCGAGTACAACCAGATAAATCAGAAATCCTTTGTAATAATCCAGTTCCGGAATCCTTTTTTTCCCATTCTCCGACTCTTTTCTGCTGTCCCGTATTCGACTTCTAAAGTCCTGTATTTGTTCTCTGCTGTCCCGTCCTCGTCCCCTATTGTCCTGCATTCTTTTTCCGCTATCCTGCATTCTTTGCTCCCGACTCCCTGCTTTTAAGAGAATAGCGGTGCCAAAGCCTTCGCCAGTTTTTCTTTCTCCTGTCTGGCTTGCCCCTTGTCCTTCCCGAGCGTGGTGTAATAGGCTTTGATTTTCGGTTCCGTTCCAGACGGACGCACAATCACGGTTTCTCCATTTTCCAAACGATAAAGGAGTACATTGGACTTAGGCAGTCCGGTATGCGCGCTATCCAGATAATCCACACACTCTGCTACCGGATTTCCTGCAAATTCTTTCGGACAGTCTTTCCGGAGTCCTTCCATAATGCCCTGCATCTTATCCATTCCGGATAGTCCGGGGAAGGAGAAGCTGTCCACGGCATTCAGATAGTAGCCATACTCTGCATAGATTTCTTCCAATCTTTCTTTAATCGAGGATCCATTCTTTCGGTAATAGGCCGCCATCTCACAAATCAGCATCGATGCCACTACTGCATCCTTATCCCGTACGGCAGTTCCGGAGAGGTAGCCGTAGCTCTCCTCAAAGCCGAAAAGAAAGCGCTCTTTCTCTCCCTTTTCTTCCAGAAACTTGATTTGCTCTCCAATCCACTTGAATCCGGTCAGGGTATGGCGCATCTCGACACCATAATGCTCCGCTACCTTATCTGCAAGCGGAGTGCTGACAATGGATTTCACGGCAATCGGATTCTTCGGAAGAGTTCCTTCCGCCTTTCTTCCGGACGCAATATAATCCAGAAGAAGGACGCCCATCTCATTTCCACTGACTAACTCATAGTTCCCTTCTTCTGTCCGCATGGCTATTCCGACACGGTCGGCATCCGGATCCGTTGCCAGAAGCAAGTCCGCATTCTTTTCCTTCGCAAGAGCAAGCCCTTTCTCCATCGCCTCCAGAATCTCCGGATTCGGATACGGGCAGGTTGTGAAGTAGCCATTCGGATACTCCTGCTCCGGTACAATCGTAACATCCGAAATGCCGAGTTCACGGAAAATGCGGGTTACCGGCTCCAAACCGGTTCCGTTCAGCGGGGTATAAACCAAAGAAAGTCCCGCCTCTTTGCAAACACCGGGATGCACGCTCTGTGAAAGCACTGCCCGGTAAAATGCCTCTTTGCATTCTTCCTCTACAAATTGAACCAGTCCTTTCTCCACTGCCAAAGAGAACGGCATGGTCTTCGCTCCGGTCAGAACATCCGTCTCCTTGATTTTCTCATAAACCTTTCCTGCCGCTTCGTCCGTCATCTGACAGCCGTCACTGCCATACGCCTTATACCCGTTATAGACAGCCGGATTATGAGAAGCGGTCAGCATGATTCCGGCGCTGCAATGATAGTATCTCGTCGCGAAGGAAAGTGCCGGAACCGGCATAAGCGCATCATATAAGCGGACCGTAATTCCATTTGCTGCAAGAACACAAGCGACCTCTTTTGCAAAGGTCCACCCCTTCAACCGGGAGTCATAGCTGATGGCAACCAACTTCTCGAGTCCCTCTTCCAGAATATAGCGTGCGAGCCCCTCCGTCGCCTGCCGAACCACGAACAGATTCATGCGATTGGTTCCCACACCGAGCGTTCCGCGAATTCCCGCAGTGCCGAATTCCAGTGCTCTGCCAAAATGCTCTTTGATTTCCTCCTCATTTCCGGAAATCAGCTCCAACTCTCTCCCTAAATCGAAGTCCAACAAGTCCGCTTTTTTCCACCGCTCGAATTCCTTTTTGTAGTCCAGCATAGTTCCCTCCATTTTCTCTACTTGCTCTCTCTGCGCTCCGTCCGTAAACTCTTTTCATTCTACTACGGAAAAGAGTTCTCTGCACGAATTTCATCAGGAATCTGTCTATCCCGCAGAACAGTGTTCCCTTTCCGCTGTCTCCCGTCTAGAAATCTGCCTCTTCTCCTAACCGCATTTTCTCTTTAAGATACTTGAGCAACTTCCCTTTTTCATTTTCTTCCGGAAATTCTAAAACACGCTCAAACAAAGCTTTGAGCAGAACGCCCAGCTCTTTTCCCGGCGCAATTCCCAGTGCTATCAGGTCTTTTCCGCACACCGCCATGTCGGAAAGAGAAACACAATCTCCCTTCTCCTTTATAGCGGAAAGCCAACGAAGCCGTTCTTCGATGCAAGATTTATTCTGCTCCTCTTTCCCGTATTCCTCTATTCCCTGTTTTCGGCTCTCCCCTTCCGTACATTCCCGCTTCCTTCTTCCTTCTTCTGTTTCTTTCCGTAAAAGAAGGGCGCGCTTTGCTTCATAAAATGCAAAGGTCATATCGATTCCGCACTCCGCCACTCTTTTCCTGAGTCCGTAAGGGCTCTCCACTTCCTCCTCGGAAAACAGACGGGCGAAACGGCTTGCCTTATCCATCGTATCCCGATCGAGCTTCAACTCCCGTAAAATCTTCCGGGAAAGCGTGGGCACGCCGCGAAGAAACAAGCCGAAGCGAATCCACTTCTCTTTCGCCGCATCGGGGAGAAGGTCGGGAATACCTCGTTTCTGAATTTCCGGAAAATCTTCCGTAATGAAAGGAGCCAAACCATAATGAAAGAAGAGGGCTACCTTCTCGGGATGCCCGCTGGCAAGCAACTTCCAAAGTTCGACCGCAATTCGCTCTTTGGAAACATCCAGGAGCGTCTCCCGAAGCTTCTGAATCCCTCTGATTGCCTCCTCATCCAAAGTAAAATCCAGCTGGGCGGAAAAACGAATCCCCCGCATCATCCGAAGGGCATCTTCCCTAAAGCGGTCCTCCGCCTTCCCTACCGCACGGACGATGTGTGAGCCCATATCGCGCTGTCCGAAATAGGGATCAATGATTCCCCTATCCATGTGGTACGCCATCGCATTCATCGTAAAATCCCGTCTTGCCAGGTCTTCCTCCAAAGAAGAAGTAAAAGAAACGGAACTCGGATGGCGGTGATCCGTATACTCTCCGTCAATACGAAAAGTCGTTACTTCAAAGCTGCGAATCCCGTTCTCTATCTCATCAGGAGGCACCAGAACGGTAAGCGTCCCATGCTGAATCCCGGTATCCACTGTCACCGGGAAAATAGCTTTCATCTGTTCCGGCAGGGCATTGGTCGTGATATCCCAGTCCTCCGGCGCCCGTCCGAGAAGCGCATCCCGAACACAGCCCCCCACAATATATGCTTCATACCCCGCATTTTCTAAAGAGCGAATGATAAACTCCGCTCCTCTCGGCATGCAAATCTTCACTCCGGTTAATCCTCACTCGGCAACATAACACCGACTTTCTTCTCCATGACCTTCAGTTCCATCTCCCGATAAGCACCGCCAAACTCTCCATCCACGGTCCACTCCACCTCCTCTTTTGCAGAAAGGAAGAGATGACTCGTCTTAAAAAACTGTACCTGCGGATTGTCCTCCGGAATTCCTCCACCGATGATGGTTGCAAGGATTTCTCCAAAATCCGCGATATTCTTCGGTGCACGAATCAGTAGCACTTCAAACTTTCCATCCTGCAAATCCACGTTCCATTTCTCCTCCCGGGAGCTCCCCGGAAAGCCGCTAAAGCCCGCTACGGAGCGGGAATTGGATACGGCGCCGAAGATGTATTCTCCTTCTTCCGAAAACTCTTCGCTTCGAACCTTTAAGCTGTAACTCCTGGAAAGATTCTCCGGCATGGTGCGAATAGACTCCAGAAGATACGCCATGTACCCCAGATTATTCTTCAGCTTCTGCTCTGTCCCGTAGCTCACTTTGGTGAAGGCGCCAAACGCCGCAATATAGTTAAAATATTTCTCATTCAACTGCCCGATATCGCAGTAAAACGGCTTCCCTTTTACCATGCCGTCGATATTTTCCTTCCAATCCTTCGGAATGCCCAGAGAAGCGGCAAAATCGTTTGTAGAGCCTGTCGGAATATAGCCGATGGGAACTTGTAATCCCTCTTCAGAACGCTGCTTACAAGATAATGGAGTGTTCCGTCCCCCCCAACACAAACAATCAGGTCAAACGCATCTTTATACTTATGGACAATACTGTCTGTACTCAGTTTTCTCGACCTCGGAAGAATCGGAAAGACAGTCACCACACAATTCTTCTTTGCAAATTCTTCCACAAAAGAATAAAGCAGCGCTTTGCCCTTCTCCTGCCCGCTACTGCTGTTCACCAATAAAAGAACTCTTTTCCCCATACCATACCGTCCTTTTCTATAAAGGTCGTACTCCTTACCCTTGCCACCGCTAACATTATATAATGAAAAGAAGAAAAAGGCTGTAAAAAAGAAGTTCTTTTCTCCTTTTTTACAGCCTTTCTATGTTTTCTATGGCAAGCCTATTCCCATTCTTCTATAGCAGTATCTATCGAAACGGGATTTCTCGCCTCTTCCTTAATACGCTCTTCCCCAGTATACCATCTTGGTCGCTTTCTTTCCGCAAACCACACAAGTATCGGAAATCGTTTCCTGCTTATCGGGAATACAACGGGAAGTAATTCCGGAGTACTCTTTCAGCTTATCTTCACACTCTCTGCATCCACACCACATTGCCCGCACAAAGCCCGGCTTCTTATCAAGAGATGCCACCAGCTCATCCAGGGTCTTCGCATCCGTAGTTCTTTCCTTCTGGAAGGCAAGCGCACGCGCATACATCTCGTTCTGCACGGTTTCCAGAATCCTCTTCACTTCTCCGGAAAGAGCAGAAAGACGCACTACCATCTTCTCTCTTGTATCTCTTCTTACCAGAACCGCCTGCTCCTTCTCGATATCCTTGGGTCCGATTTCGAGACGAAGCGGAATGCCGCGCACCTCTCCGTCGGCAAACTTGAATCCCGGTGTCTTATCCGAATCATCGACCTTTACACGGAAGCCTGCTTTCACCAGTTCCTCTTTAAGGCTGTACGCCTTGTCGAGAACCCCTTCCTTGTTCTGCTGAATCGGTACGATGTTAATCTGTACAGGAGCCACTCTCGGCGGAAGAACCAGCCCGGAATCATCCCCGTGTACCATAATCAAAGCACCGATGGTTCGCGTCGTCATGCCCCAGGAAGTCTGATGAACCGCTTCGATTTTATTTTCCTTACTAAGGTACTGTACTTCAAATGCTTTTGCGAAGCCGTCTCCGAAATTGTGGGAAGTAGCACACTGTAGTGCCTGTCCGTCATGCATCAGCGCTTCCACGGTATAGGTTGCAATGGCTCCCGCGAACTTTTCTTTATCGGTCTTGCGCCCCTTTACTACCGGAATCGCGAGAACATTCTCCAAAACATCCGCATAGATGTCCAGCATCATTCTGGTTCTCTCTTCCGCTTCCTCCGCAGTTGCATGGACAGTGTGTCCTTCCTGCCAAAGGAACTCTCTCGTCCGAAGAAACGGTCTCGTGGTTTTCTCCCAGCGCACCACGGAACACCATTGATTCAGGAGCTGAGGAAGGTCACGGTAGGACTTTACGACTTTGGAATAGTAGTCACAGAAAAGCACCTCGGAAGTCGGACGAACGCAGAGACGCTCTTCCAGTCTCTTGGAACCTCCGGAAGTTACCCATGCCACCTCCGGAGCAAAGCCTTCTACGTGTTCACTTTCTTTCTCGAGCAGGGACTGTGGAATCAGAAGCGGCATCGCACAGTTCTGTACACCGGTTGCCTTAAACCGTGTATCCAATGCTTCCTGGATTCTCTCCCAGATGGCATACCCGGCAGGTCGAATCACCATGAACCCTTTCACGGAAGAATAATCCGTAAGTTCCGCCTTCTTTACTACATCCGTATACCACTGTGCAAAATCTACTTCTCGTGAAGTAATCTGCTCCACCAATTTCTTATCCGCCATAACGCCCCCTGTCAATATGCTTCCCGTTCCTTCTGAACCTTATTCTGTACCTTATTCCTGTACGGTTTATACTTGCTTTGTTAAAAAAATGCCTTTGTTAAAAAACTATCTTTTGATTCTACTCCACCTTGAAAAGATACGCAAGCGTTACTTAATCCTGATACCCTGCTGCAAGAAAGAGCGGTTTGATGACTACAATTCGGTCATACAACTTCTGAGAAACCTGTTTCGTGTGGTCCAGTTCTTTCAAGTCTTTCTTCATCAGCAAATATGCTTCGGAAGTCGTCTTCGCCCGTCCTTCCAGTATGCTCTGCTTCATCCACGAAAGACACTGGGGATGCGCATACTGCGGGGGCAAGAGGAAGTCTTCCGGTAAGGATTCCTTCATCTTCCGAATCGAAGCTTCATACTCTCTCTGCACTTCTTCCTGATTCTTCTTTCCGGTCGGCCGTACACGAAGACCCACAAGAACAAGCATAAACGCAAATCCGGCGAGGACAATGGCATGACTGCTGTCTTTATGGGTATAGGTCACGAAGGCGGCGAGAAAGCAAAGAAACGCGCCGAAGAAAAGGAGTAAAGCAAAACGCCCATAGTACGGATTTGTATTTTGAATCATCCGCTCCTGCTTGGCTCTACGCACCAGGTTCTCCGACAGATCTTCTCTTTCCGCTAAACTTTCCTCCGCCTTCGTGAGTTCTACGATAGCTTCCTCCGCTTCTCCGGAAAGAACGGGAAGAAGCTTCTTTCTCTCCTCTTCTTCCTCCTCCTTCAGCATGGCTTCCGCTTTCTCGCTCATCGTCGGAATGGCCGGAAAACGCTCCCGAATCGCGGCTAATGCCTCATCCACTCTCCATTCCTTTCGAATCAGGCAGGCTTTCTCTTTCCCATGGTCATACTCCACCACGAGATAAGAGAGACTGGCGAATATTCCCTTTCCGGAGAAACCGCCTTTACTCATCGCTACCCGCTTATACACGCGCTGCACTGCCGAAACAGGGATGTAATACATCCGGTCAATATAAAAAGAGTTCAGGTAAAGCGCTTTCTCTCCGATTCCAACCGGTCCAATGCGCAATGCCCCTTTCTTATCCTTCTTTAAAAGTTCTTTATCAATTCTTTCCTCACTTAAAGGAATATTCATGCCTTCCCTCTCTCTAAAAAATGACCCCGCCCCTCAATAGTCGCTATGCGGTATACGCAACACACGAACTATGGCGAGACGAGGCTCTTTGTTTTTTAAACTGCCTTTTCTCCGGTACGATGCCGGACTTTCCGGAACAACTTACGCTTTACGAGCGGCTGTATCGGAATTGTACGGCTGCTTTGTTGCTCTCATAAAGAGGAGCAGGAAAAGTGCCGCCAGAATAATTCCCACAGGGTAAGCCACGGTTGTGGTCAAGCCGATAGCGCCGAGACACTCCGGTGCGCAGAAGAAGTAGGTCATGGAAACCGCACTCATAAATACTGCCGGAACCGCTGTAATCCAGTAATTCTTCTTCTCTCTGTAGAGATACATCGACGCTGCCCAAAGCACAATCATGGCAAGCGTCTGGTTCGTCCAGCTGAAATAACGCCATACAATAGCATAGTCCAGATGAGAAATCACCGCACCTGCTCCAAGAATCGGGATAGTCAGAATACCACGCTTCTTGAAATCGTTCTGATCAATCTTAAACCAGTCTGCAATGGTAAGACGTGCAGAACGGAAAGCCGTGTCTCCCGAGGTAATCGGGCAAGCGATAACCCCCATCATGGCAAGAATCATGCCGAGAGATCCCATCGTCGTCTTACAGATATCATAAACGGTTGTGGAATTTCCGCCGCCTGCATCAAGAAGCTTTGCTCCACCGTAAATTGCGCAACCTGCCGCAGCCCAGATCAGGGCAATAATACCTTCTGCAACCATGGCGCCATAGAACACGAAACGTCCCTGTTTCTCACTCTTCATACAACGTGCCATAAGGGGAGACTGGGTAGCATGGAATCCGGAAATCGCACCGCAGGCTACCGTGATGAACATGAACGACCAAATCGGAAGTCCGGTCGGATGTTCATTGGCAAAGTGGGTAAAAATCTCAGGAATTACATAGCCGTGAGAGAAGATTCCGATGCCCACACCGACTGCCATCGCAATCAGACAGATACCGAAAACCGGATAAATCTTACCGATAATCTTATCAATCGGACAGAAGGTTGCAATTAAGTAGTAAAGTAAGATAATCCACAACCAAACTTCCTTACTCGTTAATACTGCGTTTGCGGAACCGCCCGACTTGATCAGAGTCACAATCAGTCCTGCAGGGCCCACTGCAAACACGGTACCGACCATGATGAGTAGAACTACCGAAAAGACACGCATCACGTTCTTCATGCCAAGTCCAAGATAGTTTCCGGTAACCTCGGAAATAGATGCACCATCCGAACGCTCACTGAGCATTCCGGAAAAATAATCATGCACACCGCCGGCAAAAACCGTACCGAAGGTAATCCATAAGAATACAACCGGACCCCACTCTGCACCGGTCAAAGCACCGAAAATCGGACCAAGCCCCGCAATGTTCAAAAGTTGAACAAGGAACAATTTCCATTCCGGCATCACCACATAGTCTACACCGTCGTTAATTCGTACTGCCGGCGTCTCTCTGTCATCCGGACCGAAAGTATTTTCTACAAACTTACCATAGGTAAAATACCCGCCAATCAGGATAAAAAGACATACAAAAAAGCTAACCATAATTTTGCCTCCACTCTTTTTCCTCTTTTTTTACGAAAATATTATAAAATTCTGAATTTATCACCGCAAGACAAAGATTAAAGGAGATTTTTTTCTCCATTTGGGCAAATTTTCTGAGCTTTGCTAATTTGTCCAAAAATCATGTTTCTATAGTTCATTATTTTGTTATTTTTTAGAGTTTTAGGCG
>ERZ773057.704-NODE-704-length-13686-cov-7.711980_pt1 | contig 13686 bp, 12 predicted proteins | sample MGYA00580629_ERZ773057 | MGnify/ENA primary metagenome ERZ773057 (study PRJEB29015, sample SAMEA2738143) | human oral metagenome | biome: human oral; feature: human-associated habitat; material: saliva | place: China | collected 2163 ...
CACGACAAAGTGAACGCATCTTTGGTGCGATTGTCGTCATGTCGCATCTTCTGAGCGTAACGTCTCCGGGAACTACATGGCCGGATAAAGTTTCAAGGCTCCTTGTTGAGGAATTTCTGCAGAACCCATTGGTTCGAACTCCGAGTCTCGGAATACCTGAAGAGTGGAACCGGGCTTTTTAATCGTCCCGATTAGATTCAGTCAAGTAACTGCGTAGCCAGAAGTAAGTACTTCAGATCCTTGCTTGCCCTTAAAACTCCACCTGGAGTGCCCCGCGTGCACGGTAGCGCGCCTCGCCGGGATCAGAGGCCTCGACAACGGAAGCGGCAGCTAAGCGACACTGCGCCAGGCTCACCTGAGCAAGCTGGGCGCCCACCGAGGGAATCGCCAAGCGCGGCATCGACAGCTCGGGGATACCCATACCAACGAAAACGCAGGCGAGCAGCGGGTCTGCCGCGGCCTCGCCACACACGCTCACGCTTACCCCGTGCTCAAGGCCAGCGCGCGCAACCTGCGCAATCAGGCGCAAAGGTGCGGGCTGCCAGGGATCGGAATACTCGGCCAAGTCAGGTGACATGCGATCTGCAGCCATCGTGTACTGCGTCAGATCATTCGTCCCAATCGATACGAAGTCGACGTATTTCATCATGGAATCGATCAAAAGCGCCGCCGCGGGGACCTCGATCATAATTCCCGCGCGCAGTTCAACCTCGAAGCGTTCGGAAAGGTGGCGGACGGTCGAAGCGAACCACTGGGCTTCGGCAATCGTTGAAATCATGGGAGCCATGATTGATACCGAGGTTTCTCGGTGTTGGATAGCTGCCAGAGCGATCGCTTCCAGTTGGTTGTGAAGGATCTGCGGGTAAGGGCCAGAGGTTCGGATTCCTCGGACGCCAAGCGCAGGGTTGTCTTCGCCGGGGATTGTCGCATAGGCCAGTGGTTTGTCTGAACCAGCATCCAGGGTGCGCACGCATACCGAATGCCCGCGGAATTGCTCGAAAACCCCCGAGTAAAAGTTCACTTGCTCTTCAATCGTTGGCTCGCTGTGTGCGTTCAAGAAGGCCAGTTCTGAACGCAAGAGGCCGATTGATTCAAGGTGCGGGGATTGAGCCGCGGCCTGTGCGCTTGCAAGGTCGTGAATATTGGCCAAGAGCTTCACTGGGTGTTCATCGCTGGTATGAGCGGGCGCCTTCCAATGAGCTACCGCCTGTGCGCGCTTTTGATCTCGCTGAACCGCAGCCTGTGCCTCTTCGGCAGAAACCTCAGTTGCCAAAGACCCCACAAAGGCATCCATCAATACAAGATCTCCCTGGCGCAATTCACTCAAGTTGCGCACGGCGACGATGCAGGGGATCCCCAACTGGCGCGCAATAATCGATGTGTGCGAGGTCGGACCGCCCAGTTCCGTTGCAATTCCAACGCAATACTTGGGATCAAGGTTTGCCGCATCCGAGGGGGATAGGTCGTGTGCACACACGATATAGGGAGTGTGAGGGGCCGCTTTCTGAGAATCACCGGCTGGCATCCCTGCGCCCGATGCCATCGCGGGGTCGGCCTCGGCAAGGTGAGCAAGGACTAGGTCACGGACGTCGTAGAGGTCAGCGATGCGCTCGATCATCAGTCCACCGGAGGAACGGAAAACTTCGACGAATTTATCGGTCGCGCGAACAACTGATTGCGGCGCCGGAACACCGGAGAAGATCCACGACTGAGCTTCGCGGATCCATGTCGGGTCGGTTGCTAAAGATGCAGTCATGACGAGGACGTCTGAGACGTCGCCCAGTGCCTGTGCTGAGCGCTCGAAGAGCTCCTCGCCGACCTTTTTGCAGATCTCCTCAAGGGAGACGGCAATGGCTGGACGGTCCTCGGGCGGTAGGGGAGTGAAATCGTCGGAAGGAAGGGCTGGGTGGGACGTCCAAACAAGCGGCGCATAGGAGACGCCGTGAACAACCGGGGTCCCGTAAATCGTGTGCGGCATCGAGGACTCCTTCCGTGGATGTAGTTCAACCATATTCGTTGGTCCTAGGAATATGCCAAGTGTGCCGAAAGTTACGCTCATAAATTGACACAAACGTTCACGTGTTGGTCAGTACTCGTCATGTGTGCGAGTTTTCAGGGACGATAAGAACAGATAACCCAAACGCAGACAGTTAGGACCACCCGTGGCGCTCATCGTGCAAAAGTACGGAGGCTCATCCGTGTCCGATGTTGAAGCGATCAAACGCGTTGCAAAGCGCATCGTTGAGACTCGGAACGCGGGACACAAGCTTGTTGTCGTCGTTTCAGCAATGGGCGACACAACCGACGAGCTCCTGGATACCGCCGCGCAGATTACCGACAACGCACCCGAACGCGAGATGGACATCCTTCTCACCGCCGGCGAGCGTATCTCGATGTCCCTTCTGTCCATGGCAATTAACGAGTTGGGTGTTCCCGCACAGGCCTTCACCGGAGCGCAGGCCGGAATCCACACGACTTCCGCTTATGGTCGCGCCCAGATCACTGGCATGGTCCCCGAACGCGTTGCCCGGTCAATCTCTGAAGGCCAGGTCGCAATTGTCGCCGGTTTCCAAGGAATTTCTGACGATGATGATGTGACGACTTTGGGTCGAGGCGGTTCCGATACGACCGCGGTTGCGCTCGCGGCTGCCTTGCACGCAGATGTGTGCGAGATTTACACCGACGTCGACGGGCTGTTCTCTGCTGATCCGCGAATCGTCGCCAAGGCACACCGCCTGCGCTCGATCTCAACGGAAGAAACCCTGGAACTTGCTGCGCATGGTGCGAAGATTCTTCACCTGCGCGCGGTCGAATTCGCCCGCCGCTACAAGGTTCCCCTACACGTTCGTTCCTCCTTCTCCGAGAAGGAAGGAACCTGGATTTCAGACCGCCCGGCCTCGCCGGCGCTCAAGGGATTGGTCCCTGACGCCGCATTCCTCGACCCGAAAGAAGGAAAGATGGAACAGCCCATCATCTCTGGAATTGCCCACGACCGCGGCCAGGACAAGATTACGGTCGCCGGTGTCCCGAACCACCCCGGCCGCGCCGCGATGGTTTTCCAGACGATCGCCGCTGCGGGCGCGAACATCGACATGATTGTTCAGAACATTCCCGTTGCAGATCCAACCCGCGCGAACATCACCTTCACCATTCCCGAGGCCGATGCCCAGGTTGCGCTCGACGCGCTTGAGTCCGCGAAGGAAGAGATTGGCTTCAAGGAGGTGCGCTACAACCCGAATATCGGCAAGCTTTCGCTGGTGGGAACGGGTATGCGTACGAATCCCGGTGTGGCCGCGCGACTCTTCGCTGCCCTGTCTGAGGCGGGAATCAATATTGATCTGATTTCCTCTTCCGAGATCCGTCTGTCGATTGTGACGAAGCTGGATGATCTGGATCGTGCAGTTGCCGTTGTTCACTCCGCTTTCGGCTTGGATGCTGAAGTTTCCGAGGCCGTTGTGTACGCGGGTACTGGCCGCTGAGTCGGTCCATCGCTAGTAAGAGAGGCTTGAAAATGTCAGGTTTGACTGTTGCAGTTGTCGGTGCGACCGGCCAGGTTGGTCGCGTCATGCGCACGATCTTGGAAGAGCGCAATTTCCCGGTTGAAACGATTCGTTTCTTCGCATCTTCACGTTCGGCGGGGTCTACCCTGCCGTGGAAGGACACAGAGGTTGTCGTTGAGGACGTCGCAACTGCTGACTTCTCGGGGATCGACATCGCGATTTTCTCTGCGGGAGCTACGGCCTCGCGCGAGTATGCCCCCAAGTTTGCGGCAGCAGGTGCCGTAGTTGTCGACAACTCCTCCGCATGGCGTAAGGACCCCGAGGTCCCGTTGGTTGTCTCCGAGGTGAACGGTGAAGACGTTGCGAACCGTCCCAAGGGCATCATCGCTAACCCGAATTGCACGACCATGGCCGTCATGCCTGCAATTAAGCCACTTGCGCAAGCTGCGGGTGGTATCGATCGACTGACTGTCTCCTCCTATCAGGCGGTTTCTGGCTCTGGCCTCAAGGGCGTTCGCGAGCTCATCGACCAAGTCCGTGGAGCTGCTGATCAAAATCTTGAGGGGCTCACGACCTATGGTCACGCTGTTGATTTCGGCACCCCTGCGGTCTACGTCGCGCCCATCGCTTTCGATGTCGTTCCTTTGGCCGGCTCGATTGTCGATGACGGCAGCTTTGAGACCGATGAAGAGCAGAAGCTTCGCAATGAATCGCGTCGTATCCTTCACGTCCCGAATCTTCTGGTGAGCGGGACCTGCGTGCGCGTGCCGGTCCTGACCGCGCACACCATGACCGTTCACGCTGAGTTCCCGTCCTCGATTTCTCGTGACGAGGCCGTGGCTGCGCTCAGCAGTGCTCCCGGCGTTCGCGTCGTCGATGTTCCGACTCCGCTCGAGGCCGCGGGCGAAGACGATGTCTTCGTCGGCCGTATTCGTCAGGATCAAGCGGTTCCGGATAACCGCGGAATCGTGTTTGTCGTCAGCGGAGATAACCTGCGCAAGGGAGCGGCTTTGAACGCGATTCAACTAGCAGAGCTGGTAGCTCAAGAACTGCTTGGCTGAGCGCTCAAAGCTGCGTTTCATTAGACAGAAAAAAGGGGTTGGAGACGGCTTGACCGTCTCCAACCCCTTTTGAGTTTTGGCGGTGTGCACATTTATCGCACACCGTGTTCAAGCATCAGTCGTTGTGAGATTCCTGGTGCTTCTGAGCTTCTGCGTGAACCTCTTCCATGTTCAGGGCTTCTGCCTGAGAGATGAGATCCTCAAGAGCAGCGGCCGGAAGGGCACCCGAGTTACGGAAGATCAGGACACCTTCGCGGAAGATCATCAGGGTCGGGATCGACGAAATCTGAGCGGAAGCAGCAAGTTCCTGCTGCGCATCAGTGTCAACCTTGCCGAAAACGATGTCGGGGTGCTTCTCCGAGACGGACTCGAAGATGGGGCCGAACTGACGGCACGGACCGCACCAGGTTGCCCAGAAATCAACCAGGACGATCTTGTCGGAATTAACGGTTTCGCTGAAGTTTTCAGTGGTGAGCTCGATGGTACTCATTGAAGGGCACTCCTTTGATTCGTATTGGGGCACGTGCCCCGCTTCATGTCCAGCTCAACGGTTCGTGCCGGCCACTTATTCCCCGATCCTATCGGAGTTAGCTGATTCACACGATGTCAGGCGCTGACGGGACAACGCATATACGAATTATCGCGAGCGTCCCCTTCTGACGTTGCTGCAGTCGAAGCTTCCTGAATTGCGGTGGTCGATCCCGCGCGTTCAGCTGAAGAGGGAACCTCAACATCAGCCCCTATGCCTCGCAAGACGAAGGCTTGGACAGTGCGGATTGTTGCTTCGCGGGTCTGAGGGTTGGCCGGAAGACGATTGCCTGCAAGGCATGAATGAATGAGTGGAATCAATACGTGGGGGTTTTGCCGCGGAATTGCACCTGTTTCCATGCAGCGCGCAAGGATTTGCAAGAGCCGCGTCGAAATTATCGTCGCATGATCGTGCAGGTGCGCGGAGTTTTCACGTGAAACTTGAGTGCGCAGATTAAAGGTCGAGTTCAGGTGATAACGAGTGGTCATCTCCAAATGCGCTCGAATATAGATGCGCAGTTGGGCAAGCGGATCATCAACCTGATCAAGCGCTTCTTGGAGTTTTTGGGAGAACTGCACCGTGACCCGGCGCATGAATTCCAGCAGCAGGACTTCCTTGTCAGGGAAGTGGTTGTAGACCGCGGTACGTCCAACCTTTGCCCGCGAAGCGATCTGCGACATGGAGATTGAATCGAATGGCTGCTCAGCAAGAAGGCTTGCAAGTGCATCAAAGAGACGGTTGCGCGTGAGCTCGCGATGATCGGCCAGCGAATCTCCAATAATTTTCGGCATAAAGCTATTCTGACAGAAATTCTAGATCTGTCTTGATCATTCGCCGATTCACATGGATTTCCCAGATGAGAACTGATTGATTGCCGCCTGGACGATGGGGAAATCAGCAGGGATCCACGGTAAATCCATCACTTGATCAAGAGGAGTCCACAGCAACTCGAGATGCGAGGCTCCCGGAGTCAAAGTTTGGGTGGGGTCAGCAAGGGTGCATCCCCACACCGCCATCACTCGACCGTTGAGGATCGGCCACCACTTCCCCTCGGGGCTGAGGACCGGTTCAGCAATCCTCAGTGCACACCCCAGTTCTTCGTCGATTTCGCGGACGAGGCCGCGCACGGGGTCTTCGCCTTCCTCAAGCTTTCCGCCGGGGAGCTCGAAGAGGCCTCGTAAATCTTCCGGATAGGAGCGGGAGGCGCACAAAAGCGTGGTTGGGTGGGGGAGTTGATCAAAGATTGCAGCGGCGACAACGGGACGCGGGTTGGGTGAAGTCACGCCTTTAAGTCTAGAGGTCATGCTTTGGACTGCAGCCGAGCGAGCCGCTATGATGAACGAGTTGTGCCGGTCATACCGATTGGTATCAGGCGCTTCGCGGGCGTAGTTCAATGGTAGAACTTCAGCTTCCCAAGCTGACAGCGCGGGTTCGATTCCCGTCGCCCGCTCCAGACTTTCCGTTGAAATAACGCCGTTTTCGAGAAATCGGAAGCGGCGCGTTCTGGTCGAAGGGTGCTTGCGGGCGAGCCTGTGCTAGCCTGGATGCCAACAGGATTCCCCGCACCTCTCCTCTGGATGTGTCCCAGGGGAGACGTTTTTTACCCGGGGTACTTCATAGACCTGAAGCTTTCGACGACGATCGCCGAATAACTTGTTCTGATCGAATGAGTATGAATGAGGTGCTCAGCGGCCCTTGGGTTGCGCGTTGATGGGGAGGCCACGGTGGGTTCGCGGTTAGGTGTGCTGCTTAAGACTGCTGCTGGTTGGGAGATTTTCTACGACCATTGGGCAGCCCAAACGATTGGACGGGACATTGCGATCGATGGTGCGCAGGCCACCATCGAGCGCGTGCGTCGTATGGCTCCGATGGGTGTTGACGATCCGCATGCTTGGAAGGGGGCGACGTGGATTGAGGGCACGCTGCTGATCGATGAGACCAGGAAACTGGTGGTGTGGGCAGAGGAGAGCGAGGCGCTCTACATGCCTCGACTTATCAACTACCTCGTTGAGCACACTTGGCCTGGGTGGACGGCCGTCTGGTCAGCCGAAGGAACCAGGGGAACCCTTCGGGCTGCTGGCGTCGATCCGGCCACCATCTTCACACACCGTTCTGATCGCACACCATACGACCGTGCGCCTGACCTTGAACCGTGGGGTGAATGGCACGGGGCTGATCCCATCACCGTACGCATGGCAGACGGCACCTTGGTCACCTGGCGCGCTTACGGCTTCCTGCACGATGTTGTTGGATTCGGTCCTGAGAATTTCCTGGCTTTGTCTCGTGAGGTAGCCTCCCGACTACCGGATGAATCGAATGCGTGGGAGCCGACCATGGATGACGATGTTCCGACTACCGGGATATTCGTGGACTACCAAGCACGCTCGCTGCGTTGGTGGTCGCTCCAGGACGAGGACATGCACTTGGAGGATTTCACGGCGTTGTGGCCGGGATGGACACTCACCAGCACTTCCGACGACTACTCATGGCATCAAGAACTCGCCGGCGAGGTATTCCGTACTTGGACTAACGACGTAGATGAATGTCGCTCCTGGATTGCAAAGGCCATTGAAGAAGGCGCACGAGCCAACCCGCTCGTGAGTATGGCCATCGCCCTGTCAGGCCAGGGGCACGAGGTCAGCCTGTACGCCTCCGCCTTGGAATTCGTTCCCTCCAACCGCAAGGCCACGATGGAAAGCTTCGACCGGCTCCTCGATGCCGTGCGCGACGAACCATTGAAACCCGCACGAATGATCGACCGACACGGAACTATCACCCCCCGGCTCAAGGAGGGAAGAGGCTGAGAACTTAGTTCAGGTGTCGCACCGGACCTTTAACCCGCCAACACTTCACCTCGGGCCTCCATCCCTACACACCCCGCACCCACCCCACACGCCACCCCGGTACCCGATTCGACTTGCTTAAGGTAGGGGAGGGGCGTCTAACCGGATGTGTCTCAGCGTAATCTTCGGTGCCTCGTCTCCGGGAAATTCCAAGAAAACAGCGTTGGTTTCAGTAGGCCAGTTATCACATGCACCGTATGCTGCTCCATCAGTACGTCACTCCGGATACAAAGATTTCCGGGTTTCCCGGGAAGTATCCGGGGTGGCGTTTTTGCTGTTCTGGCGTGGAATTTGGGGTGTGAGGGCCGGGCTGTGGAGCTGCGGAGTGGTTCCCAGCTGGGGCGGATTGGGGCTTCGAAGCCGGAAGCGTCAAAAAGTATGGGGTAAGCGTCAAAAGGTAAAGGTATATGGCTCTGTCCAGCTTGACCAGCCAGGTGAGTGCGCGGCCTGATCCAGTACGTGGGAGCTGGTCGTACCGGCCGCTTCGCTGGACGCCTCGTCCAGGTGCAGAACTTGCCGCGCAACCACATGCCCGACCTCGCCACCGCCCGTACCCTCCTCAAGGCAGGCAACGGCGAGGCTTTGGAACCTCTCCACGCCCCGCTACCAGACACCCTCTCGCAGCTGATCCGCACTGCCTTCATCCCCAGTGAGGCCACCGGTTCATCGTCGCCGACTTCTCCGCTATCGAAGCCTGCGTGCTGGCGTGGCTTGCCGGCGAGACCGGCACCCTGCAAGCCTTCCGAGACGGCAAAGACCTCTACTGCCAAACCGCGTCCCGCATGTTCGACGTCCCGGTCGAAAAACACGGAGCCAACGCGGAACTGCGCCAGAAAGGGAAGATAGCGGTCTTCGCGTGCGGATACGGCGGCTCAGTCGGAACCCTAAAGCCATGGGGGCACTGCGCATGGGCCTTGATGATGCAGAGTTGAAGCCGTTGGTAGATGCGTGGCGGGATGCTAACCCGATGGTGGTGCAGTTCTGGCAAGACATCGAGCAAGCAAGCGGCCATCACCACGATCGAAACCCGAACACCCGCTCGAGTCAAACGTATCCCATTGTCCTACCGCCCTAGGTGCCTGTTCATCGGCCTGTCGTCGGAGCGGCAGCTGTGCTACCCACGGCCCAGGTTGGGCGAGAATCGCTTCGGCGTGACCAGCATCATCTTCGACGGAGTGGTTGGTACCACCCGCAAATGGGTGCAAATCGAAACTTACGGCGGCAAGCTCACCGAGAACCACGTACAGGCCACCGCGAGAGATTTGCTCACCCACGCCATGCGCCAGGTCGATGCAGCCGGGCACCGGATGGTGATGCACATTCGCGACGAGATCGTCGTCGACGAGCCCGTAATCGGCTCTTCCGTGAAGGAGGTCGTGGCGCTCATGACCCAGCTTCCCACCTGAGCAGACGGCCTACCGCTCGATGCTGACGGCTACTAGTTTGGCTTCTATATGAAGGACTGATTGCGAAGTTCTCGGTATCGCGTCCGGTTTTGACCTCTCCCGGGCCTTACGGGTGAACGGCGGCGAAAGAAGCTGGCAGTGCGCAAGAGAGGTCAACTTTGGTAGACATATAATTGTCAGGTAAGCCCCTACCGTTAGCTGGGCATGCGTCATTGTGGGGGCACAGTATTCTCATCATTTTCACCAAACATACGTACCAGAGTTTTCTCGGTAAGATACTTACTACCCGCTCGCTGTAGTTTCCATAAGAGCCCTTGAACGGACCTGGCTTGTTCATTGGTGAGCCGCGCACAAATCGCTTCGGCCAGAAACTTGCCTTTACGAACAATGAGCCTGGCAGGCTTCGCACCGTCTAAGCCACCACTTTGGCTGGCCTGGTTTGCCCAAGCAGCTGCTAGTAGTAGCGAATGTTCCTGTGAAGGTAACCAGACGCCCTTCTCGTTCATCTTAGAAATCTTGTTAACAAATTTAGCCTTGCTATCCTTTGATTGGTATGCCAAGAAATCCAAGTGGAAAATCGCGTCGATTCCATATATTCGGCCCATGAAGGTGTCCTTAGTGCCATTGCCAAAATAGAGATAGCGCTCATAGCGGTATTTGGGCTTACCTTCTTTTCTCGCCATGAGCTGCTCTGTGGCCCAAGGCAGAGGGAGGTTCACTCCCGCTCTTTCCAGATCTTGGTGACGTTTAAGGTGCTCCTTTTGGTCAGCGACGAATTCTTTCCACGCAGGGGAATCATCCCTCGCTTCAATCCGCGGGTCAGCACCAGGATTATTGAAGATCGTGAAGACTTTCGCATTCAGTGGGGACCCATAACAGGGCTGCGGAACCGTGGGATACAGCTCTGCGCGCGGTTTGCTGCCGCGCCACCCGTAGAGCCACAAAGCCAGATCTATAAAATCTCCCCAATCGAAGTACTGCCGCAACACTTCGAGGTCACGGGGGTGCACCACGCGGGAGAGTAGCTGCAACAGCTCTGCCTCCAGGGCTTGGGTCTTGGTTTCGTTGGAGGGCAGTGTAGCGGCGGCCCTAGCACTTAAAAGCAGAGCTTCTAGATCTGGACTAACTACAGTGGGTTGCTCCCACCACTGTTGTGGCTCCAATGGCGCAATAGTCGCAGCATATTCCGTCCAGAACTGCCCAAAACTGCGCCATTGCGAAATTAGATCCCGCGGTAGCACGTTTATCTCTTCATAGTTCATCTCTCTGGTTCCTTACTTTAGAAAGGCAGCTCATCGAAAGTTGCTGTGTCAGTCTTCTGTCCATGTCCAGCTGACGTTTCCCGCCTCGCCAGGAAATCCCAGTCGAGGTTGCGTTTCTTCAAGGAGGTGGCTTGCATGAGAGTCCGGAAGGACAATTCGATATATCGTAACAAGACTTCAGCTTCGTTTATCTGACCTTCCGAACCGGAGCTGACAATAATCTCAATCTCTTTTTCAATGAGGTTGACGAGGCTCTTCACGCTTCCAATCGCCATTTGCTTGTCGCTAGGATCGATGAACTCTTGCCATCCGTCGCACACTTCTTCTTCTTTAACGTCGAGCTCATTCAAGCCGGCTTCGGTGATTTGGTAGGTATGATCTCCGAGATCCTTCACCAGGCCTTGCTCCGCGAGATTACGTAAAGTGGGGTAGATAGAGCCGGGACTAGGGGCCCACAGTCCCATAGTTTCGTCCCGGATTGCCTTAATGATCCCGTAAGCATGCAAGTTTTTGCGTTTGAGAATATCCAGGACTGCCAGTCGAATAAATCCTGGTTTCGCTCGCTCAGAGGTTGTTCGCCAAGCCATGATAACTCCTTCAGATATAGCGCGATATATCGCACTATATCGCTCAAGGTTCTCGGTAGGCAAGTTCAAGGTGTGAGTATCGATGTAGGTAAGCAATTTCGGAGTACTCTTAACCAAGCTGGACCACCCCCTTGGTCGAGCTTTTCGCGGCGGCGAGGCAGTGACCCACGAGTATTGAAATGAGGTTCTCGCGATACTAGGCCTTCTCGGACTGGTGAGCTACCACTGACGCTCGCCGGGGTTGAGCAGGTTCGGCTATGAGTGTTTTTGGTGGTCCGGGGATGTCAACCGCCCTGGCTATGACGGCCTTCCGCGCAACACATCGACATTGCTTGCTTACCTCAGCTCGGCTCCGGGAACCATCCACTACCGCGTCTTCCACACGAACTAGTGCAGTTAAAAAACTGTCTGCTCCACTCCGTCCGGTTTTGATCCCTTCCACGTCTAACGGGTGAGCGGCACCAAGAAATTCGTGTCACCCGAATGTCCGGTTTCGGGGTCTGTCGAGAATGTGTCAGTGAGCAGCAGACAAGGGCTAGCACCTACTGACGCGTCGGCAGTGAGCTGAGTGCCCCAAAGGGATCACGTAACGGTAACACCCGGTCACCACCCCAGGCCGCTCAGAAAGGCCAATTCGTACATGAGCATCAACGACTTTCATGATGTGGGGTTATCAACCACCCCGTCTCACCGCCTAGCAGCTGAGAGGACAAGCGCGTCGCACACGGCGATGCTAGGAAGCCTCTCAGGAAGGCAGGCCTCCATGGCCACCAATCTGGAACTGTTCACTCACCCAGCATTCGGCACCCTGCGCCTCATCTGCGACGGAGAGACTATCTACATCTGCGCCAAGGACGCCGCCACCGCGCTCGGCTACTCCAATACAAATGACGCCATCAAGCGGCATTGCAAGGGGGTCGTGAAACGCTACCCCCTTCACACCCCTGGTAGAACACAGGAAGTCGCCTTCATCACTGAAGGCGACTTGTACCGTTTGATCTTCTCCTCGCACTTGCCCGACGTGCAGCGATTCGAGAACTGGGTGGCCAACGTGCGTCTATTGAGAAGCGTGGCTCCAAAATGTCTATGAACGGCCTCAAAAGTAAGTCAGAGGGTACCTTAAGCAGACAACGATCTCAGCTACTAGAGAAACGCCAAGATGCGGCTGAGGCTGAATTGGTCGAATAGGTTAGCTCTGGTAACCGTACAGCAGCGCTGGAGCGATGAAGATGCAGCTGTTGCGTAAGAATATTGAGAAATATTCTTCGATCGTTTCGCCAAGCTGGCGAGAAGCTAGTTATCTCCGAGGTAACTAGATTTTCTTCCTTGTCACGCGTTGATGCTATAGGTAAACTGGCACTCACCGCTGTCTTTCAAGGGCGGGTCAGAGGACCTGAAGATGTTCGTTCACTTGTTCAAGCCGCTGATTATGCAGCCTGTGAATGTGTAGCAGAAAGCGCGATGCGTCTTTCCGTAATAGCACGAGCTTAATTCATTTTTGTTACCTGGAAGACGCAGCGAACGGGGGTCCTCATGAAGGCCGACCTAGATGATGAACAGCTTTGGAAGGCTGTCGTCGACGCTGCGCTCGAACTTCCCGCCAGCGAGCTTTATCCCTTTAATGGGGAGTGTGATGCCGCGCGAGTATGCGGGAAATGGTTCATGATCTCAACAATCCGCGGGAAGCGGATGGTGAATCTGAAGGCCGATCCGCAGGACGCGCGTGCGCTCTGTGAAAGCTTTGAATCAATCACTCCGGGTTATCACATGAATAAGAAACACTGGATCACTGTCATGCCGGGCCCGGGGATTAACGACGAACTCATCCGCGAGCTCGTCATGGAGTCGTACCTGCTGGTAGTTGACGGGCTGCCGAAGTATCAACAGCCCGTCAACCCCGCAAGCTTTGGGAGCCACGGAAGCTGAGCTGTCGAAACCTAGCTAGGCCTCGTCGTCCTGTGTGGAGGCAAGTGAGCGGATCGCAGTGATCTCGAGGGGCACGGCTTGCACCTAGTCCTGCTCTCCAGTAGCTAAGTGTTCTGCTTGTTCGATGACGAGCTGCACGGCTTGTTCACGCTTATCCGGCGGGTACTTGTACTTGGCAAGTAGCCGTTTGATGCGTGAACGCATGCGAGCACGCACGGATTCTTTGACCGTCCAGTCCAACGTGGCAGATGAGCGGATTGTGGCCACTAGTTCCCGGGCGATCATCTTCAGGGTTTCGTCGCCCATTTCGAGGATAGCGGAGTCGTTTTGGATGATGGCGTCATAGAGGGCGATTTCCGCTTCACTCAGTCCCAGCTTCTGGGCGCGTTCTTTGTCCGCTCGCATCTCCTTGGCCAGGTTGACCAGCTCAGCGATGATCTCTGCCGTGGTGAGCGACCGGTTGGTGTAGCGGGTCAAGGCATCATTGAGCATCTCGGAGAACTTGCGGCCCTTGACTAGGTTCTTCCGGCTGACGGTGCGGATCTGGTCCCCCAACAGCCGCCTCAGCAGTC
>ERZ773057.706-NODE-706-length-13666-cov-11.484755_pt1 | contig 13666 bp, 10 predicted proteins | sample MGYA00580629_ERZ773057 | MGnify/ENA primary metagenome ERZ773057 (study PRJEB29015, sample SAMEA2738143) | human oral metagenome | biome: human oral; feature: human-associated habitat; material: saliva | place: China | collected 2163 ...
GATTCTGCCGAGAAGATCCTTGAGGTTCTGTATCCTCAGAAATAGACGTATTTGAACATACGGCGCCGCAGAGACCAAGCAGGAACTTTGTTTCCTGCTTGGTCTTATCTATATACTATTGAAAGAAATAAAAAGAGATTCCTAAATAGATAGAAGAGTCCTTATGAACTATGTCCAAAAAGTTCCCGTTGCTATTTGCGGTGTTGCATTAGGTTTTGCGGCACTTGGAAATCTTTTTAAGACTTCTTTCGAAGGCCTTTATCTTGCCTGTGGCATACTCTCTATTGCTCTTTTAGCTCTCTATACCCTTAAATTTATGGTGTCGACTAAAGTTGTGTTGCGAGAGCTCTCGGATCCGATTGGGTTTTCAGTTGCTGCAACATATCCGATGGCAGTTATGCTGATTTCGGTGTATATGAAGGCCGATATTGGTGACGCAGCACAATTATTTTGGTTTACAGGAATTGCGTTACACATCCTGTGCATAGCCCTCTTTACTTCTCGATATATTGCAAAATTTAATTGGGAGAATGTGCACGCCAGCTGGTTCATTGTGTATGTAGGTATTGTTGTTGCCAGCGTTACAGCGCCAGCGTTTAACTTTGAAACAAGTGTTGGCACGGTTGCATTTTGGTTTGGATTTATCTGCCTTGTGGTGCTTTTGATAGTTGTAAGCATAAAGTATGTTAAATATGGGCCGGTACCTGATTCTGCTGAGTCGCTCGCTTGTATTTATGCAGCTCCAACAAGTCTTTGTATTGCAGGTTATATTCAATCTATTTCGCCAAAGTCTGTACCGTTTCTTTTGGTTATGCTGGCAATCGCTTCAATTATTTATGTAGCTTCGCTTGTGTGGTGTATTAGGTGTTTTACAAAACCGTTCTTTCCCAGCCATGCCGCGTTTACTTTTCCTTTTGTAATTTGCGTTATTGCGCGCACGCAGACGTCAGCATATCTAGCTGGACTCGGTCAGCCTCTTCAATGGCTCGACGGAATAGCTACTGTTGAAACGGTACTTGCAGCAGGACTTTGTATTGTTGTACTTGTACGATTACTTGCGTACGTGCGTGATAAGACTTTAGGCATTTGTCACAAATAGTGTTTTCCTAGTCATGAGTGTAGCGAATATTTTTAACAAGAATAAAATTCTTATCAAAATAGAATGACAAGTAGATAAAACGAATTGATAAGAATCAATATATACATTGATTCAGAATTGATATCAACTTACTATTTATAGTAAACATTCTATTACTATATTTTATATATGCTTCAAGGCTTTGAAAGGCGGAATAATCCGTGACAAATCAACTTGATGTAAAAAAACAGATTGATGTCGTTTTTAGTATAGCGAATACCCTTCGCGGAACATACCAGCCAGACAAGTATCGCGATGTCATTCTTCCTATGATTATCCTGCGACGCATCGAATGCGCATTGGCAGATACCAGGGATATAGTCTATGAGGCATACGAGGCAAATCATGATATCGCTGATGTAATGCTACGACGTAAGTCTGGCTATCCATTCTACAATACTAGTAAGTGGACGCTTGCAAAACTTCTCGGCGATGCTCCGCAATTACCTGTCAACCTCACCACATATATCGATGCTTTTTCGCCCAACATCAAGCAGATTTTCTCGGACCTTGAGTTTGACAAGGAAATCAAGAAGATGCACAAGGGAGCCAAACTCACTGGCGTTGTGCGTAAATTCTCTGAGCTTGATCTTGATCCCGCACACGTAAATAACGTGGCAATGGGATATATGTTTGAAGAAGTGATTCGACGTTTTTCAGAAAACGCAGAAGCTGGAGATCACTATACTCCGCGTGAGGTAGTGCAGCTCATCACGCGTCTTGTGCTTGCGGAAGGATGTGATGACCTTAAGGAACCGGGTAAGGTAATCAAAGTGGGTGACTTTGCCTGTGGCACTGGTGGCATGCTTTCTTGTGCTAAAGAGCAACTCGATGAGATGTGTCCTGAAAGCGACGTTTATCTCTATGGACAAGAAATCATCCCCGATACTCACGCTATCTGCCTAGCAGACATGCTTATAAAGGGGCAGCGTGCCGAAAATATACGCCTGGCAGACACGATAAAGGAAGACTGTTTTCCTGAGGATAAAATGCGCCTTGTTCTCATGAATCCACCCTTTGGTCTTGCGTGGGGTGGTAAAGACGCGGCTGAAGGCAGGGAGAAGTCAGTTTTGGAGGAAGCAAGTAAACTTGACAGCCGTTTTCCTGCAGGACTCCCCGCAAAGAGCGACATGCAACTCCTCTTCATGCAGCACGCTATATACAAACTTGCTGAGAAGAATGGACGTGCCTGTATTATTTCTAATGGTTCGCCACTCTTCTCGGGTGGCACATCGTCTGGCGAGTCACAGACACGTCGTTGGCTTTTGGAGAACGACTACATTGAGGCCATTGTTGGACTACCAGGAGAACTTTTCTATAACACTGGCATTAGTATCTAAGTGTGGGTGCTCTCTAAGAATAAGACTCCTAAGCGCCGCGGCAAAGTACAACTTATTGATGCAACAGCTGAATGGACGCCCATGCGCCGTAGTCTGGGTAATAAACGCAAGCAGATTTCGCCAGATCAAATTGATGAAATTGTAGATATTTACATGTCCTTTGAAGAAGGTGAATACTGCCATATTCTTCCTAATGAGGAGTTCCTGTACAAGGAGTACACGGTCAAGCAGCCACTCCAACGCAGCTATCAAATAACGTCTGAACGTATTGATGCGCTTGTCGAAGGGAAATTCAAGGACGACTTTCACAATCCTGCAAAACTGGAGGAGCTCTCACTTATCGATGAGGAAGATATGACCTCCAGGCAGAGAAGAGAACTTGCAACGCTTCAAAAGGCTGAGCCAGTCTTCGAACAGATGATTCAACTGCTGCGTGATAATCTGATGGATACGCCAACTCAGGACTACAAGGGGTTTGATAAGAAAATCAGGGATCTACTCTCAGATTTGCCTGACTACAAGGAGAAAGAGACCGCTAGTCAGCGCAAGTCTGTTATAGATAAGGTAGTAGATGCTATGTCGTATATGGATAAGACCGCCCCTCTGCGCCATAAGCGAGATGGTTCAATCGAATATGACAATGCGACTAAGGATACCGAGCTCGTGAAACTCTCTGAGGACGTAGATAACTTCTTTGAGCGCGAGGTGTGGCCGTATGTTCCTGATGCCAAGTGGTTTGATGAGGAGGATGAGAAGCATGTGAAGACAGGTGCCGAGATTCCCTTTACGCGCTATTTCTACAAGTACGAGGCTCCTGAGAGCTCGGAGAGACTGCTCGAGGAGTTCAATGAACTTGAAGTGCAGCTCCAGGAGCAGATCAAGGATCTGGTTAGATGATCACGAATCTTTCCCGAAACTGGATATTGAAGCCCCTGAAATATGTAGATAACTTTGTCTCTGATTCCCTGTCAGAGACGATTTCCCCAGGTTACCGATTCCGTTACGTGGACATCAGTTCGGTAAGTTGCGAGGCTGGAATCGAGAACTATTCAGAGATGACCTTTGCGGAAAGTCCATCACGAGCAAGGAAGCGAGTCGTCGCAGGAGACACGATTGTGTCGACCGTGAGAACATACCTTAAGGCAATTGCCCGGATTGATGATGCTGATGACGTAATTGTCTCGACTGGGTTCTCTGTCATCCGTGCAAGAGACCATATCTCCGATTACCTGTATTACCTCTGTACTAGCGACTTATTCTGCCAGCAAGTCAACAAGTACTCTTGGGGTATTGCATATCCCGCGATTAGCGAAAAGCTGATGGGTCGGATACTGGTGCCCGTACCTCCCATAGAGGATCAGGTTTTGATTGCTGGCTTTCTTGATAAAAAGTGCGCGTCGATCAATGCGACCGTTTCAATTCTTGAGAATCAGATTGCGACTCTTGAGCGTTACCATGCTTCGGTTATTCACGAAGCGGTTACTAAGGGACTTAATTCTGACATCCCTTTGAAACCAAGTGGAGTCGATTGGATAGGTGATATCCCTAAAAGCTGGGAGTGTAAAAAATTAAAGTATTGCTACAAATTTATAACGGGGTTTACTCCAGATACTTCTAATACAGCTTATTATGACAGTGATGGGTTTACTTGGGTCTCGATTGCTGATTTAACTTCTGCTGATACGATAATAAATACGTCAGAAACAGGAATTAGTGAATTATTTGTTAAAGAAAAACATCCTCAATTAACGCCTGAGGGATCTCTTTTATATTCATTCAAACTATCTGTCGGTAAATGTGCATTTGCAGGGTGTTCACTTTATACAAATGAAGCAATCGCTAGCTTTCTTCCTTCAGGAGAAAATAGTTTGAGATACCTTTACTACGCTTCGTCACTATTGATTAACAACGCAAATGAAAATATATATTCTGCAAAGCTTCTTAATCGTTATTTAATTGCAAATGCCCCTATACCGCTTCCGCCGGTTGCAGAGCAAATATCCATAGCAGATTATCTCGATGCTAGAATTGCAGCTATTGATACCATCCTTGAAACTAAACGCAAACAAATTGACGTTCTCAAGCGTCGTCGGCAATCCCTAATTTACGAATACGTGACGGGAAAGCGTCGTGTAAGGAAGGAGATGTAGCGGTGGATGTAATGGGATTTGAGGAACAAGCTCATATGCTTCATTTGGGCAAAAATCCTCTTACAGAGTCTGCATTTCAGAAGCTTATCATCGACCACCTGGTTAATGATAACGGCTACCAGTTGCGCAAGGCTAGCAGCTATGACCCTGTACGCGCGATGGATGTAGACCTACTCTTCGATTTTCTTGAACGGACTCAAGCAGAGCAGATGGAAAAGCTCCATGTTCTATATAATGGCGGGTTGCATGAGACTATTCTTTCAAAGATTAGAAACGCTATCGCCAATCGTGGACTTGTGGACTGTATTTGGCATGGTGTGCAGTTCGATGCAGGCATAGAGCTTAGCCTTGCTTACCCCCGTCCATCTGCGAATTTTGATAATAAGGCTTCTGTGCTCTTTGACGAGAACATGCTCTCTGTGATGGAAGAAGTCTATCACAAGGAAGGCGAGCGCATCGATCTTGTCATTTTCTTAAATGGCCTTGCAATCTTTACGATAGAGCTCAAATGTGAGTCATCTGGAACTGGTTGGGATTATCGCAATGCTATCAGACAGTACAAGTATGAGCGTGACTGCAAGACTCCACTGCTCATGCCTAAAGTAGGGGCTTTAACGCATTTTGCTATGGACTTGCATGAGGTGTGGGCGTGTGCTGCTCTTATGGGGGCTAATTCGAAATTCCTCCCATTCAACAAAGGTATGCGCGAGGAAAGCGCATTGCATGAGACACGCGCTGGCAACCCCTTGGTGCCCAACGGAATTGCCACTTCGTACATGTGGGAATACGTTTTAACCAAGGATGTCATTTTCTCGTTAATCTACGACTTCATCTATTATTCGCGCGACCGTAAGACGAACAAGAAGAAGAACGAAAAGCCCATATTTCCACGTTTCCAGCAACTCAGGGCTGTCACGCGCGTGGCAGAAGATATCAAGTGCAATAAAACAGCGCGCGATTATCTCATAGAGCATAGTGCGGGCTCCGGCAAGACTAACACTATCTGCTGGCTTGCGCATAAGCTCTCAGGGCTTTATGCAGAGGGCGAAGATGACCTCCTCTTTAACAAAGTTCTTATCGTGACAGACCGTATCGTGGTTGATCGTCAACTGCAGGCGGCTGTACAGGACATGGCCAAGGCGTCAGGAATAATCAAGGTTATCGACTCCGATGGAAGAGCAGATGAGTATGGCGAGAAGAGCAAGTCCGGTAAGCTTACTCGTGCGCTCAAAGGAAGCTATCGCATTGTTGTATGTACTATGGGCACATTTCTTAATCTCGACCAAGGAGTTTTCGATGGCACGAGGTCACATTTTGCAGTGCTCATTGATGAAGCTCATGGTTCAACCTCTGGTGAGACCATGGCAGCTATTAACGGCGCCCTTTCCGATATTGACATACAAGAGACTTCTTCTATCGAACAGGTCTCACAGATAATCTCAGAGGATATTGTTCGTTCCGGTCGACAGCGCAATGTTACCGTCATAGGCTTTACGGCTACGCCGACCGGTCGTACACTTGACATGTTTGGGACACTCAATGAACGGGGACAGAAGGAAGCGTTTGACCTCTACTCCATGCGCCAAGCCATAGAGGAAGACTTCATCCTCGACGTGACTGCTAACTACATCACTTACGATTCGTTCTGTAAGGTGGTGAAGTCTGTACCGGACGATCCAGAGCTTGAGTCTGCCGAAGCGAAGCGACAGCTCACACATCTCATAGCCACCAACGACGGAACAATTGAAGGAAACCTCCGTGTAATGGTTAACCATTTTACCGAGAAAGTTCGAGGCTATCTCGGCGGCAAGGCTAAGGCAATGATCGTCACGTCCAGCCGCGAGGCGGCTGTCCGGTACCGTCTCGCATACGATAGGCTGCGCAAAGAACACATGGACAAGCTTGGGTGTATCCAAGCACTGGTAGCGTTCTCCGGTGACATCGTAGTGGACGGAGAAAAGTATACCGAGTCGCTTATGAACGGCGGCCTCGCGGAAGATAAGCTGCCTGATCTCTTCCATGAGGACGGTTACCGCATCCTCATTGTGGCAGATAAGTACCAGACAGGGTTCGACGAACCTCTGCTTTCCGCAATGTATGTGGCCAAAAAATTGCATGGACTTTCCGCCGTACAGACCCTGTCTCGTCTTAACCGCATATGTCCACCAAATGAGAAACGACCTTATGTTCTCGACTTTGTTAACTCGTATGAGGATATCACGGAGGCGTTTGCGCCCTACTACGAGAACACAGTGCTCGAGAACCCGCTGACCTATACAGACCTCAAGGAGACCGAACGACATCTCGAAGAACTTCAAGTGCTTGACGCTGATGATGTACGCACATTCTACAAGCTTTTGTCAAAGTCAAGACAGACCTCAAAGGATAAAGAGCGCATGTGGGGCCTGCTCTCGGGTGCTGCTGCAATCGTGAAATCAATGGAGGAAGATGAGGCAGAAAAGGCACGCAGGATCGTACGTCATTTCATCCGTCAGTATGCGTTTCTTATTATGGCATCACCCTTCACGGATGAGTACATGCACATGGAATACCGTTTCTGCCAGTGTCTTATCAGGGAAATCGCTAAAGCGGGTAAGCATGAAGACGGAATTGATATATCGGACAAGGTAGACCTCACAGACTTCACCGTCACGAAGGCCGACGAGCACGTTGGCAGCGGGCTCGTTGCAGCTCCAGAGGTCGCCATCGCGCGCAGTATTGGGATGGGACTTTCTAAGGATACGTTTGCAGCACTGTCCGAGATTATCGCGGAGTGGAACGCACGTTTCAGCACCCATTTCGACATCGATACAGCGGCAAGTTCATTGATGTCGTTGCGAAGCTCATTGAGCGAAAACGAACATATCAAGCAGAGCGCTAAGGTGAATAGCAAGCAGGACTTCACCAACACCGTAGATGATCAGACTGAAGATGCACTCGTAGAGAATTATGACAAGAGTGAGGAATTCTACAACTTCTTGCTGAGCCATCAGAAAGCCCGCAAGGACTTAGTACATTTGCTTGTGGATGGCCTTTACAACGGTCTACGACGCAACGAAAACTAAGGAGTATCAATGAAGGCGTCGGAAGCCATCAAGACGTTGCTAGAAGATCAGGGGCTGATGCAACACTTTTTTATTCAAATTTAGGATAACCCTGAAGAGACTATATTAGATGTTTAAGTTAAAGAGCATGAGGATTGGAAAGCTGTATAAAATGACAGCGACGCTTGGATATGACATTCCCCTTATCACTGAGAACGGGTCAGAAGTAAGCATCGTGGTTTATGGATAGCGGCTTATATAATACTGATGTAAACCTGTTTGGAATTTATTGATGCTTGAGTAATATCAGCTTTATCTTTGCTAATCTTCACGGATTTATGAAGGGTCGAAAGATATGAATGGTCTCAATTTGCGTCAAGAAGCAGCACTTGCCATTGCGTGGATTCATCAGAATGAAGGCACAGTTAATTTCACGAGCTTAGGATTGTCTGACGCATTTATTTCACTAAAAAATCTGAATATGATTAACCTTACAACAGACATGAGCGGAGAACTCGCGTTTTTTCAGGGCATGAAGATTGATGGTCTTTACCATTACGACGAAGCAAGGAAAGCTAGGAGACAGTTTGAGGTTGTGGGCGATTACGCCGATGCTTTATTACTCACCCTTGCTGCTCAGGCTACGGAAAAGAGTACTGTTTCAGATGTGACTACGATAGTTCCAGGTGACTCCGATGACGTATCTCTTTATCAAGAGCTTTCACGGCGCGATCTTCTGAGGGTGACGTGGGCAGATAATAGACCTTATGTCGTACAAGTTACTGATAAAGGCCGTAATTACGCGGAAGGATGGTTCCAGGATCAGATGGATAACAGGGCACAGAATATTACCATTGCACCAACGTTTAATAATAACAATGCAGCAATCGCTTCCGCGACAATTCAGGATATAACACTTGGACAGACAATTGAGGCTATTGTTGACCTTGATATTGAGGAACAGGTGAAGAACGAGGTGCGAGAGGCAGTGTGCCAGTTGGATAGTGCAGCCAAATGCAAAGATACCGCTGTTTTCGCCGAAAAATTGGAAATCGTTGCCAAGATTATTAAAGGTTCTAGTGAGATCGCTACGATAGTTCTTCCCTTTGTCATTGCGGCAATCAAAATCTTGTTGGGATAGGAGGAACAATCAATGATTACTAAGATAAATCTTCCACAGTGTGTACCATTTACCAAACAATCAGAGTTGGACGAGATGAAACGAGTTTGTTTTATTTTTGGTCCAAACGGATCTGGCAAGACTACAATCAGCCGGCTAATTTACAATAAAGCGCAGTGCGAAGACTCTTCCGTTCTCGAATGGAACAATGGTCAAAATATTAAGACATATGTTTACAACAGGGATTTTGTCTCTAAGAACTTTAAAGCAGAGATTCCTGGAATATTTACTATGGGTACAGAGAATATCGAAGCGAAGACACGAATTAGTGAATTGACTGAAGAGATTAACAAAGCCCAACAGAAGTTAGAAAATAACAGGAAAAATCTTATACAAGCACAAAAAGAATCGGATCAGTATGAAAGTGAAATAGCTGATGTGTGTTGGAAAATAAAGTCAGAGCTACTTGAGAATCTACCAGTTAGCTGGAAAGGAACTGGTATAAAAAAGAATTTTAAAGATAATGTTTTCAATAGAATAGAAGCTTTAAATCAAAATGATGTTCTGCCCGATATTAACGCACTTAAAGTTAAAGTTGCAATTATATTCGATGAATCCATCAAAGAGGTTGATCCTTTAGAGCCATACTCGTACGCCGACTTACTGATCGTAGAGAACGCATCAATATTTACTAAGCCAATAGTTGGAAAAGAAAATATTGCTATTAGTGATTTAATTAAGAGGTTAGGTAATAGTGATTGGGTTAATCAGGGAAGGAATTATATTAACGGCGACGTCTGTCCATTTTGTCAACAGCACAGCGTGAGTGAAAAGCTAAAAAGCGAGCTTGAAAGTTTTTTTGATGAGTCTTATCAGAAGGATATATCAGAGCTCAAAGAATTGGCACAAAAATACAAGAATTGCTCATATAAACTTATCGAGACAGCTACTAATATTAGTGATGTTTATAGAGACTTTGTTGACCTTAACAGCTTAAAGGTACTGATTGCTGATTTGAAGCGCATTGTGCAAAATACTACTACACAAATAAACGAGAAGCTCGCAAAGCCCAGTATGACTATCGAAATAGCAAGTGCTAAAGATATATGCATAGAGATTGCCAAGCTTATTAATGCCGCGAGTCTCAGGGTCAACGAACATAACAAGTTGGTTAAGAATCGAAAAAAAGAAAAAGAAAAATTCTTCGATGACCTGATGCTTTTAACTGCGATATCCGTGAAGGATCGTACAGAGGGTTTGATAAAACACAAAAATGTTCTTCAAAAGAAAATTGATGGTTTAACTAAATCAATCAATCAGTCTGAGGCTGATATAGAGACAAATAAAAAAAATAGAGAGATTGAGGAGAAGCGTTTAACGAACATTAAGGAAACTGCTGAACAAATTAATAGTCTTATCCAACGTTTCGGATTCACTAACTTTAAGGTCTCTGTAACAGACGATAATAAATCTTACCAGGTTGTACGTAATGATGGCACGCTTGCAAATGATACTCTTAGTGAGGGAGAGGCAAGTTTTCTTACATTTCTTTACTTTTATCATCTCATGAGCGGCAGTCTCAATAATACTGGAGTTAATGATCGAAGAGTTGTAGTTATTGACGACCCAATAACAAGTATGGATGCAGATGTCCTGTTCGTTGTGAGTTCTTTAGTTCGAAAAATTGCACAAGAAGCAAGAGATGAAAAAAGCATGATTGAGCAACTAATTGTTCTTACCCATAACATCACTTTCCATCGAGAAGTCACATATGTTCGTTCCGATGAGGGTGATAAGCAGACATCCTACTATGCGATCAGAAAAACTGATGGACATTCCACAATCGAGCATTGCGATAATAATCCAGTTAGCAGTGCTTATGAGATGCTTTGGAAAGACTTCTGTCGTGCGGATTGTAATACGCTTACTGTCCAGAACATATCACGTCGTATAACTGAGACGTTCTTTAAATTGGTGGGCATTCCTGACATGGATAAGATTATTGCTGAGATGGAAAGTCCTGATCGTGAAATCGCTCGCTCTTTCATGTCTTGGGCAAACGCCGGATCGCATAGTGCCTTCGATGATGAAACGTTCATGAATACAAATGAAGTTACCGATTCATACAAGAAGGTACTTAGACTCATCTTTGAAAAGGCCAACTATGGATCGCATTATGACGAAATGGTGGGGAAGTATAGTACATCAGAATGAGTGTTTTATGGTATGTTCTTGAAGTGTTTGAAGGGAGACTCTACAACAAATAATTTAACGATGCTGAGATTAAAGCCTGAGGATGATATTTGTATAACTATCTTTGCAAGTCAAAGTCTTACTGACAACGCTTCAGATTTATCTCTTGTCGTTAAGGATGTTCTTGAAGTGATGTAGGGAAGTCTTCTTAAAATCCGTCCCTTAAAGTCATGGTTGGTTTAAGTAAGGTTTTCTATTTCACCTACTTCTGCTCAGCTTTCAAGGAATACCCTTAATCGATATGCGATTAAGGGTATTTGGTATTGATGAAAGACAAAAACATTCGACGATATCATCTTACAAAAAGAATAATATTGTGTTTAGAAAAGAAAATTTATTCTAAATAGAAAATTATTGAAACGGTTTTAAGTATTAGAGAGGGAGGTATTTGATGAGAATAATTATGAAGTCTTATCTAGAAGATTATAGGATAGCAGTAGCAAAAATTTCTTTTCTTGAGACATATGGAAAAAGATATTTCTTCGTTAATAATTTAGATAAAACGAGCATGCTGGTTATAGATAAAGAAGATTATGATAGAAAGAAACGAATTTCCTTATTACATAAACCTAAAAATTTACAAAGTGATTATCCTCTTACTATTTTTTATGAAAAAAATAGTAAGAGAAAATTGAACAAATATGAGATTAGCGCAAATATTAAAGTTTTGTCTGATGAGTTCAAAGAATGTTTTCAGAAAAATTTAAGAGCTGCATTTCTCGATCCAGATAATTTTTTTAAGGATGAAGCAAAAAATGAGTATTGCAAAATAATATTTGCCGCTATCCCAGGGATGACAGAAAATTATAAAACTTCGGAAGTTTTTGAAAACTATCTAAAAAAATTAAATAAAAATCTTCTGTTTAAGTATACTTCAAAAGATATAGTCGAAATTAGAAAAAATTATAAAGGAAGTCTATTTTTCTGTCATCCAAAAGAATTTAACGATCCTTTTGACTGTAATTGTTCTTTTAAAAACAGAAAAAGCGCTGCAGAACATTTTAGAGTGCTCTGCTTAACCAAAGAATACAATAATATTCTTATGTGGTCACATTATGGTGCTGAGCATAAAGGGTATTGTTATGGATATAAATTTGATGATTTATATAAAAAAATATTTTCAGATAATTTTATTTCTGTGGAAGGAAATAGAACTATCTCAGGCTTAGTGGTTTTGGGAGATGTTGTATATACAACTAAACGGCCAAAACAAAGATTAAGTCATTTTCAATTTTCTTGGGCAGACATAAGTCATTATATTAGTGCCTGTTTTACTAAATTCAAAGATTGGGAATACGAGAAAGAAGTGCGTTTTGTCATTATGTCGCCGGATAAGTTTATGCCTGACTTTCTTGGAATAAATCTAGACCCAGTTGAATGCTATAGAGGTTGTGAGAGTCAAGTAAACGGCAGGCTGTCAAAATCTTTGACTCAATATGCTCTTTATTAAGTAGTGAAGATCTATGACATGAATAATTAATAGACACATTCGATTAGTTTGGTTTCCTCTATTTTACGAGTTTTGCTCTCTAAACCACAAGCTCTCTGAGCATCTGACCATACGCTGCTGAGTCGCTAGTCATGCGCTCGCAGTGATCATAACCTTGCCAGATGGTAAGCGTAGCTTTGGGATAGACCTTGGGCAGAACCTGTCTTGCACGTTTCAAGTCAAAGTCCTTCTCGCCATACGCGAAGATGCAGCGGCGTTGTACGTCGGGGCTAAGGGCGGGGAGGTCAACGTTGCTACAGTCATGAATGATGTTCTGGATGCTTTGGTCGCTCATCGCAATGAATTGCTCTGACATGGGTTTAGCTGCAACTTTTCCGTAAAGTTGCTCCATCTTTTGCGCGGATAGCTCGGGGTTTGCGATGGCTTTGCGGTGCTTGGCAAGAAATACTTTCTTGAGCACAAACTCAAGCGTGGAAGCAAGGAATCCACCCGTCCAGAAGCTTGTTCCCTCAAAGAAGAGGTGGTCAAAGGATAAGTCGTCGAACTTGAGGAGCTCAGACAGAACCACTCCACCTAAAGAGGCACCAAAGCCCAGGGAGAGGTGGGTTATGTTGTGCTCCAACAGCCAGCCGTGAATCTGCGCAGCTTCTTGGGACGCCGAGGTGTATTCCGTTGCGTCTTCTTCTCCGTGGGCAGCAAGATCTGGAACAAGATAGCGCAGGTCATCGCCCATGTTGTTTACAAGAACTGTCTTCATTCCCTCTGCCGAAGAAAGCATGGGATGAATTAGCAACACAGTTGGTGTGGTCTGGGCGCAAGCGTTGGGCTCAATGAGGTGCATCTTCATGACGATCCTCCATCCGTTGTTCACCTGCGATTATATCCCTGGCTGGAGTGCGGATTTGCTGCTTGTTCACCAAAGCTGACATTTTCCGTGAACGGTAGGGATGGAGACGTGAGGGCTTTTGCTCGATTGATGATTTGTATCAAATGGGTTCATTTTTTGTTGTTATCAGCATGAAATTGGCGTGTATGTGGGACACTAATTAACAGCACATACTGATCGGTCAAGAAAGGAAGGCTCATGGCATACGAGTCTCGCGAAGAAATTGACAGCAAATATAAGTGGGACCTGTCCTCAATGTTCCCTAGCGATGAGGCATTTGAGGCT
>ERZ773057.708-NODE-708-length-13658-cov-6.800044_pt1 | contig 13658 bp, 12 predicted proteins | sample MGYA00580629_ERZ773057 | MGnify/ENA primary metagenome ERZ773057 (study PRJEB29015, sample SAMEA2738143) | human oral metagenome | biome: human oral; feature: human-associated habitat; material: saliva | place: China | collected 2163 ...
TCAGTTGGTAGAGCAACGCACTCGTAACGCGTAGGTCACAGGTTCGATCCCTGCAGTCGGCATGAAAAATATAACAAAAAGCTTGCTTTGACAATCTTTTTTGATAGAATTATCAGAAAGCAAGTTAATGTTTGATGAAGAAGTGTATTTTGGGTATCTTTTTAATAATCCTGAATTTAAAGTTCAAATTTGATTTAAAGATACTTTTTTTATTTTGCTTTTTTTGAATTTATTGCTAGTTATATTATTTTAATTACGAAAAATATTGATGTTGGTTTAATTTTATGAGAACACCCTAATAATAAAGCAAGTGATAACTGACAAAATCTAAAAGCAGAGGGAAGAATTTATGAATTTTGAAAAGTTTGAAGATAGAAATTGGTTCCAACTAATCAGGAATAGAGTCATAAGAATAAGTGATGGTAGTATCATAAAACAAGATTTTTTGTCAACTTTGTTGCTAATAAATGTCATTACTTATATCATAGAATCAATGAAGTTTTTTTGGGATACTGGTATTAACAAATTATTTTTATCGTTTATTTCCATTTTATTTTCGTTTATATTCACTTTTAATTCATTTTTTGATTTTTTTCTTGGTAAAGTTGTTGAACCTATTTTTTGGGAACCGATTGCTGTTCCTCAGCTAAGTTTTTCAGATGTATTGAGTAATCTTGGTTTATTTCTCACAAGATTTATCCCTTTCATGATTTTACAGTTTTTCATTTTTAAGTTGTTTGCCCGAGAAAAATTTATTAATGAGGTTATTAAATCGATTTCGTCAATTCTCGTAACAATTATAATATTTGGAGAGTATCAGTTTACTTTGTCTGTTGTATTAATCCTTATAGTAACTTCAGCCATACAATTTGGAAAGGGAAATTTATTTAGATTACTTAGTATTTTTCTCCTATATCTAACACCAACTTTAGAGTTCCAGAAAAATGTAAGATCAGAACAAAGTACCAGCACGATAAAAATTTCCCTTTGGATTGTTTCTTGGCTTATGATTTCTAAAATTATTTCTATATGGTTTGAACTTCCATTAGAAGTTGTTGTCCTGTTAGTAATAGTTTTAATGATAAGGTTTGGTTTACAATTTCAAACTCAGAAGCCACGTTTAGAAATTTTGTTAAAAGGAGTTATTTACTTTTTAGTTTTTGTAACTGTACTAATCACTAATAATACAACTGATGAGATGATAAGCTTAGTTACTGTATCAATTGCTATATACTTTGCGGTAGACAGATTCTTTAGTTTATTTAAGGAAATTGAGACACTTGTAAAAAATGATGAAATTAATTATTATCTTTACTTTGACAATTCAATAGATATTTTAAAACAGAAGTTTTTACCAGATGAGTTCTTAGCTTCTGTGATAACTGATATTGATGATCAAAAATTATATGGACAACTGATAATAAGAGCTAAGCTTGGAATGAAAGATAGTTTTAAAAAATTATTATTACTAGTTAAAGCTCAAAGAGATTATAAAGGGTATCAATTGTTATTAGTATCGATTGAATATAAATTACAGAAAAAAGAGAATAAAGAACTTACTATAATTAATTTCATTGAAGATAATTTGCATAATGAGATATTATTTGATGAACAGGTGATACTTCCAATTGAATTTTTAGTTTTATACGGTGAAGAGTTAAAAGAGAAAAAAGAATATAAACAAGCTAGAAAATATTTAAGGTTTTCAGAATACTATAATTCTTATTATTATATAGATAGTTATTTTAATTGTATAAAAAATATTGGTGATGAAATAGAATTAAATCGTCTACATAAACGTTATTACTTGCATTGAGAACAATAATTGGTATCTTTTATTTAAGCTAAACAGTCAAAATAAACCATTGCTATTCTGGAACTTAAGTTCGTTAAAATTCATTATGATATTATTGAATTCGATTCGTTGAAAGAGGTCAATCCCTGCAATCGGCATCTTAATTTGGAAGCTTAAAGGCTTCTTTTTTCTTTGTTCTTACTAGATTTTTTTACTTGTATAGGACAGGTATGCTTTCTATCATCTCTTATGAACCACTTACCGGTCAAAATTGACCACTTACTGAAAAGGACTTGTTTCTCGGGAGTTTCTTGTTATAATAAAGATAAGCAGATGGAAAGGAGAGCCTATGAACATTCGGATTGAATTAGATCAGAGTTTGGATGAAACAGAAATGGTGATAAAAGTTTCGCGGCTGGATGAGCGGATTCAGCGCATCCAGGAAGCTCTAGAAAAAACGGCGACTCCATCCATTCTTTTCTATAAGGAAAGCAGTGAGTACTTTCTTGATTTAGCGGACATTCTCTTTTTCGAGACGGACGGCAGCAAGATTTTTGCCCATGCCCGCAATGATGCTTATGAGGTCAAACTAAAGCTCTATGAGTTAGAAGAGATTCTGCCCCGCTATTTCTGTCGGATTTCTAAGTCCACCATTGCCAATATCAAGGCTATCTATGCTTTGGACAAGTCCTTTTCAGGAACGAGCACCGTCCAGTTTTACAATACCCATAAGCAGGTGCATGTGTCTAGGCATTATTATCAGTTAGTAAAAGAAAAGTTAAGTGAAGTGAGGTAATTATCATGAAAAAAACAATTTTTGGAATCGGCTTTCTAATCTTGGCAGCTTGGGTCCTGCTGCAGGGGAATTTTGGGATTCCTGTCTTCAATTTTAATATTTGGCCCATGCTAGTAGTTGCAATGTTCGCCTATTTCGCCTTGGAAAATTTCTTAGAAAGAGACTTTGGCACTGGGCTTATCATGGCAGTTATTGCGCTGATTATTGCCAATGCCGTTTACCACTTTTTAGCTATTTCAACAGGAACCTTGGTTTTGGGTGGTATTCTGGCTTGTATCGGTCTCAATATGATTTTCAAGCCTCAGCGCATTTTTAAGGGGCGTATCTTCTCAGCTGCCTCTTCTTCCTCAAAAGATGATATTGCTTTTGGCAGCGGCACGCGCTATATCAACTCAGATAACTTCACCTATGAAAAGTTAGACTGTGCTTTTGGCAGTGCATCGGTTTATTTTGATAATGCGACTATTGAAGGGGACTCAGCAACTTTTGAAGTGGATCTGTCTTTTGGAAGTGTGATGCTTTATGTGCCAAGTGACTGGCGAGTAGAGCTGGATGTGGATAATGCCTTTGGCTCTGTCTACAATCCTCGCAATGTCAATGAAAAGAGAAAAACTCTCTATGTCAAAGGCAACGTGGCTTTTGGTTCTTTGAAGATTAGCTATGTTTAGGAAAACGGATTAATTTCGAAAGTTTGGACAAATGTACTTGTCAAACGTCAAGTTTTTTGGTAATATAGGAAGGTATGTGGTGCTAGCACATCCGTAATATTAGATCTAATAGGAGGAAACACGATAATGGCTAAAGTATGTTACTTTACTGGTCGTAAGACTGTATCAGGAAACAACCGCTCTCACGCGATGAACCAAACAAAACGCGCTGTTAAACCAAATCTTCAAAAAGTTACTGTTTTGATTGACGGTAAACCTAAAAAAGTTTGGGCTTCAGCTCGTGCCCTTAAATCAGGTAAAGTTGAACGCGTTTAATCTTTATTTAAAAAGGATGGAAAATTTCCGTCCTTTTTTTGCTTGGGAATTTCCGCCTAGACAGTTGATTTAGACCCTTCCTCTTTTACACCCTGTATAAAATATGGTAGAATAAACTATAAAATACTTTTGAGGTACAAATTATGACTGTGAAAATTAATACAAAAGATGGTCAAATTGAGCTGACTGATGATGTGATTGCGACAATCGTCGGTGGTGCAGCGACTGAAATTTTTGGTGTAGTTGGCATGGCCAGCAAAAATGCAATCAAGGATAATTTTCAAGCCCTTTTAGGAAAAGAAAACTATGCTAAGGGCGTGGTTGTGAAAGCGACTGATGAAGGTGATATCGCAGTCGATGTCTACACTGTGTTAAGCTATGGAGTCAAAATCAGCGAAGTTTCCAAAAACATCCAAGAGCGTGTTAAATTCAGTTTGGAAAACAAGCTCGGAATTACTGCACATGCAGTGAATGTTTATATCCAAAATATTAAAGTCGTAGGAGAATAATCGTGGCAAATATTACTACTAGTTTATTCCAAGAAATGGTGCAGGCAGCATCTACTCGCTTAAATAAACAGGCTGAATATGTAAACTCTTTGAATGTCTTCCCGGTTCCAGATGGCGATACAGGTACCAACATGGGCATGACCATTGAGAATGGCGCCAAGGAAGTGGCGGACAAGTCTGCTTCAACAGTTGGCGAAGCGGCAGGTATCTTTGCTAAGGGTCTTTTAATGGGAGCGCGTGGTAACTCAGGAGTTATCACTTCCCAGCTTTTCCGTGGTTTTTCTCAAAGTGTGAAGGAGCATGAAGAGCTGACTGGTGAAGATCTAGCACTGGCCTTTCAGTCTGGTGTAGAAGTGGCTTACAAGGCAGTTATGAAGCCGGTTGAGGGAACAATTTTGACTGTTTCCCGCGGTGCAGCGATTGGTGCCAAGAAGAAAGCTGAAGTCACTAATGACGCTGTAGAAGTTATGAAAGCGGCTCTTGAAGGAGCTAAGGCTGCTCTGGCTAAGACACCAGATATGCTACCGGTTCTAAAAGAAGTCGGTGTTGTGGACTCTGGCGGTCAAGGGCTGGTCTTTATCTACGAAGGTTTCTTGTCTGCTCTTACAGGCGAATATATCGCTTCTGAGGACTTTGTGGCGACACCTGCGACCATGTCTGAGATGATCAATGCTGAGCATCATAAGTCTGTAGCTGGCCATGTGGCAACAGAAGACATCACTTACGGCTACTGTACAGAAATCATGGTGGCTCTCAAGACAGGGCCAACCTATGTAAAAGACTTTGATTATGATGAGTTCCGCAACTACCTCAACGATTTGGGAGATTCCCTGTTGGTAGTCAACGATGATGAAATCGTCAAAGTCCATGTCCATACTGAAGATCCAGGACTGGTTATGCAGGAAGGTCTCAAGTATGGTAGTTTGGTCAAGGTCAAGGTTGACAATATGCGCAACCAGCACGAAGCACAGGTTGAAAAGGAAGAGCGCTCAGCTAAACCGGCTCAAGAAAAAGAGTTTGCGATTATCGCTGTAGTGGCTGGTGAAGGTCTGGCTGAAATCTTTAAGGCTCAGGGAGTTGACTACATCATCTCTGGCGGGCAAACTATGAACCCATCAACGGAAGACTTTATCAAAGCTGTGGAGCAAGTCAATGCTCGTAATATTATTATCTTGCCAAACAATAAAAACATCTTCATGGCAGCCCAATCAGCAGCAGAAGTGATTGAACAGCCTGCAGCTGTTATTGAGACTCGCACAATCCCTCAAGGTTTGACCAGTCTCCTAGCTTTTGATGGCAGCAAGACTATTGAGGAAAACCAAGAGCGTATGACTGCAGCCTTGGCAGAAGTAGTCAGCGGCAGCGTGACGACTGCGGTTCGTGATACGACGATTGATGGCTTGGAAATTCATGAAAATGACAACCTCGGTATGGTGGATGGTAAGATTGTTGTTTCTAATCCAGATATGCTGACAGCTTTGAAAGAAACGTTCAGCAAGATGCTCAATGAAGACAGCGAGATTGTCTCTATCTATATCGGTGAAGACGGCAGCGAAGAGTTGGCTAGCAGTCTTGCTCAAGATTTGATGGAACAATTCGAGGATGTCGAAGTAGAAATTCATCAGGGCAGTCAGCCGGTTTATCCATATATTTTTAGTGTTGAATAGCATAAAAAGGCAATCGAAAGGTTGTCTTTTATTATTTTATAGGAAATACTTAGACAAGAAACTGGTATTATGTTATACTGTAACAAATAAAAAGTAAAAAAGGTGAACTATGAAAAAATTTTTCATTCTTGTTATTTCTGCTTCGGTACTCTTGACGGGCTGTGTGCTTCCTAGCTTCAGCAAGCATCGTCCTAGACATTCTTCTGAATCAGCAGCTTCTTCTAGGCGGACTAAATCCAGCTCTAGCTCCAGCTCTAGCTCCAGCTCTAGTAAGTCATCCAGTTCTTCTTCTGAAAGTACAGAGATTGTCTCTAAAACCTTGGTTGGAGACATTGAAGAAATCCATCATCGTGATACAATTACCTATCAGGGCAAGAAAATCTTGAATCTTCGGATGGAATTGCTCACTTCCTTGCCAGAAGAAGCTAGTGCGGCATCAGCTACTTTGACTCCAGAGGAAATGACGACTATCATTCGTGAAGGAATGCAGTCTGATTCAAACTATGTAGCAGCTAAGAGTCTGGAAGGTGTCAATATTGATTATTCAGTTACAGCAGAGAAGAAATTGCAGACCTTGATTGAAATTGATTTGCAAAAGGTCAATGTCGAAGAGGTGGAAAAGAACAGTTTCTTCCAAGGTTTTGGACTGAAGGATATTAAGGATATTACACCTGAGATGTTCATTCTGAGTCTGAAGCTCAATGGTCTCAAAGAAGAGGTGCAGAGCTAAAGTTTAAAAGCGTTGGTCGCCTCATCTTACAGATTGAGTAGCTAGTTTATTGAAAAATTTTTTAGATTAGGCTGCTTTAATTCCAGTTTCTATCTAAATTGCAACAGACATACAACTAGTCGGTTCCTCTCAATGAGGGGGCTGGCTTTTTTTGTGCCTTCATGCAGAAGTGAGATAAACAGATTATTCCAATATTTGCTAGCTTTGTGCTCTAAAAGCAGAATAGTGACATTTGTCATGTCAGCTGGTGACAAAATCAACTAGTAGGAAAAATTTCTTTGCCTTATAATATAGTTAACAACATGATAAAAGGTTGCTGTAAGAATTCAAAAAGCATTTGGTCTTTATTCTTCTTCCAGCTTTGGAAAGATAAAGGAAAGATGCATATGAGGCTTATCAAATCAAAGGAGGAGAAAAATGGAACTGATTGAAGTAAAGAAGCTTTCAAAAAGCATTCATGGTAAGGAGATTTTAAAGGATATTTCGTTTGAAATCTCCCAAGGTGACTGTGTGGCCTTGATTGGTCCCAATGGAGCAGGGAAAACGACTCTTATGGATTGTTTGCTGGGCGATAAGTTTCTGACAGCAGGTGAAGCAAGGATTCAGGGGCTCAAACCAACTGACAATCATCTCAAGCAGTCGGTAGCGATTTTACCGCAGGAAAATACAGTGGTGGAGGATTTGAAGGTCAAGGAACTCTTGACTTTCTTCCAAGCTATTTATCCAAATAGTTTATCCAATCAAGAAATTGATGACTTGCTGCAATTTACAGACAAGCAAAAGGATCAGTTGGCCAGCAAGCTGTCTGGTGGACAAAAGCGTCTCTTCTCTTTTGTTCTGAGTCTGATTGGCCGTCCTAAGATTCTGTTCTTGGACGAACCGACTTCAGCTATGGACACTTCCACTCGTCAGCATTTCTGGGAAATTGTTAATCAGCTCAAGCAGCAGGGAGTGACCATCGTTTATTCTTCGCACTATATCGAAGAAGTCGAGCATACGGCAGATCGGATTTTGGTGCTGCACAAGGGCGAGTTGATTCGGGACACGACGCCTTATGCCATGCGCAGTGAGGAGCGGGAAAAACACTTTACCTTGCCGCTGACTTATCAGTCTGTGCTGGAAAAACTGGATAATGTGACTGATTTAGAAATCAAACAAAAGGCTTTATCTTTTGCTACTAGGGATGCTGGACAGGTCTGGCAGGTTCTTCAGGAAAACGGCTGTACAATCGAAGAGATTGAAGTACGTAATCGTACCCTCTTGGATAGTATTTTTGAAACGACACAAGAATAGGAGAGTAATCATGAAAAATATGGCAAGTCTTATGAAGATTGAGTTGATTTTGATGAAACGGCAGGCAGCTTATTATCTCTTGTCTATTGGTCTGCCCAGCGTCTTTTACCTGATTTTCTCAGGAATGATGTCTGGAAGTGATACGCCTGATCTTGTGCTTCAAGGCTACCTCTTCTCAATGACTGTTTTTAGTATTATGTCTAGTGCCTTCTTTAGCATTCCAAGCACTTTGCAGTCTGATAAAAATAATAACTGGCAAAAAATGATTCAGCACTCGCCGATTTCTATGGTAAAATATTATATATCAAAACTTTGCAGTACGCTGTTGACTTTTATGCTTTCTATCATCGTAGTCTTCTCGATTGGGCATTTTGTTCGCGGGGTTAATCTGCCAATGGTGGACTGGTTTCTTATTGCCTTGATCCTTCTGGTAGGAAGTGTGGTCTTTATTGCCATGGGTGTATTGGTCAGTCTCTTGCCAAGTGCTCAGCTCATGTCTGTAGTGGGCAATATCGTCTATATGGCACTGGCTGTTCTGGGCGGTCTATGGTTCCCTCTGACCATGTTCCCAAAATGGCTCCAGCCAATCGGTAAGTTGACGCCAAGTTATCAACTGATGCAAGTCGTGTCTTCTTATCTAGAACACCATCAGTTTAATGGCAAGGCTGCTTTGATTGTTCTGATTTATACGGTTTTGGTCAGCATTCTTGTGCTACAACTCAAAAAGCGAATTGAGGTAAAATAAAAGCATGTGGGAAAAACTTAAACAAGTCCACTATATGTTTCATATTGCGCTGGTCTTTATTATCTTTCCAGTGGCGGGAGTAATCAGCGGGGAATACCCGCTTTTCCTCTTGCTCTGGACAGCTATTTTTGTTGTGGCTTACTATGCGGTTTTGCTAAGTAACCATCGCCTTATTCAATTTTTTTCTTGGTGTTTTTTGGTTGCTTACATATACTATGGTTCTGTCTGGTTAAATACAGGATTTACCTGGTATATTTTTTATCTATCTAATCTGCTGATTTATGAGCTGGATGATGTCTCATTTAAATCCTGGCGTTTTTGGACCTTTATTGATTTGCAGCCTGCTATTGTGCTGACTAATTATTTGATGGGTAATGTTGGTCCAGCAGAGTTGCTTTTCTTTATTGTAACTTTTCTCTTTTCAGATGGTTTGACTTTTGGTCTCCATCGGATTCAAACGACAGAGCGAATCAAGGAAGAAAAGGTCAAGCAAAATGCCCAGCTGAATCTTTTTATGGCAGAAAATGAGCGCAATCGGATTGGCCGAGACTTACATGATAGTCTAGGACACACCTTTGCTATGCTCAGTGTTAAGGCGGAGCTAGCTCAGCAGTTTTTGCAGATGGAAGCCTATGAAAAGGCAGCAAAAGAACTGCAGGAAGTGCAAGAGATTAGTAAGAAGTCCATGGCTGATGTTCGGCGGATTATTAATGATTTAAAGAATCGGACGCTGGACGAGGAACTAGTGACTATTCGAGCCATGCTGGAGATGAGCGGTGTTCAGGTAAAAATAGATAATCAGCTCAATGTTGCCAGTATCCCACCAAGTCAGCAGTCAACGATCAGTATGATTTTGCTGGAGGCGGCGACCAATATCATCAAGCATGCCAAGGCTAAAAAGAGTAATTTCTCTTTGGTAAAGAAAGATGAAAGGCTTATTTTAGACATTCAGGATGATGGTCGTGGTTTTCAAAAGCTGACCGGTCGGGAGTTGCATAGTATTCGAGAGCGACTGTCCGCCTTGTCAGGAAGTCTTGAAATTCTTAGCAGTCAAGATCCGACGTGGATTCGGATTGAATTGCCATACGGAGGGAAGGAAGCATGAAACTTTTGTTAGCAGAAGATCAAAGTATGCTGAGAGATGCCTTAGCTCAGCTCTTGCAGCTGCAGCCAGATGTCGAAGAAGTCTATCAGGCCGCAGATGGGCAGAAGGCTATTGACTGTCTTAGCTCAGAAACTCTTGATGTGGCTATTTTGGACGTGGAAATGCCCCACCAAACTGGCCTAGATGTTCTCGAATGGGTCAAGGCCAATCGACCCAATATCAAGGTTATCATAGTCACAACCTTCAAGCGGCCGGGCTACTTTGAGAGAGCTGTTAAGGCAGATGTAGATGCTTATGTGCTCAAAGAGCGTAGCATTGCAGATTTGATGAAGACCATCCACACCGTTCTAGATGGGCAAAAGGAATATTCGCCGGAATTGATGGAGGTGCTAATGACCAGTAGGAACCCTCTCTCTCAGCAGGAGAGGCTAGTCCTGCAAGCTGCGGCGACTGGCCTGTCCAATAAAGAAATTGCTGAAAAACTCTTCCTGTCAAATGGAACGGTTCGTAACTATATGTCTGCTATTTTGACCAAGCTAGATGCTGAAAATCGAACAGAAGCAGTCCGAATCGGGCAAGAGAAAGGCTGGTTATAGCTGGAAGATTCAGCTTCGGAGAAAAGGTGAGATAAGGTAGTTTTTAGCTAAAATGAACATTTGTGTGAGGAATATTCCAATGAAGTGTCGGGACTATAAATATAGTTCTGACTTTTTATCTTTTATTAGAAAAAACATTCGGATTTAGAGAAAAAATGTAGAAAAACATTCTGCATGACTTGCAATTTTTTTCAAAAATGTTATCATAGTAGAAAGCTTTTTGAATTTTTAGAAAATTGTAAATAAATGAAAGGGGAAGAATGGAGAAAATCAAATTAGAAACTTCTAAGACAGGTTCAGAGCTTGTTTTGGAAACCTTGAAAAATCTTGGTGTTGATACGATTTTTGGCTATCCCGGCGGCGCTGTACTGCCGCTTTATGATGCTATTTATAGTTTTGAAGGCATCCGTCATATTCTAGGCCGCCATGAGCAAGGCTGTGTTCACGAAGCAGAAGGCTATGCTAAGTCTACTGGGAAAATCGGAGTTGCAGTCGTGACTAGCGGTCCGGGAGCGACTAATGCCATTACCGGTATTGCCGATGCCATGAGTGATAGCGTCCCCCTTTTAGTCTTTACTGGTCAGGTAGCCAAGGCTGGAATCGGTAAAGATGCCTTTCAGGAAGCGGATATTGTTGGGATTACGACTCCTATTACCAAGTACAATTATCAGGTTCGGGAGACGGCAGACATCCCGCGTATTATTACAGAAGCTATTCACATTGCGACGACAGGTCGTCCTGGGCCAGTCGTTATTGATTTGCCTAAGGATGTCTCGGCTCTGGAAACGGACTTTATCTATGACAGCAAGTTGCATTTACCAAGCTATCAGCCGACTATTGAGCCTAATGAATTGCAGATTAAGAAGATTATCAAGCAGATTTCTAAGGCTAAAAAGCCGGTCCTTCTTTCGGGAGGCGGTATCAGTTATGCCGAGGCAGCAGCAGAGCTGGTTGCTTTGGCAGAGCGGTATCAGATTCCAGTAGTCACTACCTTGTTGGGGCAAGGGACCATTGCGACAGACCATCCTTTGTTCTTAGGTATGGGTGGGATGCACGGTTCTTTTGCGGCCAATATTGCTATGACTGAGGCCGACTTTATGATTAGTATCGGCTGCCGCTTTGATGACCGTCTGACTGGTAATCCGAAAACCTTTGCCAAGAACGCTAAAGTAGCACATATTGATATTGACCCAGCGGAAATTGGAAAAATTATCAGCGTAGATATTCCTATCGTAGGGGATGCTAAGAAGGCCCTGCAGATGCTGCTGAATGAAGAGCAGGTGCATAATAATACCAGCAAGTGGATTGAAAAAGTAACGCAAGATAAGGAACGGGTTCGCTCATATGATAAGAAAGAACGTGTCGTACAGCCCCAGGCTGTCATTGAGCGCGTGGGTGAGCTGACCAAGGGTGATGCCATCGTTGTAACAGACGTCGGTCAGCACCAAATGTGGGCCGCACAATATTATCCGTATAAAAACGAGCGTCAACTGGTAACGTCTGGTGGTCTAGGAACCATGGGCTTCGGTGTACCTGCAGCGATTGGAGCTAAAATTGCTAATCCGGATAAGGAAGTGGTGCTCTTTGTTGGAGATGGTGGCTATCAGATGACGAACCAAGAGATGGCTATTCTCAATATCTATAAGATTCCGATTAAGGTCATCATGCTTAACAATCATTCGCTAGGCATGGTGCGCCAGTGGCAGGAAGCTTTCTATGATGGTCGTACCTCTGAGTCTGTCTTTGAAACTTTGCCAGATTTCCAGCTCATGGCTCAGGCTTATGGTGTTAAATCCTATAAATTTGACGATCCGGAGACCATTGTCCAGGATTTGGAAGCCTTAAAGGAAGATATACCAATGTTTATCGAGGTGGATATCTCTCGCAAGGAACACGTTCTTCCAATGGTGCCAGCTGGCAAGAGCAATCATGAGATGTTGGGGGTGAAGTTCCATGCGTAGAATGTTGACAGCTAAACTCCAAAACCGTTCGGGTGTTCTAAACCGCTTCACGGGTGTCCTTTCCAGACGTCAGGTTAATATTGAGAGTATCTCAGTCGGAACTACGGAAAATCCGGAAGTATCCCGTATCACCATCATCATTGATGTGGCTTCATTGGCAGAAGTCGAGCAGATTATCAAGCAGCTCAATCGTCAGATTGATGTGATTCGGGTTCGAGATATCACAGACCGTCCTCACTTGGAGCGTGAAGTGATTCTGGTTAAGGTCTCGGCTCCAGCTGATAAGCGGGCAGAGATTCTATCTATTATCCAGCCATTCCGGGCAACAGTTGTAGATGTAGCACCTAGCTCCATTACCGTTCAGATGACTGGTGATGCGGAGAAGAGCGAAGCCTTGCTTCGGGTCATTCGCCCATATGGTATTAAAAATATTGCTCGGACTGGAGCGACAGGCTTTACCCGAGATTAAATCAAACCTTTAATTTGTTAAAACCGCCTAACAGGCAATAAAAATAGAAAAGAGAGTAAAACTTATGGCAGTAACAATGGAATACGAAAAAGATGTAAAAGTAGCAGCACTTGACGGTAAGAAAATTGCCGTAATTGGCTATGGATCACAAGGTCATGCCCATGCGCAAAACTTGCGTGATACAGGCCACGATGTGATTATCGGTGTTCGTCCTGGTAAGTCATTTGACAAGGCTAAAGAAGATGGCTTTGATACTTATACAGTAGCAGAAGCAGCTAAATTGGCTGATGTTATCATGATTTTGGCTCCAGATGAAATCCAACAAGATCTCTATGAAGCAGAAATCGCTCCAAACTTGGAAGCTGGAAACGCAGTTGGATTTGCTCATGGTTTCAACATCCATTTTGAATTTATCAAAGTTCCTGCCGATGTAGATGTCTTCATGTGTGCACCGAAAGGTCCTGGTCACTTGGTTCGCCGTACTTTCGAAGAAGGTTTTGGTGTACCAGCTCTGTATGCAGTTTACCAAGACGCTACTGGAAATGCAAAAGACATCGCAATGGACTGGTGTAAGGGTGTTGGTTCAGCTCGTGTTGGTTTGCTTGAAACAACTTATAAAGAAGAAACAGAAGAAGATCTCTTTGGTGAACAAGCTGTGCTTTGTGGTGGTCTGACTGCCCTGATCGAAGCAGGATTTGAAGTTCTGACTGAAGCTGGCTATGCACCAGAATTGGCTTACTTTGAAGTGCTGCACGAAATGAAACTGATTGTGGACTTAATCTATGAAGGTGGCTTCAAGAAGATGCGCCAATCTATCTCAAATACAGCTGAATACGGTGACTATGTATCTGGTCCGCGCGTCATTACTGAGCAAGTCAAAGAAAACATGAAGGCAGTCTTGGCTGATATCCAAAACGGTAAATTTGCGAACGACTTCGTTGACGACTATAAGGCTGGTCGTCCAAAACTCACTGCTTACCGTGAGCAGGCTGCTAATCTAGAGATTGAA
>ERZ773057.709-NODE-709-length-13632-cov-3.898726_pt1 | contig 13632 bp, 8 predicted proteins | sample MGYA00580629_ERZ773057 | MGnify/ENA primary metagenome ERZ773057 (study PRJEB29015, sample SAMEA2738143) | human oral metagenome | biome: human oral; feature: human-associated habitat; material: saliva | place: China | collected 2163 ...
CCATGAACCAGTGATATCATCAACATCTTTTGTCCAATGATCTTCAATAGTTAACCATTCCAAACTTCCTTTATCACGATCAATAATATCAAGATGATGTCCTCCTTGATAAACAAAAATGTTTTTATTCTTAAATAAGGAAGAGAATTTTTTGAATATAGATCGATTGTATTCAATAACAGATAAAGCAAATTCAATATCTTTTTTTAATACGTCTAAATCTTGTTCATAATCTAAGTCAAATTGTTCAAAATATTTTCCATAAATAATACGTTTATAACCATTTGGCAAATTAATAATTTTAACTTTCATGGTATTCTTTCTATGAAAATAGCTTACAAGACTGTCTATAAAAGGTGTTTTACTGTATTCAAAAATCAGACTCACTTTCTCAGACAGCCTTTGTTTGACATCAATCTTAATGCGCCGCCCATTCAATCGAGTTCAAATCAATTCCGTCTTTGAACATTTCCCACAGCGGCGACAGTTCGCGCAGTTTGCCGATTTTGGATTTGATCAGTTCGGCGGCGAATTGCACTTCTTCTTCGGTGGTCATGCGGCCGAAGGTGATGCGCAGGGATGAGTGCGCCAGTTCGTCGTTGCGGCCGAGCGCGCGCAGGACGTAGCTGGGTTCGAGCGAGGCGGAGGTGCAGGCGGAGCCGCTGGATACGGCGAGTTCTTTCACTGCCATAATCAGGCTTTCGCCTTCGACGAAGTTGAAGCTGACGTTCAGATTGTTCGGGGCTCGGTGTTCGAGGTCGCCGTTGATGTAGACTTCTTCGATGCCTTCGATACCTTTGAGGAAGATATCGCGCAGTTTTAAGTAGTGTGCAGTGTCTTGTGCCAATTCTTCTTTGGCAATACGGAAGGCTTCGCCCATGCCGACGATTTGGTGGGTCGCCAATGTGCCGGAACGGAAACCGCGTTCATGGCCGCCGCCGTGCATTTGGGCTTCGAGGCGGACGCGTGGTTTACGGCGTACATACAGGGCGCCGATGCCTTTAGGGCCGTATACTTTGTGGCCGGACATGGACAACAAATCAACTTTGGCGGCTTCAACATCGACAGGTACTTTACCGCATGCTTGTGCTGCGTCAACGTGGAAAATGATTTTGCGTTCGCGGCAGATTTCGCCGATGGCAGGAATATCTTGAACCACGCCGATTTCGTTGTTTACCCACATGACGGAAACGAGGATGGTGTCTTCGCGGATGGCGGCTTTCGTAGCGGCAATGATGTTGATATTGCCCAGCGCATCGCTGCGGATGCCCTCTTCATTTTTGCCGCCGACAAAACTGATCACGGTATCGGGACGATATTGTGCCAACGCTTTATCGAGCGCGTCGGCATCAAGCGCATCGGCGACGACGGTTTGGATATTGTGTTCGGCAAAAAAGCTGTCTTCAGACGGCCTTCTCAATACGGCGACGGTATCGGCTGAGTCAGTCAATGTGCGGATATAGGCGCGGCCGGACGGACCGTTGGCTCCGAAGATGAGTTGCATGTTTGGGGTTCCTTTGTATGGTAGATGTTTGTTGTTAGAAAATCCGCTCCTCTATGCAACAAGGAACGGATTATCAGGCCGTCTGAAACCGTTTAAGCGGCATCAAACAATTTGCGCATGGCTTCGATTTGGTGTTGTTTCAACTCGCCTGCTTCATCACGGCCGACAAAAATTTTAAACATGGCGCAGCCGTTGCGGTTGATAAAGTTGAGCGAGCAAGTGGCTTTACCCATAAACGGGCGTTCCAAAAGGTAGATGGAGGCGCAGTTTTCGTAATAGATATGACCGTGTACGCCGCCATCGGTTTCGGGATGGTCAAAGTTGTAGAAACCGCGGCCGACTTTGCCGTTAGGCAGTTTGCCGCTGACTTCGACGATGGCATCGGGGGTGTGGGCGATGAAGGTAACGGATTCATCCCATGCGGCAACGGCTTGGAGGATTTCGACTATGCGGCTGCCTTCGGTTTGGCGCACGTTCTCTTCTGGCAGACAGCGGATAACGTCTTCAAAACTGCATTGGTTTTGCGCTGCCAGCATTTCCAGTACTTGACCAGGATTTTTTTCCAATGATTGACGCAACATGGTTTGTTGTTCGGCTGAAAGTTTTTGCATGGTTTGATCCTTTTCTTGAGTCGGAAGAGTGAGCATGAGTTTGCGGATAAGGGTGGGCGACCAATAACGGCCGCTGGTATTCAAACGGATCAGGCCGTCTGAATCGGGTTCTTTAAAAAGCTGCATTTCCTGCCATTGGGCAATCAGCTTTTGCGCTGCTTTGTTGCCGTCAAACAATAATGGATTCAGACGGCCTGTTTCAATATCGTGCTGGACTTCGCTGAGCAGTGCTTTATTTGGACTATGGCCGCTCATAAATGCGATGTTTTTCTCGCCTTTCGGCGTGGCGAGATAGCTCTCCAAATCGCCCTGCACCTGATAGCTGAAACCGCCGAAGTTACCGCCTGCGCCGGAGCCGAACGCCAAACAGGGAATATCGGATTTGATCAGGGTATTGTAGCGGTTGCGCTCGCCGCGTCCTGGATAGGCGAAGTGGCTGTTGCTGACCTGTTCCCAGCCTTTTTCCAGCAGTGTTTCAACCGTGTAGGCATATTGGTCTGCCTGAATATCAAAACCCGGCGGTGTCGGAAATGCGCCTTTTTCAATCATGCGGTTGATGGGCAGCATGGGATAAAGGTTGAACGCGTACGTATCCAAACCGGACAAGGGCAGCTCGGCGGCGCGGGCGATATCGTTTTGCCAAACTTCATCGGTTTGATTGGGCAGGCCGAACATCAAATCGGCCACAATCACGGCATCGAGTTCGCACAATTTTGCCAAATATTCAAACGCCTCGTCGCCACTGTGTTTGCGACCGAGACGGCGGCGGATGGCGGTATTAAAGGTTTGCACGCCGATGGAAATACGGTTGGCACCTGCTTCGATGCAGGCCTGTGCTTTTTCCAAATCGAAATGGCTCATGCGCCCTTCGATGGTGAACTCGCAATCTTCGGCAAGCGGCAGATATTGGTAGCAGGCACGAATCAGGCGGACGAGGTCTTCCGTAAGCAACGCGGTCGGCGTACCGCCCCCGAAATAAACAGCTCGGATTTCGCCCTTGCCTGTACGGACTTCGGCTTCAGCGGCCATTTCTTCGATAATTTTGTCGGTGTACACGCTGCTTTGGCTGTCCTTCCATGCATTACGGTAGAAGCCGCAAAAAACGCAATGGTTGGCGCAAAATGGAATATGCAGATAAGCAAGCGCGTCCACATCGGTGGCATGGGGAAGCTTTTTCTTCCAAATGTTCTGCCACTGGGGACGCGGCATTGGAATACCGCCCCAAACGGGCATTAATGCCTGACGTTCGGGAAATGCCTTGGGCGCGGATTGTTTCGGAGTCCAAACAAGCTGCTGTACCATGATAATGATTAATAAAAGTTATTAATAGGATTGATATATTAAATAATCATCATCATTTTCTTGTCAATATTTTTGCGTAATTAAAAATCAGTATTATTTTAAAATATTGTATTCTATAAATAATAAAATGTATTTCTATTTGATGGAAATCGGCATTTTACTTGTGAAATGCGCAAAATTTGGTTCTTCAAGCCGAGAACATCCTCCCATTTCGTTTTATTTTTGAACGATAAAATAAATTTTCTTTATCGTTTTTCAGATGGCCTGTTGGCGCTCAGCTTCTGAAATAAAACCCTGCCTCATCTTCGCAACGGCGTATCTGCCAACCATAAACCGATTCAAGCAAGTCGGGGCGCATCACTTCGCCCACCTTGCCTGATGCAACTACTTTTCCCTTATTCATCAAAATAATATATTCCGCATAACGCGCGGCGAGGTTTAAATCGTGCAATACCATTATTGATGAGGCACGGTTTGAATGCCCGACCAAATACTGCATCAGGCGGTGTTGGTGGCGGATATCGAGATGGTTGCACGGTTCGTCCAAAAGCAAGACCGGCGCGTTTTGCAACAGGGCGCGGATGATGTTGGCGCGTTGTTGCTCGCCACCTGAGAGCTTGCCGATGCGCTTATCCGCCAATGCCGTCAAATCAAAATAATCGAACAACTCGTCCGCCCATTCATGGTTCAGACGGCCTTTTTGTACGAATGACGCCAACGCAATGTATTCGCGTACGGTCATCGGCATATTGTAACGGCCATGCTGCCCGACCCATGCCACCCTGCCCGCGCGTATTTGCGGCGCAACGGCCTCACCGAAAAGCGTGATTCCCCCCTGCCCCGTTTGCCCGATTAAGGCCCGCAGCAAAGTAGATTTGCCTGCGCCATTCGGACCGATAATGACGGTCATGCCGGAAGGTATATCCAGTTGATCAATTTCAAGCAGGGTTTTGTCTTGGACACGGACGGAAAGATTACGGATTTGAAATAAGGTGTGCATGGCAAAAGATATGGGGCAATAAAGTTTCAGACGGCCTATTTAGGCATCAACGGCTTTTCAAAGGCTTGATAAACAAATACATAAAAAACGGTCCGCCCAATAAGGCAATCACGATACCGACCGGCAGATCGACAGGGTATGTCAGCCAGCGCGCCGCTCCGTCCACCACCATCAAAAACACTGCGCCCAACCAAGCCGACAGCGCAATCAGTTTGCGGCGGCTGCCACCGACGGTTTGCGCCAGCACATTGGGGATCATCATGCCGAGAAAACCGATGATGCCCGAAAGCGATACCGCCGCCCCCGTCATCAATGCCGCGCCGATTACGGTTTGCACACGCAATGCCCCAACTGATACACCCATACTGGCAGCTGTGTCTTCCCCCGTCATCAAAACGTCCAACCGCCTGCCTGCCGACAGCAAAATCAGAAAACCGGGCAACATGACTGCGATTGCCGCGACAGGCGATGAGAAACCAGCTTCGGCAAGGCTGCCCGATAGCCATGTGGTCGCGCTGCGCAATACCAAATCGTCAGATAAAAACAAAATCATGCTGACCACCGCGCCCGAAAACGCGCTCAACACAAACCCCAACACCAGCAATCCCAAAGTACCGCCGCCGAGTAGTTTGTGCACCGTCAAAATCAGCAGGCACACACCCAATGCGCCGAGAAAAGCCGCGCCCGGCACACCCATTGCGCCGCCGCCCAGAGCCAATAACACAATCACGCCCAAGGCCGCCCCACCCGATGTCCCGATCAAACTCGGATCGGCCAGCGGGTTCTCAAATAAAGCCTGCAATGCCGCACCCGAAGCGGACAAACCGGCTCCGACCAAAAGCGCGGTATAGATGCGCGGTAAACGGATTTGGCGGACGGTTTCATCCATCGCCAGCGGCGACTCCCACGTACCAAAGCCGATGCCGCAGCACAAATAAACGGCGGCGGCAGTAAGCAGCAGGCAAAGGGTAAGGGTATGCGGTTTCATGACATCATGCGGTTTAAACGGATTGAGGAACGGTTTCAGACGGCATTTTTAAGACAACCGTTTTGCTTCCTCCTCAATAAGAAGGAACAAATCAAGGCCGTCTGAAAACAAAAATCGGGCAAGGGTTTTCAAAACAGGCGCGTTTATTTCGCCAAACCGTGCAAACGCTGAATCACTTGCGGCGTATCCAGCCCGTAACGGAACATATCGTTGGCCTTCCACAAATAAATCTTGCCGTTTTTCGCGGCAGGCGAGCCGGCGATTTCGGGGCGTGCGGCAAAGGTTTTGACGTTGCCTATCATGGCGGTGTTGTGGTCGGCAATAATGATGATGTCGGGTTTGGCCGCAATCCATGCCTCACGCGTCATCGGTTTGAGGCCGTCAATGGCGGCTGCGGCATTGATACCGCCGGCGCGGCGGATGATTTCGTCGGCAGCGGTATTCTTGCCCGATACGATGCGCCCGTCGTAGCTGAAGAGGTAGCGTTTGCCGCTGGAAGGCTGCTGTTTCATATCCGCCTGCCACTTACTGGCCAATTTGTCTGCCTGCGCGCTTTTGCCGATAAGCTGGCCGATGTTGCGGATACTTTGCGGATAGGCGGCAATGCTGTCGTCTGGCGCAACATTGACGGCTTTAATGCCTGCTTTTTGCAGGTGGGCAAAAATATCGGCAGGCTGCGCCATCCATGAACCGATGGCAATGTCGGGTTTGGCGGCCACAATCGGTTCAACCGTCAGGCGGCGATGAATGCCGATACTGGGCTTGTTTTTCAACGCCGGATTTTGAACGGTCTGATCGCGGCCGACGATTTCGTCCAATGCGCCGAGCGCGGCAACAATGTCTGCCGTATCGGGGGTCAACACGACGATGCGTTGTGCGTGTGCAGTGCCGGTCAACGAAATAAGCGCGGAAAGCAGGAGGAGTTTGAGTTTCATTGATTTTCCTTGTCGCATGCTTTCAGACGGCCTGCTCGTTTTCTCTGGCCGTCTGAAAACGGTTGAATCACATTAGAACTTCAGTTGTACGGTTACGGCGAAATTACGGCCGGTTTCGGTGTACAAGTCCATCACACTGGTACGGCTCATGCCGGCAACGTCTGCGTGCTGCCAGTATTTTTTGTTGCCGACGTTGTAAATGTTTGCGCCGATTTCGAGGTTTTTAAACGGCTTGTACCACGCGCCGACATCCCATACGCCATAACCCGGTGCTTGGAAAACAGTGTCGCTGCTGACGCGGCTATGTTTTTTCGACCAGCGCAGCTTGGTGCCGACACCCCATTTTTCTTGCGCGTAGTCCACGCCCAAAACGCCGTTGAGCGGGTAGGCGGAATCCAGCGGCGTGCCGTCTTGCTGCTTTCCGCGCATCCAAGCGATGCTGCTGGAGACTTGCCAGCCCTGCAGGAATTTGTAGGCGGCGGAGGCTTCGGCACCGTAGGTTTTGACCCTATCCAGATTTTGATATTGGTACTGGATAATCGGGCGGCCACCTATGGAGGCAGTGCCGACTTCGGTGCGGTCGATGAAGTTTCGGTAACGGTTGTAGAACGCGGTGACTTGCGCACGAGCGCGTTCGTTTTTGAACTTCATGCCCAATTCGAAGCTGTTGGAGCGTTCGGATTTGAGGTTGGCATTGGGAATGACGGCATAGCCGTAGGTTGTGTTGGCAAACGCCATGGTCGCGCTGTCAAACGGCGGCGTGCGGAAGCCTTGTGAATAAGTGGCAAAACCGGTGAACTGATCGCCCATCGGTACGCTCAGGCGTAGGCTGGGCGTTAGCGCGGAATCGTTGAAGCGGGTTGCTGTGCCGTCTGGGTTGGCGTTGAGATAGGCTTGGTCGGTTTCGGTGTTCAGTTTGTCTTTCTCGTAACGCAGGGCAGGGGTCAGGACGATGCCGTTGCCGAAGGTCAGGCTGTCTTGCGCGTAAACGCTGAACGTTTTGCGCTTGCTATCGGGGAAGGTTTTATTCGGATAGGTGCTGCCTGCATAAACTTTGCTGACGGCGCCGGTCAGATTGTCCACTGTCAGGCTGTCGCGCGGACGGGCGGTCTCGGTGTGTTTGTATTCGGCGCCGGCAACGACGGTTTGTTTGACCGCGCCGGCAAATTCCCACACGCCGCGTCCGTTCAGCCCGCGTATGGTCTGATTGAAACCGTAGTCGGAATAACGGGTCGAGTTACCTAATTGGCGCGCACCCATACGCGTAATGCTCGCATCGACGGCATCGTCTTCTGTACGCAGTTTTTGCTGATAGGCAGTCAGGTTGGCTTCTTTCAGATGGCCTTCGCCAGCGTAGCGGTAGCCCGCTTCGATACGTTGACGGCGGATACGGTCGCGGGCATTGCTCTCGGATGTTGATATGGTTACCGGCCCGCGCGATTGTGAACCCAAGCCGTTTGCCAACACGGTATCGTTGGCGTGGTAATACTGTTCGTACAAAGTTTCCAAGCGGTGGCGTTCGTTGCCGATATTGCCTTTCGCCAAGATATTGTAGGCATTGTTTTTCTGTGGATTGGTGGCAGTACGCGCAGTCGAGTAGCTGGTATCGCTACCCATGTTTTCGGTTTCATGACCTTGGCGGCGCGTCAGCATCAGCAGACCTTCGGCGTTTTCATGGAAACCGGCGGCTGTTGCCGTTACGCCGTGGCTGCGGTCGCGGCTGCGGTAGCCGTGTTTCAAACCGAAATGACCGCGTTTGCCCGCATCGACAAAATCACGCGGAGAGAGCGTGACCATGTTCACCACGCCGCCGAGCGCATCGCTGCCATAGAGCGCGGAATAAGGGCCTTTGACAATATCGACTTGCTTGAGCGTGTCGCTTTCGACCATATCGCGTCCCGAAATCGCGCCGTTGGAGCCGCCGCCCGCGTAGGACTCAGGAATGCGTACGCCGTCCACCATCATCAGAATGCGGTTGCCGTCTATGCCTCGGATATTGATACCGGCATGACCGCGGCGGTTGTTGTCTGACGGTACGCTGACGCCGGATTTATACATCACGATATCGTCCAAATTCTGTGCCGAGGCTTGATTCAAGGTTTTGCGTCCGATAACCGACACATTCGGCGCGGCTTTATCCAAGGTTTGCGCATTGCGGTCGGCCGTGACCACCACAGGCTCTATTTCTGCCTGAGCCACCGGCATCTGAGCCGCATATAACTGTCCGGAAAAAACTGCCCCTACTACACAGGCAATCGCTTTCTTTTTCATTACATTACCCTATTATTTGAATAAAAATGGTTTTCATTTATAAAACAAATAGGCGGTTTTTGCAAGTTTAGAAACCACAAGATAGCACTAACAACCACTTCAAAAACGCAAAATATAGTATGACTTAGCGGGATAAGAAATTCATGGATCAGAGGCAAAATGCCCGACCGTGTCGGTATAGAAAACCGACCTGCCGTCGTCGACCAAAAATCCCACATCGGCGATTAGGAGGCCGACACCATCATCAACAATGATCGATAAGTACATCGCAGAGAAAAAACATTTAGCCAGAAACGCCAAGTGTTTTATTCTTGAATCTGTTCCAACCACTGGTACCCGAGTGTTGCTTTTGAAATCCGAATCCAAGCCTGTTTGAAATTTTCAAATAGGCTTTTATTTGTTCCACTTATCCCTCACCCTTCTATTTACCTCAAACTCAAAAAACATTTCCATATTATTAAAAATTAGTTAGAATTTCATAAAATTATAAATAATAATCAAACTTATTTGTATTATTTTAGTCAGAGTGTAATCGCATCTATTCGGTCTATCTCATTCAGACGGCCTTACCAATCAAGTTATATGGATACATTCTATGCAACCGATCAAAGTCACCACCCTCTCCGCCTGTATCGCCGCCATTGGTTTCGTCCCTACCGTTTATGCTGCAGATAATTCGACAGTCATTCTCGATACCATCACTGTCAAAGGCACACGCAATAAAGACGAAATCGGTAAAAACCGGGTTTATACCCGCGAAATCGTCAATCTTTACAAAGGCAAAAACGAAGTCGAAACCTTCAAGGGCAACACCGTATCCGACCTTTTAAGCGGTATGTCCGGCGTGTACAGCGGCGACGCGCGCAACAGCGGCGCGCTGGATCCCAATATACGCGGCGTACAGGGACAGGGACGGATTCCCGTTACCATCGACGGCACGGAGCAGGCGATTACCGTCTGGCGCGGCTACGCAGGCGCAAACAACCGCAACTACGTCGACCCCAATATCATCAGCAGCGTTTCCATTGAAAAAGGCCCCTCGTTCAGCCGCGATATGAAAAGCGGCATAGGTGGCTCCATCGCCTTGAAAACCATCGATGCCGACGATATTGTCCCCGAAGGGCAGAAATACGGATTTGAAGTGAAGGCGGAGGCTTCCAATAATTCCATCAAAAGGCGTGAGAATGCTTATGAACATTCAGTCGATTATCGGACATTGGATGCGCCTGCTGTCGCACTTGGCGGTATTTGGCGGGCGATGTTGGACGATACCGACCGCGTCAGTCAGCGCTTTAGCGGACGCAATAGATTTGGGGAGGATAAAGCTTACCGCATTGCCGCCGCCACCAAGCAGGACAATTTTGATGCCATGCTTGCCTATGCCTACCGCAGTAAAGGCAATTATTTTTCCGGTAAAAAAGGTGCGGAGCGCTACGGCTATATCGGTCCTTGGACAATGGAAACGGTCAATGAATTAAACAGACAGATTGCAGATGCCGCTGCAAGAGGCGAAAAATTCTACGGAAGCGAGGCAATGTTGGGGGCACCTGATATTGCAAGAATTGGGCTTTTCTACCATCCGGGCGGCGAAGTAACCAATACTTCGCTGGAAAATAAATCATGGCTAGGCAAAACCACCTTCCGCTTGCCCAACCGCCAAACCCTGAAATTCGGCCTGCGCCATACCGACTCCACTTTCGGCGAAATCATGCCTTCCCGCGTTATCGGTCCGATTTTCAGTACGCCCGACAATTTAAATAAAATTGCGGAGTGGCCAAGGGCATGGGTCAAACAGCGTTCCTACAATATCGATTATTCATGGAAGCCCGAGGGCAGCCGTTGGATAGATTTCGATGCGTCATTGTGGACGACCCGTACCAAATCCAAAACCAATACCGCAGGCGGTTCACCCGGCGATGCCCTGTATGAAGACAGGGTGGACAATTTAATGATGTGGAAAACTGTGATGAGTCGCTGGAATACCTACAATGAAGAAACCAAGCTCATGTATGAGGCATTGGGTTACACGAAAAAACCGAATGTCGTCGAACAGCTTCCGAATACCAACGGACGCTTCAATACCATAGAGGGCAATGCCTACTATGCCAACAATACCCGCAACGGTTTCAATTTTTCCAACCGCATGAAGCTGCATGACAAGCTGACGTTGACTCTGATAGGTGACTTCCAGAATGAAAAATTGAGATCGCGCAATGAGTTTTCAGAAGAATTGAGCTATGACGGCTTAGACAAATACAGGGAGGAAATAGAAGCAAAGCAATTGGTTACCAATACCCAGTTGACAGGATTCGGCGAGCCGAGAAACGGCAGACGCAGGGAATGGAATTTTGGTTTCAATTTCCGCTACCAGCCGATGAGCTGGCTGACTCTGACGGCAGGAGCGCGCTATACCAACTTCAAGATACAGGACGACAACGAGCGGTTGAAAACCGGATTTGACAAATACAACAATCCCTTACAAGTCAATCGAGGTCAGGTATTTCAGTTTACCCGTGTAGCAACCGAGCAGGAATATCGTGATTATCTGAATGCGGTTAACAATGACGAATTCAATGTGGCAAGAGACAGTATCGTAATAGATGATAGAGGGGTGGCAATATTAAATCTTACTCCCTTTCATGACGAAAACAGACCAAGGCTGGATAAGCTGAAATACTATTGGCTGAAAGACGACAAAGGTCGTCTGAATCCTGCCAATCATCCTTGGTTTGCTATTCCCGAGTTGCATAGTCAAGCCGTCAATCCTGCTTATGATCCAAGCAATCCCGACAGTCCGCGCGTAGTTCAAAAATATATACCTAATTATGACATTCTAAGAATGTATAGGGCTCCTATTACACCTAACGAACTGCAGCGTGCCCACAAACAGGGTGGCAGCGGATGGGCTCCTGCATTCTCAGCCGCCGTCAATTTTACCGATAATGCCCGAGCCTATCTGCGCTATACCGAATCCCTACGTTTCCCCAGCATATTTGAGGGGACTTATGGCTTCTCGACTGCTGCGGGTTCATTTGCACGAATGGGATACGGTTGGCAGCCCGAACACGCCAAAAACTGGGAAGTCGGCTACATTCATGATTTAACTGGACTGTTTCCGAAAATGAAAAATGCGGATTTACGCATCAACTACTTCCGCAACAAAACCAAAAATATCATCGACAGGGACGAGAATTTTGAATTCGAGCAATTCGACAAACAAATCCGTACCGGCGTGGAATTGCAGGCGCGCTTTGATACCGGCAAATTTTTCGGTGGCGTAGGCGTATTGCGTACACTGAAAAATAAAGTCTGCGACAAATCTTTTGCCGTTTCCAGTGTACATGATTCCAGTTACTTGACTGGCGGAGGATTTATTCCTGCTCCCGAATGTAATTACGGCGGTTTGACCGATAACGGTTATCTTGCCAGTATGGTTCAGCCGCGCTGGTCGGTTGATGCTGATTTGGGCGGACGCTTCTTCCGCAACAAGCTGGAAAGCGGCATCCGCTTCCATTACCACAGCCGTGTCTATCAAAACCGCCGTACGGTATGGCAGGCTTATTACGACCAACTAAACCGTGTCAATGGCTCCAACCTTCAAGCGGACACCGATACTATGCGCTGGCAGCCTGTTGCGGTATGGGATGCCTACCTGCGCTACAAAATCGGCAAAAACCTGACTGCCGAACTGGTGGGCAGCAACCTGACCAACCGCTACTACCTCGACCCGATGAGCCGCTCTTATATGCCTGCACCAGGTAGGACAATCCGCATTGGGATAACTGGAAAATGGTAATGATCAATTAATCATTTGGGGAGTAAAAAGCCGTCTGAACATTGGGTTTCAGACGGCTTTTTACATGATGGCTTAGTTATGCCCTACTCTTTCATGTTATATGAAAGTTGAAGCTAACCTGCATAATTTTTATATCTTCTGCTTTGGAATTAAAAAGGCTGTTTGAAAATAAAACGTCTATATTTCAGACGGCCTTTGCTTTATAGCAAACTCGAAATTTAAGCCACGAAATCCAACCCTATGTCCAGCGAACGGCTGCTGGGGGTCAGATAGCCGAGGGCGATGCCGTCCACGCCGGTTTGCGCCACGCGCTTCAGGCGGTCGAAGCCGATGCCGCCCGATGCTTCGCAATAGACGGTGTGGGGGTGGGCGGTTTGCGTGTGGCAGCGGTTTGCCGCTTCTTTCAAAGTTTCGTCGTCCATGTTGTCCAGCAAAATCCGTTCCGCGCCCGCCGCGATGGCTTCGTCCAGTTGTGCCAACGTGTCCACTTCGATTTCCACGCAGGTCAACGGTCCGACCGCCTGTTTTGCCTGCCGCACGGCTTGGGCGATGCTGCCGCAATAGGCGAGGTGGTTGTCTTTGATGAGTACGGCGTCGTCCAAACCCATGCGGTGGTTCACGCCGCCGCCTGCCCTGACGGCGTATTTTTGCAGGACGCGCAGCAGGGGGATGGTTTTGCGGCTGCACACGATGTCTGTGCCGTATTCGGCGACTTCGGCAACGGCACGCGCGGTGGCGGTGGCGATGCCGCTCAAGTGCGTGAGGTAGTTGAGCGCGGTGCGTTCGGCGGCAAGCAGGGCGCGGGCGTTGCCTTCGACGACAGCCAGCGTCTGACCTGCGCGGACGGCTTGTCCGTCTCGGTTTTCGGCTTGGAAGCGGACGGACGGATCCATCGTCTGAAAGGCGAGGCGTGCCAAGTCCATGCCGGCGATAACGCCGTCTTCGCGGCTGACGAGGAAGAGTTTGGCGATTTTATCGGGGGCGATAACGGCGGCGGACGTAATGTCGCTACGCCTACCCAAATCTTCGCTCAAGGCTTGTTCCACCATGGGGCGCAACAGGGTGTCGGGCAGGGGGAAGAGGGTGTTTTCAGACGACATGGGGTTTCCTTTGTTGAAAAAGATGGATGTTGCACCGATGGGGCAAAACTTCATTTTATAGTGGATTAAATTTAAACCAGTACGGCGTTGCCTCGCCTTAGCTCAAAGAGAACGATTCTCTAAGG
>ERZ773057.712-NODE-712-length-13617-cov-8.196136_pt1 | contig 13617 bp, 5 predicted proteins | sample MGYA00580629_ERZ773057 | MGnify/ENA primary metagenome ERZ773057 (study PRJEB29015, sample SAMEA2738143) | human oral metagenome | biome: human oral; feature: human-associated habitat; material: saliva | place: China | collected 2163 ...
GAGGCCGGGCGGGGGTCTGCGAGAATTGTTGCGCAGGCCCCCGCCCGGTTTGTGTTCGATTCAAACTGAGATATTCAGTACATACATAAATGTAATTTGTAGGATTTTTTCCGCGAAATATTGCGGAAAAGGTGAAAATAGTTAATGTGATGTTTGACTTGAGTTCTTCAAATGAGGGCGCCTCGTGGGACACTAAAAGGTGCCAAATAGAAGAATAAATTCCCCTATCCATCAGCAAGAGTGGTGAAAAATATATGAAGCAGCAGCATGGTGCACCAGCATCGCGCGTTTATCGACGCCGTCTACCGGCTGCGTTGGTTGCTGCTTTTACCGTTACCGTCTCGACTCTTGCCATCCTTCACCAGGGTGTCACGACCGCTGAAGTCGATGTCGATGATGGCGGCATTTGGGTGACAAACTCTTCGAAACGACTTGTTGGTCACCTGAACTATGATTCCCGGATCCTTGACGGTGCCCTGCGCACAAAAACAACCGAATTTGATATCGGCCAATCGGGTAATGACGTCAGCTTGACGGATAAAACAAGTCACTCGGTTGCTCCCATTGACGTTGCTCAGGTTTCTGTAGGCGCAGCGACTTCGCTACCCGAAAATGCGAAGGTAGTTCAGGGTGGATCACGACTTGCTGTCATGGATGCTTCCCAAGGCCAGGTTTGGCTCGCTCAAGTGGCCAGCCCTTCCGGTACTGCCTATACCGACGAGGGCGCGCTGGCAAGCGATATGGAACAGGGAGCTGTTGCCGTTTCCCAGAAGGGCACTCTTTTTGCGATTTCAGCCCAAGGTGGCCGTCGTATTACCGTCACCCGCGAAGGTCAATTGGACCGCCTGAAATCGCAGGATGTTGAGGGTCTTTCTGGGAACGCTGAACTGGTGATGACTGCGGTGGGCGAGCAGCCCGTTGCTTTGGACCAGCGAAATCGTGTTCTGGTTCTTCCCGATGGAAAGCTTCGCAACCTTGCCGATGATGGCATCAGTGGAAACATCACCCTGCAAGAATCTGGTCCCGAATCGTCTTCTGTGCTTCTTGCAACAGACCGCGAGTTGATTTCCATCCCTCTCAAGGGCGGAGCAGCCACGAAGATTCCGGCTTCAAATGATGGTGCATCGGGTACGCCTTCGCGCCCCGTCTTCCATAAGGGGTGTGCCTACGCCGCGTGGTCAAAATCCGGTGCATACCTGCGAAACTGCACTGATCCCAGCCTCAACAAACAGATGACAGTTGACTCATTGAAGTCAGCTCAATCAATTGTTTTCAGAACAAACCGCACTCGAATTGTTCTCAATGACACCACTTCGGGATCGGTATGGATGCCCGAACACAACATGGTCTTGATGAACGACTGGGATCAGATCGAGTCTCAGCTTGAAAAGAAGGAAAAGCAAGAGGACTCTCCTCAGGTCACGGATCAGATTGCAGACCCAGAGCGAAAAGAGCAGAACACTCCTCCCGACGCGGTTGATGACGACTTCGGTATTCGCCCCGGTCGAACCACTACGCTTCCGGTCCTCAACAATGATTCTGACGCGGATGGAGACGTCCTTACCGCTCGTCCAGTCACCGACCCGCAGTTTGGGAAGGTCACGCGTACCCGCGGTGGCCGAGCCCTTCAAATTACGGATGTTCCCGATAATCAGACCGGTAGCACGTCCTTTACTTATGAGGCATCCGACGGTAAAGCGGTTGCCACCGCTCGCGTGAATGTGACCGTGCACCCGTGGGAGATGAACTCTGGTCCGAAGCAGCTTCGCGATCCCGGCGTCACTCTGGGTAACCGTGCTCAAATCGAGTACAACGTGTTGACTGACTGGCAAGACCCGGATGGCGACCCAATCTTCTTGGCGAATGCTCATGCGCCAGAAGGTATTGAACTTCAATTCCGTGAGGAAGGAACCCTTCAAATCCGAGATCTCGGTGCCAGCGTGGGTGCGCACACGATCACCCTTGAGGTCTCAGACGGCCGTCAGAGTACCACTGGCACCCTCACTGTTAATGTTCAGAACCCCGGAAACTTGCCTCCCGTAGCGAACGCAGACTTCTACGTCGCGCGTGCTGGTGAAGTGGCGACAATTTCCCCGCTAGCAAATGACACTGACCCCAACGGAGACAACCTGTCCCTGGTTGCTCTTTCAGTTGCGCCCGCGGGAAGCCAAATTACACCCGATCTTGAACTGGGAACGGTAAATTTCGTTGCCCAAGCTCCGGGTTCCTACCAATTCACCTATACCGTTTCCGACGGTCCTTCGACCGCTCTGGGTGTTATTCGCGTTGACGTTGTCGAGGCCGATCAGCAGGCAGTTCCCGTTGCTGAGGATGACCTCGCCGTCCTGCCCGCAGGCGGCTCTGCACTGGTTGCGCCCCTGAATAACGACTCAGATCCCGCGGGTGGCGTGCTGGTCGTCCAAAGAATTGAAGTCCCTGCAAATCTCGGCGTGGAAGTGACGCTGGTCGACCGCCATCTGTTGCGCATTACTGCCCCCGGCGGCCTCGAGAGCTCAGTGTCTTTTGACTACGTCGTCTCCAATGGTACGAATACTGCTAAGGCGCGAATAACCATCGTTCCAACTAGCGCACAGGACACGAAGCAGCCTCCCGAGTTGCAGCCAGACCGCACGCGCGTACGTGTCGGAGATATCGCCTCGGTCTCAGTGCTTGCCAATGATCGTTCTCCCTCTGGTTTGACCTTGAAGGTCGACCAGAACCTCCAATTCACCCCGAACGAGGCCGTGGGCACCCCCTTTGTGACGGGTAATTTGGTCCGTCTTGAGGCGGGGGATACTCCAGGTGTCATGCATGTTGCCTACACGGTGCGTGACAGTGCGGGGAACATGGCCACCTCGACGGTGACTTTTGAGGTTCTTCCCAAGAGCGGAACCAATGCACAGCCGCAGCCGAAGGCACTGACTGCCTGGGCTGTGAGCGGTGAAACGACCCGTATTCCGGTGCCTTTGAATGGCATTGATCCTGACGGTGACTCGGTCACGCTGGTTGGTATCGAACAATCCCCGACCAAGGGCACTGTCGAGCTCGGCGTGGACTGGCTGGAATACACCCCGGCGCCCAATACGACGGGTACCGATGTCTTTACCTACATCGTTGAGGATCGTCAGGGGAAGCAAGCATCTGCGCGTGTGCGCGTGGGTATTGCCCCGCCTGCAACAGTCAATCAACCTCCGACGGCGGTTCCAGATACCGTTCTGACCCGTCCGAACAGGCAACTGGGTGTCGCAGTGCTCCAAAACGATATTGATCCCGACGGCGATCCAATCTCGATTGTCCCCGGTTCTCTTCAGACTGCGACCGCTGAACTGAAGCCGGAAATTCGTGGAAATTCCATTGTTTTAACGACCCCCGCGCAGGATGGTTCCTATCTGGTGTCCTATGAGGTCACCGATAACCGCGGTGGTACTTCACGTGGAACATTGACAATCAACGTCGCAAATGACGCGCTGCTCCAAGCTCCCATCGCGCGCGATGATGTTGTTGCGGCCTCGCAGTTGCCAGCAAAGGGCGGCACTGTGAAGGTCCCGGTTTTGGCGAATGATGAAGACCCGGATGGCGATGTCAACAACCTGCGTGTGTCCACGAAGGCCGCAGGTGTCGAAGTGAACGGTTCCGACTTGATCATCACTCCTCAAGAAGAGCGCATGATGATCGTCTACACGGTTACTGATGCCGACGGTTTGATCTCCTCGGCAGTTGTTTCCGTACCTGGACTTCAGCACAACCAGCCGACAATCGATACCACGAAGGTTCCCGTCAAGGTACGTGCCGGTGAAGACGTCACCCTCGATATTTCCGACTACGTCATCGTTCGCGAAGGACGCAGTCCGCGTATCACCAATGCCGCAACACTTCGTCCTTCTGCCGGCATCGATCAGGGAATGACCTTGAGCGATGAGCGGCATGTGAGCTTCCACGTGAATTCAGAGTGGTCAGGGAAGTCGTCCTTCTCCTTCGAAGTCTCTGATGGAGCTGCGGGCGATGACTCAGCGCTTACTGCGACCTTGACTCTGACCCTGAAGGTAGAAGCCACGCAAAATCAGCCGGTTTCCTTTATTCCTACCGCGATTAGGGTGGCTGCCGGAGAGGAAGCAACCGCCGTTGACCTCGCGCAGATGGTACGTGACCCAGAAGGTGCAGACCCAGCGAGCTTTAAGTACGACATTTCGAATCTTCCCGAAGGCGTTGCAATCAGCCTCGACGGACATATCCTGCGAGTCCGAGCTGATGTTGACCGTCCAAAGGGTTCTGTCGGTTCGGTAACCGTCAGCGTTGATGACGGTGCGGGTGCAGTAAGCGGTCAGATTCCGATCACTGTTGTCGCATCTACCCGACCACTGATTCAGGTCTCGGATGCGCTTTTGGAAGCAGCACGTTCGGGTGGTCTCGAGGTCGTTGATTTGACGCGCTACACGATCAATCCCTTCCCTGAGACGCCAATCCGCATTGTTGGGGCTTCTATTCAGATCGGTGAAGGAACCGTTGACCCCCAGGGAACGAACCTTAATATCACTCCTGCGGTTGGTTTCCGTGGACAGATGACCGTTCGCTACCGCCTGATGGATGCAACGGGCGACCCTGATCGTATCGTTGAAGGCAAGGTGCGTTTGGTGGTCCGTGACCGCCCCGATGCTCCGACAAATGTCTCACTGACGGCGACCGGCCCGGGCACCGCGCTGGTGACCTTCCAGGCGGGTGCTGATAACGGTGCAACCATTACCGGTTTCACTGCGACAGACCGAGCAACAGGTCGTAGCTACGCCTGCCAGTCAGGCTCGTGTGAACTGAGCGGTCTTGAGAACGGTCTGCGTCACTCCTTCACCGTTGTTGCGCATAACGCGGTCGGTGCTTCAGATCCTTCGGCACCCTCTCCCGAGGTCCTCATCGATATGCGTCCCGAAGCGCCCCTGGCGCCTACAGTTGAGCCCGAAAATGGTGCAATTGTCGTGAAATGGACGCCTCCGACCAACCAGGGTTCCGCGATCAGGAACTACACGCTTTACGTGTACGAAAACGGCGGTGCACGTCAGATTGAGGTCCCAGGCAACGTCACTGAATGGCGCGTCGATGGATTGCGTAACGGCCAGACTTACTCTGTCGCGATCTCTGCGAAGAACGGTGCAGAAGAACCTTCACCGACCTCGCAGAACTCCGCGAAGGTGACACCCTTCGGTCCTCCGGATCGCACCGATGGAATCCGCGTCGAAAACACTGGCGGACAGGGCAATACCGGACGCGTTCGTTTCACGTGGACAACACCGCGTACAAATGGTGCGGAAATTACTCGCTACACCATTGATGTCAACGGTCGTACCGTTGGCGAAGTTGGTGGGGATCGCAATGACTACGTTACCGATCTTCCCGTGGGTGAGAACTACCGTGTGAAGATTCGCGCGTACAACTGGAAGAACGACAGTTCAGAATCTGAAGATGTCGCCTTCCAGGTCTTCACCTCGCCGCTCAACCCGAATGTGGGTTCTTTCTCCTCGACACCGACTGGTAACCACGGTATGACGAAGGTCAGTGGCCTCTCCGTCAATCCTGGACAGGGCTTCAATAGCCGTAACCTCCACCTCGAGTGGTCACACAGCGCTGGAGGCCCTTGGAACTCCGTGACCAGCGGTGAAATCATCAATATTGGTTCCGATGGAGATGTCCAGATCTTCATTCGCCAAGTTGGCAACATCAATGGTCAAGAGGTGGCTGGTGGCGCGGTTCCTGTGACCGCGAAGGCACTTTCTGCCCCCACGAAGCCGAGCTTCACAGTCGCGGTTCACGAAGGAAGCGTGACAGTGAGCTGGAATGCGAACCCGCCAGCTGGATATCTTGCACCCGATCAAGTTTTGGTCTGGCAAAGGGTCGGTGGCGTTGAGACAGAAGTTCCTCAGGGAGCAGTTCTCAATGGCAGCACAACAATTACCGCATCCGCTGGTTCGGCAATTGAGGTCGGCGTGGGTGCCCGTAACTCGCTTGGAACGACGTGGGGTAACTTGGCTGGAACCGGAACCGACACCGCGAAGATCAACGTGATCGGTGGTTTCGGCGGCACGACAAGTCAGTGCACAAGTGCAAACGCGCGTGGCGCGGATGTCAACGAGTGCCAGATGGTTTATCTGACGCTTCCCTCGACCTGGGCCAGCGATGCGCTCCCCATGAAGTGCACGATGTGGGATGATTTCTCGCAGTCCAATTGGACCTTCACACCTCGTGGTTCGGCAGGGGCCTCTGTAGAAACCGGTGTGCGACTGAGTAAGGCCAACTCGGGTAACCTCCCCATTTTGCTGCATCGTATTAACTGTTCGGTGGGGCGGTAAATGATGATTCGCCCACGTCACGCAACCGGATCCCCGACATACGATGAGAGCTTCGGGCTCACCGCCCAAAGACCTCAGCTCATCCGAAATAATCACCTCAGAACTGAACACTTACTACCGACAGATGAATGGAGTCCCTCCCATGGCGCTTAGCTCGCAAGATGCCCAGCGTTTCGCCGAAACCTTCGCCGGTTTGGTCGGCGGTATCTCCCAGGCGCTGCTGGACAAAGAACCGGTTATTCGCCTGGCTCTGACGACTATGTTCGCCGGGGGACACCTTCTTCTTGAAGATGCTCCCGGTACGGGAAAGACCGCTCTCGCCCGCGCGATCGCAGCAACAATTGCTGGCACGCACTCTCGTATTCAGTTCACCCCCGATATGCTCCCTGCTGATATTACGGGCGTGAATGTCTACGACCAGAAGAACAACGAGTGGCACTTCCGTTCCGGTCCGATCTTCGCCTCGATCGTTCTTGCCGATGAAATCAACCGTGCATCGCCGAAGACCCAGTCCGCTCTCCTTGAGGTTATGGAAGAAGCACAGGTGACGGTTGACGGTGTCACCCATGCCGCGCCTCGTCCCTTCATGGTTATTGCAACGCAGAACCCGGTGGAACAGGCTGGAACCTACCCGCTGCCTGAAGCGCAGCTCGACCGCTTCTTGATGAAGGCCTCGGTCGGCTACCCTTCGCGCGCGGCAATGGCTGAAATCCTTGATGGCTCCGCAGCCCCCGACCGTTCCAAGCGCCTCAAGCCGCTTCTTGAGAGCGGACAGGTGGTTCGCCTTTCTGAACTCGCCGCGCAGACGCACACTGAGCGCGCAGTGTTGGAATATGTTGCAGCTCTTGCCGAGGCCACGCGCGACGATGATTCCGCTACCTTGGGTGTGTCGACCCGTGGTGCTATCGGCATGGTTCGCTGTGCACGAGTCTGGGCCGCAGCTCAGGGCCGTCACTTCGTGCTTCCCGATGACATCAAGGCCTTGGCAGCTCCCGTGTGGGCACACCGAATTGTTGTCGATCCCGACGCAGCCTTCTCCGGTGCAACTGCTCAAGGCGTTATTGCGCGTGCACTTTCCTCCGTTCCCGCCCCGGCGGTGAGCGCCTAAACATGCGCATCAAGGAAGTCCAAGGCGTGAAGGTGGGTGATCGTGGCTAAGCATTCGGCTCCGAAAGCTCCTGCCGCCCCGCGCACCTCAGGTTCGCGCCGCGGCGCAAAACATCCCGGAGGAGACCACCTTGTAAGCGGAAAACGTCGTCAAGGAAAACGCTCCTCCGCCAAACAAGGCGCAAGCTCAAAGGATGCGCGCGCACGCTCGGCAAAGAGCTCAGTCTTCGCCTCGGCGCGCGCGAATGTGAAGGCAAGCTTGGGTGGACTCCGCCAGGGAATCTCGCGTTTCGCGCAATCTTTGGGGACTGCGCCGGGTGTGAAATACCTGCGTCGTGCGGCTCGCTCGGTGACCTCGGTTGGCTGGGTTGTGCTCTTCTCAGCACTCATCGCAGCCATCGTGTCTCGCGCTTTTGGTTGGGTTGAAGCCTTCTTCGTCGCCTGCGCATGTCTTCTTGCCTTCCTCATCGCCGTTGTGTGGGTGATTGTTCCTTCCCCTCACAAGGTTTCAGTGCGACTTCCACGTCAGCGCATTGTTGCTGGCCAAACTGCCGTTGGCGAGATCACCGCTGAGAATATGTCGGATCGCCGCGCGCGCTCCGGTCTCATCGAACTTCCAATTGCCTCATCTGCACTTCAATTCTTGGTTCCTCCTCTTCCGGGAAAGGGAGTCTGGAGTGAAGTGTTCTCTGTCGTTACCCATCGCCGAGGCCTGGTCACCGTTGGTCCCGCGCGCGCACTTCGCGCTGACCCGTTGGGTCTGATTCGTCGAATTGGCACGTGGTCTCAACCGGTGACCCTGTACGTCCACCCGAAGACCATTCGCGTTCCTTTCGATGCGACGGGTATCCACGCAGATGTTGAGGGTGTTACGACTGCAAAATTGTCATCCTCTGATGTTTCATTCCACGCGCTTCGTGATTATGTTCCCGGTGATGACCGCAGAAATGTCCACTGGCCAATGACCGCTCACACCGGGCGCCTTGTTGTTCGCCAGTTTGAGGAAACGCGACGTTCGCACCATTTGGTTGTTTTGGATACGCGTCTGGGACAGTGGAATGACCGTGATTCTTTCGAAAACGCTGTATCGATTGCGGCTTCTTTGGTCGTTGCCGACATGGCTGCTTCTCGAACCGTGTCTTTGACGACCGCCACCGATTGGGTCACGACCAGTGCTGCAACGCGCATGCTCGATGCGATGTGCAAGATTCAAGACTCGGGTGAAGCTGATCTTATGGCGCGTCTGCGTGAGGCAATCGCTAAGCGTCCCGGTCTTTCGGTTGTCACGATCATTGCTGCGCCAACGGTTGATGACGATCAGGCTTCGCACCTGTTGAACGCCATTCCGGTTGATGTGCGCAGTGCGGTGGTTCGGGTTTGCCCGGGCCATCCGAAGCTGCGTCGCCTGAGCCACGGAACTTTGGCTGATTGCCCGACTCTTGAGGATCTTCCTCGCTTGGTTGCTGCGGGAGGTTTGGCCTGATGTCTCAAACCACCACCGGTTTTCACCTGGGCGCTCGCGCCGGCTTCCAGATCTCTCGCCAAGGTCTGCCGGCCTGGTTCCTCATTGGTCTAGTTCTGCTTTTCCTTCCCACCATTTGGGTTCACGAGGCCGTTTTTGGCTCATGGGTTGGCCTGCGCGCCGCTGCAGCCGGCGTTGCTGCGGGGCTTTTCGTCGCCTGGGCCTCGAGCTTCTGGCGCTGGGATTGGCTATCGACGATTGCTGGGCTGATCGCAGCTCACTTCCTTATTGGCGGTGTTGCGGCGTACCCCTCGACGACTTTCTACGGGCTTCCTACCCCACGCACCCTGCAGCTCTTGGTTTTGCAGGTGGTCTATGCATGGAAGGACCTGCTGACAATCACACCTCCGGCCTCTGCCTACGTCGGTCCAGCAATGGTCCCGTGGCTGAGCGGCCTGCTGTGCTCCTTCATCTCGGCGTTATTGGTGCTTCGCGCTGGGCGTGCAATTGCTGCAGTTATTCCCGTGGCCGTTATGGGAGTTATCGGTATTGCTTGGGGCAAGGGCGGTACCTTCCCGAATATTTGGCTGATCGCCGCATGGTGGGCACTTGCCTTGGGTTGGTGTGCATGGGCAGATCAGTACCGTCGACTCGAAGCTGGCTTGGATGTTCGTGTCGGTGGGGCAGCCGCATCGGATACCTCAGCGACGCTGGGGGAGACCACTCAGGGAGGCTCTCAGGGAAGTATCCACCTGGGCCGCCAAATCGCTGGTGGCGCTCTGGTTATTGCGGTTGTCGCCGCTGCTGCTATTCCGCTCACTAATGCCTATGGACCGTGGTACACCCGCGTTGTGCTTCGCGATGTTGTCCAACCCCCCTTGGACGCGCGTCAGTATCCCTCTCCGCTATCTGCTTTCCGTCACTACAACGTTGACTTGCAAGAGCAGAATTTGATCCACGTGGATGGTCTTCCAGAAGGCGCGCGCGTGCGTATCGGTGTCATGGATAGTTACGACGGAACGACTATGACAATGAGTGCTCCGGGAACTGGTCCCTCCGGTGGCTTTATTCACGTGGGATCGACCTTGCCGCAGCAACAGGCCCCCGAAGGCAGCTCGTCAGCTCATATGACCTTCACAACGTCGCAGCTCCTTGGCCCGTGGGTTCCGATCGTCGGTACGCCTTCGACCATGAATTTTGACCAATCGGCATCAGCTTCCGGTACCCAGACGAACCAACAAGAGGGCAACCCGAATGCCGCTGTGGTGACTACGCTCTCTGATGGTCTCTACTACGACATGTGGGCGAATGCTGCACTTGCGACATCGAAGAACGTTCAGGGCGGAACCATGGTGTACTCCATGGATTCAACGGTTGTTCCAATCTGGTCCGATGGCCAGCTGTCAGGAACCCGTGCTGTTCCCTATCGCGGCGGAGATAAAGGCGTTCCCGATTCGGTCCGTGATCTGGCGACTCAGACCTCAGCAGCTGAGCAGGGCGATCTTGCAAAGGCTCGCGCAATCGAGCGCTACCTGAAGGAAAAAGGCTTCTATTCGAATGAAGACAACGCTCAGTCACGCCCGGGTAACCGAGCAGACCGCCTGAGCCGCATGCTTGAAGGCGAGCAGATGATCGGTGACGATGAGCAGTACTCCGTGCTCATGGCTCTGATGCTGCACAACCTCGGTATGAACGCCAGGGTCATCATGGGCGCTTATCCGAATGAGTCAAAGGGCGGCGATGTCGATCTTCGCGGTTCGGATGTCCACGCGTGGGTTGAGGTCGAGTTCCAAGGAGTTGGTTGGGCAGTTTTCGACCCGACCCCACCGCGCGACCAAGTGCCTCAAACCGATGTCCCGAAGCCACGTTCTGTGCCGCGTCCTCAGGTTCTTCAACCGCCAGAGCCCCCGGAACAGCCCGCGGAACTTCCCCCGACAACTACTGATCGTGGTTCAGATTCGAATGATGACTCGCGTCTGAAGATTCCGTGGCGAATCATTGCAACCGGTAGTGGAATTCTTGCGATCATCGCAATCCCGCTTCTGGCTATTGTGCTGGCCAAGAGTCGCCGTACCAAGAAGCGCCGCTGGTCCGCGCCTCCGCAGGCACTGACAGGTTCATGGGACGAAGTTGTTGATCTCGCACGCGATGCCGGAGTTGTCGTGCCCACCGACCTTACTCGTCAAGAGGCCGCATGGATGCTCACGACGTCACCGTTGTGGCCAGCAAGCGCAGCCAAGAGCAGCACCTCAACCCCTCAGTGGTATGAATTTGGCGAAGAACTTCCCAGGCCTGTTCGTGTTGCTCGTTGGGCAGATACTGCTGATTTCTCTGGTGACGAAGTTCAGCCCGAACAAGCGACTGATTCCTGGCAGATTGTTGATGAGTTGACTCAGGAGCTGCGCGAGAATGCAACTCGCTGGACCCGGATTCGCCGCAAGCTTTCCTTGTCCTCACTCAGCGCGCGCTACCGCCAAAAGCACGGTGCTTCACCGATGGGTGTGCTTCGTCGCCGTCTTCGTCATCCCTTCAGAGGTAAGCAATCATGACCCCTTCGGTTCCCTCTCGGCGTCTTCCTCCACCCGAGCTTCCCGGTCACACGTGGCTGCGGGCCCTGGGCTCTGGAGGTTTCGCTGACGTTCACCTCTACCGCCAGGAGCTTCCAGCGCGTGAAGTTGCGGTGAAGGTTGCGCGCTCGGTGGGCGACCAGGTTGAGTACGCGCAAATCCGTCACGAGGCCGACGTCATGACCTCCATTGCCGGTCACCCCGCTGTGGTGGAGCTCTATTCGATTGGGACTTCACCCGATGGTCGTCCCTATTTGGAAATGGAATTCTGTCCGGTCGCAAACGTTGCCGAACAGGTACGTCGAATGCCGATGGCTGTGGATCGGGCACTTGATGTCGTGATTCGTTTGTGCGGTGGCGTCGAGATGCTCCACCGAAATGGCTATGTCCATCGCGATATCAAGCCAGCGAACGTCATGTTCGACTCCTACAACTACCCGGTCTTAGGAGACTTCGGCGTTGCCTCCCGTATTGGAGCTTTGGAAAAAGGAAGTCTGGATGGCTTCTCAGTGCTCTGGGCTCCACCTGAACAGCACAATCGTTCCACCCACGCGCATCCGACTCAGGATGTGTGGGCACTGGCGACAACCTTGTGGACATTCCTCAGCGGGCGTAGCCCATTCGAGGATCCGGTTGGTGACAATAGTGCTGCCTCGGTGGCTGCTCGAGTCTATGAGGGACGCATCCGTGGGCTTTCTCGCCCGGATGCCCCCAAGGAACTTGAGCGCGTTTTGCGCCACGCGATGCAGCTGGATCCCCGGAAGAGGACTGCCTCAGCGGCTGAACTGGGCCGCCAGCTTCAAGATATTCAGACACTCATGGGACGCCCGGTCACCAAGATGGAGCTGCGTGACGGTAATACCGTAGGCAGTTTTGGGGCTCATGGCTCTTCGGCTGGCGCCGCTGATGACGGAGCGGCTTCATGGGGGGCTGTCCAGGGCGAAAATTCCCCGAATGCGGCTCAAGATGAGGCGACCCGTCTGCGTGCGATGCCTTCGATCGATGCCGAGCGAACGCGTTTGCGTGCGCCTTCCCTTGACCTGGGGCAGGCCGCCGCTTCCTCCTCCGCCGAGGCCGCTTCCTCCTCCGCCGAGGCCGCATCCCCTTCATCCGCATCCGTAACCGGTCCGGTCAGCGGGAACGCCGCGGCAGGGAGCGCGTCCAGCGGAATGCAGTCTCAGCCCACCGATGCCTCACTTTCGGGTATGCAAGGCCCGACACCAACCTCGGAGAACCAGCAGGATTTCCCCGCTCTCCACCAGCAGGATGCATCTGCGGTTGGCGCAGCTAGTGAGCAATTTGGTGCCGGATATGCACCTGCTCCAGATTCGTGGCACGCTCCGGGACATACAACTCAAAATACCTTCGATACCGGCCACCCCTTGGGCTATCTCCCAGATGGTCGACGTTCGGGCCCGAAGAGAATCATCGCGATCATCGCCCTTGTCGTCATGGCAATGGTGGTTTTAGGTGCTGTGATTGTTGCAATGCTGACGGGAGGAGGCAGCATCATTGGGGTGGGGAAGCAGACTGCTTCTCCTACGGCCTCGGCAAGTAGCTCTTCGACGCAAGGATCGCAGGGTGAAGACCCGATTGCTGTTCCTCCGCCCGCGGTTGAGCAATTGGTTGCACGCGTGAATGGCGAGGATATTCAGTGGAGTTGGACTGACCCCGCGGTTGGGACCACGTCGGCCGGGCATAGGCGTTATGTCTATACCGTTTCAAAGCCGGGTGCGGATGATGCGGTTGCTGAGACACGCCAAAATGCGGTGTCGGTGAAGGCAGTTCCCGGTGAGGTATGCATCGAGGTCGTGTCAGTGGCCGAGAATGGGCGCGCTTCGCAGCCCACGAAGAACTGCGTGACAATCCCTGAAAATGGGAATGGCCAGAATCAACAAGGCGATAAGAACCAGCAAGGTAACGGCCAGCAGGGTAATGGGCAGAAGCCGCAGGGCGACGCGAATACGAACAAAGAGCAGCACTAAGCACTCTGAGGTTCGACATGGGCCGGTTCAGGCCTCTTTACTGCGCAACCTGCGAATCAAGAGCACTGCGACAACAATCGTGAGGCCCGCACCGGAGATTCCCAGTGCCCACAGCCTGCGCGGAGTCGTCGTATCAACGGGGAGATCCGGTTTAACTATGA
>ERZ773057.716-NODE-716-length-13588-cov-3.505948_pt1 | contig 13588 bp, 15 predicted proteins | sample MGYA00580629_ERZ773057 | MGnify/ENA primary metagenome ERZ773057 (study PRJEB29015, sample SAMEA2738143) | human oral metagenome | biome: human oral; feature: human-associated habitat; material: saliva | place: China | collected 2163 ...
GACTCCGGTCGGGCCCGCCACCCGATTTCCCCCGTCGGACCCCGCCACGTAGACTGTCCGGCGCAGTCCGCACGGGCGGGCTGACTTCGCATGCGCGGGAACGGCCGTCCGACGGCCGCGGTCCCCGGCGTGGTCCTCGGGCGGCGAGCCCGGGGCGCCGGGGCGGGCGCATCAGGGGAGGCGGGCACACCGCGTCCGACAACCACGAAAGGAGACGGCAATGGCCGTCGTCACGACCAAGCAGCTGCTCGAGAGCGGCGTCCACTTCGGGCACCAGACCCGTCGCTGGAACCCGAAGATGAAGCGCTTCATCTTCAACGAGCGCAACGGCATCTACATCATCGACCTGCGCCAGTCCCTGACCTACATCGATCAGGCCTACGCCTTCGTCAAGCAGACCGTCGCGAGGGGCGGCCAGATCCTCTTCGTCGGCACCAAGAAGCAGGCCCAGGAGTCGGTCGAGGAGCAGGCCCTGCGCGTCGGCATGCCCTTCGTCAACCAGCGCTGGCTCGGCGGCATGCTCACCAACTTCCAGACCATCAGCAAGCGCATCGCCCGCCTCAAGGAGCTCGAGGCCATGGACCTCGAGACCGTTCAGCCCGGCGGCTTCACGAAGAAGGAGCTCCTCGGCTTCTCCCGCGAGAAGGAGAAACTGGCCAAGTCCCTCGGCGGCATCCGCGACATGGGCAGGATCCCCCAGGCCGTGTGGGTCGTCGACACGAAGAAGGAGCACCTGGCCATCGACGAGGCCCGCAAGCTGCACATCCCCGTCGTCGCCATCCTCGACACCAACTGCGACCCCGACGAGGTCGACCACCCGATCCCGGGCAACGACGACGCCATCCGCTCCGTCTCCCTGCTCACGCGCATCATCGCCGACGCCTGCGCCGAGGGCCTGCTGGCCAGGTCCGACGCCCAGGCCCAGGACGGGGCCCCCGCCGAGCCGATGGCCGAGTGGGAGAAGGAGCTCCTCGAGTCCGGCGACACGGCCGAGCGGACCGAGCAGGTCGACCCCGAGGCGGGGCGCCTGAACGCCGAGGTCGCCGACGCGGCCCCTGCCACCGGGGAGCCCGGGGCCGCCGAGGCCCCCCGGGCAGAGTGAACGAGAACTGCGAGGAAACGGACAATCATGGCAATCAAAGCCGCTGATGTGAAGAAGCTGCGCGACGCCACCGGCGCCGGCATGATGGACGCCAAGAAGGCCCTCACCGAGGCCGACGGCGACTTCGAGAAGGCCGTCGAGATCCTGCGCGTGAGCGGGGCCGCCAAGGCCGCCAAGCGCGCCGACCGCGACGCCGCCAACGGTCTCGTCGCCGCCTCCGGGAATGCCCTGATCCACCTCGGCTCCGAGACCGACTTCGTCGCCAAGAACGCCGAGTTCATCGAGCTCGGACAGGCCATCGCCGAGGCCGTCGACAGGGCCGGCGCCGACGGCAGGCAGGCGGCCCTCGAGGTCGAGCTCGCCGACGGGCGCACCGTCGCCGAGGCGATCGGCGAGATCGCCGCCAAGATCGGCGAGAAGATCGAGCTGGCCGACGCCGCCCGCCTGCCCGGCGCCATCGACGTCTACCTGCACAGGCGCAACCCCGACCTGCCGCCGCAGGTCGGCGTGGCCGTCGCCTACGAGGGCGACGACGCGGAGTTCGTCCACCAGGTCGCGCTCCAGATCGCCTCGATGAGCCCCCAGTACCTCACGCGGGAGGACGTCCCCGCCGACGTGCTCGCCAAGGAGCGGCGCATCGCCGAGGAGACCGCGAAGGAGGAGGGCAAGCCCGAGAAGATCATCCCGCGCATCGTCGAGGGCCGGATCAGCGCCTTCTACAAGGACGTCTGCCTGCTCGAGCAGCCCAGCGTCGCCGACGACAAGAAGTCGGTCGGCGCGCTGGCCGACGAGCACGGCGTCACGGTGACGCGCTTCGTGCGCTTCGCCGCGGGCGCCTGAGTCCAGGCTCACGAGGGCCCCACCCGGGGGACGACCGGGTGGGGCCCTCGTGCGTCCCCGGGCGGTCCGGCCGTCCGGGCGGGAGGGCCCGCAACCGGTAGAGTGGCCACAGCAGTCAGACCGCGTCGATCACCGCCCCAGGAGGACACTGTGCCCGAACCCTTCCACCGAGTCCTGCTCAAGCTCTCCGGCGAGGCCTTCGGCAACGGGAGGCTCGGTGTCGACCCGCACACGGTCCGCACCATCGCCCAGCAGATCGTCGCGGTGACGAGGTCCGGCACGCAGGTCGCCGTCGTCGTCGGCGGCGGCAACTACTTCCGCGGGGCCGAGCTGCAGGCCGGCGGCATGGACCGCGACCGCGCCGACTACATGGGCATGCTCGGCACCGTCATGAACGCGCTCGCCCTCCAGGACTTCTGCGAGAAGGAGGGCGTGCCCACCCGCGTCCAGAGCGCCATCACGATGGGTCAGGTCGCCGAGTCCTACATCCCGCGCCGCGCGGAGCGCCACCTCGAGAAGGGCCGCATCGTCATCTTCGCCGCCGGCTCGGGCATGCCGTACTTCTCCACCGACACGGTCGCCGCTCAGCGCGCCCTCGAGATCGGCGCCGAGGTGCTCCTCATGGCGAAGAACGGCGTCGACGGCGTCTACGACGCCGACCCGCGCGCCGAGCCGGGGGCCACCATGTACGCCGAGCTGAGCTACGACCAGTTCCTCGCCCAGGACCTGAAGGTCGCCGACGCCACGGCCGTCAGCCTGGCCCGCGACAACGACCTCGACATGATCTTCTTCAACCTCGACGACCCCGACAACATCATGCGGGCCGTGCGCGGCGAGAAGATCGGCACCCTCGTGCACTGCTGATCGGCAGGGCATCGCAATCCTCGGAAAGGAATCATCGTGACGGCAGACATCATCAGGGGCGCCGAGAAGAAGATGGAGGGCGCCATCGCCTTCGCGAAGGAGGACTTCGCCGCCGTGCGCACGGGCCGCGCCAACCCCGCCATGTTCAACAAGCTCGAGGCCGACTACTACGGTGCGCCGACCCCGCTCCAGCAGCTGGCCTCCTTCAGCTCGCCCGAGCCCCGGACCATGCTCATCACGCCCTACGACAAGGGGGCCCTGGGGGCCATCGAGAAGGCCGTGCGCGACTCCGATCTCGGCGTCAACCCGGCCAGCGACGGCAACGCCATCCGCTGCGTCCTGCCCGAGCTCACGCAGGAGCGCCGCAAGGAGTACATCAAGATCGTGCGGGGCAGGGCCGAGGAGGCCCGCGTCACAATCCGCGGCCACCGTCACCACGCCCTCGAGGCCATCAAGAGGAAGGCCAAGAACAAGGAGATCGGCGAGGACGAGGCCAAGCGCGCCGAGAAGGCCCTCGACGCCACCACGAAGAAGCACGTGGCGAGGGTCGACGAGCTGCTCAAGGCCAAGGAGCAGGAGCTGATGTCCGTCTAGGGGCATCGACCCGCCATGACCTCCCCCCATCCGACGGCCCCCCATCCGGCGGGCGGCGACGGGTCCGCCCACGCGCACCGGACGGGCCGCAACCTGCCGGTCGCCATCACGACCGGGGTCGTCCTCGGCGCGATCGTCATCGCCACGCTCATGTGGTGGCACTGGGGCTTCGCCCTCTTCAGCGCGGTCGCCCTCACGGCCGGCGTCCAGGAGGTCTGCAACGCCATCGAGCGGGTCGGCGCCCATCCGGCCCGCTGGCCCGTGCTCGTCGGCACGCCCCTGCTCGTGCTCGCCTCCTACGCCCTGTTCGACGCGGGCCAGCGCGAACGCGCGCTGGGCGTGATCATCGGGATGCTCGCGTTCATGGTGGTCGCCGTCCTGCTGGCGCGCATCCCGAAGGGCCCGGACGGCTTCCTCAGGGACGCCGCCGCCAGCGTCTTCACCATCGGCTACCTGCCGCTGCTCGGCTCCACCTGCACGCTCATGCTCGCCGACGACCACGGCGGCCGTCGCGTGCTGTGCTTCCTCATCGCCGTCATCGCCTGCGACACCGGGGCCTTCGCCCTCGGCGTGCTCTTCGGCCGGCACAGGATGGCCCCCCGGGTCAGTCCGGGCAAGAGCTGGGAGGGCCTCGTCGGGGGCCTCGTCGTCGCCCTCGTGGCGGGCGCCGTCTCGGTCCGCCTCATGCTGGACGCCCCCGTGTGGGTGGGCGCCCTCATGGGCGTCGTCGTCGGGGCCGTCGGGGCCCTCGGCGACCTGGTGGAGTCGGCGATCAAACGCGACGCCGGCATCAAGGACATGTCGCACGTCGTGCCCGGGCACGGCGGGGCGATGGACCGGCTCGACTCGATCGTCCTGGCCGCGCCGGCGGCTTGGTTCGTGCTGTACCTTCTCGTGGTGTGAACCAGCGCACCGGAGGGCCCGCCGGGGCCCCCACCATCGAGCAGATCATGTCCCCCGGCCCGGGTCGGCGCCCGCCCCGTCACTGGATGGACCTCGCGCCCGCCGAGCGCGTCGACGCGGTGCGCGCCATGGGTCTGCCCGCCTTCCGCGCCCGGCAGATCTCGACCCACTGGTTCACGCGCCTCGAGGACGACCCGGCCGGATGGACCGATCTTCCCGCCGACGCGCGCGAACGGATCGCCGGGATCCTCCTCCCGCCCCTCCTGGAGCCCGTCCAGGAGCTCGCCGCCGACCACGGCACGACGGTCAAGACCGCATGGCGCCTGTACGACGGCTGCCTCGTCGAGTCGGTGCTCATGCGCTACCCGCACCGCACCACCGTCTGCATCAGCTCGGAGGCCGGCTGCGGCATCGGTTGCCCGTTCTGCGCCACCGGGCAGGGCGGCCTGCAGCGCAATCTGTCGACCGCCGAGATCGTCGGCCAGGTCGTCCACGGCGCGCGCCTGCTGGCCCGGGGCTCGGCGCCCGGCGGGCCGGGGCGCGTCACCAACGTCGTCTTCATGGGCATGGGCGAGCCCATGGCCAACTTCTCGGCGGTGCTCGCCGCGGTGCGCGAGCTCACGCGCCCCGAACCCGACGGGCTGGGCATCTCCGCCCGGGGCCTCACCGTCTCGACCGTCGGGATGGTGCCCCGCATGCGCCAGCTGACCGGGGCGGGCGTTCCCGTGACGCTGGCCGTCTCGCTGCACGCCCCCGACGACGAGCTGCGCGACGAGCTCGTGCCGCTCAACCGGCACTTCGACATCGACGCGGTGCTCGACGCCGCCTGGGACCACGCGAGGACCAGCGGGCGGCGCGTCTCGATCGAGTACGCCCTCATCAAGGACGTCAACGACCAGGCCTGGCGGGCCGACCTGCTGGCCCGCCGGCTCGCCGAGCGCGGCGACTGGAACTGGGCGCACGTCAACCTCATCCCGCTCAACCCGACGCCCGGCTCCCGGTGGACCGCCTCGCGCCGGGAGGACGAGGAGGCCTTCGTCCGGCACCTGGCCCGGCGCGGCATCCCCGTGACCGTGCGCGACACCCGCGGACGCGAGATCGACGGCGCCTGCGGCCAGCTCGCCGCCCGGGTCGGCGCCGACGGCGGCGACCTCGCCCGCCGGGCGGTCGGGAGCGCCCCGGCCGGGGCGTGAGCGGCGGCGGGGCGCGGGCAGCGGCGCCCTGTGAACACATGTGCGCCGGTCCGGAACAATTCCCAGATGAAAGCCCTGGTCGGAGCGGTGTTCTTCGCAGTTTCCCATGGGCGGCCCGGCAGGACCATAATCACCGGGGTGCGAGATGTTGTGCTTCTGGGCAGTACCGGGTCGATCGGGACGCAGACCTGCGAGGTGATCGACGCGCGGCGCGAGCGGTTCCGCATCGTGGCGCTCAGCGCCGGGGGAGGGCAGGTCGGACGGCTGGCCCGCCAGGCCGCGCACTTCGCCCCGAGGGCGGTCGGCATCGCCGAGTCCGGCCACGAGGACGAGTTCTGGGCGGCCTTCGAGGCCGCCGGCGGCACGAGCCGACCCGCCCTCCTCAGCGGGCCCGAGGCGAACACCGAGCTCGCCGCCGCGCGGGCCGACGTCGTCCTCAACGCCATCACCGGCTCGGCCGGACTGCTCGCTACCCTCGCCGCCCTCGACGCCGGGACGACGCTGGCCCTGGCCAACAAGGAGTCCCTCGTCATCGGCGGGCACTTGGTCACCGACCGGGCGCGTCCCGGCCAGCTGGTCGCCGTGGACTCCGAGCACTCCGCCTTCGCCCAGTGCCTGCGCGGCGGAGGGGCCCGCGAGGTGCGCCGCCTCGTGCTCACCGCCTCCGGCGGCCCCTTCCGCGGCATGACCCGCGACGAGCTCGCCGGCGTGACGCCGGAGCAGGCCCTGGCGCACCCCACCTGGAGCATGGGGCGGGTCATCACCATCAACTCGGCCACCCTCGTCAACAAGGGCCTCGAGCTGCTCGAGGCCGCCCTGCTCTACGACGTCGGCCTGGACGACATCACCGTCGTCGTCCACCCCCAGTCGGTGGTTCACTCCGGCGTCGAGTTCTTCGACGGCGCGACGATCCTCCAGGCCTCCCCGCCCGACATGAGGCTGCCCATCGGGCTGGCCCTCGCCTGGCCGGAGCGGATGGCGGGCGCCGCGGCCGGGTGCCACTGGTCGAGTGCCGCCGCCTGGACCTTCGAGCCGCTCGACTCGCGGACCTTCCCGGCGGTCGAGCTGGCCCGCCGCGCCGGGCGGGCCGGGGGCACCGCGCCGGCCGTCCTCAACGGGGCCAACGAGGTCTGCGTGGACGCCTTCTTCGAGGGCCGCCTCGGCTTCCTCGGCATCACCGACACGATCGCGCGCGTCGTCGACGAGCACCTCGCCGACGGCCACGTGGACGACGCCGGGTTGAGCGTCGAGGCGGTCCTGGGCGCCGATGCCTGGGCGCGCCGCCGCGCCGAGCAGCTGTGCCGCTGAGACCCGGTCGCGAAGGCCCCGGCAGGGCCGTGCGGGCGAGCCGGCCTCGGGGCCCTGGTCGACGCCCGGATCGGCCCGACTCCGGATGCCGGCAGGACGGCCGCCGGCCGCGCCCTCGCCCGTGCGCCGCACCCGTCAGCAGGGGTCCGCGGGGCGGACGAGTGAGGCCTGGCCGGTCCCCGCTCCTGCGCCCCGGCTACCCTTGGGGGCATGGCTGACGACCTCCTCATCGACCCTCCGGACGACAAGCCGGTCCCCACCGTCGCCACACGGCGCAGGACCCGCATGATCCACGTGGGCGCGGTGGCGATGGGCGGCGACGCCCCGGTCTCCGTGCAGTCGATGACCACAACCCTCACCGCCGACATCAATGCGACGCTCCAGCAGATCGCCCAGCTCACCGCGGCCGGCTGCGACATCGTCCGGGTCGCCGTCCCGAGCCAGGACGACGCCGACGCCCTGCCGGCGATCGCCGCGAAGTCCCGGATCCCCGTCGTCGCCGACATCCACTTCAACCCCAAGTACGTCTTCGCGGCCATCGGGGCCGGCTGCGCCGGCGTCCGCGTCAATCCCGGCAACATCAAGCGCTTCGACGACAAGGTGGGCGAGATCGCCAGGGCCGCCGTCGACCACGGCACCGGCCTGCGCATCGGCATCAACGCGGGCTCCCTCGACAAGCGCCTCATGGAGATGTACCGGACCGACCCGGCCGGCGCCCTCGTGCAGTCCGCGCTCAACGAGGCCCGCCTCTTCGAGGACGTCGGCTTCCACGACTTCGCCATCTCGGTCAAGCACCACGACCCGGTCATCATGATCCAGGCCTACCGGCGCCTGTCCGAGGCCTGCGACTACCCGCTGCACCTCGGCGTCACCGAGGCCGGCCCGGCCTTCCAGGGCACCATCAAGTCCTCCGTCGCCTTCGGGGCGCTGCTGGCCGAGGGCATCGGCGACACCATCCGGGTGTCCCTGTCCGCCGACCCGGTCGAGGAGGTCAAGGTCGGCGTCAAGATCCTCGAGTCCCTCAACCTGCGGCCCCGCCAGTTCGAGATCGTCAGCTGCCCCAGCTGCGGGCGCGCCCAGGTCGACGTCTGCACGCTCGCCGAGCAGGTCACCGAGGCCCTCAAGGACATGACCGTGCCGATCCGCGTGGCCGTCATGGGCTGCGTCGTGAACGGGCCCGGCGAGGCCCGCGAGGCCGACCTCGGCGTGGCCTCCGGGAACGGCAAGGGCCAGATCATCGCCAAGGGCCAGGTCATCAGGACCGTGCCCGAGGACGAGATCGTCGAGACCCTCGTGACGATGGCCCACGAGATGGCCGCCGACTTCGCCGAGCAGGGCTCCCCGCAGGTCATCGTCTGATGCCCCTCGCCCACTCGGCCGACGCGCTCTGGCCCGTCCCGTTGCGGGGACGGGCCAGAGCACTCGGGTCGATGGACCTGCCGGCGCTGCGCGCCCTGCTGGACGAGCACCCGGTGGAGAACGTCTTCCTCAACGCGCGGCTCGATGCGGCCGGTCTCGCTCCGTCGGCCCTCGGCTGCCGCATCTGGGGCTACTTCCGGGACGGCCGACTCGTCGCCGCCTGCCATGCGGGCGCGAATCTCGTCCTCGTCGGCGACGACCCCGACGCCCTCGACGCCTTCGTCGACCGGCTCGGCCCGCGGCGCACCAGTCAGGCCATCATGGGGCGCTCGGCGACGGTGGCCGCCGTCCACGAGCGCCTCGTCGCTCGCTGGGGCCCCGCCTGGCTCGGGGCCCGCTCCCTCAGGGCCCACCAGCCGCTCATGGCCATCGACCACCCGCCGACGGTGGCCGGGGACCCGCGCGTCGGCGTCGTCGCCGACGACCGCCTCGGGCCCTACTTCGACGCCGCCGTCGCGATGTACACCGAGGAGGTCGGCGCCAGCCCGCTCGACCCGGCCAACAGCTACGCCGCGTACGTGCGGAGCCTCATCACGACCCGCCGCGCCTTCGGCGCCTACGACCCGCTCGGCGGGCGCTTCTGGTTCAAGTCCGACATCGGCGCCGTGCACGAGCGGGTCTGCCAGGTCCAGGGGGTGTGGGTCGCCCCCGACCTGCGGGGCCGGGGCCTGGCGGTGCCCGCCGTGGCCCGCGTCGTCGAGCTGGCCCGCCGGTTCCACCCCGTCGTCTCGCTGTACGTCAACGACTACAACGCCGCGGCCCGCGCCGTCTACGAGCACGTCGGCTTCCGGCAGGTCGGCGAGCTGGCGACGATCCTGTACTGAGGCCCCGGCCCGCGCCGAGGCCCGGGCTCTTCGGCTTCAGCAGAGTGCCCGGCGTAGGTCCATCGTGAACCGGTTCCGGCCGACAGTGACGCGAGGCTCCAGGAATCCGGTGGGATTGCGGGTGACACCGAGCGCCCAAGCCATGTCGTAGAGGCCGTCCTCCCTGAGACGCTCGCACATGATCGCCATGCGGTCCACGCAACCGGCGCCCCTGAACGCGGGATCGGGGACACCGATCCGCGTTCTGGCTCCAACAGGTTTCTGAGCCTCCGGAGTGATCTCCATGTCTCGGGCGGCCTGTCCCGTCTGTGGTGCCAACAGGTTCCTGAGCTCCGGAGTGATCTCCATGAGGAAGGACGTGACCACGCAGCATGGTCGCAGGGACGAGGCCCAGTTCTTGTGCTCGTTCGAGGTCCTGCGCTGCGCCGATGACCTCAGCGGCGCGGTTGTTGAGGTTCTTGCCCTCGGATCCGGCCATGGACTTGTACTCGGTGGCAAGAATCAGGTATCCCGTTGTTCAAGACGAGCAGGTCCCAGGACTTCGAGACGCGATGGTACCCGGGTGCGGTGGCTCGTCGGTCTGTGCAGCAGGTGTGCCCGGTCAGCCCGAGATCCTGGAGCTCTTCGACGATGAGCCTGTTCACACCGGCCAGATGTCTTCCACCCGTGACTGCTGCTCGTGCACCGCCCTGGGCCCGACCGGTCGCCTCGGAGAGCTCTTGCTGTCCCAGTTTGGTCGTGATCCAGAAGTCAACGGCGTTCGTGATGCGTTCCCTGTCTCGTGCGTTCATGGTGGAGACTCACAAGGTCGGGAACAGTTTCCAGGCAGCGACGTTCGCGCGCTTCCGATCATGGAGGCGGAACGCGGCTGCGAGCTCGGAGGAGGCTTCAGCCGGGACCTGATCGGGGGCTGGGATGTGCACCGTGCGCAGCACAGTGGGCTGGAATCTCAGGGTCCCGCCGCGCATCCGGACGCAGTGCGCCGCGACCTGCTTCCCGATGGGCACTGACATGAGGAGGCCGCCGAGTGCATCCAAGTCCCACTCAGTGAGGCTTATTCACAGGAGTTACCCGCAGGAGCGTTTCCCCTTGTCAAGTCTTCGTCCTGCCGTGCTGTGAATAAGCCTCAGTGCTGATGAACCATGTCAGACCGTGGTGCGGGTAGAACCCCCTCGGGACGCGGACTGGATGGGCATGGAGTTTCATGTCCTGCACCACCAGAAGATCCTGCTCCATGAGAGAGGGGTTGGATGAGTCGATCGTCCGCCACCAGTGTGTGGATCTTTTCGCGACGTTCCGTGACATCGGCTGGTCACGGTGCGCCTCGTAGAAACGGCGCAGCAGCGGATACTCGTCGATCGGGACAAGAGCGCGGCCCGCCCATGGGCTCACAAGGTGTTCACCGGTCCACTCGAACCGGGGCCCCTGACCGCGTCGGGAGTGGCCATGGGAATCATGCGGTCCGGTTCCACAGTGGCCTGTCGTTGAATGCAGACCGTGTCGGCACCCGTGGCGATCCCGATGCCCGGTGTGACGCCTGCCTGCTCGATCTGGGGCATGGTGTCGAGCTTGGCGGGCCAGGCGAGCTCCTCTGGTGTGCCATCAGGCCATATGCCACTGGTGGTATGACAGTGATCCATACGGGCGGTGGTGGCATCGAGGTTGCGGTATCCGTCGGTGGGAGTGGCTCGCCATGCGAGGTGGTCGCGGGCGGCATCCCCTCCGAAATGCTCGGACGCGGTCGCGAGGCGCACCGTGCCCTGCGCGCCGCGGTGGATGTTCACGATCGCGGGATAGGCGCGGGATAGGCGCTGACTCTGTCGTCGAACGCGTCTGCGTCATGCATGACGAGGACGTCATCGACGCTGAAATCGCGCACAATCTTCGCGCGCAGCCCCTTTCCGTAACCACTGCGCATCCACCGGTCTGCGCAGATGAACAGCAGTCGACCATCGGGCCTGAGGAGATCGGGGACGCGTTCGAAGAAACCGACGAGGATGTCAGCTCATCCACTCATGGTAGGGCATTTTCTCCACCCATGGTAGGGCATTTTCGACGGTAGGTCGCGAGCAGTGCCGGATCGAGGTTCCCCACCCGGATGCATGGGGGATCGCCCATCGCAAGATCAGCGGTCGGGACGTCGCCGAGGAGAAAATCCCCTGTGTGGAACCAAGCGGCGGCCAATTCAACGGCCATCGGGCAGCCTGCACTGGTCAGGATCGCTGCGGCGAGTTTCCGACAGGTCATGACGTGCTCGGTGCGCAGGTCGTAGCCGCGCAACGCGTCGAACATGGATTCCCAGCGTGCCCCGCTCATCGCGAGCCGCCTCACCATCGGGCCCACGAACGCGCCGGACCCGATGCTCGGTTCCACGACGCGAAGGGTCGGGACATCACCGGTGCAGCCGGCCAAGTCCAGCGTGAGATCGACAACCCGACGACGGGTGGAGACCTCGCCGGTGGTTGTGATCGTCATCATGCACCTCCGGGCAGAGCTTCTCACGTGACGGTCGCATTACCGCCATGCACCGACATCCGGTGCGCTCCCGTGTCCGAGGCGCCGAACCATTCGGATCCCCCGGGTGCATTCGATCCGACCGGCGCCGGCAGACGACCTGCGGGGCGCCTCGCCCGTCCGGCACTAGGATTGGCACGGCACCGCTTCGAGAAAGGCCCCAGGACCCGTGATCACCCGAATGAGCAAGCTCTTCGTCCGCACGCTGCGCGATGACCCGGCGGACGCGGAGATCCCCAGCCACCGCTTCCTCGTCCGGGCCGGGTACATCCGCCGCGTCGCCCCCGGCGTCTACGCCTGGCTGCCGCTCGGCCTGCGGGTCCTGTCACGGGTCGAGGCCATCGTTCGCGAGGAGATGGACGCCATCGGTGCTCAGGAGGTCCGCCTGCCGGTCCTGCTGCCGCGCGAGCCCTACGAGACCACCGGCCGCTGGACCGAGTACGGCCCGAACCTCTTCCGGCTGGTCGACCGCCGGGGGGCCGACATGCTCCTCGGGCCCACCCATGAGGAGATGTTCACCCTCATGGTCAAGGACCTCTACTCCTCCTACAAGGACCTCCCGGTCACGTTGTACCAGATCCAGAACAAGTACCGCGACGAGGCCCGACCGCGCGCCGGCGTGCTGCGCGGGCGAGAGTTCGTCATGAAGGACTCCTACTCCTTCGACGTCGACGACGAGGGCCTGGACGCCAGCTACCTGAGGCACCGCGGGGCCTACATCCGCATCTTCGACCGCCTCGGCCTCGACTACGTCATCGTGAGGGCGAACGCCGGCGCCATGGGCGGCTCGGCCTCGGAGGAGTTCCTGGCCGTCGCCGAGAACGGCGAGGACACCTTCGTGCGCTCCCCGGGCGGCTACGCCGCCAACGTCGAGGCCGTCGCCGTGCCGGCGCCCGAGCCGGTGCCGTGCGAGGACGCCCCCGCGGCGCGGGTCGTCGACACGCCCGACGTGCCGACCATCGACACGCTCGTCGAGCTGCTCAACAGCGCCCACCCCCGGCCCGACCGCCCCTGGACCGCCGCGGACACCCTCAAGAACGTCGTCTTCATGACCGTGACCCCCGACGGCACCCGCGAGCCGGTCGTCATCGGCCTGCCGGGCGACCGCGCCGTCGACCCCAAGCGCCTCGCGGTGGCCGTCCAGCCCGCCGAGGTCGACGACTTCACCGACGAGGACTTCGAGAGGTACCCGCAGCTCGTCAAGGGCTACATCGGTCCGGCCCGCGACGGCGCCCAGTTCCTCGGCGCCGAGGCCCCCGCCGGGGTGCGCTACCTGCTCGACCCCCGGGTCGTGCCCGGCACCAGCTGGGCGACCGGCGCAAACGAGCGCTTCCGGCACGTCATCGGGCTGGTCGCCGGGCGCGACTTCACCGCCGACGGCGTCGGCGACGTCGCCGAGATCCGCGAGGGCGACCCGGCCCCCGACGGCTCGGGCCCGCTGAGCCTGGCCCGCGGCGTCGAGATGGGCCACATCTTCCAGCTCGGCCGCAAGTACGCCGAGGCCCTCGGACTGAAGGTCCTCGACCGCAACGGCCGGCTCGTCACCGTCACCATGGGCTCCTACGGCATCGGCGTCACCCGGGCCGTCGGCATGATCGCCGAGGCCGCCTGCGACGAGAAGGGCCTGTGCTGGCCGCGCGAGGTCGCGCCGTTCCAGGTGCAGGTGCTCGCCACGGGCAAGGGCGCCGAGATCATCGACAGGGCGACCGGGATCGCCGAGGCCCTCGACGCTGCCGGCGTGCCCGTCCTGCTCGACGACCGCAAGGCGAGCCCGGGCGTGAAGTTCAACGACGCCGAGCTGCTCGGCATGCCCACCCTCGTGGTCGTCGGCCGCGGCCTGGCCGACGGCGTCGTCGAGCTGCGCGACCGCGCCAGCGGCTCCCGGCGCGAGGTCGGGGCGGACGAGGCCGTCGAGCAGGTGCTCGCCGTCGTCCGCGGCGGGTGAGACGCGGCCGTTCACACCCAGCCGGGCCACCAGCAGGTGCCGAGCCCCCGGGCCGGCGCCTGACCGGCCTGCGCGACGGCCC
>ERZ773057.728-NODE-728-length-13508-cov-3.264625_pt1 | contig 13508 bp, 8 predicted proteins | sample MGYA00580629_ERZ773057 | MGnify/ENA primary metagenome ERZ773057 (study PRJEB29015, sample SAMEA2738143) | human oral metagenome | biome: human oral; feature: human-associated habitat; material: saliva | place: China | collected 2163 ...
GAGCCGGCGGGCCCCGCCGCGCATCCGGCGAGCAACCGCTGGCAACGTCTCGACGCAATCCGGGGCAACACGGGGCGGCGACGGAGCCGCGGGCGGCAGCATGGCCGCATGGCCTCACCGTTGACCCTCAATGACGACCGTCTCCTCCCGCCCGACCCCGGGACGCGCGGGATCGCGCGCCGGATCTACGCGACCACCCGCGAACTGCCGATCATCTCGCCCCACGGCCACGTCCCGCCGCGCTGGATCGCCCGCGACGAGCACTTCGGCAACCCCGCCAGGCTGCTGATCACACCCGACCACTACATCAACCGCGTCCTCCACGCGAACGGCGTGGAGCTGTCCGAGCTCGGCGTGGGCCGCGGCGAGGAGATGACCGAGGCCGACAACCGCAGGGCCTTCCGTCTGCTGTGCGAGCACTGGACCGACCTCAACGGCACCGCGATGCGCTACTGGCTGACCGACCAGCTCGTGGGCATCTTCGGCGTCCGCGTGCGCCCCGCCGCAGAGACCGCCGACGCCATCTACGACACGATCGCCGCCCGGCTCGACGAGCCGGGCTTCCGGCCCCGCCGGCTCATGGACGCCTTCCGGATCCGCTTCCTCGCCACCACCGACGACCCCTGCGACGACCTCGGGATGCACGCCGAGATCGCCGCCGACGAGGAGTTCTCCGCGAGGCACCGCGTCGTGCCGACCTTCCGCCCCGACCGCTACCTCGAGCCGGCTCGCCCGGACTGGAACGAGCTCGTCGACGCCCTCGGCGGCGCCGCCGGCGTCGACGTCGGCACCCTGGACGGCTACACGCGGGCCATGGCAGAGCGCCGCCGCTACTTCAAGGAGCACGGCGCCGTGAGCTCCGACCACTCGCACGCCGACCTGGGCACGCTCATCCTGCCCGCCGACGAGGCGGCCCGGCTCTACGACCGGGCCCGCCGCGGCCTGGCCACCGCCGACGAGGCCCTCGCCCTGCGCCGCCACCTGTTCACCGACCAGGCCCGGATGGCCTGCGAGGACGGCCTCGTGATGACCGTGCACCCGGCCGTCGCCCGCAACCACGACGCCGACGCCCTCGCCCGCTACGGCGCCGACGTCGGGGGCGACATCCCCCTCGCCCTCGAGGCGACCCGCGCACTGGGGCCGCTGCTGAACGCCTACGGCAACCACCCCGGCCTCCACCTCGTCCTCTTCACCCTCGACGAGGACGTCTACAGCCGCGAGTTCGCGCCGCTGGCCGCCTGGTACCGCAGCGTCCACCTCGGCGTGCCGTGGTGGTTCGTCGACGCGCCGGAGTCGATCATGCGCTTCAAGCGCGGCGTCACCGAGATGGCCGGCTTCAGCCGCATCAGCGGCATGGTCGACGACACCCGCGCCTTCTGCTCCATCCCGGCCCGCCACGACATGAGCCGCCGGCTGGACGCCGCGCACCTGGCCGACCTCGTCGCCACCCACCGCTTGGACGAGGACGAGGCGATCGAGCAGGCCGGGGCCCTGGTCGTCGACAACCAGGTGCGGATCTTCAAGCTGGACCGCTGAGCGCCGCCCGCGCCCCCTCGGCCGTCCCCCGACGGCGTCCCGCGGGTCCGGGGGCCGCCGCTGCCGGCGGCGCCGGGGCGGGCCGGCCCCGCGCCCGGTCAGGAGCGGGCGCCGAACTCCTGCGCGGCCAGCGCCCGCAGCGCCGCGTCCCGGCGCTCGGAGATCGAGCGGCGCACCGACTCGGACGGCCGCGTCGCATCGGTCCACTCGTCGACGCGGGCGATGAACTCGCGGGTGGCCAGCGGCGCCGGCCACAGCCAGGTGAGCACGGCGTTCGAGACGGCGTGGCCCCGCCCGGCCCAGATGCCCGACCTCGCGCCGATCAGCTCGGCCACCTCGAGGTACTTCTCGGCGTAGGGGGCGAGCAGCTCGTCCTGGCCGTACTGCATGAACTGGCGGCAGATGTGCAGGTGCGTGGCGTTCGGCACGTCCTCGACCGCCGTCGCGAGCTCCCAGGCCCGGGCCTTGGCGCCGGCGTCGGCCATCGCCGCCCGGGCGCCGGCGGCGCGCTCGGCCCCGGAGATCGTCCGGTCGGCGGCGGTCTCCGCCTCGATGCGCGCGTCGTCGACGGCGCCCATCCGGGCCAGGCTCGTGAGGATCGCCCAGCGGCGGTCCTGGTCGACGGCCAGCCCCAGCGGCAGCTCCTCGTTGGCGAGCCATCCGGCGATGAGATCGGCGCCCTGCGGGGTGCTCACCGCCGACACGAGGGCGTCGGCGAGGGCCAGCTGGTGCTCGCCGCCGGGGGACGCCTCCTTCAGCCGGGCGGCGATGCCGGCCACGAGCGCCTCCCCGTTGACCTCCCGCTGGGCCGGCGCCGTGTAGGCGGTCGCCGCGATGCCGGCCCGGGACAGCGCCGTGGTGACGGCCGTCATGTCGGACTCCGCGCCCGCGCCGTCGACGACCATCGCGATGAACTCGGCCGCGGCCAGCTGCGCGTCGCGCGTCATGTCCCAGACCGTGTTCCACACGAGGGCGCGGGCCAGCGGATCGGCGATGCGGGCGACCCCTCCGAGGGCCGTGGCCAGCGACTCGTCGTCGAGGCGCACCTTGGCGTAGTCGAGGTCGCGGTCGTTGAGCAGCACGAGCGCGGGGCGCCGGCGCCCGACGAGCGCGGCGATCGGCGTGCTCGGGCCGTGCACGTCCGTCTCGGGGGAGTCGACGGCCACGAGCGCCCCGTCGGAGAACTCGTAGCAGCCGATCGCCAGGTGGTGGGTGCGCAGCGTCCCGTGCCCGTCCGGGGCGCTCTGCTCGACGGCGAAGGAGGTGATGGTCCCGTCGTCGACGGTGATCCCGCTCGACAGCGTGTTGACCCCGCTCGTGGACAGCCACTGCTCGGAGAACGACGACAGGTCCTTGCCGCCGGCACGCTCCAGCGCCTCCAGCAGGTCGGAGAGGCTCGCGTTGTCGAAGGCGTGATCGGCCAGGTACTGGCGCACCCCGGCCAGGAAGGCGTCCTCGCCGACGTAGGCGACGAGCTGCTTGAGCACCGAGGCGCCCTTGGCGTAGGTGATGCCGTCGAAGTTCTGCTCGACGGCCTCCAGGTCGACCATGTCGGCGGCGATCGGGTGCGTCGTGGGCAGCTGGTCGGCGGTGTAGGCCCAGGCCTTGCGGGCGTTGGCGAAGCTCACCCACGGGTCGGTGCCGCCGTGGCGCTGCGCGATGCGCTCCTGGCAGTGGTAGGCGCTCCACTCGGCGAAGCTCTCGTTGAGCCACAGGTCGTCCCACCAGCGCATGGTCACGAGGTCGCCGAACCACATGTGGGCCAGCTCGTGCAGGAGCGTGTTGTCGCGCGTCTCGTACGAGGCGCTCGTCACCTTCGAGCGGAACAGGTACTCGTCGCGGATCGTCACGGCGCCCGCGTTCTCCATGGCGCCCGCGTTGTACTCGGGGACGAACAGCTGGTCGTACTTGTCGAAGGCGTACGGGCGGCCGAAGTCCTGCTCGTAGACCTCGAAGCCGCGCTGGACCGTCTCGCGGATGCGCTCGGCGTCCAGGTGGGGCGCCATCGAGGCGCGGCAGACGATGTCGGCGTCCAGCGTGCCCTTGGCCGACTCGATCGTGCCGTGGTCGACGTGGTACTCGCCGGCGATGAGCGCCGTGATGTACGTGGAGATGCGCGGGGTCGGGGGGAAGTCCCAGATCATCGCGCCGATCGGGTCGGGGCCGAAGGGCTCGGGCGCGGGGGAGTTGGACCTCACCGTCCAGCCGGCCGGGGCGCGCACGACGAGCCGGAAGGTCGCCTTGAGGTCCGGCTGCTCGAAGCAGGCGTACATGCGGCGGGCGTCGGCCGTCTCGAACTGCGTGTAGAGGTAGACCCTGCCGTCGGCCGGGTCGACGAAGCGGTGCAGGCCCTCGCCGGTGCGCGAGTAGCGGCAGATCGCCGTGACGGTCAGCTCGTGCTCGCCCGCCCCCGGCTCCAGGGGAAGGCGCGAGCCCGCGAAGTCCGCCGGGTCGAGGGCCTCGCCGTCCAGGGCGGCTGAGACGACCTCATCGGCGATGAGGTCGATCCACGTGCTCGTCCCGGTGCTCGTGAAGCGCACGGTGCTCGTCGACAGGAAGGTCTCCTCGGGCTCGGGCAGCTCCACGGCCCCGACCCCGTGGCCGGTGAGGTCGACGGTGACCTCGTACGACGTCGTCGACAGCGCAGCCGAGCGGGCGGCGGCCTCGTCCCTCGTGATGTTGGCGGGGTTCATCGGATGGCTCTCCCAACTGTCGGTGCGTGGCGGCGGCACGGCCCCGGCCGCACCGCCTGCTCCCACGAAGGCTAACGCGGCGCCCCGGCTCAGGGTCCGGTCAGGGGCGGTTGTCCGCGCTCGGCATGACGTGTCGCTTGCGCGCGGGACGCCGAGGCGGTTCAGTGGTGTCCATGACCGCCACGTCGACTCCCGCCCCCCAGACCATCGGCTTCTGGTTCGACCCCCTGTGCCCGTGGGCATGGCTGGCGAGCCGCTGGATGCTCGAGGTCGAGACGGTGCGGCCCGTGCGCACCGAGTTCCACGTGATGAGCCTGTCCGTCCTCAACGAGGGCCGCGACCTCGACCCCGCCGACCAGGACGAGATGGACCGCGGCTGGATCGGCGTGCGCGCCGCCATCGGCGTCGAGCGGATCCACGGCCAGGAGGGGCTGCGCGCCTTCTACACCGAGCTCGGCACCCGCTACCACCTCAAGGGGGAGACGAAGGGCGACGCCGCCGTCGTGCGCGGCGCGCTCGAGGCCCTCGACCTCGACGCCTCGATCGCCGAGCGGGCGACCACCGACGAGTGGGACGAGGCCCTGCGCGCGAGCCACCACGCGGGCATGGACCCGGTCGGCTCCGACGTCGGCACCCCGGTGCTCCACATCAATGGCAAGGCCATGTTCGGGCCCGTCATCAGCCCCGCCCCCCGCGGCGAGGAGGCCGGCCGCCTCTTCGACGGCGTGAACCTCATGACCGCCTACGACGGCTTCTTCGAGCTCAAGCGCAGCCGCACCGTCGGCCCGATCCTCGACTGACGGCCCCGGGCGGGTGCGCGCCCGATCCCGTGAGGAAGCTGTGCACCGGCCATGGAATGGCCGTGGCACGCGCCGGGCCGGGCGAGCCTGACGCGATGAACCACATCGGTGTGTTTTCATCTGAGCGAGCCGGACGGGGGATCGACGGGGGGTTTCCTCCGCCGGGCTTGCTTGACCGATTCCTCCCACCGATGGAACAGGTGACTCGAGTGAGCAGTGCGACTCTGACGTACGGGCCCGCCCGACGGGCGATCGAGCCGTTCGACGAGGCCTTCATCGAGGCCACCCACGGCTACACGGCGCGCCGGGCCATGCCGAATCCCGAGACGCGCGACGAATGGGACGCCTTCCTGGCGCAGTTGCGGGTCGACGAGGACGACTACGCGGCCCGCCGCAACACCCGCGGCCTGCAGGCGGTGCTCGACCGCATCCTCGGCTTCGGCCGGGGCGGACGCGCCCAGCGCCTCGAGGTGGACGCCGACGAGCTGCTCGCCTCCGAGCTCGTGCGGCTCGCCGCGCTGGATCCCCGCTGGGGCTTCCTGCAGATGTCCCGCACCGCGAGCGGCGTCGTCGTCCCGCAGCACATGGTCGTCGGCCCCGGCGGCGTCTTCCTCCTCAACGCCAAGAACCATCCAGGCGCCAAGCTCTTCGTCGAGGGCGACGTCTTCCGCGTCAACGGCCAGGACCGCCCCTACATCTCGACGAGCCGCCAGAACGCCTCGCGCGCCATGGACCTCATGAGCCGCGACTCGGGCATCGACTTGGGCGTCACCGGCGTCCTCGTCCCGGTCAAGGACCGCCGCCTCGTCATCCAGCAGGCCCCCGACGACGTCGCCGTCATCGAGCGCAACGGCCTCGCCGAGTGGCTGCTCAACAAGCCCGAGGAGCTGTCCGAGCACCGGGTCATCACCAGCTACACGATCGTCAGCGAGGTCACCGGCTGGGGCGTCCTCGGCGACCGCTGAGCGCCCGGGCCGGAGCCGGTGGGCATGATTGTCCCCATGGACACCGACGAAGAGCCCGACGCCGTTCCCGCCGACGGCACCGTCCCCGCCCCGGCCCAGGCCGGCCCCGCCCGTCAGCGCCGGCACGCCGAGCTCGTCGGCCTCATCGACGACGCCCAGCAGGCCTACTACGGCCGCGACGCCCCCGTGCTCACCGATGCCGCCTACGACGCGATGATGGTCGAGCTCGAGCGCCTCGAGAACGAGTTCCCCGAACTGCGCACGCCCGACAGCCCCACCCAGCGCGTCGGCGCCCCCCATGAGGTCACCGACTTCGCCCCCGTCGAGCATCCCCAGCAGATGCTCAGCCTCGACGACGTCTTCAGCGTCGACGAGCTGCGCGAGTGGATGGCGCGTACCGTCGAGGCCCTCGGCGCCGAGCCCGTCTGGCTGTGCGAGGTGAAGATCGACGGCCTGGCCGTCGACCTCCAGTACGTCGACGGCGCGCTCGCCACGGCCGCCACCCGCGGCGACGGGCGCGTCGGTGAGGACATCACGCCGAACGCCCGCACCATCGAGGCGATCCCGCGCCGCCTCGACGCCTCCGCGCCGGCGCCCCCGCCGGCCCTCCTCGAGGCCCGCGGCGAGGTCTTCTTCCCGGTCGAGGACTTCACCGCCCTCAACGCCGAACTGGAGCGGGCCGGCAAGCAGGTCTTCGCCAACCCGCGCAACGCAGCCGCCGGCTCGCTGCGTCAGAAGGACCCCTCGGTCACCGCCCGCCGCCCGCTCTCGATGATCTGCCACGGCGTCGGCGCCCACACCGGGCTCGACGTCGATCGCCAGAGCCGGGTCTACGAGGCCTTCCGGGCCTGGGGGCTGCCGGTGAGCCCCTACTACGAGTGCGTCGCCGGCACCGACGCGGTGCTCGAGTTCATCGCCCACTTCGGCGAGCACCGCCACGACCTGCTCCACGAGATCGACGGCGTCGTCGTCAAGGTCGACGACCTTGCCGCCCAGGCCCGGCTCGGGGCCACGAGCCGGGCCCCCCGCTGGGCGATCGCCTACAAGTACCCGCCCGAGGAGGTCAACACCCGGCTGCGCGACATCCGCGTCAACGTCGGGCGCACCGGCCGCGTCACGCCCTACGGCGTCATGGACCCGGTGCGCGTCGCCGGGTCGACGGTGGCCATGGCCACCCTGCACAACGCCTTCGAGGTGCGCCGCAAGGGCGTGCTCATCGGCGACATGGTCGTCCTGCGCAAGGCCGGCGACGTCATCCCCGAGATCGTCGGGCCCGTCGTCGAGCTGCGCACCGGCGCCGAGACCGAGTTCGTCATGCCGACGCACTGCCCCGAGTGCGGCGTCGAGCTGCGCCCCGAGCAGGAGTCCGACAAGGACATCCGCTGCCCCAATCAACGGTCCTGCCCGGCCCAGCTGCGCGAGCGCCTCAGCGCGGCCGCCTCTCGCAATGCCCTCGACATCGAGGGGCTGGGCGACGAGGGCGCCGCAGCCCTCCTCGCGGCCGGGGTGCTCGACGACGAGTCCCGCCTGTTCGACCTCACCGCCGACGACCTGGTGCGGGTCGAGGTCTTCACCCGCGCTGCGACGCGCAAGGAGCTGACCGGCGAGAGGGCCGCCCCGGCCCCCGGCGTCGTCGACGGGAGGGTGCTGTCGGCCGTCGGCGTCAAGCTCCTCGCCAACCTCGAGGCCGCCAAGGGGCAGCCGCTGTGGCGGGTGCTCGTGGCCCTGTCCATCCGCCACGTCGGGCCCGCCGCCGCCCGCGCGCTGGCCGCCCGCTTCGGCTCGATGGCGGCCATCCGCGCCGCGAGCGCCGAGGAGCTGGCCGACACCGAGGGCGTCGGCGCGGTCATCGCCGCCTCACTGCGCGCCTGGTTCGAGGTCGACTGGCACCGGCGGATCGTCGAGGCCTGGGCAGCCGCCGGCGTGCGCATGGCCGACGAGGAGCCCGGCCGGCCCGTCGACGACCGGACGCTCTCCGGGCTCACCGTCGTCGTCACCGGCACGCTCGAGGGCTTCACCCGCGAGGGGGCCAAGGAGGCGATCGTCGCCCGCGGCGGCCGGGCCGCCGGCTCGGTCAGCAGGAGGACCGACTTCGTCGTCGTCGGCGCCGGCGCCGGGTCGAAGGCCGCCAGGGCCGCCGAGCTGGGCCGGCCCGTCCTCGACGAGGCGGGCTTCCGCACGCTGCTCGAGAAGGGGCCGGCGGGGCTGGCGGGGAAGGGGCCGTCGGCTCAGAAGTAGGTGATGTTGTACGGGGCCCGGTCGGTGGCGAACAGGACGCGCAGCGCCGCGACCCGCTCCGGGTCGCCCTCGATGAGACCGGCGGCGGCCATCGCCACCGGATCGGCCAGCCCGAGGTAGAGGCTGCCCAGCGTCGCGATGCCCAGACTCACCTCGGGCCGGGCCCCGGTCGGGGCCGCCTCGGCGCCCTCGGGCGAGACGTCGAGCGCGAAGACGCCCCCGCTGAGGCCGAGCGGATCGCGCACCTCCATCGTGAGACGCCCGCAGCCGTCCCAGCCGCGCGCCCTCAGGGCCCCGGGCACGTCGAGGATGCGCAGCCACGTGAGGTCCTCGCGGCTCGTCCGGGCCAGCCGCCGCGGGTCGTCCAGCGCCCACGGCAGCGGCGAGTTCGGGTTCAGGTGGGGCGCGCCCACCGAGCGCGCCAGGTCGATGGACGCCAGGTAGCGCCACAGGGCCAGCTCGGCGCTCTCGTGCGCGGCGATCATCTCGACCACCTCGACGTCGAGGGCGTAGTCGCCGTGCCCGCCGGCGGGACCCCGCCGGAGCGTGAAGGTGACGACGCCGTCGGGCGCGCCCCGCCCGTCCCAGTGCGCCGCGGCGTGGACGCCCTCGATGCTGCCGTTGGTCAGCGCCGACCAGACGCCGGTGGCGTGGTCGTTGCACCAGGCCGGACGTGAGTGCGAGCCCCGCGAGGCGGCGTGGAAGAGGGCGAAGACCCGGTCCATGACCTCCGGCGCCGCGTCGAGGTCGAGCTCGTGCACGGCGCCGGGCCGTGCCGGCGCGCGCAGCCCGTGGCCGGGGCCCGTGCGCAGGGTGGCGCCGACCGTCTCGGTCGCCGGCCCGAAGCCGAACCGCCGGTAGATGGTCGCCTCGGTGGCGGTGAGCGCCGCCAGGGTCAGGCCCCGCCCGGCCGCCTCGGTGAGGTCGGCGCGCATGAGGGCGGTGAGCAGGCCGTTGCGGCGCGCACTCGGGCGCACCGTCACGTCGGTGATGAGATCGGCTCGCTCCAAGTGCCCGCGGCCGGTGTTGATCGTCCCGTCGAAGCTCGCGAAGGTGGCGTAGGGGGTGCGGCGCGCCACGCCGGGCTCGGGCCCGGTGGGCCATGCGCCGCGCAGTCGGGCCCCGTCGGCGCACAGGCCCCGCCACCAGCGCCGCGCGCCGTCCTCGTCGACGGGCGGATTGCCGAAGGCCCGGCTCATGACGTGCTCCCAGCGCCGGGCGTCGTCGGTCAGCGCGCCGGTCGCCGCCATGGTCTCGATGGTGCAGTCGATCACCCGGACAGGGTACCGGCCCCGGCTCGGACGGGCGCTCAGCCCCAGAGCAGCCAGGCCAGCGTCGTGTCGTCGGGCCCGGCCGCGCACAGCCAGGCGCGGGTCGCGCCGACCAGTTCCGGCAGCGGCCAGGGCATCCGCGCGCCGATGTCCCAGCCCGCGGGCGCCAGGCCCAGGGCCGCGCAGCACAGGGCGGCGTCGGCGGCGCGCCCGGGGTCCAGCGACCAGGGAAGGCCGCTGTGCAGGCGGGGGAGCCCCTGCCACAGCTGCGGCGGGGCGTCCGGCTCGCGGGCCGCGGCCGCCGAGAGCATCCGGCAGAGATCGTCGTCGCGGTCCAGCGGAGGGGGAGGCGCCGCGACGCCGGCACGGGCCAGCGCCGGGGCGGCCCCCAGCCAGGCCAGCAGCGGGCCGGGCGCGGGCGGCAGCGCGGAGAGCCGCTCGGCCACCGCGCCGAGCCGGTCCGGGTCGGACCCTGCGGCGGCCAGCAGGGGGACGATTCCGAGCGCCTCGGCGGGGGGGCCGGGCCGGTCCAGCCGCTCGTCGGCCCACGCCCGGAGGAAGCCGACGGCCCGGTCGTGGTGGAGCCCGTGACGGGCGTCGGCCCATGCGACGATCATCGCCTGCGCGGCGCCGGCCGTGCGCGCCTCGGAGCCGACGAGCCGGCGCGCCCGGCGCGTCGCGGTCGCGTCGACCGACCGCGCCCAGGCGAGCCGCAGCCGGGCGTCGACCCCGGGCCCGGCGACGGTGAAGCGGTGCACTCCGGGCGCGGCCTCGAGGAGGCTGCCCTCCTCGTCGGCCGAGATCGTGCCGGGCCCGCTCACTGCGGCGTCGGGCAGCCCGATCCGCACCGGCTCGCCCTCGGCCATGTCGAGCCGGTGGGGCAGCCAGGCGGGCAGGGCGGCCAGCGCGCCGGCGCGGTGCGGGTGCACGTCGATCGTCCAGGCGCTCACCCAGGACCGGCCGGCGGCCAGCTCGAGGCCCGCCGGCGTCAGCGCCAGGCCGGGGCCCGCCGCGCGGACCTGCCCGCGCGTCTGGACGGCCGCGACGACGAGCCCGTCGGAGGGGCGCTCGTCCAGCCGGGCGAGGCCGGGGCCCCCGCCCGGCCAGGCCGGGCAGGCGAAGGCGCCGCGCCAGCCGACGACCGGCCCCTCCACCGCGGCGTCGGCGCCGCGGGCGGTGATCGTGAGGCGGGCGCTGAGCGTCCGGTCGGCCGTCAGACGGAGCCGTGCGTCGGCGTCCGGCGAGCTCCAGCGCCAGGTCGCCTCGTCGGCGTCCACGACGAGCCCTCCGGGGCGCCATGGCGGGCCCATCGTGAGGGTCGCCGTGCCGACGGGGCGGTCCTGCTCGCGATCCGTGACGCGCACCCGGGCGGTCGTGCAGTCCAGACGCAGGTGCTCCCAGTCCAGCGCCCCCGCCGCCGTTCCCGGTGCTCTCGTCGCGTTCATCACCTCACCCTATGCGCGGCGCCCCCGCGCGAGCGGCGTCGCACGAAGTAGACGATGGACACGAAGTAGACGATGAACGAGTCGGCGGTGACGCCCGCGCTTCCCGCGCGAGCGGCGTCGCGGGGCGGGACGGGGAGCGCGGTGCCCCCAGGGCCCGTGGACCCGCGCCGAGGTGGGCGCCGGCCCGCGCCGGGACGGCCCGTGGGCCCCGTCGGCGCCCCGGCCCGGGCGGCGTCGTGCGGTAGCCTTCTGCTGTGCGCGCACCGGGGGCGCGACCGCGCGCCCGCCGGACGAGGAGCACCGCGACGGGGCACGGAGCGCACCGGCACGGGTGCGGCCGCGGGGTGCGGCGCAGACGGGGTGTGGCGCAGTTGGCAGCGCGCCTGCTTTGGGAGCAGGAAGTCGCCGGTTCGAGTCCGGTCACCCCGACGGGGCCGTCGGGCCCGCCCCGGGCGGCGGATCCCCGGCGCGTCGAGCCGGGCCGGCGCCGACGGGTGCCCGGCGGTCTGCGCCCGCACCCGGTTCGAGCCGTTGCCCCGCGCCGTTCGGGTCGTGCCCCGTGTCGTCGTGCCCGTGCTGTTGTCCCGTGCGGTCCGGGCCCTGCCCGGGCCGCGGGAGGGTCGGCGCCTCGGAGGATGCGGCGCGCGTCGCCGCAGGCCGGGACGCGTCGGCTACGATGGACCCGTCGGCTCGGACTCGGCCGGGTCGACGACCGGCCCCACGGGGCCACGCGAACGTAGCTCAATGGCAGAGCCCCAGTCCTCCAAACTGGCTACGCGGGTTCGATTCCCGTCGTTCGCTCGTACACGGCCCGCCCGGCCGCGCCCTCCACGGGCGGCTGACCTGCACGCACAACGGATCCGGGCGCGGCGCCCCGCGGCGCATCCGTCGCGATCCCCGTCCCCGAGCGGATTCTTGGTGCTCATCGCCCCTCTGGCTAAGATTGGCGGGCGTCCGTGCGCACGCCCACGAGCATGTCCGCGCCATGGCGCGCACATACGTCCCATGTATCAGGAGTCCCCAGTGCCGAGCACCGTCGAGCAATTGAACCCGACCCGGGTGAAGCTCACCATCGAACTGCCCTTCGCCGATCTCCAGCCGAGGATCGACGAGGCCTACAGGCAGATCGCCCAGCAGATCAACCTGCCCGGCTTCCGCCGCGGCACGGTGCCGCCGCGCCTGATCGATCAGCGCTTCGGCCGCGGCACGGTGCTCCAGGAGGCCGTCAACAACGCCATTCCCGACGCCTACTCGGCCGCCGTCGCCGAGCACGAGATCGCCCCGCTGGGCAACCCGCAGATCGAGCTGACCAGGCTCGACGACGGTGATGTCGCGGAGATCACCGCCGAGGTCGACGTGCGTCCCGAGTTCGACATGCCCGACTTCGCGACGGTCTCGGTCGAGATCGAGCCCGTCGAGGTCACCGACGCCGACGTCGACGAGCGCGTCGAGCTGCTGCGTCAGCGCTTCGGCACCCTCAAGGTCGTCGACCGGGCCGCCGCCGACGGCGACGTCGTCCTCATCGACCTGTCCGCGACCCGCGACGGCGAGGCCATCGCTGACGCCGAGACGAAGGGCATGCAATACCGCATCGGCGCCGGCGGCATGGTCGAGGGCCTCGACGAGGCCCTCGTCGGCCTGTCCGCCGGCGAGAGCAGGACCTTCTCCTCGAGGCTCGTCGGAGGTCCCCACCGCGACGAGGACGCCGATGTCACGGTGACCGTGACGAAGGTCAACGAGCAGGAGCTGCCCGAGCTCGACGACGACTTCGCCCAGCTCGTCTCCGAGTTCGACACCGTCGACGAGATGGTCGCCGACGTCCGCGAGAACCTCGTGCGCCTCGCCCGTCTCGACCAGGCCAGCACGGCCCGCGACAAGGTTCTCGAGGCCGTCATCGGCGGGCTCGACTTCGAGCTTCCGCCCGCCGTCCTCGAGAACGACGTCAAGGCCTACCACGAGCAGATCGAGGGCCAGCTCAACGCCGCCGGCCTGACCGTCGAGCAGTACCTCGCCGACGCCGAGGACGAGGACGCGGAGAACGCCGAGGAGTTCTGGAGGCAGATCGACGAGCGCGCCGAGCAGGGCCTGCGCGCCCAGATCGTCCTCGACAGGCTCGCCGAGGACCGCCAGATCGGCGTCTCCCAGGAGGCGTTCACCCAGCTGCTCTTCCAGAAGGCGCAGCAGAACGGCACGTCTCCCGAGCAGGAGATCAAGCACATGACCGAGCACAACCACATGCCGGAGTGGATGGCCGAGGTCCGTCGCGGCAAGGCCCTCGGCATGATCGTCGACGAGGCCTCCATCACCGACACCAACGGTGAGAAGGTCGAGATCTCCCGCCTGCAGAACGACGGAACCCTCGCCGACGAGGAGGAGACCGACGAGGACGCCGGCGCAGGCGACGGGGATGCCACCGAGGAGGCGGCCGTCCCGGCGGACGCCGGGAAGGACGGCGACGCCGGGGACGAGGCCTGATCGGCCCGTCCTCGGGGCCACGAGTTCCGAACGCACGGGGCGCCGGCGGCATCGTGTGCCGCCGGCGCCCCGTGCGTTGTGCCGT
>ERZ773057.733-NODE-733-length-13446-cov-4.335823_pt1 | contig 13446 bp, 8 predicted proteins | sample MGYA00580629_ERZ773057 | MGnify/ENA primary metagenome ERZ773057 (study PRJEB29015, sample SAMEA2738143) | human oral metagenome | biome: human oral; feature: human-associated habitat; material: saliva | place: China | collected 2163 ...
ACGACGAAATCGAATTCTAACGAATTACCGATTTCTGTCCCACTCTCTCTTTTTATTCTCCGATCTCTTGGTAGAGAGTGCGGATTTTTTTGCGGTAGATGCTATAGCTGATCCCTACTCCAATTAAAAGGATGATACTATAAAGGATCACAGCCAGCAGGGTGCTGACGGAATGATAGGTCCAAATGAAGCTGACAATGATCAAGAGAAACATCACAAAGAGAAAGACAATCAAGAGAATAGACTGAAGAACTGCATTCCCACGATGGCGGGTCATCAACTCCGTGATATTGGTCCAATTGGTGCTAAAGTTCTGAAAATCTTTGACATAGTCTCGAATGCAGATCGGAATGGTTGTTACAACCCAGATCAATAACATAGCTAGGATAGCCAAGGGATGGACGCCAAAATAGAGACAAACGCCAACTAGAAGAATGACAGGAAGGATGGATTGCACCAGATAGAGCAACCAAAACTTCATAAAGAGATAGCGTTTGAAATCAATAGGGAGCGATCTCAAGTACTCAAAGTTTTCGCGCTCTAGCGAAATACCGATACTGGTCAAGCCTCCAAAACTATTGAAAACACCGATCAAGATGGCAACAAGGGTCAGTGGCACCAGATATTGGAGCGTCAGGTAAGGACTGAGGCCTCCTATATTTTTCGATGCTCCTGCTGCTCCACTGAGGAGGAAAATATAAGGCAGAATACTCATCATCAAGAGGACTTGCACCATAAGGGTTCCATCGCTCAAGAGTCTGCGATGATACTGAATGACAAATCGTCTAAAGGAGTCTTTCTGACCCACATGGAGCACTCTCACGCGCTCTTTAACGGTTTGGTTGGTCGCAACTGCAAGGGCTGCATCATAGAATTTCGGAATCACGATTTTACGAACCAGGCCGATCAAGACCAGAAGGACCAGGATCCAGCCCAGAAGGCCAAGGATTGCTTCTCCATCAAAAGGATGGAGGATGAACTGATGAAAGGCCGTAAAAGGTGGAAATAGAATGGGAATATCTGCGCCACCCGTCACTTCTACCCGATGGGTCTGAACTAGATTCAGATAGAGATAAGCTCCTAGACTCAGAAGAGAACCAATTCCGACCATGATGTTGGAGACCAGGGTCGTGTGTTTTTTGAAAAACAAGGTCTTGGTGATCAAATGAGCTAGTAATATCGTCGCTAAAAAGAGAACGCCTAAGAGAATTAAGGCACAAAAGAGGCCTAGCAGGATCCCTAACAGATTAAAGCCGCCTGCTTGCACAGGCAGGATTAGAAAATAGCTGACCAAGGGAAGGATAGCCATGAGAAGGGTCAGGATGACCGAGATACTCTTTCCAGCAATGACTTCCGCATCTGAGAAGGCATAGGGCCGGTAAAACTGGAGGTCCTTGCTTTCATAAAAGACATTGTAAAAGCTCATAAATCCTTGGGAAATGGTCATCAAGGAAAAGAGGGCCACCATATTGACAAAGAAGGCTGGTTGATGGACAAAATCATAGATGCTAAAGAGCAAGCCAAATATGAGGAAATAGACCAGGCCTAAAAAGAGATAGTTGAACACCGATTTACGGGCAACATTGAGTTTGACGTCCGGTTTTTTAGCCTGTTTGGCACGTAATTTTGCGATCTGAGCAGGCTGACTGGCATAGATGATATTAACATTGACCAGTTGCTGGATAATCTTAAGACGCATGATCGCCACCTTCTTCCTTCCGACCCGCTAGGCTGAGATAGATACTTTCCAGACTTTGTTCGGGATGTTGGCCCTTCAATTCCTCGATCGTCCCATAGAAAATGAGATTTCCCTTTTTGAGAATGGCGATTTTATCACAGAGTTGTTCGGCCACTTCTAAGACGTGGGTAGAGAAAATAACCGTCTTGCCCCGATCCGCATGCTGGCGCATCATTTGTTTTAAATCGTAAGAAGCCTGTGGGTCCAAACCGGTCATCGGTTCGTCCAAGACCCAGATATCTGGATCTGACAAGAGGGCTGCAATGACGAAGACCTTCTGGCGCATCCCATGTGAAAAGGATTCAATCACTTCATAGCGGTGGCTCTGAAAATCAAAGATCCTAAGAAGCTCCTCTAAACGTTGGTCACAGTCTTTCTGACTCATATCATAAGAGGTCGCAACCAACTCCCAGAATTCATTGGCTGTGAGACGCAAGAAAAGATCTGGCGAATCTGCCACATAACCGATCTTCTTTTTGATCGCCAGCCGATGGCTATAGAGGTCCTGACCATCCACTTCAATGGATCCAGTGGTTGGGGTGATGACACTGACCAGGCTCTTAATCGTCGTTGACTTTCCAGCTCCGTTGTGACCAATCAAGCCGACAATTTGTCCATCTTCGATGGTCAGATCCAAGTGGTTGAGGGCAATGTGCCCATCGTAATCTTTGGTAACTCCGTGAAATGTAATCATGTTAACTCCCTAATTGATCCTCATTGGGACCGTTTTTTCTTATTCTGTTGATAAGCGATCATCGAAATGGTAGAGCAATTCTAGCAGATAGTTTGGAATGGTTTCCAAGAAGTCTTCTTTGTAGACCCGCTCTCCTCGCTTATGCAATTCTTTGCCCCAAGGGCCTAGATTGACCGCTGGAACCTGAATTTGGGCAATTTTTTCCAGATCCAGATCATAGACCTGGGCTGGTGTGGCTAGGCTATCTAGGACGACTTGATAAGAAGCCACATCCTTTTCCAAGGCACAATAACTGGTGTCGTTAATCCCCATAAAGTATTCTTCGACTTTTAAGAGGTAACCTCTTGTGTCCAGATACTCGCGGTAATCAGTGATGAGGGACACGATATTGAAATCGGTATTGTCTAAAAAGCGGCAATTCATGGAAGGATAATATGGGGGCGCAAAACCGATGACCACCATAGGATCCTTATCTCCGAGAAACTCAAGGAGTCGCTGGATTTGCTGAATCGCAAGGCTCTGGTAGCTGGTCCCATTACGAAAATCTTGCTCCGCTTTTTTATTAGAAGCTTCTCTAAAGGCTTGGTAGCCCTCTAAGGCTTGGCAACGTTCCTCTAGTTCTTGATAGGTGATGACTCTTGGCCTTGCAATAATATGGTCTTGGCCAGCCCGATCCTGCAAGTGCTCGTACTTCTTGTAAAAGGCGTCCAAGGCCTCTTGACTTAGCTCATAGATTCGTTGCAAGAGCTCTTGAGGTGTTTTCTTCAAATGCAATACACTGAAATAACCAGCCGCATAAAGTACGGTCGATACATCGTACTGCTCCTTCAAATCTCTGAGATAGGACCAAGAAGGAAGGGGAGACGTTTCTCCCAAGGCCTGATCTGCCAGATCGGGATGAAGATCTAACTGGCTTGCAATGGCTACTAAGAGGGACAAGGCATTGATCCCTTTAAGGGGCTCCTTCATATGGGACAAGACACCTTGCGCCACAACGACCGGCATGAGTTTGCCGACTGTGCCGATGTGAAGGACCTTTTCTTTTCCTACTTCTGATTCAAAGGGTTCTGAATCCACTGCTAATACATAATTCAGATCAAACTTTTCCTGCAAATCTGTGAGGAGACCCAAAGCTCCTCGCATCCCACGTGAATAGGATTCCTCGTCTCCAACAGAGAGATAGAGCAGATTGACCTGACCTTCTGTAGGATCTGCTGCATAGGCTTCCAGAACCCCCAATTGAAGGGCTAGGGCTGCTTTCATATCGCAAGACCCTCTGCCAAATTTCCATTCCCCAGAAGCTAAATCTTCCTGCATATCTTGCCGCCTATCCAGTGTTTTCAAGGCTTCTGCTACTTTATCAGAATCGAGTGCGATTTCCGACAAATTTCCATAGTCTTCTAGATCGACTGTATCATGGTGGTGGAAAAGGATAACTGTTTTTTTCTTGCCCTTATCAACCAAGGCCCAATTGACCGATCGATGCAAGTGATCCTGTGGCACCTGATAGCGCCCAAAATGGTCCGGATGTTCCTTGAAATAGGGGATTTGTCCAATCCGTTGATCCAGGTAGGCTTCGATTCCTTGCTCGGTCTCAGTGTTGGTAAAGCTTGGAATCGCCAAGGCTTCAGTAAAAATCGTTTCGATGCTCTCTCTATTGGTGGTTTTCACTTTCAAACCAATCCTCCTTTGATATGATCAAACTATAAAATGAATAGAAATATATGTACCAGACTGATATTTCTACGTAAATAAAATGCTACTTTTTATATTCTCACTTCATTTCTTTCATGTATGCGATTTCTTTTCCAGAAAGGGCTTGCTTCCAGCGCAAACGTTTGTCGCATCCAACTATTTTTGGTAAAATAGGGACATTCACATGAAAGAAGAAATAAAAATGGAAAATCAAACCTTAATGCAATATTTTGAGTGGTATTTGCCCGCTGATGGGAACCACTGGACGCGTCTTGCTGAAGATGCGCAACACTTAGCAGACTTGGGTATTCGTAAAGTCTGGATGCCGCCTGCTTTTAAAGCTACTTCTAACAATGACGTTGGGTACGGAGTCTATGACCTCTTTGATTTGGGCGAGTTCGATCAAAAAGGAACGGTTCGCACCAAATATGGTTTCAAAGACGACTATCTTCAAGCCATTCAAGCCCTCAAAGATGCAGGGATTCAACCAATGGCCGATGTCGTGCTCAACCATAAGGCTGCAGCTGATGGTTTAGAGGAATTCGAGGTCGTTGAGGTAGATCCAATGGATCGAAACAAGGTTCTCACTGAGCCCTTCACCATTCAAGGATGGACCAAATTCACCTTTGATGGCCGAAATGGCGCCTATAATGACTTCCACTGGCATTGGTACCATTTCACCGGTACGGACTACGATGCTTCACGTAATAAGAATGGAATCTACCAAATCCAAGGGGACAACAAAGGTTGGGCCCATGGAGATCTGGTTGACAAGGAAAACGGAAACTACGATTACCTCATGTACGCCGATATCGATTTCAAACATCCCGAGGTTGTAGAAAATCTCGACCAATGGGCTGAATGGTTTATCGAAACAACAGGGGTTGAGGGCTTCCGTCTGGATGCAGTCAAGCACATTGACTCCTTCTTTATGAAGAATTTCATCCACAATATCACCCAAAAATATGGAGAAGATTTCTACGTCTTTGGTGAATTTTGGAATGGCGACACAGAAACCAACGATGAGTACTTGGAAAGCATTGACTACTTGTATGACTTGATCGATGTGGCCCTCCACCAAAATCTCTTCAGAGCTAGTCAAGAGGGTGAAAATTTCGACCTTCGAACTATTTTTGATGGAACACTAGCGCTGAATCATCCTGAAGAGGCTGTAACCTTTGTGGACAACCATGATACCCAACGAGGGCAAGCCTTGGAATCTACCATTGAAGAATGGTTCAAGCCTGCAGCCTATGCCTTGATCTTACTTCGTGAAGCTGGTTTGCCTTGTGTCTTCTATGGAGACTACTACGGTATCGAGGGCAAGTTTGCGCAAGAAAGTTTCCAAGAGGTCCTCGATCGTCTCTTATGGGTTCGTAAAGATCTGGCCTATGGGGAACAAACGGACTACTTCGATGATCCTAATTGCATCGGTTGGACACGCTCAGGTACTGAAGAATCAGCACCAATCGCCTGCTTGGTTTCGAATAACCAAGCTGCTACAAAAGTCATGGAGATCGGCTCATCCTACGCAGGCCTCACCTACTATGATGTCCTAGAAAATTGTAGCGAAACTGTCCAAGTTCAAGAAGACGGTACTGCTGAATTCCCAGTGGCAGAACGCTCCGTCAGCGTCTGGGTAGCCCAAGATACAGAGGGCCAATAACCTTTATATGTAATTTTCTCCTAGGATCTACACCTTCCTAGGAGAATTTTTTCCTGTAAAAATTTTATAGGAAATACAGCTTCATTTTAGCACTATAAGAAAGCGCTGTCAATGGGTATCGCGTCTATTTGAAAGAAATAAAGAGCATAAAAAAGCTCGTTTTCCAGTTTGGAAAACGAGTCTTCTTTTTAGCTCAATTCTGCAATGATTTCTTTCAATTGGGCTTTCGTATGAACTCCAGCCACTTGTTTGACAACTTGTCCATCTTTTTTAAAGAGAAGAGTTGGGATCGACATGATACCGAATTGACGCGCTGTATTTGGATTTTCATCGACATCCATCTTACAGATTTTCAAATCATCTTCATGTACTTCTTCTGCCAACTGATCCAAGATTGGAGCTTGCATGCGGCATGGACCACACCAAGTTGCCCAAAAGTCAATCAAGACAAGTCCTTGGCTGGTTTCTTGTTCAAAAGTTGCATCTGTGATTACGTGTGCCATATTTCCTCCTTTTTCAGTAGTGACTACTGATTCTGCATTTCTACTTTTATTTTACACTAAATGATGCCATTTTAGAAATATTTGCTACGGGGACTCCTTAGGCATCTTCTCTCTTTTTGCGCCAAAAGATGAGACTAGAAGCTGTAAGGCTGATCACCCCTAAGAGACCCAGAGCATGGTCTTTGCTCCCTGTTTGAGGAAGGGTATGGTCTGCTTGTTCTCCTCCTACTGCAGGAGTTGCCGCTTGAGGAACTTCTGCCAATCCTTGTGAAATGAATTGAGGGCCATAGGATACAGCTAGTGTAAGATGAGATTGCTCTTGTCTTGTTGATCCTGTTTGTATCTGCTCTTCTTTTTCAGGAAGAGTTTGGCTTGGTTGGACAAAGTATTCTGGGCTTGGCAGTGTATACTCTTCCTTGTAGTGTACTTCTGGAGCAACTAGAGCAGCTCCTTCTATTTCTGGCAATTTCGCATAGTCAGTATCTGTTGCACTTGGTACATAGGCTGCCTTTTGAGCGCGGGTCTTTTCGACAATTGGAATCGCCGCCTGGATAGAATCTGTCTTGAAGGTCACTTCATATGGATGCTCCACCGTTAAATCAGATGGGTCATAGGTGTTGAAAACAAGCGCTAACTTGTGACCTTTCTTAACTGTATAAAGATTTGGTTGGAGATAAAGCGTGTAATCGTGGTATTCCCCAACTTTTGGCTCAATGCTAGCGCGTGAGCTTGCTGAATCGTAGCCAGACTCAGGGTTCGCAAGGTTGATCCAGCCTTTTGCAATCACCTTGTACTTGGTCTTGATGGTTTCGTATTCGGCAACAGATAGGTTGCTTAAATTGCTTCCCATCCAGAAACCGTCTGCTGTTTTATCTTGCTTGACGCTACCATTTCCTACCACGTCAAAGTCCTCATCTGCCACGTCTACCAAGAGGGCGTTGATTTGGAAATTCTTTCCTTGACCCTTGGCAAGAGCTGCCTTGAAATGAACAGGGATGTGGCCCTTGATCGTAGTGTCCTCAGTAACATCAGAAACAAAGGTCAGATTGGCCTTAGAGGAGGCTTTGCTGACTGTTTCATTACGGTTAGCGATCTCAACACCTGCAGCCGCATAATCACTAGAAATGGTTTCTTCTAGACGTTTCGAGCTTGCATTCAAGAAGAGACGTTGACTGCTCTTCCAGTTATCATAGCTGGTCCACTTGCTTGGATCATAGTTGTTTTGAGCTAGGACCGCTGGCAAGCTTTCGACGTGATTGTCCACTCCGTAAAGATAATGGGTCAGCCAGGTATTGAGCAGGTCATAAAAGTCCTGACCATTGGCGGTGATGCCGTATCCCCGTGACATAGCCGCTGGATAGACGTGATCTCCTTGGTGGAGATAGAGCTTGACATCTTGTCCTGCTTTCTTGAGGGCATCGTACATGAGTTCAAAGTGTTTGGTCTTGACATTGTCATCATTCAAGCCATGGACGATCAGGGCGCTGGTCTTGAGATTTTCTGGATGAAGGGTATAATCCCGCTCCTTCCAGACATCGCTGTAGTTACGATCATGGGCGTACTGGTCCTTGTTCAATTGGTTGATGTAGTTGGAATAGTTTTGCCAAATCCCTGCCCAGTCGTCTTGGTCCAGCATCCGTGTGCTAACGTAGAGGGAGAGCCATGAAAGGTCACTATAAGGTGCATTGCCAAACTGGGTTCCTTGGCTATTGAAATAATCATACCAAGAGGCAATCCCTGCTGCTGGAACGATGGTCTTTAGGCCTTCTACGCCTGTCGCTGCCACACCAAAGGTCGTGGTTCCAGCCCAGGATAGACCGGTCATAGCAACATTTCCTGTAGCCCAGTCTGCCTTGATTTCGACATTGCTAGTCTTATCGGTGTAGGCCTTGCGTTTGCCATTGACCCATTCGATGATATTCTTGAAGGCATTGATTTCGAGATCAGACCCCGTCGTGTTAAATCCTTCTGATCCCTTGGTACCAAGTCCAGCGCTGGAGATAAAGGCATAGCCCCTGACCAAGAAATAGTCGTACCAGTTCAGATCTTCGTAGTCATAGATATACTCGTAGGGACTGTAGTAATACCAATCCGATGCCTTGGCTTTTTTCGCTGCTTCTACTGTTGTTTCACTGCTTACTGGCTGTCTCTTTGCAGGTTGGCTGTGCAGTTTCTTCATATCGTAGCTACCGTCCGTTGGAAGCCCCAAACTTTCAAGGGTCACGTAGTTTTCATCGAGCGTCCCCGCTACGTAAGGGCGCGCTTCGAGAATAGTGGCTGCCTTAAAATCGCCTTGCGCTACTGCTTTTGGTAATTGAACAATGGCTTTGACCAAGTCAGGCTTGCCATCTGCATCGGTATCGTAGTCTGTTTCGACATAGACTGGGAAACGTACAATTTGGCTGTCTTCATATTTGTAGTCTTGGTCTTCTTTTTCTCCCGTCGTATAAGGGAAAATCGGCTGGGCACGACCATTTAAAAAGAGCGGACTTTTCTTTTCAGCCCGGTAGGCATCGTAGAGTTTCTTAGCTGTTTCATACATCTTGGCCAATTCTGGCTGACTGACCTTACGGGTCAGATCTTCTGATTTTTCAATCAAGCCTAAACTCTTGGCAAAGCGTTCGCGATCTGCTTGGCTTTGGCCCAATTGGCTAGGATCTGTTGCTGCCCATTGAAGCAAGCCATTAACAGCATCTTGGACCGTCAACTCTTTAGAGGCCTGATCCGCTGCAAGGGTGCTACCTGTGACCTTTGCCAAATCCTGACTTGTTGCCGAAGCTTCTGAAGTAGGAGCAGATTGAGGTGCAGCTTCCCTGTTGGTTGTTGCTGGACTTGCTACTGGGACCGTAGGCTCACTTTGTCTTGTGTGTTCTTCTGTAACAGGTGCTACTTGATTTGCACCTGCCGTCCGATCCAGCGATCCCTCATTTGAACTTGCAGCTTCTTCACTAGTGACAGTGCTTGCGTCACTTGTTGTCGGTCTTGCTTCAGTAGCTGGAGCATGGACCACTTCTGTCGATGGGGCTAGCTCTTCTGTCTGCTCATCTGCTGCTGCTACTTGATGCAAGACCATCGGTGCGATCAATAAACTTGATGCGACAATGGAAACCATTGTTTTCTTTTTCATGTCAGTCTCCTTACTTTTTTGTAATCAACACCCCTATTATACTATGTAAGCGTTTTTATATCAAATAGATATTCAAATGATCCAAAAAAAAACCGAGGCATCAGCCTCGGTTATCGATCCTTATTTAACGTGTTTCTTAAGATCTTCTTGTGCTTTTTTGTTTGACTCTGCTTGTTCTTTTTGCCATTTTTCAAGGGCTTTGTTGTAGTCAGCAGTTGTCACAGCTTTATCTTGGAGTTTCATTCCTTTGTAGATCACGTGGTCTTTTCCTTTACCACCAGTCCATGCAAATGGAGCTGAGAATGGTTCGATACGTGTCAAGAATGGACGTCCAGTTGATGAAGAAGTTGGCATAACAAGGGCACTATCTGTCAACCAAGCTTGCGCTGCCGCATATTTTTCGTAGCGTTTGTTGACGTCTTGTGTTTCTGCACCAGCATCTTTGATCATCTTTTCAAAGTCGTACAGACCAACTTTTTTAGCTGCTTCATTGTTTTCACTTGGGTCAAATCCAAGGAAAGTCTTAGTATTTTCACCAGATGAAGCTTTCAAGATATCCATGTAAGTTGATGGGTCTTGGTAGTCAGGGCTCCATCCAACATTATCAGAGAGATCCCAGTCTTCGCCAGCCGCATTTGGCGCAAAGAGGGTCACATTTTGAAGGTCTTCTTTCGAAAGCATTTGGATATCGATGACGATATTTTCTTTACCAAGTGCTTCTTCAACTGATTGTTTGAAGGATTGTACCCGTTGAACTCTTGATGGTGTGGTTTGGTCTACAGGCATATCGATGTGAATTGGGAATTTCACACCTTCTGCTTCCAAGGCAGTCTTCGCTTTTGCAAACTCTTCCTTCGCTTTCTTAGCATCGAAGAGACCATTTTGACCATCGTCTAGTTTAGTAGATTTCCACTCATCTCCGTAGGTATCCAATTGAGTTTTCACCATTTCACCAAAGGTCTTGCCATCAGCTTGGACAAATGTTGGTGGAATGTAGAGGTTACGGATGATCTTGCTTGCTCCGTCTTTTCCGTTCAATTGAGCAGCATACGCTTCACGGTTGAAGGCAAAGCTGATCGCTTGACGGAAGTCCTTGTTCAAGAGAGCTTTCTTAGTAGATTGTTTTTCTTCATCGGTCTTCTTAGCAGTGTGTTTGTAAGATTGACGGTCGATGTTGGTACCAATAACATAAGAAGCGGCATCTTGAGGAGTGTAGGTGATTTCGTCTTTGAATTCTTTAGCTTGCTCTGAGTAACCAGATCCAGTTGGGAAGAGTTTTGCCAAGCTAAGAGCATTTTCACCGAATGATTTAGCCAATTTACTTTGGTCTTGTCCATCGTAGAATTCCAATTTCACATCTGAGATGTAGACCTTGTCTTTATCCCAGTAGTTTTCATTCTTGGTCATTTCGATAGAAGATTTTGAAGTAAAGCTCTTCAAGATGTAAGGACCATTGTAAAGAAGGGAGCTAGTATCACTTGCTTGAGCGAATTTATCCCCTTTTGATTTCACGAATTTTTCGTTGACAGGGAAAGTGATCCCAAGAGTCAATTTAGAGTTCCAGTAAGATTCTGGTTGGTTCAAAGTGATTTGAAGGGTATGATCATCAACTGCTTTTACTCCTACAGCTGAGAAATCTTTATTTTTACCACTGACGTAGTCATTCAAGCCTTTGATAGAATCTTGGATGATGTAGAGCATTTCTGATTTGTTATCAGCCGCATATTTGATCCCTGTGACGAAATCTTTAGCTGTTACATCCGCATACTCTTCGCCTTCTGAATCATACCATTTAGCATCATCACGAAGTTTATAAGTATAAGTCAAGCCATCTTGCGAAACTGTCCAGTCTTTTGCAAGAGATGGAATCAAGTTCCCGTATTTATCATTTTCAAACAAACCATCAATCAAGTTTCCTGTGATATCGTGGGTTGCTGCTTTACCAGATGTGATATAGTTTAGGTTTTCTGGCTCAGTCTCATAGACATATGAGAATTTTTGACCGTTGCTTGAGCTAGATGATTTAGAACCACCCGAACAAGCGGCTAGGATACCTGCTGAAAGGAGGGCAACTCCCGCAAGTGCAATGACATTTCTTTTTTTCATGTAAAACTCCTTAAGAAATTTTAAGTTTATTTTAAGATTATACCACAAAGATTTTCAGAAGAAAAGGAATTTTCAGAAAATTTTAGTTTATGAAAAAACTACTCCGGAGAGTAGTTCCAATTTTTAATCTACCAAGTCGCTCTTGAGGTAGGCATCGACCATGCGCTCTGTTGCGACTACAGAATCCAAGTGAGTCCGCTCATATGAGTGGCTAGATTCGATCCCTGCTCCGAGAAGGGCATGCTTGACTTCTGCTCCTGCGCTCATGGCTGCAGAGGCATCTGATCCATAGAAAGGATAGATATCCAACTTATAAGGGATTTCTTGGGCTTTTGCCAAGGCTACCAAATGCTGACGGAATTCGTAGTGATACGGTCCAGAAGCGTCTTTGACACAGATGGATACCGTGTATTCATCCGTCGCTTGGTCATCTCCCATAGCTCCCATGTCCACTGCCAAGTATTCGACCACTTCAGCTGGAATACTAGAATTAGCCCCATGCCCCACTTCTTCAAAGACTGAAAAGGCAAAGGTGGTCGTTACTGGCAATTGGATCTGCTCTTCCTTGTACACGCGCAAAAGATTCAACAGAATCGCCGCACTCACCTTGTCATCTAAGTGACGAGATTTGATAAAGCCGGTGTCTGTCACAATGGTCCGGGGATCAAAGCTGACAAAATCACCCACTTCAATGCCAAGGGCACGGGTTTCTTTTTCATTGGTTACTTTTTCATCCAGACGGACTTCCATATTGTCCTGGGTCCGCTCGACAGTCCCCGCATCCTTGTAGACATGGCAAGAAGTCTGATGGACCAAAATCGTCCCAGAATGGGTCTTTCCGGTATTGGCTACATGGACTGTACAATTTTCCCCTTCAATCATATTCCATGGGAAACCACCGATACGGTCCAACTTGAGACGGCCATCTGGTTTCACCGCGCGGACAATAGCCCCCAAGGTATCCACATGGGCTGTGACATAGCGTTGTTTGTCTGTGATCACACCAGGTACGGTCACATTCACGCCACCCTTAGCAGTCCGAGTTACTTCGTACCCGAAGTCTTCAATGGTTTTGACCAAGTAGTCTGCGATCTCACGTGTAAAACCGGTCGGTGAAGGAATGGCTGTCAATTCCTGCAAATAAGTCACTGTCTGATTCATAATGCCTCCAAATGTGTTTTTCTTTATTCTAGCATGAAATAGGTGGAATAGCTAGAGGAGAGAGCTTACAGGGTAGAGTTTTTGAACTCTTCTCACACTTGCATTAAGAGAAGGCCAGAGTTCTATTTATATTTTCAACACATTTTGGGAGAGATTCATCTAGTGCACCTAAAGTAAAAAAAGAAACTTGTCCACAACTAACGGTGTCTAAACAAGTTCCACGCAGGCTATTTCAATGGTGATACATAATCATCTGGAAGTTTGCCTCTCCAGTCAATCCATTTCTGTTCAGCAAGTGGAATTAATCTTTCAAGCTCTTCCTGAGTAAATAATTCCCAACTCTTAGGACTAGCTATTAAAGGAGTTAAGCCTTTTAATACAAATCGTTTCTCACTAGCCCTCTTTTCTTCTTCTGTCGGTGGCCAACAGTCATTCTGAACTTTCCAGGAAACTTCTTGGAGCGTTCTCTCTTCACTCTCTAATAGAGCAAATAATTCTTGTGGGAGTTCATAGATTACCAACCAAGAAGCTACGGTGCCTTCTTCTAAAACTAAATAATATTTGTCCTCATTTTTCCAAATGGATTTTCCATATCCTTCAATTTCCTCAAATTGAATAACATCTTCCCATTCTAGGTTTGTTGGTTTCATTTTATACCTTCCTTACTTAAGCGGCGATACATAATCATCTGGAAGTTTACCTTCAGATTCGATCCACTGTTTCTCAGCAATTGGAATCAATTCTTAGTTTCGTTAT
>ERZ773057.764-NODE-764-length-13091-cov-37.065127_pt1 | contig 13091 bp, 14 predicted proteins | sample MGYA00580629_ERZ773057 | MGnify/ENA primary metagenome ERZ773057 (study PRJEB29015, sample SAMEA2738143) | human oral metagenome | biome: human oral; feature: human-associated habitat; material: saliva | place: China | collected 2163 ...
CACGTCGTTGAGGCCCTCCACCCAGGATATGGCGGCGACGCGATTTAGTCGACGTTCTCGTGCCTGGGACTATGAACGAGGCCGGGGCGAGCTCGCGTGAAGCGCACAGAGTCGATCGTGTGCCGGGGCCTTGCTAGTGATATCACTGGTAGATGTGTCGGAGGTGCCCGACGGAAAACGCTTCGATGATGAGGTGGTCATCCTCGATGATGCACAGGGCGCGGTAGTTGCCGATCCGGTAGCGCCACTCGCCTGATCGGTTGGTGGTCAGGCCTTTGCCGTGGATGCGGGGGTCGGAGCAGCCCTCGAGGTTTTTGCCGATCCATGACGTAATGAGTCGCGCGTCGAATCGGTCCATTTTCTTCAGTTGCTTGAGGGCTGTGTCGCTGTACTCAACGTGGTAGGACATTTACAGGCCCAGCTGCGCGAGTACCTGCTCGTGGGTGTAGCGAACGCCGTTGTCTGCAGCGATCGCCTCGCGCAGAGTTGCGAGGTCCTGCTGGTCCTCGATCTTCTCGAAGACGGCATCTCGAACGAAGTCAGAGATTGTTTTTCCTTCAAATTCGGCGTACTTGCGCACGACCTCGGCGTCCGTTTCGTCAAGGCGCATCGTCATGGTGGGCATGGTGACCTCCTCAAGCTGAATACAATGTATTCTAGTTCTCCCTGGTGTCAATGTGCAATGGTGTTGTCCCTAGCGGGTCAAGCTGCTTGAACGGTCCTGTCTCTGCCTGATGGTTGCCGTCAGCGCTGCCCGGTCATTGGGACGGGCTGAGGTCTGGAGCGTGTAGCTATTTCAGGCTGACAGTATGCTGTGGGGCGTTCACACTGTTGTCAAGAACCGTGCGGCTAGGGAGACGAGGAGGCCGACGATGAGGTACGCCGAAACGGTGCTGTTAAAGGGTGGGGTGGAACTCCTCGTGCGGAACGCCGTCGCGTCGGATGCCCGCGCGGTGCGTGACATCATGCAGCGCACGCATGCGGAGACCGACTACCTGCTGTCCTATCCGGACGAGCAAAGCGTCGACGATGAACAAGAGGCTCGCTCGCTGGCGGAAACGGAACGCAGTGACAATGGGGTTGAGCTCGTCGCCGTCCTCGGTGGGCGGATCGTGGGGAGCGCCGGAATCACGGCGGTGGGCGGTAGGCGCAAGGTAGTTCACCGGGCGCGCTTTGGGATCAGCGTCCTCAAAGATTGCTGGGGGTTGGGGATCAGCCGAGCGCTCATGGAGGCGTGCATCGACTGTGCGCGCCGGGCGGGATACACCCAGCTCGAGCTCGAGGTAGTGGCTGGCAATGAACGCGCGCTGTCGCTCTACCGGTGCGCGGGGTTCGAGGAGTATGGACGCAACCCACGAGGCTACCGGTCCACGGCTGCGGGCTACCAGGAGCTCGTGCACATGAGGCTGGAGCTGTAGCTCCACAGGGTCGCTGGCCTAGTCAGTCTGCTTGTCCTCGTTTTCCACGTTTTCCTTGGCCTCCTTGGGCTCCGGGGTACGCCTGCGCCAATAGGTGTAGTCGTGGTAGATGTACTTGTGCTCCCACACGGGATTACGCGGGCCCCACTCGCTCATCGGGCAATCCGTGGTGACGTCGTCGGCCAGCTCGAGGATGACGTCGACGAGCTCGAGCCTGTCAACGAACCTGTCGGGGATCGCATTGAAACCGCTTCGCGCTCCGACGAGCGTCCCCGCGATTGCCGCCGTGTTGTTGGAGTCTCCGCCGTGGTTGGCGGCGAATGTCATTGCTCCCGCGATGTCGTTCTCGTGGCGTAGCGCGCACAGGATGCCAATTGCCAGGGCCTCGTCGGCGACCCACCCCTTGCCGAGGGCGTGGATTGCATCCAGGTCGCTTGCGGCTGAGGTGGCAAGCGACATGGCGGAGTGGATGGTAGACGACAGTTCGTTGACGGCCTTGCGGGAATCGGGGAACGTCTCATACAGGACTGGCAAGGTCTTATTCACGGCCTCGGTGATGGACAGCTCCGTGTGGATGATGTGCGAGACGATCAGCGCAAGCGCCGCCGACGACATCCATGCGAGCTCGTGACCGTGCGTGAGCGCCGCCGTGTTTGCCCCCAGATCGAGAATGTAGGCAGGGTCGTGGGAGTAGGACAGGCCGATGGGGACTGCCCGCAGCAGACACGCGGAGCCTTTCGAGTCGTTGATGGGCTTGTCCATCGATCCGAACTTCTCGGATGCGGCAACTTTCATGACGGTGGGAGACAGCGCGCGCTTCGCGGACAGGGCCGGATATGCGTTAATCCACGCGAAATAAGGTCGGTGTGGCCGCTCCTCAGTCTGGAGTAGATACCAGTCCATGTAGAAGTGCGGGAAATATGTGTACACGGGGGCCATGATCCCGCGCAGGGCACCTCGCGTGTGCGCGTAGAGGATGGCATTCGCGCTCAGCAGCATGAGCTGCGTGTCTGCGGTAAAGCACGCGCTGCCGTTCTCGTCCAAGTCGTAGTCGGTGATCCCGCGCAGGCCGTAGCGTTCGATGATCGCGGCCTCTGACAGCACTTCAACCGGGTATCCCAGCGCGTCTCCAGCGGCGCAGCCGATCATTGCCCCTCGGATGCGATCTCGCTCGTCCATGAATGCCTCCTCGCGTGGGTTCGGACGGTGACCATGCTCAGCTTACCGGCGCTGCTCGTGTTCCGGCGTCGACTGTCTGACGTCGCGCGCGGATGAGCGCGCGTCGTTGGGCCCCATCTCCAGGATGCTGAGGACAGAGACCCCTGCTGTCAGATTTGCAGCCGTTCACAGATACGATGAGCCCATGACGATCATGCTTGTGCCCCTGACTGAGACCGAACGTCCTGCGCTGATCGCGGACTTTCAGGAATCTTTCGAGCACTTCCAGGGCAACCCGCAGGGATCCTTCGTGGGGGAGCGTCTCGCCGCGCGCGAGCAGCCTCCGGCTGGTCCCAGCGAGGGCAGTGCAACGGCGCAGCCGATTCTCCCGCTGTCCGACATTGAGGAGTCCCTGAATGCACCGGGAGCGCTCGCCTATCGCATCCTTGAGGACGGCGAAGTCGTGGGCAACGTCATCCTCACCGTTGCCGGGCATCGAGGCGAGGTTCTCCTTTTCGCAATGAAGGCCTCGGTTCATTCCAGGGGAGTGGGGACACGCGCCTGGTTCGCCATCGAGGCCGCCCACCCGCAGGTGAGGGAATGGACCCTGGTGACGCCCTATTTCGAGGTGCGCAACATCCACTTCTACGTCAACAAGTGCGGCTTCCACATCGTCGAGTTCTTCAACGAACATCACCCCGACACCTCGCATCCCCGCGGAGCGGGCGAGTCGATGGGCGAGGCCGACTACATGTTCCGCTTTGTCAAGCGCCTGGGCCGCTAGTGGTGTAGCCGCTCAGTCGACGCCCTCGACCTTATCGGTGTTCAGGGTCGCCCTTCCTTGTGTCGATGCCTGGGCGCGCTGCGGGTGCGCGGTTATGAGCGGCGTACCCTTGAATTGTGAAGGTTCTCGTCGTTCCAATGGTCGCCCGCTCGCGGATGGGCGGGCCGTGGTCGCGTGCGCAGCGCGTCGCCCGCGCCTTCCGGGATGGCGGCCACGAGGTCACGCTGGCCTGGGGAGACGATGGCAACTGCGCCGATCCTATCGCTCCGACGCTCGAGATCCCGGTACCCTCACCCCTCGGCCTTCCCGAGGCCATTGCCCGCCACACCTTCCCCCTGGCCTCGCGCCTTGGCCTCATGGGCCGCAAGCCCGTGCGCAGCTTCGAGGAGGTCCTCTGGCTGACCGGTGCCCTCGACGAGCGCTACACGCGCGCCGCCGTCGACGCGCTCCGCGCCCACATGCGTGCCATCCGCCCCGACGTCGTCTACTCGGAGTTCAGCCTCGCCGCCGTCATCGCCGCCCGCGCCGAGGGCATCCCGTGCGTGGGTAGTGGGTCGCAGCCGACGACCGCCACCTACGCCTCCAACCCGCGCAAATCCGCGGGAATTCGACGCCTGCTGCGCGACATGGGAATGCCCGCCCCGGCCTCGTCCCTGACCGTTCTCGAGGGGATGCGTCGGCGCTTCATCCCGAGCTGCCCGACCCTGGAACCGCGGGTGGGGGAGCGGGCCGTCTACTGCGGCTTCCTCGACGAGCCACCCGCACTGACAGCCACGCCTCGCGATTGTGCCCTCGTCTACCTTGGCGCGGGCAGCGTCCCCGCGGGCGTGGCCGTGCGCGCCGGGCGAGAGCTCGCCCGGGCCCTCGGATGCGACGTCTACGTCGCGGGAGTGCCCGAGGCCGTCCGTATCTCAGGGGGTTACACGGTGGCCTGCGCGCCCCGCTTCGACGTCGCCGAGCTCCTGCCGCGAGCCCAGGTTTTCGTGCACCACGGCGGGCAAAACTCGATGATGGACGCCCTGTCCTACGCCGTCCCCCAGGTGATCGTCCCGGGGCGCGTCTTCGAGCGCCAATTCAACGCCGAGGCCGTGGAAAGCGCGCGCTGCGGCCTGACCGTGCGCGCGCCCAAGCCGGCTCTCATCGCACGCGCCGCCCGCCGCCTCGTCGATGAGCCCGCCCTGGCCTCGGGGATTCGAGGGCTGCGCGAGGAACTGTCCTCTCTGGGCGGCACCAAGCGCATCGTGCGCGAGGTCGAAACACTGGTCAGCTAGGCCCAGCCGCGCAGGATCGCCTCCAGTCCACGCTCAAACTGGGCGTTGAAATCGTAGCGGCCGTCCAGGAGGTCCTCGATGAGCGGGCGCAGCGCCTGCGCGTCCTCGGGATCAAGCGCGGCGCTCGCGGCCGACAGATCGACCGGGCGCTCGGGGGAGCCGCCCACCGGGGGAACGACCTCGGCGGCGACGAAAGCCGTCGTGTAAATCGACACCGCGTTCACGAGTCCCAGCATGTCCGCGTTCGGCGTGAAACCGCGCCGCGCGAGCGTTACGAACACGCGCGCCAGGAGCGAAAGCTGCTCGGGCGTCGACATCGGGTGCGTGAGCAGCAGCATGACCGCGCCCGGGTGGGAGCGCAGCGTGGAGGCCAGGCAGTGCGCGTAGGCGCGCATGTAGGCGAGCAGGGGCGAGGCCGGGGCGCCCTCGGTCGGCTCCGATGCCTCGTGCGCGGGCCTCGCTTCCCCGCCGACCGCTCCTGTGTCCACGCGGCCCAGGAAGGCCTCGAACGTGAGGCGCCAGACCTGCTCGGCGATACCCTCCAGGAGCGCGGCCTTGTCGGGGAAATGGCGATAAAAAGCGGCCTGGGAGACGCCGAGGCGCTTACCCAAGGACCGCAGAGACAAAGCGGAGAGCCCCTCCTCGTCAACCAAGTCGAGCGCGGCCGACAAGATGATGTCTCGCGATAGTGCGCGCTGGCGTGACGACGGCATGGACTCTCCGCTTCGGTGGTCGTTACTCCCTGTGATACCGGAACTGTATCAGTGCCAGCCCCGCGATCACCGCGAAGAAACCCCACAGGACGCCGATCCGCACCCCGACGTCGGCAAGGCTCGCCCCGTCCAGGCTCACCTCGTGAATCGCGGTGATCGCCCAGTAGGCGGGGGACAGGCGCGCCGCGTGCTGCGCCCAATCGGGGAACGACGAGACCGTGGAGAAGGAGCCGCCGATGCCGGCCGCCAGCATGCCGATGATGTTCGACAGGGACAGGGCCGCGTCGCGGCTGCGCGACCACAGTGCGAGCGCGACGCCGAGCGCCGACAGCACCGCCGAAAAACTGAGGAGAATCGCGGCGAGCGCAACCAGAGACCCGGTCGGCCGATACCTGAAAATGAGGGCTCCGAGCGCGAGGACGACCGCGATCTGGACGGTCTGCATGAGGAACGCGACCAGGGCCTTGCCCGTCAGGATGGTCGCACGCGAGGTGGGGGAGGCCTCGAGGCGCTCCCACGTGCCCCACGAGCGTTCGTTGAAGAACGAGCCGATGATGTTCTGCACGGCCAGGAACGAGAAGAGGATCGCGATCGACGGCACCGCCTGCTCGGCACCCGTCACGCCCGCGTAGCCGTCGGCCAGGAGCATTGACTTGAACGCCGGCATCATGAAGGGGATTAGGACGAGGGGGATGACCGTCAGGATGAGCGTGGGTGCCGGGTCGGTGAGTTGAAGCCGAATGTTGAGGCGGGTCATGGCTCCGATTTGCTTAAGCTGCGACATGGTCACTCTCCTTGATGATCTGCAGATATGCGTTGTGCAGGCTCGCCTGCGTGATGCGCACGTCGGTCAGGTGCGCGGCCGCGAGGGCGGGCGAGGCCAGGGCTTCGCCGATCCTCGAACCCGGGTCGGCCTCGTCCCCGATGTGCCGGAGGATCCTCCCGTCGGAGCTCCATCCATCGATTGAGGGAACCGGACGGTCGAACTCGAGGGTGACCTCGGCGCGCCCGTGGGCGGAAATGATGTCTTCGAGTGTGCCGCGTGCGACGATGCATCCCTCGTTCAGGATCGCGATGTTGGAGCCGAGTTCTTCGAACTCGGCGAGGTAGTGCGAGGTGTAGACGACGGCCGCCCCGTCGTCGGCGAGCTGGCGGACCGCGCGCAGGATCTGGCTGCGCGCCTCCACGTCCGCGCCGACGGTCGGCTCGTCCATGAACACCAGGCGCGGGCGGTGCATGATCGCCATGCCCGCGTGGAGCCTGCGCTGCTGCCCGCCCGACAGGTGCGAGGCACGCTGTCCGCGTTTCTCTGTGAGGCCGAGGAGGTCCATCACCTCGCTCGCGCGCGAGGCCGACTCGCGTCGAGTGAGCCCGTTCAGTTCGCCGAAGGCCGCGAGGTTCTGGGCGACGCTCAGGTCGGGGTAGATGCCGAGCTCTTGGGGCGCGTAGCCGATCAAGCGCGCGGCCTCGACTGAGGAGGGGCGGTGCCCGCAGATGCTGGCGCTTCCGGAGTTGGCTTGGCGCAGCCCGCACAGGATCGTGATGAGCGTGGACTTGCCGGCCCCGTTTCGTCCGAGTAGCCCGAGGATCTGACCGGGTTCGACGCGCAGGTCGACCCCTCGCAGGACCTCGTGAGTTCCGTAGCTCTTGCGGATCCCCCGAGCCTCCAGGGCTGGGGCGTGTGGATGTGACACGGTGAATCTCCCATCTGTTAACGCTGTTAACTTTGTGTCGCATGAAAGGTTAACAGTGTTAACTTATGAATGCAAGGCGGTCTTGCGTGCAGGGGAGAAACCCGCGAATTGCCGCGTTTTCCTGACAATCTGTCGCTGCGTGGGGGAGGGAAGCGGCCCTACACTGTCCATGCGAGGCCCGAAGGAGGATCGACAGTGCCGAGTATGGAAACCTACGACGCGATCATGCTGGTGTCCTACGGCGGCCCGAACGGCCAGGAGGACGTCCTGCCGTTCATGCGCAACGCGACGCGTGGTCGTGGAATCCCGGACGAGCGCCTGCTCCAGGTCGCCGCGCACTACAAACGATTCGGCGGAGTCTCGCCCATCAACGCCTGCAACCAGCGCCTGATCGCTGACCTGTCCGCGGAGCTCGCCCGCCGCGGGCACGACATCCCCGTCGGGTGGGGAAACCGCAACTGGCACCCCTTCGTCGCCGAAGGCCTCGACGAGCTCGCGGGGGCCGGTGCCCGGCGCATCCTCGTCCTGCCCACCTCCGCCTACGCCTCGTACTCGGGGTGCCGCCAGTACCGCGAAGACCTCGCCGAGGCCGCGGCGGCCCTGCGCGAGAAGTGGGGGACTATCGCGCTGGGCGCCGAGGACAGCGCCGACAATCCCGACGCCGACATCATCGTGGACAAGGTCCGCCCCTACTACTCGACCCCCGGCATGGCGAGCGCGCAGATCGCGTCCGTCCGGCGCGCGTGGGAGGCCCTCGCGGCGCGCGGCGTCGACCCCTCCGGGGTCCGTCTGGTCTTCGTCACCCACTCCATCCCCGTGAGCATGGAGGCGGGATCCTCGCCCTTCCCGTTCCGTCCCTCGATCGACGAGGCAGTGGTTGCCTCGGACGATCGTGGTGAGCAGCAGGGGAGCGCGGCCTCGTCGCAGGCGGGAACCCCCGCAACCGAAATCAGCTACGTCGCCCAGCACCACGCCCTCATCGCCGCGATCATGCCGGAGCTGCGCCGCGTCCTCGGGCGCGCGGACCTGGGCTACGACCTCGTGTACTGCTCGCGTTCCGGGCCCCCGCAGGCGCGCTGGCTCGAACCCGATATAAACGATTTCCTCGAGGAAATCGCGGGCGGTGCCGCGGCCTTGGATGCCGTGAATGGCAAGGTGCCGAGCGGCGTCGTGGTCGTCCCCATCGGGTTCATCTGCGACCACATGGAGGTCGTCTACGACCTCGACACCGAGGCGAAGGAGACCGCCGCTCGCCTGGGGATTCCCTACGAGCGCGCCGACACTGTGTCCACCGACCCGGGCTTCGTGTCCTCCCTCGTCGACGTGCTCGAAGAGCGCGCCGCCCAGGCGCGAGGCGAGAGGCCCGCGCGCGTGACGGTTACGGGCACCGGCCCCTTCCACACCGTCTGCCCGAGCGACTGCTGCCTCTCCCCGGCGCGCCCCGGGCACGCCTCGTCCGCTGGTGCCAGCACCCACCCCGGCACCGCCCCTCATTCTTCCGGCGCGCCCGCCCGAGCCGCCGGACACCCAGCCCCAACCCAGGAGGACCCCATGTCTACCCCGCATCCCCACGCCGCCCGGCCGCCCGAGCAGAACCCGGAAAACCCGGGACATCCCGCAGGAGTGCCCGACCGCGTCGGTGAGCACGCCGCGCGCCACCAGGCCCGCCACGCGGGCACCGAGGCGACGCCCCACTCGCACGCCGCCCGCGCCCGCGTCACCGACCCGCGCGACGCGACCGACATTGACTTCGACGAGGTCAACAACAAGGCGCACTACGCCCTCTACTCCGTGTTCGCGCTGGGCGAGTCCCTGCCCGCCGACGACGGCGAGCGCGGCCGCATCGTCGCCGAATCCCTGGACTACGTGAAGGGCGCGGGCGCACAAATCCGCGGCTTCTACGACGTGTCCGGCTTCCGCGCCGAGGCGGACCTGATGGTGTGGTGGCTCGACGACGACCCCGAGGTCCTGCAGGATGCCTACCACCGCCTGCGCGCCAGCGCGCTCGGCAAGTTCCTGGATCCCGTGTGGTCCTGCATGGGCCTGCATACCCCCGCCGAGTTCAACAAGCGCCACATTCCCGCCTGCTTCGGCGGCGTCGCGCCCCGCGACTGGGCGATGGTCTACCCCTTCGTGCGCTCCTACGACTGGTACCTGAAGGCCCCCGAAGAGCGGTCCCGCATCATGGCTGAGCACGGCCGCAACGGCTTCGCGCAGTACCCGGACGTCAAGGGTTCGACCCTGTCGGCCTTCGGCTTCTCCGATTACGAGTGGGTGCTCGCGTTCGAGGCCGACAGCCTGGATCGCCTCGAGGGCGTCATGCACGCCCAGCGCTACACCGAGGCGCGCCTCTACGTGCGCGAGGACACCCCGTTCTTCACGGGTCCGCGCGTGAGGCTCGGCGAGTGGGCGGAGCGCCAGCCCCGCGCATAATGCCCCCTGATCTGCAAGTCAGCCCCGGCCTCGTCCCTGACAAGAAGGAACGAGGTCGGGGCTGCGTACGTTGCGCTCACGCGGCGTGGGTGGCGCCTATCTGCCGGGGAACAGGAGCGGCAGGCTGTGCGCGACCTGGTGGGCGACCGATGCGCTCGAGTGTGCCTCCCCGTCATCGATCCACAGCTGCAGGCTGGCGTCCGTCATGAGGTCGGGGTAATCCTCGTGGAACTCGTCAAGCTGCGGACTCATATCCCACAGTGCCGGGTCATCGGAGCCGACGGAGGCCAGGATACGGAAGTCGGCCGGGCCATAGCCCTCGCGCAGCGCCCCCGCGGTCACCAGCTCCGCGATGCGCGCCTCGTCGGCATCCTCCTCGCGCCCGATCCAGGACTCGCCGGCCATCGGCATGTACCCGTAGAAGTACTGCGGGCGCAGGGAGAACACGTCCCACGTGGTCGTCGCACCCATCGAAAAACCGCCGAACGCGCGGTGCCAGCGCGAGGCTCGAAGCGAGGCGTCAGACATATCGCCGTGCGCGAAGGTCGTGTAGCGCGTTTCAACCTCCTTCATGAGCGTGTCGATCTCACTCGTCGCGAAGAAACGATTGAGGACGTAATCATCCTCGTAGTCGTCGGTCGCAAAAGACCTGTCCGGGTAGTAGGTCGCAAACACAACAATCGTGGGCGCGACTTCGCCTGACTTTTCCAGTTCGTCAACGACGGGGGCGACCCCGTCGGCCAATCCCGCCGCGTTGCCCCACCATCCGTGCGTCAGGTAGAGCACGTTCGCAGGGTGGTTGGGAGAGTACGAGGCAGGTACGTAGACGTAGGCCCGTTTACTGTAGGTGTTCCCGTCGTATCCCTGTTCGTAGGTGAGAATGTCGATCGACCCGTGCAGGGACGAGGCCGTGTCGAGCAGGGCAGCGACGGCCTCGGACATGGGGTCCTCGTCCTCGTCGTAGGCGATGGGGGCGGGATCTTTCTGTTCGTGCCCGGAGGGTAGAGCGATAAGAACGAGGCCGAACAGGCAGAGAGCGATCGTGAGCGATGTGACGATAGCTGCCATCCGCTTGGATGTTCGCCTGACGAACCTCGTGTTCATTGGTCGCCCCTCGCCTGCATTCCAGATGCCCTCATGAGTCCCACTGTAGGCCCGACCGGGCAGCGGGGACTAATCGGTGTGGTCGTTGCCGCGCTGCGCGTGCCCACCAATGTCGCACGTAATTCCCCCGCCGGTCTTTCAGGATTTGAATTGTGATCGTTGAAATTTCGGGGTTTCAAGGGGGTCGGTGAAAATGCGTGTCGGGGAATTACGTGCGACATTTGTGGGGAACTACGGCGTGTATTCGGCGTGTGTTCGGCGTGTGAGTGTGCCCGGTATGTCGGGGACGATCTGCTGCCTTGCGCCCGCTCGTTGGCGTGTGACCTCCGACGTGTTGGTGGCGGTTTGTCTGCGGACGTGGCATACCCTGAGCGTATGACACCGGAGATCACGGATCCGCGCTTCCAGAAAATCGCCGAGGAGATTGCCGCAGACCCGGCCAACGCCTCGTACACGAAGCGAGGCGTGGAACCGCTGTTCTACGCGGGGCCTGATTGCCGCATCATGATCGTCGGTCAGGCGCCGGGGCGCGTCGCCCAAGATAGCGGCATCGTGTGGAACGACCGCAGCGGCGACCGGCTGCGCGACTGGATGGGCGTCGACCGCGACGCGTTCTACCACTCGGGCAAGCTCGCGATCGTCCCCATGGACTTCTACTTCCCGGGTACTGGAAAGAGCGGGGACCTGGCACCCCGCAAGGACTTCGCCGACAAATGGCACCCGCGCCTGCTCGAGCTCATGCCGAAGCTCGAGATGACGATCCTCGTCGGCGCGTACGCGACCAGACGCTACCTGGACCTGAAGTCCTCGGCCTCCCTCACGGACGTCGTGCGTGACTACAAACGCTATCTGCCCACGTACTTCCCGCTGGTCCACCCCTCGCCGCGCAACCAGATATGGATGAAAAAGAACCCCTGGTTCGACGCCGACGTGCTGCCCGATCTGAAGAAGCGGGTCGCTGAGCTCATGGCCTGAGCGTTGTGCGTGAGAATCGACGTATAAATGCACGTCGGCAGTCACGTACATGAAGGCGTGTGGATTGACGAGGCCGGGGCCGGGGTGAGTGGTGCACACTAGAGTGCATGGACGATCTGCGCATTCCCGCTGGGCCCGGCTGCCCGCACGGCCTCGTCGTACCCGCAGGGGAGCTGGAAGAGCGCTTCTCCCACGCGTCGGGTCCCGGCGGTCAGGGCGTCAACACGGCGGATTCGCGGGTTCAGCTGAGCCTGGATCTGGGCGCGACGAGCGCGTTGAATGATCGTCAGCGCGAGCGCGCCCTGTCGGTGCTCGGCGAGCGACTCACCGGAACCGTCCTCACGATCACGGCCGCCGAGACCCGTTCCCAGCGCCGCAACCGCGCCGCCGCGCGTGAACGCCTCGCGCACGTCCTGCGCGCAGCGCTCACCCCGCCCACGCCTCGTCGCGCCACGAAGCCGACGCGCGCGTCCAAGCTGCGCCGCCTCGCCGACAAGAAGAGGCGCGCCGAGGTCAAGGCGCGCAGGCGCCGCCCCGACGCGGAGTGAACCCTTCGGGGACGAGGCCTGGGCCCGCTATGCCGATCGGCTCCCGTCGGTGCACCAGCCGATAAAGACCCAAGTGACGGGAAGCTTGTAGTCAAGGACCCATTGCTCAGTGCTCTCGCCCGAGGCGTTGGTGACGGCCTCGCGCGCGAAGTGCTGCTCCGCGTACGCGTCGAAAAGTCGCTGCTCGCGCGCGGTGAACGGCTCGGGGCCGGCCAGGCGACGAAGGTCCGAGCGGGCCTCGTCGAAGGAAGAAAAACGCATCGGCCGGAAGGTCCGGGTCCTCGCCCCTACCGGGGGCCGGCCCATGGCAGCCAGTGCGCGGGTCACGTCGCGGACGATGCGCGGGCGCCTCGCGGAGCGCTCCAGGTAGGTGAGCAGGCGCGGGTCGCGAGAGGGGAGCAGGCTGTCGGGCACGACGACCGCCGCACGCGAGCGCGCCGCCGCGTCGAGCTTACGCGCGGCGGAGAAGACGTCCCCGCTCATGAGGGAGCGTGACGCGAAGGCAACATCCACGCTGTCCTTACCCAGGCCCGCATTCTCCCAGTCGTCCTCCCAGGCGAGCAGGTGGGAGATGATCGGCAGGTTCTCCGCGGCCGCGCGCTCGTCGAGGATCGCAAGCATCGCCTCGGCGAAGTCGCATCCGTGCACGCGGTGCCCGGCGCGGGCGAGGGGGACGGCGAGCGTGCCCGTCGCGCAGCCCATGTCGAGCACTTCGTCGCCCGCCTCGAGTGCGAGTAGATCCAGGAGCCAGCGCTCGTAGTCGCTGGTCGCGTTGCGTGTGAACGTCGCGGCCCGCTTGTTCCAATAAGCCTGCGAGTCTCGGTTGATTGTGTTGTCGTGTGTCGACATGGGCTGGTCCTTCGATGCGCCTACTGTTAAGAGCCTCACGAGAGGGCTTGCACGTATACTGTCATGCAAAAGGAGGCCCTGTCGTGAGTGAAACTGAGATCGGCGCGCGTCGTTCGGCGCTGCTGATGCGGCTTCGCGACGAAA